>Ga0207706_10000953_pt1 | contig 29593 bp, 28 predicted proteins | sample KBSC53metaG_FD_184318 | JGI IMG/M metagenome (GOLD analysis project Ga0207706, IMG submission 184318) | Corn rhizosphere microbial communities from Kellogg Biological Station, Michigan, USA - KBS C5-3 metaG (SPAdes) (version 2) | ecosystem: Host-associated > Plants > Roots > Rhizosphere > Soil ... | reverse complement strand
GCTTCTCCAGCGCGTTCTCGGGAACGATGTCGTGGATGCGCTCGTCGCTGAGCGCGATGGTGTGCTCTTCGGCGCGCTTCTGGCCGTGGTCCTCGCCGCGCTCGAAGAGGTGGATGCGCTCGTCGGTGCGGTCGTACACGCCCAGGAAGCGGTCGCCCGCGTGCACCGGCCAGGTCATGGCGTAGCACTTCATCCCCAGCTCGCGCTCCACGTCGTCCAGCAGCTGGATGGGATCGGCGCCGGGGCGGTCGCACTTGTTCACGAAGGTGACCACCGGCGTCTTCCGCATCCGGCACACCTCGAACAGCTTGCGCGTCTGCTCCTCCACCCCCTTGCGGTTGTCCAGCAGCATCACGGCGCTGTCGGCCGCCATCAGCGTCCGATAGGTGTCCTCGGAGAAGTCCTGGTGGCCCGGGGTGTCGAGCAGGTTCACCGCGTAGCCGCCGTACTCGAACTGCAGCACCGAGCTGGTCACGCTGATGCCGCGCTCCTGCTCCATCTGCATCCAGTCGGAGGTCGCGTGGCGAGCGGCACGGCGCGCCTTCACGCTCCCGGCCAGGTGGATGGCCCCGCCGTAAAGGAGGAGCTTTTCCGTGAGCGTGGTCTTCCCCGCGTCGGGGTGGCTGATAATGGCGAAGGTCCGCCGTCGGCGGACCTCGGTATCCAGTCGTTCCATCGTTCCTTCGATCAGCCCGGCCGCGTGGTTCGCGCCAGGTGCGGTACACACGCCCGGTTTGGACCGTGAAATCTAACACATTTCGCGGGATCTCTCAACGCATCCGCCCCCACGTCCATTCTGGTGCGGCCCGGGCCGAGGGCGGGCGGAGCGGGATCGCACCGCCGGCGGCCACGCACGGCGTGACCCAGCCCGTTCCCGATCGTCCCCAACGCACGAGCACCGAGCGCTGTACAATCTCCCTGAGTCCAGGCGCGGCCACGGTGCCGCGCCGCACGATGCACCCTCTCAGATGGACGGACGCCCATGCAACGCACGCTCCTTCTTCCCGCCGCCCTCATCGCCGCCCTTTCGCTGGCGGCGTGCGACCAGAGCGCCACGGGGAGCTCCGACTCGAACTCGCTGAGCCCCACCGAGGCGCGGCAGGTGGCCGGCGAGTCCGGCGACCAGGACGGCGCCCTGCTCGACGGCGTGCCCGGCGGCTCCTTCGACCGCTCGCCCGCCGCGCCCGAGTTCGCCACCACCACGGTGACCACCACCTTCAGCCGCACGCGCACCTGCCCGGCCGGCGGGAGCGTGAAGCTGGAGGGCACGATGGTGCACACCGGCGACTTCGCCACGCACAGCGGCAGCATCCAGTTCAACGCCACCCGCACCGAGACCGCCTGCGCCTTCAGCCGCAACGGCGGCACGCTCACCATCAACGGCAACCCCAGCACCACGCTCACCGCCAGCCAGAGCTGGACCAACGGCACGCCGGGGATCCGGACCGCCACCAAGAAGGGGAGCTTCACCTGGACGCGCAGCAGCGGCCGCTCGGGCACCTGCAACATCGACGTGACCCACACCTGGGATCCGGCCACGCACACCCTGCACGTGGCGGGCACCGTCTGCAACCAGACCATCGACATCACCCGCACCTGGACGCAGGGGGCCTGACCGTCATCGCACCCAGGAGGGTCGCGGGAGTCTGCGACTGAAGTAGTCGCGGCTACGACGGCACGCTGCCCGCCTTCGCGGACATCGACGGCGAACGGCCCCGGAGACCGGTTCTCCGGGGCCGCTTTCGTCTTTCTCGGATTACCCGTCCGGTCAGTCGCGCGCCGCGACCTGGCGGGTGTGGTGCTCCAGGTGCACGGCCACGAAGCGCATCGCCTTCACCGCGCCGATCCTGCCGAAGTACGGGTGGGTGAGCCCTCCGCCCCCCGAACGGTAGGCGCGCTCCATCTCGTGCTCGAAGCGGTCGCCCAGCTCGCGCAGGCGGCGCAGCACCTGCGCGCGCGGCGCCGTCACCTCTCCGGGGCGGATCTCGCGCGGGCTGCGCGGGCGGCCGGGGATGGTGCGGTGGAAGAGGATGTGGGGGAGGAGGACCAGGCGCAGCAGCTTCTGGCGCAGCGGGGGGAGCTTCATCGCCATCGCCTCCCCGGACGCGATTTCGCGGATCGCCGCCTCGTAGCTCAGGGCCAGGTGCTCGGCCACCTGCGCCCGCGTCCACTTCCCCGGCCCCCACGGCGCGTTCCAGGTGTCCTCGCGCAGCGCCTCGGCCGCGTCCAGGAAGGCGGCCAGCGCGGTGCGGTGCTCGTCCACGGCGTCGTCCCAGCGCGGGTCGTCGCGTTCGGCGGGGTGGACGGCGGGCTTGTTGACGGCTGCCAGGGCCATGGCTGCCTCTCCTGCGGGTGAGGGGCGCCGCGCGCGGTGGGCGCCGCGGCGTGGGGCGGTGCTGCGGGGATGCGGCCGGCGCGTCTCTTAACGCGCGCAGAGCCAGCTGTTGATGCGGTGCGGCGACTCGTTGAGCGACCAGCCGTCGCGAGCCCACCCCTCCACCAGGCGCGCGACCTCGTCCGTGGTGGAGGTGCCTTCCTGCGCGGGGGCCAGGTAGTCGACGCTGCTCCAGCGCCGCCAGCGAAGCCGGCCGGCGGCATCCAGACGCTCCAGGAGCAGCACGTATCCTTCGCCCCCGCCCGGCGCCGCGGCGTGGAAGACCAGCGTGTCGCTCATCGGCGGGCGCTGGCCACCACGTCGGGGTTGCGCAGCACCAGCGGGTGCGCCGCCCGCACGCGCCCGAACGGCACCACGCCGTCCACCGCCATCGCCGCGAAGAGGAGCGCCAGGTACAGCAGCGAGGCGCGGTACAGCGCCCACGCCGGCTGCGTGTAGTTGCGCGCCCGCGTCACCTTCACCACGCCGCGCACGAACCACGCGCCCAGCAGCGCCGCGCAGGCGCCGTACACGAGCCCCAGCCCGCCGTAGGTGACCGGCGCCAGGGTGATGGGCACCAGCAGCAGCGTGTAGAACAGCATCTGCCGCATGGTCTCGCGCTCGCCCCACACGTTGGGCGCCATCGGCACCCCCACCCGGCCGTAGTCCTTCTGCTTGACCAGCGCCAGCGCCCAGAAGTGCGGCGGGGTCCAGAAGAAGACGATCAGGAAGAGGTAGACCGCCGTGAGCGACACCTGCCCCGTGGCCGCCGCCCACCCCACCAGCGGCGGGAAGGCGCCCGCCGCGCCGCCGATCACGATGTTCTGCGGCGAGGTGCGCTTGAGCCAGCGGGTGTAGATGAACACGTAATACAGCAGGCCGCCCAGGGCCAGCACCGCGCTCAGCAGGTTGACGAACCCGGCGAAGACGGCGAACGCCGCCGCGCCCAGCCCCACGCCGAACGCCAGCACGTGCGGGGGCGACATGCGGCCGCTGGGGATCGGGCGCAGCGCCGTGCGCGGCATCCTCGCGTCGATGTCGCGGTCGATGTACATGTTGATGGCGTTGGCGCCGCCCGCCATCAGGTAGCCGCCCAGCATGGTCCACCAGAAGGTGGCCGCGGGGGGAAGGCCGCGCAGGGCGATCACCATGGGCGCCCAGGTGGTCACCAGCAGCAGCGAGATGATGCGCGGCTTGGTGAGGGTCACGTAGTCCCTCAGGCGCTGCCGCGCGCCGGCGGCCACCGTCCCGCGCCCCGCGGCGGTGATCCCGGCGCGGTGCGTGGCGGTGGTGAACGGCGTGTCGAGCGCTTCGCGGACGGCGGCGGGGTCGGCCGCGTAGCGCACCGTGGCTTCGGGCATCAGGTCCTGGTACGGCTTGTACGGACGCGGACGGCCGGAGGGCCCTCCGCGCGGAAAGCGTGCAAATATAACCCGCCGCACGCCCTTCGCCACCCCGCGCGGGGGTTGCCCCACGCCGCGTCGGGAAGTTCCCCACGCAGGCCGCCACGCGGGCGAACGCATGCGCTCGCAACCACTTGCGCGCGCGGGCGGCAAGGCGGTATCGTCCCGCCTCCCATCCTCCGGCCACCCGATCGCAACGTGCGTTCCGTGAGCGTTCCACCCTCTCGCCGGCAGACGCGCTACGCCCGCTACGCGTGGGGGGTGCTGGCGTGGAACGTGGCCGTGGTGCTGTGGGGCGCCTTCGTGCGCGCGTCGGGCTCGGGCGCGGGGTGCGGGCGCCACTGGCCGCGCTGCAACGGCCAGGTGATCCCGCACTCCCCCTCGGCCAGGACGCTGATCGAGTTCACGCACCGGCTGATGACCGGCGCCGACGGCTTCCTGGTCCTGGGCCTGCTCGCCGGCGCCTTCCTCGTCTGGCGCGCGGGGAGCCCGGTGCGGAAGGGTGCCGTGCTCGCGGCGTGCTTCCTGGTGACCGAGGCGCTGGTGGGCGCGGCGCTGGTGCTGTTCGAGCACGTGGCCGAGGACCGGTCCGCGGGCCGCGTGTGGTGGATGGCGCTGCACCTGGTGAACACGCTCTTCCTCCTTGCCTCGCTGGCGCTGACGGCGTGGTGGGCGTCGGGCGGGGCGGCGATCCGCCTGCGCGGACAGGGAAAGCTTGCCGCGGCGATGCTCCTCGCCGTCTTCGCCACCGTGGTGGTGGGGACGACGGGGGCGATCACGGCGCTCGGCGACACGCTCTATCCCAAGCAGCAGGTGGGGATCCGCGAGGCGGCCACGGCCACCTTCCTGGAGCGCCTGCGCCTCGTCCACCCGATCGTGGCGGTGGTGACGGCGCTGTACGTGGTGCTGGCCGGCGCCATCGCCCGCCGGATGCGGCCCGGCGCGGCCACGGCGCGGCTGTCGCGGCTGCTGGCGGCGCTCTTCGCGGCGCAGGTGGTGGCGGGTACGATCAACGTGATCCTGCTCGCCCCCGTCTGGATGCAGATCGTCCACCTCCTCCTGGCCGACGCCGTGTGGATCGCCCTGGTCTGCACCACCGCCGCCGCCCTCGCCGCGCCGGACGACCCGGTCGACGATCCGCCGCCGATCCGCACGGATCGCCCGGCGCTCAGCAGGGCATCGGCATGAAGAGACACCGCCCGGCTCGGGTGGAGAGCCGGGCGGTTCTGGTCTCGGGAGAACTCCATGCGTCCGCCATCGTGGAGAGACCTGCCTCGTCCCTCAGAACGAGTGTACATGCGGCCCCTTCGACGCGGTGCGGTAGCCAGCCATTGGATTTCTCCCGAGATGTGGATTCACGTTGGCTGCTTTCACGCGAAACCTTCCAGAGCGGACGAGGAACGGCTATCGTTTACCGTGTCCACAGAATCGTAGTGGTCAAAGCGGACGGGACGCTGAGAACTCCCGCTTCAGCATCCGCGCGGGCTCGCCGGCGATCCGGGAGTTCGTCGAGCAGGTGCATGCGCTGGTGGTGTATCGCCGCGAGGTGATGCAAACGCCGATACGCACCCTCGCGGCGGAGATCGGGATCTCGAAAAGCGCGGTGGACAAGTTTCACAAGGAGCGCTCGCACCCCGGAAAGCTCTGGCCCAGGCTGAGGGATTGGTACATGCGCACCCACGCGACCAAACGCGACGAGTACCGCACGCCGCCCGATCTGATGGTGGCCACCGCGCTCCAGTTGCTGAGCCAGGTACCCAAGGATCTCCGGGCGGCCGCCATCCGCGCCACGGCGGAGCACCTCAAGGCCTTTCACCCGGTGATGCCGGATCCCGACTGGATCGAGATGCTTTCCGAGATCGCGGATCGCGAGGAAGGCTCCTGAGAGGAACCGGACCACGAACCGCCCGGCTCGAGCCGAAGCGGGCGGTTCTGGTTTTCGGGACGTGGGGACGGCGTTGATCCGAGGCGAGATGCCACGGAAGTGGCGGCTACAACGGCGCGCACGCCGCCTCCGCGGACTTCAACGGCGAGGCACAGCGGCGATCCGGCCGCCGGATCCATCGATGCCGGCACCGTACTCGGCAACTGGCACCCGGCACCCTCAATCCTCCGCCATCGACTCCGGGCGCGCGAGGCCGGCGGGGAGGACGAGCGAGAAGAGCGAGCCCCGGCCGGGCCCGGAGCGCACGGTGATGTCGCCGCCCAGGCGGCGGGCGAGCTGGCGGCTGAGCGCAAGGCCGATCCCCGTGCCGCCGAAGCGCCGCGTGGCCGAGCCGTCCAGCTGGCGGAACTCGTCGAACACGCGCTCCAGTTCGCCCGGGTCCACGCCGATCCCGGTGTCCTCCACCTCCCACACCACGCTGTGGCGCACGTCGCCCGTGCGGCGCGCCTCTTCGCTCCAGGGCGAGCCGCTGGCCATCCGCACGCTGGCGCGGACGCGCCCTTCGGGCGTGAACTTGTAGGCGTTGGAGATCAGGTGGCGGAGGATGCGCACCACCTGGCTCCCGTCGGTGCGCACGGGCACGGTGGCGTCGGGGGCGTCCACCCGCACCTCCAGGTGGCCGGGCGCGGGGATGGCCGACATCGCCGCGCGCAGCAGCGCCACCGCGTCGCAGGTCTCCACCCGCGGCGCCAGGCGGCCCAGGGCGAGGGAGTTGAGGTCGAGCAGGTCTTCGATCAGCCGCAGCAGCTCGCCGCCCGAGTCCTCGATGCGGGCGACCAGGCCGGCCGCGTCGGGGCCCAGCGCGCCGCTGTCGCGCAGCAGGAAGGCGTAGCCCAGGATGGCGGTGAGCGGGGTGCGCAGCTCGTGGCTCACGTTGGCCAGCAGCTCGCCGCGCAGCCGCCGCGCCTCCTCGGCCTCGCGGTAGCGCGCCTCCAGCTCCACGTTCTGCAGGCGGAGCAGGGCGTTGGCGCGCTGCAGGTCGTCGATCAGGTGCGCCTTGAACGCCGTGGCCGAGAGCTGGTCGGCCACCAGCCGCAGCAGGTGCCGGTCGTGCGCGGCCAGGGCGCCGGGGCCGCGGAAGTAGAAGGTGATCGCGCCCTCGGGGCGGCCGCCGAGAACCAGGGGCATGGCCACCGAGGCGGCGAAGCCCAGCTCGCGCGCCACCTCCCACCAGTCGCCCAGCGCGGGGTCGGCGAACACGTCGGGCACTTCCACCACCCGGTTTTCGGCCACGGCCACGCCGGTGGGCCCGGCGCCCACGCGAACCCGCATCTCGCCCAGGAACTCGGCGTAGGCCGGCGGCCAGTTCCACGAGGCGGCCAGGCGCAGCACCGTCTCGCCGTCGCGCAGGTAGACCGACCCGAACGCGGCGCCCACCAGCGGCGAAACGCGTTCCAGCGCAAGGCGATACACCTCCAGGGGGGTGGCGGCGGTCAGGAAGGCGTGCGCGATCTCGCGGGCGGCCTGCAGCTCGCGCAGCAGGGTGTCGGCGGCGGGAAGCGGCGCGGCTGCTGGAAATTTGGGCACCGGCGGTTCTTGACGGATGGGTAGGCGGCTCCTACTGTAGGTGCGAACGGCGTTGCCGTTTGTGGGTTTTCGCCAAATTTCCACCCCTTTACAGGAGCTCTGCGGTGAACAAGTCCGAACTAGTCCAGCAGCTGGCGAGCCGTGCCGACCTGAGCCGTGCCGAGGCGTCGCGCGCCGTCGATGCGCTGTTCTCGGTCGAGAACGGGCTCATCGCCGAGGCGCTGCGCAGCGACCAGAAGGTGCAGATCACCGGGTTCGGCAGCTTCGAGGCCAAGCGCCGTGAGGCTCGCAAGGGTCGCAACCCCCGCACCGGCAAGGAGATCGACATTGCCGCGTCGACCAGCCCGGTGTTCCGCAGCGGCAAGAGCCTGAAGGACTCGTTCGGCGCCTGAGGCCCAGCCCTCCCCACGCGCCCCGGGAGCCACGGCCACGGCGGCCGTGGCTCCCGCCGCTTCCGGCCCCAGGTGCGTAGAAGGCGCCCTCGCGATGCCTCGCAGCCGCGGGGCACGGTGCACCCCCTGCTCGACCTGCACGGCCTGACCGGCGGCGAGGCGAGGGTGCGGGCCGAGCTTTGGCTGCGCGACTGCGCCGCCCAGGGCGACCGCACGGTGGTGGTGGTCACCGGCCGGGGCAACCGCTCGCCCGGCCTTCCCGTGCTGCGCGGCGAGGTGGAAGACGTGCTCGCCCGCCTGCGGGGCGACGTCGTCACCGCCTGGGAGCACACCGACGGCGGCGGCGGCTTCCGCGTCACCCTCCGCCCTGCCCCATCCTCGATCCCTCGCACCTCGCGTTCGGCCGGCGTGCCGCGCGACGTGCCGCCCGAGTTGCGCCGCCGCGCCGAGGAGGCGCTGGCGGAGCTGGGCATCGCCCCCACCCCCGAGCTCGTCCGCGCCGAAATCCGCCGGCTGCTGGCCGAAGACGAATCCGCACCTCCCGACGACTGAACCTCCATCCGCCCGATGGCTGCGCGAAGGTAGGACGGCCGTTTCGCGCGGGCAAGCATCGGATCGCGCGCATCACCGAGGGATTGGACCCCTACCCGGCCCCTGCCGTGGATCTCCGCGCGGGCGGACGGTGCGCCGTTGTAGCCGCCACCCCGGTGGGGATCGTCCCCGCCCCACGGCGCGCGGACGCCCCCGCGCGAATCTTGCAGCGGGTTTGCCGCGGCATCACCACCCGCCGACAAAAGGGTTGTGTGGGAGAAAATCCCGCTTCAGGTTGGGAGCAGCGACCCTGAACATCGTTCCGGAGCCCCTGCGCTCCGTGCGCCCGCGGCCGGGCTTGGAACCCGGCCGTCTCAGGTCCCACACCACGGAGGTTCGCCATGGGGATCCTGGATCGTGCGGTGTCCATGTTCTCCCCCAACGGCCAATCCGATCCCACGGGTCCGCCCGGCCTTGCGCGCGCCGACGTGGAGCAGCGCCTGGCCGGCACCGGCGACCGCTCGTTCGCGGGAGTGAACCTGAGCGGGGCCGACCTCTCGGAGCTGGACCTGGAGGCGGCGGACCTGAGCGGGGCCAGGCTGCGCGGCGCCAACCTGCGCGGCACCAACCTGCGCTCGGCCAACCTGACCCGGGCGCAGCTCTGCAGCGCCGACCTCACCGGCGCCCAGCTCCAGAACGCCACGCTGCGCGACGCCAACTGCGTGGACACCGGCGCGCTGAAGCCCCCGGTGCTGGAGAACGCCGACCTCTCGGGCGCCGACCTGACCGGCGCGGAGCTGACGCACGCCAACCTGCGCGGCGCCACGCTCACCGGCGCGGTGCTGGACGAAGCGTCCCTGGGGCAGGCCGACCTGCGCGGCGCGCGGGCGGGCGGGGCGCGGCTGCGCGGCGCCAACCTGCGCCACGCTCGGCTGGACGAGGCCACGCTCTCGGGCGCCACGCTCGACGGCGCCGACCTGACCCGGGCGCAGTGCCGCGGCGCCAACCTCACCGGCGCCTCGCTGGTGCGCGCCAACCTGACCGGAGCGGTGCTCGAGGGCGCCGACCTCTCGTCGGCCAACCTGCGCGACGCGCAGCTGGACGACGCCGTGCTGCGCGGCGCCTCGGTGAAGGCCGCCTCGTTCGCGGGCGCCGACCTGGACGGCGCCGTTCTGGATGGCGCCGACCTGGACGCGGCCGACTTCGCCGGCGCCCACAACTACCGCGCGCCGGCCACGGCCTGAACGGCGTAGGCGTGGGGCGGCAGACGTGGGCGGCAGGCGTAGGCGTGGGTGGCAGGCCGTCGCTGGTTTGCGAGTAAACTCACGGCTACGGCTGCGCGCAGTCCGCCTTCGCGGACTTCGAACGACACAGGACGACGAGCCCTCTCCGCCCGGGAGAGGGCTCGTTGTCGTCATGCCCCGGCCTGGCGACTCGATTTCCCGTGCACCACCGCCGCGCCCAGATCGAGGTCATACCGGATCCGCAGATTCGAATCCCCGACCGAATGCCCCTTGACTTTATTCTTCTACAGATGTAGTACTACAATTGTAGAAGATAGTGCACCCACGGAGACGGCCAATGTCCGACGCGCCCGAGCTGACCGAGTTGCAGATCGCCATCCTCCGCATCCTGTGGGAGCGGGGCGAGTCGACGGTGCAGGACGTTCACGCGGCGCTGGCGGGCGAGCGGGGGCTGGCGCCGACCACGGTGGCCACACTGCTCACGCGGCTGGTGAAGCGCGGCGTGGTGGCGCGGCGGGCGGACGGGCGCGTGCACCGCTTCCGGGCGCGGGTCAGCGAGCCCGAGGTGCGGCGCAGCATGGTGGCGGGGCTGGCCGCGCGGCTCTTCGGCGGCGACGTGACCGAGATGGTGAGCCACCTGCTGGGTGGCAGCGACGTGGGCGCGGACGACCTGGAGCGCATCAAGGCGCTCGTGGCGCGGCGGGAACGCGAGCTCAGGGAGGGTACCGATGAGTGACACCGGATCGACCGCCATGCGGCTGGTGGACGGCACCGCGGCGTGGCTGCTCACCTACGCCATCCACGGCACCGTGCTGCTGGGCGCCGCCTGGCTGGCCTCGCGCGCCCGCGTGGGCGAGCACGTCCGCGAGACGCTGTGGAAGCTTGCGCTCGCCGGCGCCCTGCTCACCGCCACGGCCGCCCAGCTGCGTTCGTCCGCGCCCGCCGCGCGGCTGAGCCTTCCATCCCCATCGGTGATCGCCACGCCGGCGATCCTGGATGCGGGCGCCGTCCCGGTGCGGGCCGAGTCCGATGGCACCCCGTCCGTTCCAGCCGCACGCTCGGCGCAGCCGGCTCATCTGCCATGGACATCGTTGGTCGTGCTGGCGTGGCTCGCCGGGGCGGCGGTCGCGCTGGGACGGCTCGGCTCGGGGTGGCTGCGCTTCACGCGGGGACTGTCGCGCGTCCCGGCCGCATCCGGCGACCCCGCCGCGATGGTGCTGCGCGAGTTGTGCGATGCGGCCGGCGTGCGGCGGCCGGTCCGGCTGACGTGCTCCGCCCGGCTCACGGCGCCGGTGGCGCTGCCCGGGCGGGAGATCTGCATCCCGCAGGACGTGGCCAGGCGGCTGGACGGCGCGCAGCTGCGGGCGATGCTGGCGCACGAGACGGCGCACCTGCTGCGCGGCGACCCGGGATGGCTGTGGGCCGCGTCGGTGACGGCGGCGGCGTTCTGGTTCCAGCCGCTGCTGCGCGTCTGCCTGCGCGGGATGCGCAACGCCGCCGAGTTCCAGGCGGACGCGTGGGCGGCCGGGCGCGCGGACGCGTTCGCGCTGGCCCGCTGCCTGGCCGACGTGGCTGCGTGGGGGTCGCCATGGCGGGTCCCGGCGCCGGTGGCGGGGATGGCGGGCGGCGGCGCGAGTCTGGTCACCCGGGTGGAGCGCCTGCTGCACGGCCCGCGCGAGCCGCGTCCGCGCCGGCGCTGGACGGCGGCGGGGGTGCTGGCGCTGGCGCTGGCCGCCGCGTACGTGCCCGCCGTCACCACCGGCCGCGCCACGGCTCAGCAGCCGGCCAGGCAGACGTCGTTCGCCGCGCGCTTCGGCATCAGCCAGGCGCTCGCGGACGCGATCGAGCGGGCCGCCGTGCGCGAGCGGATCGATCCGGAGCTGGCGTTCCGCCTCGTCCGCACCGAGAGCCGGTTCGACGAGCGGAAGCTGGGGCCGGGCGGGGTCGGGCTGACGCAGATCATCCTGCCCACCGCGCGCAGGCTGCAGCCCGGCATCACCCGCGAGCAGCTGCTGCAGCGCGACACCAACCTGCGGCTGGGGCTGCGCTACCTGCACGGGATGCTGGCGCGCTACGACGGCAACCCCGTGCGCGCCGTGCAGGCGTACTACCAGGGCCCGCGCCAGCTGGAGCGCGACGGCGTGCGGCGCGACACCCGCACCTACAGCGAGCAGCTGCTGGGGCCGATGGCCGGGCTGGGGCTGTATCACGGCCGTCCCGTCCGACGCTGAACCGCAACCGCAAGGCTCTCACCGAGTTCACGGAGTGCACGGAGTCACACCGAATCCGCAAATACAGTGATTGGATCCTGATACCGCTGAAAGGTCTTACGGAGGAACGGAGGGACGGAAACTGCAATGAAGTTTCCGTCCCTCCGTCCTTCCGTGAGACCCATCAGCAGAGCCGGTACGACCACTGAATTAGCGGATTCATCAGGGACTGGACAGATTCGCTGTTCTCTGTGGACTCCGTGCACTCTGTGGGAGATTTGGAGTAGTAGCACCAACGAAGAAGCCCGCCCGGAGCATCGATACTCCGGGCGGGCTTCGTTCCATCTCCGCGAGGGAGAAGAGGGTCAGGTCTGGAAGCCGGAGACCAGCTCGCGCATCCGTTCGGCGGCGTGGAGGAGCTCCATGCTGCTGGCACTCATCTCCTGCGTGGCTGCCGACTGCTCCTCGGCGGCGGCGCTGACCTCCTCGGCGCTGGCGGCGTGGCTCTCGCTGGTGCCCGACACTTCGGCCACCGCCATCTCCACCCCCTCCATCGCCGCGCCGTTGCGCTGCACCGCGTCTTCCACCTGCCCCGCGGCCATCCGCACGCCGTCCACCGCAGCCAGGATCTGCTCCAGCGCGGCGTCGGCGCCCTTGGACACGTGCTCCACGTCGGCCACCTTCTCCTGCCCGCGCCCCATCGTCCCCACCACCCCCTCGATGCGGCTGCGGATGGCGTGCACGTTCTGCGCGACCTCCTGCGCCGCGCGCGCCAAGCCCTCGGCCAGCTTGCGCACCTCTTCGGCGACGACCGCGAAGCCGCGGCCGTGCTCGCCCGCGCGCGCCGCCTCGATGGCGGCGTTCAGCGCGAGGAGGTTGGTCTGCCGGGCGATGCCGGTGATGGTCTCCACGAAGCGGTCGATCTGCAGCGAGGTCTGCTCCAGCTCGGTGACCTGGTTGGCGCTGGCCTGCACCACGTCGCGGATCTCCACCAGCCGGGCCAGCGCGGTGGACACCTCCTGCCGGCTCCGAGTGGCCACCTCGAAGATCTGGCCGGTGAGCGTCACCACCATCCGGCTGGCGTTGGAGATCTCCTGCGCGCGGGCCTTCATCTCGTCCAGCGCCTCCTGCGTGGCCTGCAGCCCCTGGCTCTGCGTTTCGGCGCCGCTGGCGATCCCCACCATGGCCGTGGCCACCTCGCCACTCGACGCGGCCACCTCCTCGCTGATGCTGGACAGGTCGCTGGCGAAGGTGCCGATCCGCTCGGCGGTGGAGACCGTTTCGCCCACGATGTTGCGCAGCTGCACCGCCATCCCGCTGAAGGCGCCGGCCAGCGAGGCGAACTCGCCGGTCATGTTGCCGTTCAGGCTCACCCGCAGGTCGCCCTGCCCCAGCCGGTCGGCGGCGGTCACCAGCTCGTGCAGCGGGCGGGTGATGCCGCGGATGGTGCTGAACACCAGCGCCGCCGCGATCGCCGCCGCCACGATCCCGATGATCGCCAGCACGATCTCGGTGGTGCGCGCCTGCGTCTTGAGCTGCGTGCTGGCGACGGCCACCTTCTCGGCCTGCGCCGCGCTGATCTTGCTGATCTCCTGCTGCAGCTCCTGCGTCTGCGGGCGGATGGCGGCCACGCGGGCCAGCGCGCCGGCCTGGTCGCCGATGTCGCGCTGGGCGTGGGCCAGCGCGTACTCCACCTCGATGCGCGAGTGGAGCCCCTCCACCTTCACGATCTCCTGCTGCTCGGCGGGGGTCAGGTCCTTCAGGTCCTTGTACTGCCGCCGCTGCTCGTGGCTCTGCCGCCCGAAGTCGGCGAACTGCTGCGCGATCTGCGGGCTGGGCGACACCAGGTAGCGCTCGCCCGAGGCGATCTGGTTCAGGATCAGCGACTCGAGCGACGAGCCGATCTCGGTGGTGCGGCGCAGGCTGCCCAGCCGCTCGTCCATGCGGCCGGTGAGCCGGCTCACCGTCCACAGGCTGCCCAGCGCGAGCGCCAGGATCAGGAAGACCAGGAAGGCGCCGCCGTAGGTCAGGCGGTCCCGGATCGACTGGAAGAAGCCGGTCCGGGCTTCGCGAATGCTCATCGAGTGCCGCCCCTGTTGAGCTGGATGGTCCCGTTGGTGATCACGCCCACGGCGAACCCCTTGTTCAGCGGGTCGCCGTGCGCGTCGAACTTGATGTCGCCGGTGGCGCCCTGGAAGGGCGGCGCGCCGCCGTTCTGCCCCAGCGTGTGCAGGTAGCGCTGGATCCCCTCGCGCGTGGGCCCGTTGGCGCGCGCGGCGGCGGCCAGCAGCATCACCGCGTCGTACGCCGCCGCGGCGAAGGGGTCGGGATCGGCGCCGTACGCCTGGTGATACGCCTGGGCGAAGGCGCGCGCCCTGTCGCTGGCCGCCGGATGGTACAGCAGCCCCACCAGCGTCCCCTCGTAGGTGGGCCCCTTCCCCACCAGCGGCACCAGCCCGTCGCCGCCGATGAAGCGCGCCTGCAGCCCCAGCCCGCGCGCCTGCTGGATGATGGCCGCGGCCGCCACGTCGAGCCCGGCCACGAAGACCAGCTGCACGCCCCGCATCTGCATCCGGCGCAGGTAGGGGCTGAAGTCGGCGGTGCTGTCGCTGAACGGGTCGTACTCGGCCACCTCGCCGCCGCCCTTCACCAGCGCGTCGCGGAAGGCACCGGCCAGCCCGCGCCCGTAGTCGTCGTTGGTGTACATCACCGCCACCCGCGGCGTCAGCTGCCGCGCGGTGCTGGCGAGCACCACCGCGTTGGCCGAGTCGCTGCTGGCGATGCGGTAGGTCCAGTCCCCCAGCCGCGAGACGTCGGGCGAGGTGGCGGTGGTGGCCAGCTGTGGCAGCGCGCCCTTCACGCTCCCCGCCTGGCCGTTGTAGATCGGCGCCGAGGCGATGGTCGTCCCCGAGTTCACGGGCCCGGCGAGGGCGACGACCCGGGGATCCTTCACCAGCTCGGCGGCGATGGCGATGGCCTTCTCCTTGTCGGCCCCGTCGTCCTTGGGAAGGAGGACGAGCTGGCGGTGGTCGATGCCGCCGTTCGCGTTGACCTCCTTCACCGCCAGCTCGGCGCCGCGCTGCGTGGACACGCCGTAGTCCTGCTGCAGCGGGCCCGAGAGCGCGAAGGTCACCTGCCCTCCTCCGCCCCCGCGGCCGCACGCGGACGCTCCGACCGCCGCGGCGAGCGCGAGGAAGACGGCGCGTGGCAGTGGCCGGCGCGAAAAGCCGCGGCTGGACAGGGGGCGGGGCATGGAGATTGGGCCGGGAGCCTGGGAAGGGAGAGAACCTCCGCATACTACGGGAGGCATCCGGGCCTTGTCAACGTCCAAGACCCGTTCTGCGCCGCACTTGCGTGTCAGATCCGCCACCGCGCGTTTGCCCGCGGGATCGTCTGGACGAGGGCGGTCCGGACCCAGGCCGATGAATCCGCGGCAACCACGGCCCGAAGTCCGCCTTCGCGGACTCCCACGACCGCATCCGGGCGGAAGACCGGCATCGGCGTGGCCGCGGCGGGCCCCCTCTCGACGCAAGCGCCGGCGCCGACGAAATACCCCCTCCCCCGGGCGGTTTTCGGGGGAGGGGGTGGCGAGCCTCGGCGAGCCGGGGCGGGGGGCTCAGTATCCGCCCACCACCTGCGGCGCGCGGGCCAGGAGGTCTTCCAGGGCGGTGCGCTCCTGGCGCCAGCCCAGGTCGTAGCCCACGTCACCCGTGGCGGTGGTGGTGGGCTGCACCAGCATCGGGTCGACGGGAACGCCCTTGCGGCGCACCTCGTAGTGCAGGTGCGGCCCCGTGGCCAGGCCCGTGGCGCCCACGTAGCCGATCACGTCGCCCTGGCGCACCGGCATTCCCGCCGCCACGCCGGGGGCGATGGACGAGAGGTGACCGTAGCGCGTGGCGTAGCCGTTGGGATGGGTGATCTCCACCAGGTTGCCGTAGCCGCCCCTGGCCGCGGCCCAGCTCACGCTCCCGTCGGCGGCGGCGCGCACGGGGGTGCCCCAGGCGGCGGCCAGGTCCACGCCCAGGTGCGGCAGCACGCGGTGCAGGATTGGGTGCATGCGGCTGCTGTTGAACGACGAGGTGATCCGCATCGTGGAGAGCGGGCCGGACCAGGGCACCGGGTCCAGCGTGCGCCCCCAGTCGTCGTAGTAGCCGGGGCGGTCGCCGTGGTCGTAGAGGAACACGGTGTACAGGCTGCCGCCCACCGCGGCCTCGGCGGCCAGCACCTGGATGGCGCGCGTGGTGCCGTCGCGGCGGCGGCTGCGCTCGTAGGCCAGGCGCAGGCGGCCGCCGTTGGGCATCCCCTGCTGGCTCAGCAGCGGCAGGAAGATCTTGTCCAGGTGCCGCCCCACCATCTCGCGCTCGGCCGGCGACAGGTCGCCCGCCACCGTCTGCAGCACGTCGCCGAAGCTCCCCTTGGCGAACCCGCCCACGAACTGCGTGTCGACCACCACCGCCGGCAGCGCGCGCATGGCGGGGAGCACCTCGGGCTGCGGCCCCTCGCGGGTGGAGTCGGCGCGCGCCCAGCCGTGCGCCATCCCCAGCGCGAGGAAGGCGATCACCAGCGCGCCCGCCACGGGCGCAACGAGGGAGACGAAATCGAATCGGCGACGAAGCATTTCGGACCCGGGACTGCTACGTCCGGGCGCTCGGGTCAACACACAGGTGTGGGGGATTGCTGAAGATACAGAGGTTCGCCCCGGGGCTCAAGTGTTACGTCGCCTCTTCGGGTGCGTCCGCGGGGCCCCACCCCGGCGGCTGACGCCGCGCCGCCGCGGCAACAACGACGAAAAGCCTCGCAAACCGCGCGAGGCTCCCACCGCGACCGGTACGATGCCCGTGCCGCGCGCGATCATCACGGCCGCGCCACGGCCCGTAGTCCGCGAAGGCGGACTTCGTGTCGTCGTTGCAGCGATTTCAATCGCCCTGCCTCCCGCGGCGGCCACTCAGCACCCGGCATTCCACACTTCGCCGATCCCGCGATTTTGCTCAACCTCATGCCAAATGGCAGCCCGCCGCCCCACCCGATCGGGTAGTGCGCCTGCCAGACAAGAAGTTACACCTGCGCCGGACGGCTGTGGATGAGCGGGATTCATGGCAGCATCGTTGCGTTACGTGCAGTCAGAACGTGGCGTGCGCGTCGGCGCGCTCCCACCGGCCGCACCGTGCCGGACCGGCGATGGATCGGGCACACCAGACAGTGGACAGGAACCGCATGATCTCGGCGACCGCGAACGAAGTGGAAGGCGTGGCCTTCCTTTGCGAAGACATCGACGCGTGCGAGCGGGTGCTGACGGCCGACGCGGTGCGGTTCGTGGCCAACCTGCACCGCCGCTTCAACCCGCGCCGCGTGGAGCTGCTGGAGCGCCGCGCCGAGCGGCAGGACCTGATCGACAGTGGCGCGCTGCCGGACTTCTGGCACGCGACCGAGGAGGTGCGCACCGGCGACTGGAAGGTGGGCCCCTGCCCGCCCGACCTGCAGGACCGGCGCGTGGAGATCACCGGGCCGGTGGACGCCAAGATGGTGATCAACGCGCTCAACTCGGGCGCCAGCTGCTTCATGGCCGACTTCGAGGACGCGCTCTCGCCCACCTGGCGCAACGTGGTGGAGGGGCAGGAGAACCTGCAGAAGGCGATCCGCCGCACCCTCTCCTTCGCCACCCCCGAAGGGAAGCCGTACGCGCTGAACGAGACGCTGGCGGTGCTGATCGTCCGGCCGCGCGGGTGGCATCTCGTCGAACGGCACATGACGGTGGACGGCGAGCCGGTCTCCGCGAGTCTCTTCGACTTCGGGCTCTACTTCTTCCACAACGCGAAGGAGCTGATCGGGCGCGGCACCGGGCCGTACTTCTATCTGCCGAAGCTGGAGAGCCACCTCGAGGCCAGGCTCTGGAACGACGTGTTCGTGGCCGCGCAGGAGGCGCTCGGCATCCCCGTCGGTACCATCCGCGCCACGGTGCTGATCGAAACGATCCTGGCCGCGTTCGAGATGGACGAGATCCTCCACGCGCTCAAGGAGCACGCGGCGGGGCTCAACGCCGGGCGCTGGGACTACATCTTCTCCCTGATCAAGAAGTTCCGGAACCGCGACGAGGCCGTGCTCCCCGACCGGGTGCAGGTGACCATGGCGGTGCCGTTCATGAAGGCCTACTGCGAGCTGCTGGTGAAGACCTGCCACCGCCGCGGCGCGCACGCCATGGGCGGGATGGCCGCCTTCATCCCCAGCCGCCGCGACGCCGAGGTCAACCGCACCGCGCTGGCGAAGGTGACCGAGGACAAGGAGCGCGAGACCCGGCAGGGCTTCGACGGCACCTGGGTGGCGCACCCCGACCTGGTCCCGGTCGCCAGGGAAGTGTTCGACCGGCATCTCGGAGACCGCCCGAACCAGAAGGACGTGCTGCGCGACGACGTCCATGTCGAGGCGCGCGAGCTGATCACCTGCGGGATCGCCGGCGGCGAGGTGACCGAGGGCGGGATCCGGCTCAACATCAGCGTGGCGCTGCAGTACGTGGAGGCGTGGCTGAAGGGGAACGGCGCGGTGGCCATCAACAACCTGATGGAAGACGCCGCCACCGCCGAGATCAGCCGCGCGCAGCTCTGGCAGTGGATCCGCCACCGCACCCCGATCGCCGGCGACGGGGTGATGACGCCCGACGTGTACACCCGCATCCGCGACGAGGAGGTGGAGAAGCTGAGGGGCGCGCGGGGCGGCGACACCGCCGACCTGGAGCGCGCCGCCAGGCTCCTGGACGACCTGGTCCTGGGAGACGAGTTCACGGAGTTCCTGACCATCCCGGCCTACCAGCTCCTGGGCTGAAGGACACGGGCATTCATCGACTGTGGGACGAACCGAGAACGGAGGAGCCGATGAGCCGGGAGAGCTTCGAACAGCAGGTGCGCGCGCTGGAGATCCAGTGGCTGACCGACGGCCGCTGGGAGGGGATCCAGCGCGGCTACACCGCCGCCGACGTGGTGCGGCTGCGCGGGAGCGTGCGGGTGGATCACACGATCGCCAGGGAGGGCGCCGAGAAGCTGTGGCGGCGGCTGCACCAGGAGGCCGCGGTGCGCACCTTCGGCGCGCTGACCGGCGCGCAGGCGGTTCAGATGGTGAAGGGGGGGCTGGAGGCGCTGTACCTCAGTGGCTGGCAGGTGGCGGGCGACAACAACCTGTCGGGGCAGACCTATCCCGACCAGAGCCTGTACCCCTCCAACTCGGTCCCCGCCGTGGTCCGCCGCCTGAACAACGCGCTGCTGCGCGCCGACCAGGTGGAGTGGTGCGAGGGCGACGGCGAAACGCAGCGCGACTGGATGGTGCCGATCGTGGCCGACGCCGAGGCGGGCTTCGGCGGGCCGCTGCACGGCTTCGAGCTGACGAAGGCGATGATCGAGGCGGGCGCCGCCGGCGTGCACTTCGAAGACCAGCTGGCCAGCGAAAAGAAGTGCGGCCACCTGGGCGGCAAGGTGCTGGTCCCCACCAGCCAGTTCGTCCGCACCCTGATCGCCGCCCGCCTCGCAGCCGACGTGGCGGACGTGCCGACGCTTCTCGTCGCCCGGACCGACGCGGACAGCGCCGCGCTGCTCACCAGCGACGTGGACGAGCGCGACCGCGCCTTCTGCACCGGCGAGCGCACGGCCGAGGGGTACTTCCGCGTGCGCAGCGGCCTGGAGGCGGCGATCGCGCGCGGGCTGGCCTACGCGCCCTACGCCGACCTGGTGTGGTGCGAGACCAGCACCCCCGACCTGGACGAGGCGCGCCGCTTCGCCGATCGTGTCCACGCGCACTTCCCCGGCAAGATGCTGGCGTACAACTGCTCGCCCAGCTTCAACTGGAAGAAGAACCTCGACGCGCACACCATCGCCCGGTTCCAGACGGAGCTGAACGCGATGGGGTACAAGTTCCAGTTCGTGACGCTGGCCGGCTGGCACCTGATCAACCTGCACACCTTCGAGCTGGCCCGGGCGTACGCCGAGGAGGGGATGACGGCGTACGTGGCGCTGCAGGACCAGGAGTTCGCGCGCGAGGCGGACGGCTACACCGCCACCCGCCACCAGCGCGAGGTGGGCGCCGGCTACTTCGACCGCGTGCTGATGGCCGTGACCGGCGGCGAGGCCAGCACCGCCGCGCTCACCGGGAGCACCGAGCAGGCGCAGTTCGCGGGCTGACCGGCCGGCGGACGACGAACCGCGGGGTCCGCCGGAAACATTCCTGCGGACCCCGCGTTCTTTCGAGCCTCCGCGGCCGGGCGATCGAATCGAAATCGCTGCAACAAACGTCACGAAATCGGCCTGCGTGGGCTGGTGGCCGCGGTCCGGGGCGCGGGGCCGTGGAGGATGGCGAGGGATGCCGAGGAGCAGGGTGGTGCGGTGCCTCCGGGCGGTGCAGAGTCGATCGCGCAGGCGTCCATCCTGCAGTGGCGGAAGGCGGTTGCCGAGGGTTGCGGGCGCGTGACGCGTGGCGCGGCGGAGGCGTCAGAGGCATGGGCGCCGACGGGCGCGCAGATCGCGCCGCGCGTGGAACCGGCAGACGAAAACCAAAGTTCGGCCGGATGGAGGCGGTGTTGCGGCGGCAACGGATTGACGCTGCCGGGACCGGACATTAACGTCACCCCTTGGCCAAGAATCGTCCAATTTTGCCGCTGGTCCACCCGCCCGCGCCGTACCGCTCACCCCACCAGGAGCTCGCCGTTGCCCACTGTGCCTCCGTACCTGAAAGAATTCGGGGACGAGGACGCGCGCTGGCTCCATGAGCACGGCACGCTGGTACGGGTGCGCGCCGGTGACAAGGTGATCACCGAGGGGGTACCCCCCGAACACATCTGGGTGGTGCTGGACGGCGAGTTCCGCGTCTCGTCGGAAGGGATGAACGATCCCGACATGCTGCGGGTGAAGGCCGGCGAGTTGCTGGGCGAGATGAGCTACATCAACCGATCGCCCCCGGGCGCGTCGGTGTTCGCGGTGAGCGACGGCGTGCTGCTGGCCGTGCGCCGCGCCGACCTGGACGCCCAGATCGCCCAGGATCCCGAATTCGGGAGCCGTTTCCGCAAGGTGCTGATGGACTTCGCGGTGAACCGGATGTGGCTGTACAACCGCCGCGACTGGAACCCGCCGCCCCCCACGCCCGACCCCGACCCGTACGCCGAGCTGAAGGTGCACGAGCTGATCGAGAAGCTGCTGCGGGGGGAGTTCTAGGGTCTGCGCGGGACGCGGCACCGCTGAAGGGTGCGTGAGTGCGTGAGTGCGTCGGCACCGCGCCCTGCACGAGGCCGGGTGCGCGGGGCCACCCTGCCGACGAACCGAGCCCGCTCCGGAACGCCGGAGCGGGCTCGATGTTGTCGTTGCCGTTGAAGTCCGCGCAGGCGGACTGCCTGCCGTGGTAGCGGCGACTCCACTCGCAAATTACCACGCGGATCTCTGCCGACCACTCTGTCGGACGACGCCGATCGCGCTCACGACTCCGCGGCGACTTCCACCGGCCTCGTCGCGAACCAGATGTAGAGGGGGATGCCGGCCAGGAGGGCCAGGAAGCCCCACAGCACCACCTGGCCGCCCACGCCGTAGACGGTGTAGAGGAGGAATGCGAAGGCGACGGGGGCCACCCACTGCGCGCGGCGGCGCTCGGCCGGGGTGTAGCGCGCGGGGTCGCGGCGGGCCAGCATCAGCTCGGCGGCGGCGGCGTACAGGTGCGGCACCAGCGTGAGCAGCACCGAAAGGAGCACGATGAAGTTGAAGACGGCGAGCAGCGATCTGGCGAAGTACATCAGCAGCATGGAGCTCGCCACCGCGGTCCCCACGATCAGCCCCACGTGCGGCGTGCCGAAGCGCGGATGCACGCGCCCCAGCGCGCGGAAGAAGACGCGATCGCGCGCGGCGGTGAGCGGGATCCGCCCCGCCATCAGGATCCACCCGTTCAGCGTGCCGACGCCCGCCGCGACCGCCGCCACGCCGATGAACGCGCCCGCCGCCGGGCCCAGCGTGCGCGTGGCCGCCAGCGCGATCGGGCGGGCGGACGAGGCGATCTCGGCCGTCGAGAGCGCGCCGGTGACGGCCACGGCGGCCACCAGGAAGATGACCGTCGCGAGAGCGTACCCCGCCAGCGTGCCGCGGCGGATGGTCTGCCCCGGCTGCTGCACCTCTTCCGCGGGGACGGTGGCCGATTCGACGCCGGAGTACGCCCACACCACCAGCGCCGCGCCGGCCGCCAGCGCGCCCCAGCCGTGCGGCGCGAAGGGGGTGAAGTGGGCGGCGCGCGCGTGCGGCAGCATGGCCAGCGAGACGAAGAGCATGGGCAGGGTGCAGGCGCACATCACCGCCACCTGCAGCCGCGCGCTCTGGCGGATCCCCAGCACGTTCAGCAGGCACAGCCCCCAGAGCAGCGCCTGCGCCAGCGCGAACTGCAGCAGCGTGCTCTCCGCCAGCGGGCGCGAGAAGCCGACGGCGTACCCCACCACTCCGGTCACGATCGCCGCGTTCCCCACCACGGCGCTGATCCAGTAGCTCCACACCGTCTGGAACCCCGCGAATTCGCCGAACGCCTCGCGCGCATAGACGTACGGGCCGCCGGTGAGCGGGTAGCGGGTGCCCAGGCTGGCGTAGACCAGCGCCACGAACAGGTACCCCGCCGCCGTGACGGCCCAGGCGACGATCCCCAGCGGCCCCACCGACTGCGCGAGCGACGCCGGGAGCGTGTAGACCGACGTCCCCACCATGTTGCCCACCACCAGCGCCACCGTCCCCAGCAGCGTGAGCCCGCGCACGAGCGACGGTCTTCCCGCGTCGGGGCGGCGGACGGGCGGATCGGCGGGCGATTCCACGGGCGGCGCGGGGGAAGACACGGCGTGGGCGGGTGCGGGTGGATGGCGGGCTCGGCGGGGACGGGATGAACGAATGTGCGGCGGCGGGCGAGGTGCGACAAGCACGGCGTGGGGTCCGAGGCAGGTCGAGGCAGGGGGACGGGCGTCGGCGCGGCCGCGGCGGGGCACCCTCCCCCCGCTCCGTGAGGGTAGGGGAGACGAGGTCTGGAGAACATCGTCGGGGTTGGGTTGGATCCTGGCGGCGCGCAGTCCGCGAAGGCGGACTTCCCGAGGTTCCAGCGACGGGTTTCAACCCGCCGCGACCGGGCGCACGCAACGAATTGGGTTCCGCGCAAATGCTCGCGTGGGAGTCCGCGAAGGCGGACTTCGGGCCGTTGTCGCCGCGGTTTCAACCGCCCGGAAGGTGGTGGCCCAACGAGAGATGCGTGAGGGATGCGCGCCCGGAGGGCCGGGACGCCGCCGCGCGCGCACCGGGCCGGCGGGATCGGGCGGATGGCGGGCGCGGCGGTGGCCCGGCGCGGTTGGCAACAGTGGTATCGTTGCCTACCGCGCGCGCAGCCCGGCCCGGAGCGCAGCGGAGGGACACGCCCAGATCCCGCGGTTCAGCCGTAGAACGGCCCGTCGTCACGACATCCTTGCGCATCATGAAACCAGACCCGATACTTAGACGTACGTCTAATAGACGGCGATCTAAACGAACATCTCCTTCGCCGTTCGGGAACCCGGGAGCCGGATGCTGGACGCTACGCTGCGGGCGCTGGGCGACCCCACGCGCCGCGAGATCCTGAAGGCGCTGCGGACGGGCGACCTGACCGCGGGCGAGATCGCGGCGCGCTTTCCCATGACGGCCGCCTCGGTCTCGCACCACCTGTCGGTGCTGAAGGACGCCGGGCTGGTGACCGCCGAGCGCAACGGCCGCAACCTGATCTACTCGCTCGAGACCACCGTCTTCCAGGAGTTCCTGCAGGAGATGCTGGGCTTCCTCGGAAAGGGAAAGGACGACCGATGAAGAGCCGCTGGATGGCCGCCGTGCTGCTGGCGGCCACGTGGGCGCTGGCCGCGGTGGCGTACGTGCGCGCCCCCGCGCGCGTGCCGATCCACTGGAACATCCGCGGGGAGGTGGACGGCTGGGGCGGGCCGCTGTCGGTGTTCGTCCTTCCCGCCGTGACTACCGGGCTGGTGCTGCTGATGTACACGCTCCCCCGGCTGGACCCGCGCCGCGCCAACTGGGCGCGCTTCCGCCCGGAGTTCAACCTGATCGTGAACGTGCTGGTGGCGTTCATGCTCTTCACCGAGCTCACCACCATCGGCGGGTTCACCTTCGGCTGGAACGTCGACGGCGGGCGCGTCCCGCTGATCGGCGTGGGCGTGCTGTTCATGGTGACGGGCAACTACCTGCCGCGCATCCGCTCCAACTGGTGGATGGGGATCCGTACCCCGTGGACGCTGGAGAGCGAGACCGTGTGGCGCGAAACGCACCGCCTCGGCGGCCGCACCTTCGTGGGCGGCGGCGCGGTGGCGACGCTGGCGGCGCTCCTCCTGGCGCCCCCCCTGTCGTTCTACGTGGCGATGGCGGCGATGGGCGTGGGCGGGCTGGTGCCGGTGGTCTACAGCTACGTGGCCTGGAAGCGCGAGGCCGCCGGGCGCGCCTGACGACGGTCCGAGGGCGCGCGACGACTCATGACGAATCGGGGATGATGGGATGAAGACGATACACGGGATGGTCCTGGCCGCCGCGGCGCTGACGGCGTCACCGGCGCGGGCGCAGGAGAGCGGCGCCTTCGTGCTGCGCGTGGCGGGCCGCGACACCATCGCGGTGGAGACCTTCCGCCGCGCCCCGGGCGAGGTGCGGGGCGAGATCGCGATCACCGGCCGCGCGCGCGTGGCCTACACGCTGCGCATCAGCGACGCGCTGGTGCCGCTGGGGATGGAGATGCGCGCCTGGGCCCCCGGCGCGCCCGACTCCGCGCCGCCGCTGCAGAACGTCGTCGTCACCTACGCCGGCGACAGCGCGACCGTGGCGATCAGCGCCGGCGGGCAGCGGATGACGCAGGTGGTGCGGGGCGCGGCGGGCGCGCTGCCGATCGTCAACCCAAGCGCCCTGGCGCTCGAGCAGGTGCTGATGGCTGCGCGGCGGGCGCACGCCGACAGCGCCACGGTGCCGGTCTTCACCGTGGGCACCACGCAGGCGGCGCAGGCCCGCGTCCGCTTCCGCGGCGACAGCGCGACGGTGACGATCGGCGCGGTGGTGGCGAACGCGCGGACGGACGCCGCCGGACGGCTGCTGGGCGCGGCGGTGCCCGGGCAGAACCTGTCCATCGAGCGCGTGGCCGGCGCGTCGACGGCGATGCGGATGGACTACTCGGCCCCGGCGGGGGCGCCGTACACGGCCGAGGAGGTGCGGGTGCCGCATCCGGCCGGCTTCCGGCTGGCCGGAACGCTCACGCTGCCGAAGGAGCGCCGCGGCCGCGTCCCCGCCGTGATCACCATCACCGGCAGCGGCCTGGAGGACCGCGACGAGTCGATCCCGCTCGTCGCCGGGTACCGCCCGTTCCGGCAGGTGGCCGACACCCTGGGCCGCCGCGGCATCGCGGTGCTGCGCATGGACGACCGCGGCTACGGCGCCAGCGAGGGGAACGGGCAGACCGCCACCTCGCGCGACCTGGCCAGCGACATCGCGGCGGGGGTGGCGTACCTGCGCACGCGGCCGGAGATCGACCCCGGCCGCATCGCGCTCGTCGGCCACAGCGAAGGCGGGATCATCGCGCCGATGGTGGCGGCCGACGACCCGCGGATCCGCGCGGTGGTGCTGGTGGCGGGGACGTCGCGTACCGGGCGGCGCATCCTGGAGTACCAGCTGCGCTACCCGCTGGAGCGCGACACCACGCTCACCGCGGCGCAGCGCGATTCGGCGTACCGCGCGGGGTGGGCGCAGGTCGATTCGATGTCGGCGCGGATGCCGTGGCTCCCCTTCTTCATCGGCTACGACCCGCTGCCGACGGCGCGCCGCGTCCGCCAGCCCGTGCTGATCGTGCAGGGCGAAACGGACCGGCAGGTGACGGCGGACCAGGCGCGCGAGCTGGACGCGGCGATCCGCGGCGCCGGCAACCGCGACGTGACGCTGCGCGTCTTCCCGCAGATGAACCACCTGCTGATCCACGACCCCGACGGGATGCCCTCCGGCTACGCGAAGCTGGGCCGCAACCAGGTGGAGCCCGAGGTGCTCGGCGCCATCGCCGACTGGCTCGCGGCGAAGCTGCGGTAGACGGCCGTTCTCGGGCGGTGAACAACGAAAGGGTTCGGCGGAGATGGTGTCTCAGCCGGACCCTCGCGCGGCAATGTGACCTCGGCTGGCACGCTTCGCGCGCGTTGCGTCCGGCTTCAGCGAGGGGGGCTGGGTGACGCCGACCGGGGGAGGGGACGATGGCGAAGTGCGAGGTGTGCGGGAACGACTACTACCTGTCGTTCGAGGTGGTCGCGGCGGGTAACCGGCACGTGTTCGACAGCTTCGAGTGCGCCATCCACAAGCTGGCGCCGGTGTGCGCGCACTGCGGGGTGAAGGTGATCGGCCACGGGATCGAGGGGAACGACGAGATCTTCTGCTGCGCCAACTGCGCGCGGCAGGCCGGCGTGAAGGGCGTGGCCGACCAGGCGGGGGAGCGCGCGCAGAGCTGATCGCCGCGGACTACTCGCGCGTGGCGGGCGCGGGGGTGAAGCGGAGCGGGCGGCGGGGGAGGAACCAGGCGAGCGCGGCCAGCGCGTACACCGGCCGCGTCACGTCGAGCAGGGCGGGGATCACCAGCAAGCCGCCCCAGAGCAGCGAGAGCCCGACCGCGCGGGCCCGGGCGCGGCGGACGGCGGCCACGTGCGCCTTCCGCTCGGCCATGGTGGTCAGGTCGCCGTGGCGCATGCTCACCTCCACCATCCCGTCGATCGCCGTCTTCTCGGCCGCGGCGATGCCCAGGCGCAGCACGGTGCGGCCCAGCCGGTACACCAGCGCGGCGGCGCCGGCCAGGGCAAGGAGCCCGACCACCGGGCTGGCGAGGATGGTTTCCAGGGTCACGCGGGGAAGTTCGCCGCGCGCGGGCGAGGGCGCAACGGGCGGGAACCGCGAACAGGTGCGTGAGTGCGCGAGTGCGTGAGTGCGTCTCGAAACGGCACCACAAAGACCGCGGGCCCGGCAGCGATGCCGGGCCCGCGGTGTCGTAACGGAACCGTGAAGCTCCATCCGGACGATCAGATCCGCTTGCCGATGTCGAGCACCTCGACGACCACGGGGTGGCGGCCCCAGCGCTCGGCTTCGCGGCAGCTGTCCACGTACAGGTCGATCTTGTTGCCGTTGATGGCGCCGCCGGTGTCCATGATCACGAAGATGCCGATCAGCTCGCCGCTGGGGCGGCTCACGCGCACCACCGAGCCCAGCGGCAGCACCCGCGGGTCGCCGGCGGCCATCCCGTCGCGGGTGCGCACGCCGGTGCGCATCTGCCCCTTCAGGCAGTACATGGTGCTGCTCATGTCCATCCGCGCCTGTACCGGGAACGCCTCGGCGGCGGCCTGCTGCGCGCCCTCGCGGACGCGGCGCTCCACCTCTTCGGGGGCCACGCCGCGCATGGCGGTGGCCATCTGGGCGTCGAGCTGGGCGAGCGAGGCGGGGGGCTGCGGGGCCGGCGCGGGTTCCTGCTGCGCGGCGGGCTGCGGCTGGGTCTGCGGTTGCTGCTGGAGCGGGGCGGCGGCGGCCTGCGAGGCGAGGGCGGCGGTCGCCCGTGGTCCGATCTGCGTGGCGCGGGGCGCGCACGCCCACTCGCCCAGGGCCACGGCGCCCAGCACCAGCGCCAGGGCGGGCGTGACCACCTTCACCGGGGCCAGCCGTCTTCGGCGCGGCTGTTCTTCGAATACGACGCGATGGATCATCATTCCCCTCCGGGAACAAGGTTTCGGATCCCCCACCGGCGCCCGCCCGAACCCGCGCGAGCGGCCGGCGCACCTCCCCATGTCGTGACCGGCTGAGCTTCCACGCCCGCCGCGTACTCGCGTCGCAAGGCCTTCGCGGAAACAGGCGTGGAACGGCGGCAACTTAGGGCGCCCCGGGCACCCGCCGCAATGCTTTTGTATCTAACCTCTACATCTGCAACGATTTACAGGAGCACGCCGCCGCCATCCGAGCACGATTCCTGCTCTTGGAAGGAGGCCAAAGGGCACCTAACTCCAACGGAGGCAACGAGATGCGCAAGAAGGCGATGCGGATGGCGAAGCGGGCGGGGCTCACCTTCCTTGCGGTGGAGGGTCTGCAGGCCGCCGCGCTGGCGGGCGTCACGCGCTGGGCCGGCCGCAAGCTCACCGGCCGCCGGAACCGGATGCTGCGGCTGACCGGCCAGGGCCTGACGCTGGCCGCCAGCGCGATCCCCGTGGCCGGCTACGTCCGCCGCCGCTTCGTCTGACCCGGCGGACGCGGGCCGGCGGATCGCCAGGGTACGCGCGACGGCGCCGGGGCGAGAGCTCCGGCGCCGTCTCGCGTCAGTCCTCCTCCGTCCAGTTCTCTCGCGAGCCGCGGCCGGGGCCCCCAGCCGAAATCGCGGACGAAACTGCTGTCCGCGATTTGCGACCTCCCCCAAAAACCCCTGGGGGAGGAGCGTGGATCGAAACGAAGAAGCCTCGCGGGGTTTGCGAGGCTTTTCGTGGTTGTTGCTGCGCCGCTGCGCCTTCAGCCGCCGGTCGCGATCCCGGCCTGCTCCGACGATCTCTCGTCCTCCAGGGGCTGGTCATCGCCGGTGACGGCGAGCAGCACCTCGGCGGCGAGTTGCAGCACCTCGCGGGCGTTGTCGTAGCTGATCGACTCGATGGCCTGGTGCAGGGGGAGCCAGATGCACTCGGTGATCCCCTCTTCCACCTGCGGGCAGGTGTCGCCCTCGGGCGATTCGATCAGGTAGAAGTGGCAGTACTTGTGGATCAGCCGGCCGCGGAAGCGGAAGTACCAGTCGATGGTGCGCAGCTGCGGGCCCAGGCGCAGCTCGCGCAGCCCCGTCTCCTCGGCCACCTCGCGCAGCGCGGCGTCGGCGGCGGTCTCGGCGCCCTCCAGGTGGCCCTTGGGAAAGCCCCAGTGCTGGTAGCGGTCGCGGATCAGCAGCACGTGCGCGGTGCCCTGCCGCCAGCGGTAGATCACCCCGCCGGCGCTGGTCTCCACCACCGGGCGGCCGTTGCCGCCGCCTCGCCCGCGCCGCCGCCGGTTACCCACCGCCCAGCCGCTCCAGGATCTGCACCGCGTTGGTCGCGGCGCCCTTGCGAAGGTTGTCGGCCACCACCCACAGGTGGAAAGTGCGCGGGATCTCGGGGTCGCTCCGCACCCGCCCCACGAACACCTCGTTGCGCCCCGCGATCTCGTAGGGCGTGGGAAAGTGCTGCGGCCCGCCCGCCATCAGGATCCCGGGGAAGACCACCAGCGCGCGGCGCAGCGAGTCGAGCGTCAGCTCCTTCTCGGTCTCGGCCGTCACCTGCACGCTGTGGCCCACTTCGACGGGGACGCGCACGCAGGTGGCGGTCACGGCCAGGCCGGGGATGCCGAGGATCTTGCGCGTCTCGTTGATCATCTTGCGCTCCTCGCCCGTCCACCCCTCGTCGTCGAAGTCGCCGATCTGCGGGATCACGTTCCCGGCGATGCGGCGGGTGAAGGGCGAGCCGTCCACCGGCGCGCCGAGCCTGGCGGCCATCAGCCCCTCGCCCTCCAGCTCGCGGCGCAGCGCGTCACGCCCGGTCTCGCCCGCCCCGCTCACGGACTGGTAGGTGGTGGCGATCACGCGCTTGAGCCCCGCGGCGCGGCGGATGGCCTGCAGCGCCACCACCATCTGGATGGTCGAGCAGTTGGGGTTGGCGATGATCCCCTTGGGCCGCTCGGCGATGTCCTTGGGGTTCACCTCGGGCACCACCAGCGGCACCTGCGGGTCCATCCGGAAGGCGCTGGAGTTGTCGATCACCACCGCGCCCTCGTCCGCCGCGCGCGGCCCCCACTCCTTCGAGCGGTCGGCCCCGGCGGACAGCAACGCGTCGACACAGCCCTGGTGACGTGGCCCGCCGTCGCCGAGGACGACCGCTTCGATCAGCGCGGTCCAGCCGAGGTTGTTGACGTGGTCGAGCGGGGCGCCGGCAGCGATCAGCTGGCGCAC
>Ga0207706_10000948_pt1 | contig 29654 bp, 34 predicted proteins | sample KBSC53metaG_FD_184318 | JGI IMG/M metagenome (GOLD analysis project Ga0207706, IMG submission 184318) | Corn rhizosphere microbial communities from Kellogg Biological Station, Michigan, USA - KBS C5-3 metaG (SPAdes) (version 2) | ecosystem: Host-associated > Plants > Roots > Rhizosphere > Soil ... | reverse complement strand
CGAAGTTGATCAGGTTGATGATGCCGTAGACCATCGTGTAGCCCAGCGCCACCAGCGCATACACGCTGCCCAGCACCAGACCGTTGATGATCTGCTGAATGAAGATGTCCATCGAAACAGTGCTCCTACTGCGATGGGTGCGCATCCTAGGAGCGCGGGGCTACATTTGGAAATGACGAATCGGTGACGCCCATTCCGTAAACTCATATCCGGGAAAACTAGGATTTGCCGATGCGCCTGCGCCATATCGAGGTCTTTCAGGCGGTGATGGAAACCGGCAGCATGAGTGCGGCCGGACGCCTGATCCACCTCACGCAATCGGCCGTGAGCCGGCTGATCGCCAGCGCCGAGATGCAGCTCGGCTACCCGCTGTTCCACCGCGTCGGCGGCCGGCTGGTGCCCACGGCCGAGGGGCTGGCGCTGTTCGAGGAAAGCTCGGCGCTGTTCGATCGGCTCGAGGCGTTGAAGCGCACCGCCATCCATCTGAAGAGCGGCGAGCAGGGGCGGCTGCGGGTGGCCGCGATCCCCGCGGTGTGCCACAAGCTGATCCCCGACGTGATGGCGCGCTTCCGGCAGACGCATCCGCAGGTGGTGTGCGAGATCCACACGCTGCACAAGCGCCAGATCGCCGACGAGCTGCTGACCCGTGCTGCCGACATCGGGCTCGACTATTTCGGCATCAGCCATCCCGGCGTGCAGGCCAAGGTGCTGGGCTCGGGCCCGTTGTATGCGCTGCTGCCGCCCGAGGAGGCCAGGGTCCTGGGGCGGAGCCCGAAGATGGCGGCGCTGCGCGAGCGACTGAACAACCTGCCGATGATCGCGCTGGTCGACGACGACCCGCTCGCGATCGCCTTCAACCGCCACGCCGAGCACCACGGCCTTCGGCCGGTGTCGCGCACCATGGTGCAGACCTCGCAGCTGGCCGAGGAGCTGGTGGCGCGCGGCCTGGGCTGGACGGTGGTCGATTACCTCAGCGCAGCCCGCGTGCGGCCGGAAGTCGGCGTGGTGCAGTTGCAGCCATTGATCGAGTGCGGGCTCAATGCGTTCTTCGCCAAAAGCCATTCGCCCACGCTGCTGGCGCGCCGCTTCATGGAGACGGTGCGCGCCGTGCTGGCTGAGGCACGCGTCGCGCGCTGAAAGGCCTGGGTGTGATCAGCTGCCCGGGCACATGATCGCCGCGGTGGCGACCAGCTCGTCGAACAGCGCGATCACCGCGCGCTGGCTCAGCGCATACGGGTCGAGCGAGGCGCGCTCCGAATACTTCAGCAGCAGCGCCGGATTGAGCCGCGCCATGTTGGCCTGGCCCATCGCCCAGCCGGCATAGCGGCGCTCGGCGACCTCTTCGTAGCCGAGCAGCGTGACGTCGGAGTGCCGCCCGTCGACCACGATGCGTCCATAGAGCTGGTTGACCGCCGCGCGGCCGCCTTCGAACACCTGGATGAAGAAGCCGTCGCTGAAGCACAGCACGCCGGTGATGCCGGCCCGGAGGTTGTTGGCGCGCGACTTCTTCATGATCGCGACCAGCTCTTCATGGTCCACCGCGGGCACCGCGCGGCTGCAGTAGGTCAGGCGTACCAGCATGGTCAGCTCCTTCAGCCGTTCTTCTTGCTCAGCAGCGAGAGGAATTCGCGGCGCAGGTTGGCATCCTTCAGGAAGGCGCCGCGCATCACGCTGTTGGTCATCATCGACTCGTCGTCCTTCACGCCGCGCCAATGCATGCAGAAGTGGTCGGCCTCCATCACGATCGCCAGGCCGTCGGGCTTGACGCGCTCCTGCAGCTCGTTGGCCAGCATGGTCACCGCTTCTTCCTGGATCTGCGGCCGGCTCATGATCCAGTCGCAGATGCGGGCGTACTTGCTCAGGCCGATCAGGTTGGAGTGCTCGTTGGGCAGCACGCCGATCCACACCTTGCCGAGGATGGGGCACAGGTGGTGCGAGCAGGCGCTGCGCACCTTGACGGGGCCGACGATCATCAGCTCGTTGAGCCGCTCCGCGTTGGGGAACTCGGTGACCGAGGGCATCGGCACGTAGCGGCCGCGGAACACCTCGTCGATGAACATCTTGGCGACGCGGCGCGCGGTGTCGTTGGTGTTGTGGTCGCTGTCGGTGTCGATCACCAGCGCCTCCAGCACCTTCTTCATCTGCGCCTCGACCTCGGCCTTCAGCTCGGCCAGCTCGCCTTCCTTCACGAAGGCCGAGATGTTGTCGTTGGCGTGATAACGGCAATCGGCACCGACCAGGCGGTAGCGGATGCGCTGCGAGGCCGGCAGGGCGCGCAGTTCTTCTTCGTTGCGAAAGATCGGCATGGTGGTGCTGGTGCCTGACATCGGGCGCTCCTCAAGGTCTCCAGCGTGAATTGTCACCGCGGAGCCAATGCCGTGCCTGGAGGCAGGGGATAGACTGCCCGGCGTGAATGCCCCGCAGTCCTCGAAAGCGCCTACTTTTTCGCTGCCGCTCGCGCGGCTGCTCGACCATACCGCCGATGCCCTGCAGGCGGTGCGCGCCGGCCGCTCGCTCACCGATGTGCTGGCGCGCTGCCCGGCCGAGGCCCGCGCCGGCACCCAGGCGCTGAGCTTCCATGTGCTGCGCTGGCTGGGTGGTGCGCAGGTGGTGCGCGAGAAGCTGGCGCCGAAAGCGCCACCGCCGAACGTGGATGCCTTGCTGACCACCGCGCTCGCGTTGCTGTGGCCGGTGCCCGATGCGGCCGAAGCCCCGGGTTACGCCGACCACACGCTGGTCGACCAGGCGGTGACGGCCGCACGCCAGCGCACTCCCGCGGCGGCCGGCTTCATCAATGCGGTGTTGCGCCGCTTCCTGCGCGAGCGCGATGCGCTGGTGGCGGCCGCCGTCGTGCAGCCGCTCGCCGCCTACAACCACCCGCTGTGGTGGATCGAGCGCGTCAAGCAGGACTGGCCGCAGCAGTGGCAGGCCGTGCTGAAGGCGGCCAACCGACACCCGCCGATGACCCTGCGCGTCAACGCGCGCCGCGGCACCGCGGAGGCCTATGTGCAGCGGCTCACGGCGCAGGGCAAGGGCGCGCAGGCGCTGGGCGACTGCACCGTGCTGCTCGACCGCGCCTGGCCGGTGAACCTGCTGCCCGGCTTCGCCGAAGGCGAGGTCTCGGTGCAGGATGCCGCGGCCCAGCTCGCCGCGCCGCTGCTGCTGGGCGACGCGCTGCCGGAGCACGCGCGACGGCTGCCCGAGCCCGAGCTCGTGGTGCCGTCGACGGTGGCGCTGGCGCAGGGGCTGGCCTCGCCGCAGCCGGTGGCGGTCGACAAGCCGCTGCGCCCCCGCCGCCTCGACCGCCTGCCGGCCGGCGCGCGCGTGCTCGATGCCTGCGCCGCCCCCGGCGGCAAGACGGCGCACCTGCTCGAAGCCGCCGACCTCGACCTGCTGGCGCTCGACAGCGACCCGCTGCGCCTGCAGCGCGTCCAGGAGACGCTGAACCGCCTGCAACTCAGCGCCGAGCTGAAGGCCGCCGATGCGCGCGATACCGCCAGCTGGTGGGATGGCCGTCCGTTCGACGCGATCCTGCTCGACGCGCCCTGCAGCGCCTCGGGCATCGTGCGCCGCCATCCCGACGTGCGCTGGCTGCGCCGGCCCGACGACATCGCGGCACTGGCGCGCATCCAGGCCGAGATGCTGGATGCGTTGTGGCCGTTGCTGAAGCCGGGCGGGCGGTTGCTGTATGTCACGTGTTCGCTGTTCAAGGCCGAGGGCCAGGCGCAGATCGACGCTTTTTTGCAACGCACCACCTCGGGCAAGCCCCGACATGACGCCAGGTCCCCAGGCCACCTGCTGCCGGTGCCCGACAATCCATCCCAGGCCGTGTCGCCGGGCGGAGTCGCCCTGCACGACGGCTTCTATTACGCCCTGCTTCACAAACCAAAAGATTGACGTCGACTGTGCTGCGCATCGTGACGGCCTGCCTGCGACTGTGGCCCCGCGCGATGCGGCGCCCGGCTGCGGCATGGTGCGCGCTGGCGCTGCTGTTCGCCGCGCTGCTGGGCCCGGCGGCGGCGCTGGCCCAGGGGGTGGAGCTCACCGCGCTGAAGATCCAGCGGCAGGATGGCGGCCTCACGCTCGATTTCAGCGCCAACGTCGTGCTGCCGCGTGTGGTGGACGATGCGCTGCAGCGCGGCGTCCCCTTGTATTTCGCGGCCGACGCCACCGTGTACCGCCACCGCTGGTATTGGCGCGACGAGCGTGTGGCCCGCGCCAGCCGCAGCTGGCGGCTGTCTTACCAGCCGCTCAGCGACAGCTGGCGCGTCACGCTGGTCGGCGGCCTCGCGCAGACCTACGGCAGCCTGTCGGAGGCCCTGGTCGCGCTGTCGAGCCTCGGCCGCTGGAAAATCGCCGATGCGTCGCAGCTCGACGCCGACAGCCGCTATTACGTCGAGTTCAGCTACCGGCTCGACACCTCGCAGCTGCCGCGGCCGATGCAGTTCGGCATCGGCGGGCAGCCCGAGTGGTCGCTGGGGATCGAGCGCACGCTGCGACTCGACTGACACCCCGTCCATGACCAAGTCGACCCGCTGGGCCCTGATCGTCGCGCTGGTGGCCACCACCGGCGTCGGCCTCGTGCTGGCTTTCGTGCTGTCGTTCGCCACGCACAGCCGCGGCTTCTACGAGCGCAATTTCGTCTGGCTGTTCTGGGTCAACGTGGCGGTCGCCGGGCTGCTGGCCGCGGTGATTGTCGGCGCGGCGGTGCGGCTGGCGGTGCGCATGCGGCGCGGCAAGTTCGGCAGCCGGCTGCTCTTCAAGCTGGCAGGCATCTTCGCGCTGGTCGGCGTGCTGCCGGGCCTGCTGATCTACACCGTGTCGTACCAGTTCGTCACGCGCAGCATCGAGGCGTGGTTCGACGTGCAGGTCGAAGGCGCACTGAACGCCGGGCTGGCGCTCGGCCGCGGCACGCTGGATGCGCTGGTCAACGATGTCAGCAGCAAGACCCGCCTCGCCGCCGAGCGCCTGGGCGACACCCGCAACGTGCCGCCGCTGGCATTGGAGCGGCTGCGCGAGCAGCTCTCGGCGCGCGAGGTCGCGCTGATCGGCGCCAACGGCCAGGTGCTGATGTCGTCGGCCACCGGCGGCACCGTCAGCTTCACGCCGGAGCGGCCGGCCGCGCTGCTGCTGCGGCAGGTGCGCAGCACGCGCGTCGTCAGCCAGCTCGAGGGGCTGGACGACGAGCCGGGCGCCGCCAATGCCGGCCCCATCGCGCCCAATGCCCGTGTGCGGGCGCTGGCGCTGGTGCCCAGCACCGAGCTGCGGCTCGACGGTGAAGACCGCTTCCTGATGGTGGTGCAGCCGGTGCCGGCGCTGCTGGCCTCGAATGCGCTCGCGCTGCAGACGGCCTACCGCGAATACCAGCAGCGCGCACTCGCCCGCGACGGCCTGCGCCGCATGTACGTCGGCACGCTGACGCTGGTGCTGATCCTCGCAGTGTTCGGCGCGGTGCTGCTCGCGGCGATGCTCGGCCACCAACTGGCACGGCCGCTGCTGCTGCTGGCCGAGGGCATGCGCCAGGTGGCGGGCGGCGACCTGCGGGCCAAGCCCGTCTATGGCTCGCGCGACGAGCTCGGAGGGTTGACGCGCTCATTCGCGGCCATGACCGAGCAGCTGGCCGAGGCGCGCGAGCAGGTGCAGCGCGGCGTCGCCCAGCTCGAAGGCGCCCGCACCAATCTGCAGACCATCCTCGACAACCTGACCGCTGGCGTCATCGTGTTCGACGGCGCCCGCCGCATCGAGACGGTGAACCCCGGCGCCACCCGCATCCTGAAGCTGCCGCTGTTCGCCTACCGCGGCCGCACGCTCGATGAAGTGCCCGGCCTGGCCGACTTTGCGCAGGCGGTGTGGCAGCGCTTCGAGCTGCACGGCAGCAGCCCCGAGGCCGGCGAGCGCGACCACTGGCAGGATGCCTTCGAGCTGCAGACGGGCGGCGGCAGCAGCGGCCGCGAGCAGGACTCGCTGACGCTGCTGGTGCGCGGCGCCGCGCTGCCGCACGACGCCCGGCTGATGGTGTTCGACGACATCACCGAGGTCGTGTCGTCGCAGCGCTCGGCGGCCTGGAGCGAGGTCGCGCGCCGGCTGGCGCACGAGATCAAGAACCCGCTGACGCCGATCCAGCTCTCGGCCGAGCGGCTGCAGCACAAGCTCGAATCCAAGCTCGAAGGCAACGACCAGGCGATGCTGCAGCGCTCGGTCGGCACCATCGTCACCCAGGTGCAGGCGATGAAGCAGCTGGTCAACGAATTCCGCGACTACGCGCGGCTGCCGGCGGTGCGCCTGCGGCCGCTGGACCTCAACGCGCTGGTCATCGAGGTGCTGGCGCTGTACGGCCACGCACAGGAAAAAGGCCAGCTCGTCGCTGAGCTGGCCGAAGACCTGCCGGGGATCGTCGGCGACCCCACCCAGCTGCGCCAGGTCATCCACAACCTCGTGCAGAACGCGCTCGACGCCATCGCCGACCGGCCCGACGGCCGCGTGCGCATCAGCACCGAGGTGGCCCGCAACGAGCAGGGCGAGCTGCGCGCGGTGCGCCTGAAGGTGGCCGACAACGGCCCCGGATTCGCCGACAAGGTGCTCAAGCGCGCCTTCGAACCCTATGTCACCACCAAGACCAAAGGCACCGGGCTGGGCCTGGCGGTGGTGAAGAAGATCGCCGACGAACACGGCGCCCGCGTGCGCGTTGTCAACCTCACGGAGGGCGGGAGCGCTGAAGCCAGGGTGGCCGGCGCGCAAGTTTCGCTATCATTTTCGAATCTCGCTCCCGCACAGGCGCCGCTGGCGGCAAACATCCCTACGCAGGCGCACTGAGCGCACTCAATGGCCACCATTCTTGTAGTAGACGACGAACTCGGCATCCGCGCCCTGCTGTCGGAAATCCTCACCGACGAGGGCCACACGGTCGAACTCGCGGAAAACGCCGCGCAGGCCCGCGCCTGCCGCGAACGCCTGCGCCTCGACCTGGTGCTGCTCGACATCTGGATGCCCGACGTCGACGGCATCACGCTGCTGAAGGAGTGGGGCGCCGGCGGCCAGCTGTCGATGCCGGTCATCATGATGAGCGGCCACGGCACGATCGACACCGCGGTGGAGGCCACCAAATACGGCGCGATGGCCTTCCTCGAAAAGCCGATCACGCTGCAGAAGCTGCTGCGCGCGGTGGAGCAGGGCCTCAACAAGCCCTCGCCGGCACCAGCGAGGGCGCCGGCATCGCCCAGCTTTCGGGCCGACGGATTCCAACCCATCGGGCTCGAGCCCAACCTGAGCGCGGTCAGCCATGCGCCGGTGCAGCTGATGATGGGGCCGCAATCGGAGCAGGTCTTCGAACTCGACCGCCCGCTGCGCGAAGCGCGCGATGCCTTCGAGAAGAGCTACTTCGAATTCCACCTCGCCAAGGAAAACGGCAGCATGACCCGCGTGGCCGAGAAGACCGGCCTGGAGCGTACCCACCTGTACCGCAAGCTCAAGCAGCTCGGCGTCGATCTCTCGCGCAACAAGCGCAACGGCGGGCTCTGATTTCTAGCCGCAGCGAAAAGCGTGCTATAGTCTCGGGTTCTTGGCCAAGTAGCTCAGTTGGTAGAGCAGCGGATTGAAAATCCGCGTGTCGGTGGTTCGATTCCGCCCTTGGCCACCAGCTTCAACGCCCTCTGGTTCTCCAGAGGGCGTTTTCGTTTGAACTTCCTGTCCTCCACTTCGCCGCCTTTAACGTGCCTTCCTGTCGCAAAGCGATAGGGATCGAACGAGCCACGTTCGCGCTTCGATCGTTGAATGCTGAGTGTCATGGGCGAGCACTTCAATCGAGGAACGTCCAGGTGTCCGCCCCGTCGAAGCGGCGTATCTGCACGGACTCTTGAAGGCGGGGTTCAAAGTTGTTCAGATTGACACCGTGCTTCGCGCCGGGCTCCGGCGCAAGAGGCTCCCAGTGCGTGACGCAACCACAAGTGGCGCATCGCACCGTGCGCAGCGTCTTGTCTCCCCAGATGTACGAAGTGGTGTTTTCCGGGTGGCCTTGAATCTGGACGGTACCGAGCTCGAAGTACGCCCAGAGTCCGCCCAGGCGGCGGCACAGCGAGCAGTTGCACTTGGTGGCTTTCTCCGGCGCAGACGGAAGCGTAAGCCGAACCGCTCCACAGTGACACGAGCCTTGTAGCGATGTCGATGATTCGTTTTCAGCCATTGCAAACTCGATAAGGCAGGACAGTGACAGGATGCACGAAGAGCCAGTGGAATGCACTTCCTTTCAACTGGCTGGCAAGGATTCTCCTCGTTGCTCCGGGATGCTACGGAACATGCCGCCGATACAGTGATGTTGGCGACAGCCACTGATCACATCCTGTAGAGGCACGCGTTCATGTTCGATTCTTCCGACACCAGTGCGATGCAGCAAGCTGCTGCCGTTCACCGGCCCTGGGGCCACTACCAAGTGTTGTCGCGGCAGCCCGACTGCTTGATCAAGCGCATCGTCGTGACCCCGGGCCATCGGTTGTCGCTGCAGCGACATCAACGGCGAGAGGAGCACTGGTTCGTGATGGAGGGCCAGGCAGCGGTCGAACTGGACGGCGCGTCGCTTGTACTGCACGCCGGCGGTTCGGTCGACATTGCGACGGGCGGGTGGCACCGGCTCGCCAATACCGAGCAGACGCCACTCGTTCTGATAGAGATCCAGCGCGGCAGCTATTTCGGCGAGGACGATATCGAGCGACGCGATGACGACTACGGCCGTGCGTTGCCGATGGGTCAGCGCGTATCGGATCCTGGATGACGGCATGACGTCGGACATCCGTTCAGCAGTGTGGGCAGGGCGAGATCGCCTCGTGCTCGTCCGCTTCGGGGCCGAGGTCCACCACCCCGGTGCCTCTGCAGGTCTCGCAGGGCTCGGCGGAAGGCGCTGCCAGCCCTCGCCAGCGCACCGTCTGGTAGCGGCTCGGCCCCTGCGCAGAAGAAGCGGCGCGAGGTGAGTGCGCATCCTGGCGCCACCTGAGGCCATCCCAGCAGCTGTAGGGACCCGCCGGGTACTCGCGCTGATAGACCCCCAAATAGGCCGGCCGCAACTCTCCTGAGAGCCAGGCGGTGGCAGCGCTCACCGGGCCTTGCCGCCGTGCCTGGACGTGTTGTCCGACATCGATGCGCTCCTGTGGTTTCGACATCCTCCCGGACAGCAGGGCACGTGCCCGCTGGCCTGGCGCCTGCCATGTCAGGAACATCGCTTGCCGCGTCACGACAAAAGGTGATGTCATGGCGGCACGATCGATTGCGTCCCTCTCGCTGACCTTCGGGCTCGTTTCGATCCCGGTGCGGGTGTTCTCGGGCACCGAAAGCAAGAGTTCGGTGGCGTTCAACATGCTCGCGCCGGACGGCTCGCGGGTCAAACAGCAATACGTGTCCGTCAAGGACGGGCGCGTGGTCGAGCGCGGGGAGATGGTCAAGGGCTACGAGTTCGAGGAAGACAGGTACGTCACCTTCACGAAGGAAGAACTCAAGGCGCTCGAGGAGGGTGCCAAGCACACCATCGACATCGAGGCCTTCGTGCCCGACAAGTCGATCGATCCGATCTACTTCGACAAAGCCTACCTGCTCGCGCCCGACAAGCGCGGGGCGAAACCCTATGCGCTGCTCGCCGCGGCCATGCGCAAGAGCGGGCGCGTGGCGATCGCGACGTGGGCCTGGAAGGGCAAGCAATACCCGGTTCAGGTCCGGCCGGCGGAGGAGGGCCTGGTACTGCAGCAACTGCTCTACGCCGACGAGGTGCGCTCATTGAAGGACCTCGACATCGAGAAGGCGCCTGTCTCTGATTCGGAGCTGCAGCTGGCGCTCCAGATCATCGAGCAGATCGCGGAGGACGCCTACGATCCGTCTCGCTTCAAGGATACGGAGAAGGAGCGCATCACCGCGGCGATCGACCGCAAGATCGAGGGCAAGCAGATCGTGACGCAGGCGCCCGCCAAGCCAGGCTCCGCCGGGGAAGTCATCGATCTGATGCAAGCACTCAAGGCCAGTCTGCAGGGCCGCGCGAAGACGGCTGCGAAGGCAGCGTCGGCCGAGGTGCTCGACATCAAGGAGCGCAAGGGCGTCAAGCGGGCGGCAAGCAAGGCGGCGGTCGAACCGGAGGTGCAGGCACCCGCGCGCAAGCGCGCACGCAAGTGAGCGGTGTGGCAGAGCACGCGCCCTTTTCAATCGGGCAGATCCAACGCTTGATCGGGTTGTCGAGAGGGGTGATCCAGCACCTCATCGACTCGGGCTTCGTTTCCCCTCAGCGCGGCGCCCGCAACGAATACCGCTTCTCCTTCCGCGAGGTCGTGCTGTTGCGCACGGCCCATGAGCTGCGCCTGGCGAAGGTGCCGGCGCGAAAGATCCTTCAGGCGCTGCGCCGCGTGCGTGAGGCGCTGCCGGCCGAAGGCACGATGTCCGAGCTGCGGCTGAGCGCTGTCGGCACGGAGGTGATCGTCCAGCAAGGTGACAGCCGCTTCGTGGCCATCTCGGGACAGCTGTTGCTGGACCTGGACTCGGCAGAGCGCGGAACAGTCGCCGAACTGGCCGTCGGTGGGATCGATCCACCTCCGGCACCAACGGCAAAGGATTGGTTCGCGCGCGGCGAAGCGCTTGAAGAGGCGGACCCATTGGGCGCTGAGGCTGCCTATCGGGCTGCGCTCGAAGCCGAGGATGACTTCGCCGACGCGTATCTGAATCTCGGCGCCTTGCTGTGCGAAGCGGGGCGGTGCGGCGAGGCCGTCGCGCTCTATGACGAGGCGCTGCGGCATTGCGCGGACGAGCCGTTGCTGCACTTCAATCGCGCGGTCGCGCTGGAGGACATGGGGGACATGGCCGCAGCGGCTTCTGGCTACGAGGCTGCGCTGACCCTGAACCCCCACCTGGCCGATGCTCACTTCAACCTCGCCCGTTTGCAGCTCGAGCTCGGCCAGCAGCAACGCGCGCTGCGGCACTTCAACACCTATCGTCGCCTGCTCCGGCTCGAAGGCGCCGAATAGCGCTGCGATTGGAGGTCAAGCCGCCGCGGCCGCCTCCTTGACGAAGTCGGCGTACTTGCGCAGCGGGCGGCCCAGCATCTGCTCCAGTCGGGTCACCGTTCCTTCGGACCCATGCATGCCGATGGTCTGGATGCCCGACATCATCAGCCGCATGTCGTAGGCGAACCAGGAGGGGCTGAACTGCGCCATCTGTCCTTCGAAGGCTGCGACATCGTCGCCCCCGTAGCCGATCTCGCGACCCAGGGCCGAGCTCCAGACCTTGGCCACCGACTGGCCGGTGAGCACCTCGGGGCCGGTGAGGTCGAGGGTGATGTGCGGCAGCGCGTGAGCGGCCCGGTCGCGGCGCAGCAGTTCGGCCACGGCGATATCGGCGATGTCCCGCGTGTGGACCATTGCGACGCCCTTCGACCCGATCGGCATCGGATAGACGCCATGGCGCTCGATGACCTGCTGGACGGTCAGGTCGTTCTGCATGAAGTACGCCGGGCGCAGGATGGTCGCGGGCACGGCCATGCTTTCGATCATGCGCTCCACGGTGTGCTTGCCGGTGAAGTGCGGCACGTTGGTGTACCGCTCGGCGTGGATCACCGAGAGGTAGACGATCCGCTCGATGCCGGCCTCTCGCGCCAGGTTCAGCGCGACGAGCGCTTGCGTGACCTCATCGGCCGTGACCGCGTTGAGCAGGAACAGCGTGCGCACCGATGAGAACGCTGCACGCAGCGAGGGCACGTCGGTCAGGTCACCGACCACTTCGGTGACGCCTGCAGGGAAGGTCTTCCTGCCCTGGGTTCGAACGAGTGCCTTCACGTCGGCGCCTGCAGCGGCCAGGCCTCGAACCACGAGGGAACCAATGGTGCCGGTGGCACCGGTGACGAGGATGCTCATGTGAATCTCCTTGAGGATGTGTCGGGTCGGGTTGGATCAGCGGGAGAAGTCCGCGACGGTCTTGCCGGCGTGCGAGCCGACGCGGTTGCGCTCGATCGCCGCGGGGATGTCCTGGAAGCCGACCACCTCGCTGACGTGGGACTTCAGCGAGCCGTCGGCGACATCGCGCGCCAGCTTCTCCAGGAGCGCCGGATCCGGCTGATTCATGAACCACAGGCCGCGGCGGCCGGCCGGCGTGCGCGCCAGGATCTCGGGCGACGAGGTCCCGACGATGACGCCGGTGTCGCTGAGCACTTGCCACGAGCGGTCGAGCACTTCGCCGCCGACGTAATCGAGCACCAGCTCGATGCCGTGCGCGATGTCCTCGAAACGCTGTGTCCGGTAGTCGATGACGTGGTCCGCGCCGAGGCTGCGCACGTAGTCCACGTGGGCCGTGCCGGCGGTGGCGAAAACTTCGGCGCCTGCCTGCTTCGCATACTGCACCGCGTACCCGCCGAGCCCGCCGGCGGCGCCGTGGATGAGGATGCGCTGCCCGGCGCGTATCGGGCCTGCCTGGTGCAGGCTCTGCCAAGCCGCCACCGTCGCCACCGGGAGAGCCGCCGCCTGCACGTCGTCCAGCGCTTCGGGGGTGTGCGACAGGTTGGACTCCTTGACGACCACCCGGTCGGCATACGCGCCGAGGCCGCCCAGCGGGCCCATCACGCGGTCGCCGATATGCCAGCGAGACACGCCGGGACCGACCGCCTCGACGACGCCCGCCAGTTCGATGCCCAGCACGGCAGGCAATTCAAGCGGGAAGGCATCGCGGACGTAGCCCTCGCGGACCTTCCAGTCGACGGCGTTCACGCCCGCGGCACGGACGCGGACCAGAACCTGGCCCGCTCCCGCCTGGGGCGGCGTGGCGATCGCCGCCACCTCGGCGGCGTCGGCACCGCCGTAGCCCCGGATCAGTACGGCACGTTGGGTTTTCATGTCGGTTCCCCTTGAGAAAGTTGCGATGGGGGAACGATAGGCCGTTGCGGGAATTAAACGAAGACCAGAAAATCGGTATACCTCGTTTCAATTTCGGAACAGTATGGACCTCAATGCATTGGCTGACTTCGCGCTGGTGGCCACGAACGGGGGCCTCGGGAAGGCCAGCCGCGCCAGCGGCCGGTCCAAGGCCACGTTGTCCCGGCGCATCGCCGACCTCGAGGAGGCCCTGGGCGTGCGCCTGGTCGAGCGCAGCGCCCGGGGCCTCAAGCTGACCGAGGCCGGCGAGCTGCTGGCGGCGCGCACCGAAGGGCCGATGCATGAGCTGGTCGAAGCGGCGACCGCCGCGCGCGAGGGGCTGTCCACGCCGCGCGGCCGCCTGCGGGTCGCGGCGCCGGTGCTGTTCTCGCAGCTCGCGATGGGGCGCATCTGCGCCGAGTTCTGCGCGGCCTACCCCGAGGTGACTTTCGAGGTGGTGTCGGACGACCGCATCGTCGACCTCGTCGAAGAGCAGTTCGATGTTTCGATCAGGGTCAACCCGGCGCCCGACAGCCATCTCGTGGGCCGCTGCTTCGCGAAGGACCGGCTGGTGGTGGTGGCGGCGCCTTCGGTGCCGATGCCCGAGCCCGGCGCTGTCGTGCCCGTACCGGGCATCGTGTTCTCGAACTTCCAGCCGACGCACTGGACGCTGGATGGAGGGCGCCTGGTCATCGACCCCGTGCCCAAGCTGCGGCTGTCATCCTTTCTGATGATCCGCGACGCTGCCGTGGCCGGGGCGGGCGCCGCGCTCATGCCGCAGTCGATCGCGTGGAGCCAACTCACCCGCGGAGAGCTGGTCCAGTGGGGAGCCGTCTCGGACGTCGAGGTCGCACTGTGGGTCTTGCACACATCGCGCCGCTTGCCCCCGCCGAAGGTGCGCGCGTTCGTCGAGTTCATGTGTGCGCAATACCCGCAAGGCTCGCTCGTTCTCAAAGGCTAGGGCGCGCATGCCGGTTGCCCCGCCGATGGCGTCTTCGTTGCGCAGGAGTCCCATGACCGCTCGCCAGCGCCCTCAGCGCGAGGGCCTGATCCATCCCCAGCCCCGGCCGGATACCGCGCTGCTGATCATCGACATGATCAGCCAGTGGGATTTCCCCGATGCGGCCGCCTTGCTCCGGCAAGCCGCCAAGATCGCCGCGCCGATCGCCCAGCTGCGCCGCCGCATGGCGCGGGCAGGGGTGCCGGTGGTCTACGTCAATGACAACTGCGGTCATTGGCGGTCGGATTTCCGCCATGTGGTGCAGCTGTCATTGGCCGGGCCGGGTGCGCGCATCACCGGGCAGCTCACGCCGGAAAAGGACGACTACTTCGTCCTCAAGCCCAAGCATTCGGCGTTCTTCGCGACGCCGCTGGAGTTGCTGCTCGACCACCTCGGCACGCGGCGTCTCGTGCTCGTGGGCATGACCTCGGACCAGTGCATCGCGCACACCGCGGCGGATGCGCGGGTGCGCGACTTCGAGGTGGTGGTGCCGCGCGACTGCGTGGCCACGCTCACGGCGGCCCGTCAGCGCCGTGCGCTCGCGCACCTGGCCGAAGCGCTGGAGGTCGCGACGCCGTTGTCCACCGGCACGCGTGCGCGCAGGGCGAAGCAGCAGGCCGGCGCGGCCGGGCACTGAGGCGGCGAAGACCGGGCTACGTTCCGCCGCCCTCCTCGCGCGCGAGGCTGCCGTGGGGCGGGGGCTGGCTCAGCGGCAGCCGCACCGTGAACTCCGCGCCCTTGCCCGGGCCTTCGCTGCGCACGGCCACGGTGCCGTGGTGCAGGCTCACCAGCTCTTTCACGAGCGCGAGCCCGATGCCCAGGCCGCTGCCGCGGCCCGACTCGGCATCCGGGCCTTGCGTGAACAGGTCGAAGATCTTCGGCTGCAGCTCCGGCGCAATGCCTTCACCGCTGTCCTCGACCCGCACCACGGCATGGCCCGGTTCCAGGTTGGCCTTGAGCCAGACGGTCGCGCCCCTGGTGCTGTGCTTGATCGCGTTGTTCAGCAGGTTCGCCATCACCTGCTGGAACCGGTCGCTGTCGAGATCCATCATCAGCGGCACCTCCGGGAGGATCGAACGCAGCTCGATTCCGGCCGCCTCGGCGCGGCTGGCCGCCGCCTCCAGCGCCTGCGCGAGCTCGTCCTGCAGGCAGATCCGGCGCGGCAGCAGGTGCAGCTTGCCGCTGTGGGACCGCGCCATGTCCATCAGGTCGTCGAGCAGCCGCTGCAGCGCGTCGATCTGCCGGTCGATGATCTGCAGCGGGCGCGCCAGGGGAGCCGATTCGCCGGCCAGCCGGCGGACGATCGTGGCGGCCGCCTTCAGCGGCATCAGCGGGTTTCTCAGCTCATGCCCCAGTACGCCCAGGAAAGCGTCCTGCGCCTGCCGCGCCCGCGCATGCTCGCGAAGGTTGTTCTTCAGCGTCTCGATCTGGGTGCGGAGGTCGGTCCGGTCGCGCAGCATCTTCCCGAAGCCGAGCAACTCGCCCTCCGGCGACCGGATGGCCAGCGTCACGCCCGTGGCCCAGAAGCGCGAGCCATCCTTGCGGACATGCCACCGATCGTCCTGCGCCTGGCCAGCGGCCTGCGCCAGCAGGAGCTCATGCTCCGGCTGCCTGGACGCGCGGTCTTCGTCGGTGAAGATCAGTGCGATCGGCTGGCCGACCGCCTCTTGCCGCGTGTAGCCGAACAGATGCTCGGCCCCGGTGAACCAGGCCACGAGCCGGCCCTCGCGGTCGGTGAGCATGATCGCGTAGTCGCGCGCCTGCCGCAGCATCGCCGCGAGCCAGGGGCCCGTCCAGCCTGGCGGCTGCGAGGGGAGGTCGCTCATCAAAGGTCCTCGGCTCGAAGTGGCGCAGCCGTGCGTCCGGCTCCCGGCGCGTCACCGCTGCATGCGGTTGGCCATGTGGCCCAGGGCGACCGCCAGCAACGCACCGCCCAGCCCCTTGACCACCTGGGGATGCTGCGCATAGTACGAGCCTACCCGGTCGAGGATGCCGGGGTCGCTTTTCTGCGCGGCCGCGGCGATCTCGCTGGCTTGCTCGGGCGTGATCTCCCTGGCGGTCTCCGGCGTCACCTGTGCCGGCGCGCCGCCGGCGTTGCTGCCGTGCAGCAGCTTGCCGAGCGCGCCCCCGGCGATGCTCGACAGCACCGCAGGGCCGGCGGACCGCAGAAGCTCGTTCAGCAGCCCGACGCGCTGGCTCGGGTTGGAGTTGCCGAACAGCTGGCTCACGATGTTGCCGAAGGGTGGTGTCTGGTCGGAGCGGAAGGCCTGCGCCAGCCCGCTGCCGAGGATGTCGGGGGGAACCTGCTGCGCCACTTCTTCGAAGTCCTGGTGCGTGTCGGTGGGGCGCACCGCGTACTGCTGAAGAATGTCCATGAGGCCCATTGACGTCTCCTGAGGAATCGATGCTGGGAAACCAGCAGATCGCATGCCCAGCGCCACGCCGCAGGGCTACCTCGCCGACGCGGCATGTTGCGCAGCTGCGCGACGAGGTAGGCGTCAGCGCTGCTTGTCGCCCTGCGGCTCGGTGCCGGTGACCGTCTGCGCATCGAGGCCGCGCGCCGGAGATTCGCCGACCTGTGTGAGGCCTTCTCCCACTTCCATCAGCTCTTCGATGATGAAGCGGCCATAGCGCTGGGTTCGCGCGGCGCGGTGCCGCTGCGCGATTTCCTTGATGCGGCTCAATTGGCTGTCGTCGCCCGCCGGCACGACCAGGAATCCATGGCCCTTCAGCGCGAGCTCGCGGTGGGCCCGCACCAGGTTCAGCTCCTGCCCGACGGCGGCCACGCTGCTGGCGTTGGCCAGCTCCTGGTCGGCCTGCCGGATCATGTCTTCCGGCGTGTACTGCACGATCTCGCCGATCCCGGCCTCTTCCAGCTCGCGTGCGGCGGCATCGACCGCATCGGCCGAAGGCAGCGCGATCACGACATGGTTGACCGGTTTGAAGGCACCGAACGATTCGGGCGGGCTGTTCTTGTCCATCAGACGCTCCTGCGTTTTCGCCTGTCCCCAGGCGTTCGTGCCGGAGCGGCAGGCGGCATGCCCGGCCGCGGCGGGCCGAAAAGCCTTGCCATTGCGGGTTCTTTGCTTTGGACGCGGGGCGCCGAGTTGTGTACTATGCGCGATGTAGGTATGCACAAGACCGTCGTTTCGTAGGTCTCCTCTGTCCTCCGCTCGCGTTCGCTGAAGCGGATCTCGGTCGAACTCCCCGTCATTGATCGCTTGGCGTCTCTGCACTGCGTCAGCATGTGCTGCGCAGCACTTCGACTAGGAAATTCGACATGACGACTCAAACCGGCACCGTGAAGTGGTTCGACGAAGGCAAGGGCTTCGGCTTCATCACGCCTGACGACGGCGGCAAGGATCTGTTCGCTCACTTCAGCGAGATCAAGGCCAACGGCTTCAAGACCCTCGCCGAGGCACAGCGCGTGCAGTTCGAAGTCACGATGGGCAAGAAGGGCCCGCAGGCTTCGAACATCCGCGTGGCCTAAGGGCCATCTGCTTGGAGGGCGCGGTGCGCCCTTCGACCACGGGGCGTCCCATCGCTCCGTTCAACGAAAGAATTCCATCCATACACCCATTGAAATCGGCAAGTACCTTGTCTCTCCGCTGACGAAGCGCCGCCCGGACCGTCAGTTCGCGGCCTCGGTCTCCATCAGAACCGGGACCGGCAGCCAGACCCGCGATTGCGTCCTGCGCTTCGTGCCGACCTTCGGCAACTCCGAAGACGCCGCGCAATTCGCCATCGACCAGGGCATCGCCTGGTTGAACGCACGCAGTTCCCACCCCACACAGCAGGAGGTCTAGATGGCGAAAGAAGATCTGATCGAAATGAGCGGCACCGTCGACGAAGTGCTGCCCGACTCACGCTACCGCGTGAAGCTGGAAAACGGCCATCAGGTGATCGCCTATACCTCCGGCAAGATGCGCAAGAATCACATCCGGATACTGCAGGGCGACAGCGTTTCGCTGGAACTCTCGCCCTATGATCTCGACAAGGGCCGCATCACGTTCCGCCACTTGCATCGCCCGCAGGGAGCGGTCACGCGTCGCCGCTGACCCGTCTCTTCGACCGGCAACCAATTGAGAGGATTGCCATGAGCCAGCTTCCTGCGCCCCGGCGCGAACTGTTGCGTGACGCGCTGCTCTCGAACGTCGCCATGCTGTACCGGCGGCGCGCTGCCGAGATCCCGGCAGGCTACATCGACGACTACGTCACCCTGAACTGGCTCGAGTGGCATGGCGGCAGCCTGCGGCTCACGACGCTGGGCGAAAACATCTGCAAGCAGATGACCTCGGCGACGAAATAAGCCCCCATGGCGGCGTGTCAGCGTCCGCCGACATGAACAGTGCCTGCCCGCTGGCGGTGCCTGTTGCGCCGATGCGTAGCATCGGAGCCATGATTTCCGCCACGCCGAACTCAGCCCTCTGGATGCGCCGGTTTGCGCGCGTGGTGGCACGCACCTACCTGGTCAAGCGGCCCGAGGCCGTGGAGCTCGCCGCTGCCGCGCTGGCCTTGTTCGGCACCGCCGCTTCGCCGGAGCGCTCCGCGATGGAATTGCTGGAGCCGCCAAAGCCACGGGCCGACGCGCAGTAGGCCTACGGAAACTCGTATCCCACCAGGGCCCGGTTTCGCAACATTCGTAATGCCCTCCGCCTCGCGGCTGCAGAAACTCTGCAGCCGTTTCAACGAGGTCGCACATGGGTATTCACAGCATTGGATCGGGCAACCTGGCGAGCGCCGTCGAGCAGGCCAGGCATGCCGCCGAAGAAGCCAGACGCCAGGCGGAAGCCGCTCGCCAGCGCGCCGAGGCCGCGCGCAAGGCCTTGGCGCAGGCCAAGGCCAGGTCGGACAAGACCCACTCGGAGAAAGACCGCGCAAAGACCGACCAGCTGACGCAGGCGCTGCAGGCCAAGCAGCAGACGCTGCTGAAGGCGGAGGCGAAGTCGTTCGTCGCCGAGAGTCGCTACCAATACAAGGAGTCGCAACTCGAGGACAAGGAGGCGGGCCTGCCCATGCCCTCCGATCTGACCAAGGAGCGCGAGGGCTACCTGAAGAAGGACGAGAAGCTCGCGGCCTTCTACGACAAACTGCCGTCCTCGGAGCCTTTGCCGCTGATCGGCCTGCCCCCGCCGCGGTCGCTGCTGATCAACCCGCACACCGAAGCCGATGACCGCCAGCGCTTCCTCGAAACGTCCTCCGGCGACGGGTATTCCAAACGGCTCGAGGGAGACCGCGAAAGCGTGCTGTCGATCTTTGCGTCGCCCGAGTGGCGCGATGCCGGAAGCCGGCAGTCCATCGTCAAGCTGGCCAGCACCGATATCTCGTCGAAAGACCTTGCCGAGCTGCTCGAGTCGCCGCAGGTGCACGACGTCGACTCGCGAGGCCACTCGCTGCTGGAGGACGTGGCGACGCTGTACACCCGCAAGCCCAACGCCAGCTTCAAGGGCGATGCCTACACCGAGTCCGACATGCGCCGCGAGATCCTGTCGGAGGTGCTCGATCCGTCGAGAGTCGATCAAGGCAGCGCCGGCACCTGCAGCGTCGCCGCGGCGCAGTATGCGCTGGTGAAGGAGTCCCCGGCCGAGTACGTGCGGCTGATGTCCGATCTCACCGGCGAGAGCGGTCACGCCAAGATGGCGGGGGGAGGCGAACTGGGCCTGCAGCATGAATCGTTCGAGGATGGGTATGTGCAGGGCAACGGCGCCGGCACCGCGGGCACGCTGTTCCAAGGTGCGGCGATGGAGGAATCGAACGGCGACTGGGTCGACTACGACGCCGCGGAGGACGAGAACCAGGTGTTCGGCCACAAGTTCAACCTGTCGATCGGCTCCGACCTCGAGGGCTTCTATGCCCACCTGTTCGACATGCCGCAATACCGCGAGTTCGGCGGCAAGAGCCTGATCGGCTCGACGGTCGGCGCCGCCGTGCAGGCCAAGGAGGCCTACTCCTTCCTGGAGGACTATCGCGGCGACAAACCGGTGTTCGTCGCGCTGACGCCGCTGAACACCACGCACTGGAGCACACCGATGTTGAACTGGGAGGGCAAGCTCCACCAGTTGACCTTCGACCATATCGACAAGAAGACGGGCGATGTGGTGCTGCGCAACCCCTGGGGCAGATCGAGCCTGACCGCCCAGGACGACAACTACGGCCACCCGATCAACGACGGCGCGGGCGACATGGTGCGCCTGTCGCGCTCGGAATTCCTCGACCAGATGATCTCGGTGTCCTATCCGTCCGAGATGCCCAAGCCCAAGCTGGCATAGCCGCCCCGATAATCCCGCCCGTCTTTCAAGGGAGGGGCGCGGGCATCGGCCGCGCCGGACGGGATGAGCAAACTGTTGATCCTCAGCGTCAGCGCCGGCAACGGCCACGTTCGCGCGGCGCAGGCGCTGCAGGCCGCGGCGCAGCAACTGCCGGGCGTGAACTCGGCGACGCACATCGATGCGATGGCGCATGTGGCCGGCGGCTTCCGCAAGCTCTACACCGAGTGGTACATCGAGCTGGTCAACCGCGCACCGGGCGTGTGGTCGTACCTGCACGAAAAAAGCGACGCGACGCCGCACGACGCCACGCGGCAGAAGCTGCGCCGCGCGATCGAGCGCCTGAGCAGCACCGCGCTGCTGAAGGCGCTGCGCGCCGAGCGCCCCGATGCGATCGTCTGCACGCATTTCCTGCCGGCCGAGCTGCTGATGCGCGAGCGCGAGCGCCAGCGCATCGACTGCCCGGTGTGGCTGCAGGTCACCGACTACGACCTGCACAACATGTGGCTGGTGCCCGGCATGGCGGGCTACTTCGCCGCCACTGACGAAGTGGCCTACCGCATGCAGGCGCGCGGGCTGCCGGCCGACCGGCTGCACGTGACCGGCATCCCGGTGATGCCGGCCTTCGCGGCGCCGGAGTCACCGGAGCTGCACCCCGTGCGCTGCCGCGAATCGCTGGGTCTCGCGGTCGACCGGCCGGTGGTGCTGATGGCCTCCGGCGGCGCCGGCGTCGGCGACCTGCCGACGATGGTGGCCGATGTGCTGGCGCTGCCCGGCGACTTCCAGGTCATCGCGGTGGCCGGCCGCAACGAGGCGGCGCACGCGGCGCTGGTCGCGCTGGCGCGGCAGCATCCGGGCCGGCTCCATGCGGTGGGCTTCACGAACCAGATGCAGGTGCTGATGGCGGCGGCCGACCTCGTGGTCACCAAGCCCGGCGGGCTCACGGTGTCGGAATGCCTTGCACTTGGCCGGCCGATGCTGCTGATCTCGCCGATTCCCGGCCAGGAGGAGCACAACGCCGGCTACCTGATGGAGCAGGGGGCCGCCTGGCTGGCCTACGACAGCATCGGTCTGCGCTACAAGCTCGCGCTGCTGATGGCCGAGCCCGAGCGTCTGGCCGCGATGGCGGCGCACAGCCGCCGCCTCGGGCGGCCGGCCGCGGCGCAGGCGGTGCTGGGCCATGTGCTCGGCATGCAGCCTGCGGCCGCAGCGGTATGAGCGCGCTGATCAAGCGGCGCGATGCGCCGGCCACCGCGCGCCCGCAGCACTGGGCCGAGCCGCTGCCGCAGCACGGCATCGAGAACCTGCACCGCATCACGCCGCGGCTGCTGCGCAGCGCGCAGCCGCGAGCCGCCTCGCTGACCGCGCTGCGCGACCTGGGGGTGCGCACCATGGTCAGCTTCCGCGCCTTCAACAGCGACGAAGACGACTTCAGCGCCAGCGACATCCGGCTCGTGCGCGTGCCGATCAACACCTGGCACATCCGCGACCGCCACATCGTGCGCGCGCTCGCGGCGATCGGCGCGGCGGAGCGCCAGGGCGCGGTGCTGATCCACTGCATGCATGGCGCCGACCGCACCGGCGTGATCAGCGCGCTCTACCGCATGGTGGTGCAGGGCTGGGACAAGGAAGCCGCGCGGCTGGAGATGCTGCGCGGCGGCTTCGGCTATCACACGATGTGGCGCAACATCCCCTCGTACCTCGACGGTGTGGATCCGCGCCAGATCGCCGCCGCCCTGCGCTCAAGCCACGGCCGCAGCGCCTGAGGCCGCGGCCCGGCTGCGCCGCAGCCCGATGAACTGCAGCTCGGCCAGCGCCGCCACCAGCACCGCCTGGGCGATCACATAGGCCTCGCCGATCGGGGCGGGATGCAGCGTGAACAGCAGCTCCACGCTGCCCAGCGCCCACCCCACGTTGCCGACGATCGCGAACCACACCGCCGGCGCCCACGCCGCGCGGCGCGTGCCGAGCCAGCCGACGAACAAGGCATAGCCCAGCGAGACCAGCCCGGCGGCCAGCAGCACCGCGGGCGGCAGCCCGAACAGCGCGCCGACCGGGACCGCCCCCAGGGCCAGCACCGCGCCGCTGGTGCCGCTGGCGAACGCGTCGGCGAGCAGGGCCTTGCGCAGCAGGGAAGACATCGCAGAGATCATGACGGGCTCCTTTCGTTGAACGTGCCCCCATGCTCCGCCCGCGGCGGCCGCGGGTCGATGACCTCGGAGGTCATGGCTTCGCCAAACGACCGCGCAGCCGCGCGTCGACCGCCGGCCACTCGGCGTCGAGGATCGAGAAATACACCATGTCCCGTGCGCGGCCGGTGCTGGTGATCAGGTGCTTGCGGAAGGTGCCTTCCTCCACTGCACCGAGCCGCAGGATGGCCCGGCGTGACTGCTCGTTCAGCGTCTCGGTCTTGAAGACCACGCGCTGCAGGCCGAGCGTGTCGAACGCGTGCCTCAGCAGCAGCCATTTGGCCTCGGTGTTGGCGCCGGTGCGCTGCACGGAAGGCGCCAGCCACGTGGCGCCGATCTCAAGGCGGCGATGCGGCAGCGCGATGTCCATGTAGCGGGTGCTGCCGACGATGCGGCCGTCGGCACGCAGCACGATCACGAAGGGCAGGGCGAGGCCCTGCGCCTGGTCCTCGAGTGCACGCTCGACATAGCGACGCATGTCGTCCTCGGTCTCGATCGGCGCCGGCTGCCAGCGCCAGAGTTCCGGTGCGGTGCCGGCCCCGGCCAGCGCGGGCACGTCGTCCAGCATCAGCGGCCGCAGCTCGACGATCCGGCCCGACAGCGTGACGGGTGCGAGTGCATCGAGGCCTTCGTCGAACATCGGCATCCCCTGCGCGATCTGGAATGCGACCGATTGTGTGAGCGGCGGCCACCGCTGGCAACGGCGATGGCATTCGGCGCACAATCGCCCGAACTCAACAGCCCGTACTCACGGAGGCGCGTATGGCGGAACACAGGATCCTCGTAGCGCAGGGCGGTGGCCCGACCGCGGTGATCAACCAGTCGCTGGTCGGCGTGGTGCTCGAGGCGCGGCGGTTCCGCGACGTGGTGTCGGTCTACGGCGCCCGGCATGGGGTGCGCGGCATCGTCAACGAGGATTTCGTCGACCTCGCACAGGAGACCACGCACAACCTCGAGCTGGTGGCGGGCACGCCGGCCTCGGCGCTCGGCTCCACGCGCGACAAGCCCGATGCGGCCTACTGCCATGAGATCTTCAAGGTGCTGCAGGCGCACCGCATCACGCACTTCTTCTACATCGGCGGCAACGATTCGTCGGACACCGTGCGCATCGTCGCCGAAGAGGCGCGCAAGGCCAGCTATGGGCTGCGCTGCATTCACATCCCGAAGACCATCGACAACGACCTGGTCGGCAACGACCACACGCCGGGCTTCCCGTCGGCGGCGCGCTTCGTGGCCCAGGCCTTCGCCGGCGCCAACCTCGACAACGCGGCGCTGCCGGGTGTGTACGTGGGCGTGGTGATGGGGCGGCATGCCGGCTTCCTCACGGCGGCCTCGGCGCTGGGCAAGAAGTTTCCCGATGACGGCCCGCACCTGATCTACCTGCCCGAGCGCACCTTCGTGATCGACAAGTTCCTCGCCGACGTGAAGGCGATGCACGAGCGCCACGGCCGCTGCGTGATCGCGGTGTCCGAGGGCATCCACGACGAGTCGGGCACGCCCATCCTCGCCAAGCTCGCCAAGGACCTCGAGCACGATGCGCACGGCAACGTGCAGCTGTCGGGCAGCGGCGCGCTGGCCGACCTGCTGTGCGAGGAGATCAAGGAGCGCCTGAAGATCAAGCGCGTGCGCGGCGACACCTTCGGCTACCTGCAGCGCTCGTTCGTCGGCTGCGTGTCCGACGTCGACCAGCGCGAGGCGCGCGAGGTCGGCGAAAAGGCGGTGCAGTACGCGATGGCCGGCTCGCACGACGGCTCGGTGGCGATCAAGCGCACCGGCTTCTACTCGGTGGACTACGAGCTGCTGCCGCTCGAGGCGGTGGCCGGGAAGACCCGCACGATGGAAGACGACTTCATCGACGAGAGCGGCACCGACGTGACCAACGTCTTCCGCCTCTACCTGCGCCCGCTGCTGGGTTCGGGGATGCCCGATGCATTCAGGCTGCGCCCGAACCCGGTGGCCAAGGTCCTGAAGAAGAGCTGATTACTGCTGCTGCCCTTGCTGCGGTGCCGGCGGCACTGCGTTGCGCTGGGCTTCGGCGGCGGCCTTCGCGCGCCTCGTGTAGTCCTGGTAGGCCGGGATCGAGATCGCCGCGAGCATGCCGATGATCATCACGATCACCGGGATGCCGAAGGCCAGGACCTTCACGGCGGTGGTGTTGGGCGGCGGCGGAGCGCCGTAGTCGTTCTCGCCCTCGGTGCCGCCCTTGAACACCCAGATCAAGGCCGCCAGCGGGATGAAGATCGCCAGCGTCGTCCAGCCCGACCAGCCCATGTCGTGCGAGCGCTGGATCAGCGTCATCCAGGTGAAGACCAGGTAGGGGATCAGCAGCAGGATCGCGGCGGCACCGATCAGCATCGGCATCCCGGCGAGGCCCGCGACGAGGCCGACCACGAGGAGCGCCGCCAGGTACACCAGGTACCCGCCCGTCGTGTAGGCCAGGTAGCGCAACCGGCCGACGCGGCCGCTGGCCGACCAGAACTTCGGCTCCTGGTAGTTCTGCGCACCCAGGACATCGCCCACGGCCGCCCCGGGCGGGGCATAGGGGTTCACGCTGCTCATCGAGTCATCCTCCAGATACGCCTGCTTGTGATGGTGTGCGGCCGAGCCGCTTCGGGCGGAGGCAGGCGAGCCCCGCGGCTGCGGATACTACGGTGTTATGGTCCGAACGGCATAGGGAGATTGCACGGTGTGGGAGCAGGGCGTGTCCTGGACGACGATGGCCGCATGGCTGGCCCGCCTGGCGGAGCTGCCGGTCGCGCTGCTGTGGATCGGCGGGGTCGTCGCGCTGGTGGTCTCGGCCAGCACGGCCAGCCGCGAGGAGCTGCCGCGCCGCTGGCGGCGCTGTGGCGCCGCGGCCTTCGGCCTGCTGCTCGCCGGGCTGGCGCTGCATGCGGGCCGCTTCGTGCTCGTGGCGTCGAGCGTGCCCAAGGGCGTGTGGCTGGTCGGCGCGTTGCTCGGCTGGCTGGCCTTCGCGTTCAGCGGCACCGCGGCGCTCGTTGTCTTCGTGCTGTGGCTGCTGTCGCTCGGCGCGGTGATGGCCTGGCTGGTGGGCATCGTCGGCGACCCGCGCGTGCTCGAGGGCCTGCTGCTGCTGCTCGGCCTGGCCGCCTTCGTGCCTTCGCTGTGGGTCAACGCGCGCACGCCGGTGCCCAAGCGCCCGCCACCGCCACCGCTCGCCGAGCAGCTCGACAGCGACGAGGCGCAGGAAGGCGCCGACAAGTACACGCGGGAGTGAGCGTCGTGGGGCACGGGTCTTTCCGCGATGCGCCGGCGCTGCCCGAGGCGCTGGAGCGCGAGCTGTTCGACGCGCGCCGCTTCCCGGTGCTGGGCGAGCGGGGCCGGCAGATGCTGCGCTGGCTGCGCGGCCATCCGCAGGCGCCGCACTACCGCAACTTCAGCGGCCACCGGCTCGACGCCTGGCAATTGCAGCAGGCGCGTTGGCGCCAGTGGCGCGTGAGCCGCATGGCCGCGCCCGCCGCGCTCGGCAACCCACCCCGCTGGCTGCAGCGTTTTGCGCAGCAGGCCTGGCGCGAGGTGCCGGCGCGCAGCCGGCGCGGGGCGCTGCCGCCATGGGAGCAGATCGAGACCATGCAGCGCGCCGACCTGAGCGCACGGCTGGAGGATTTCGTGCCGCGCACACTGCGGCGCGACGGGCTGGTCTGCTTCTCGACCTCGGGCACCACCGGCCATCCGCTGCGCGTGCCTTCGCATCCGCTGGTGGCGGCCGAATACCTGGCCTATCACCGGCGGGCACTGGCGCTGCACGGCATCGCGCCGCAGGCGCGCGGCGGGCAGGTCGGCATCGTGCTCGCGGGTTTTCAGCAGCGCTGCTTCACCTATGTGTCGGTCAACCCGCTGATGGGCGAATGCGGTCTCGCGAAGCTGAACCTGATGCCGCACGAATGGCGCCACGCCGACGACCGCGCCGCCTACCTCGACGCGCTGTCGCCCGAGCTGATCTCCGGCGACCCGGTGTCACTGGCCGAGCTGGCCGCCCTGCCCATGCAGCACCACCCGCGCGCACTGCTCAGCACCTCGATGGCGCTGGCCGACGGCCTGCGCGAGCGGCTGGCCTCGCGCTTCGGGTGCCCGGTGCTCGACCTCTACTCGATGAACGAGGTCGGCCCGATCGGCGTGTGGCTGCCACAGCAGCAGGGCTTTGCGCTGCTGCAGCCGCGGCTGCATGTGGAGATCCTCGATGCCCAAGGCCGCGTGCTGCCCGAAGGCGAGCTCGGCGAGGTGGTGGTCAGCGGCGGCTTCAACTTCTGCCTGCCGCTGCTGCGCTACCGCACCGGCGACCACGCACGCCTCGTGCGCACGCCGCAGGGCCCGGTGCTGCGCGACCTGCAGGGCCGCTCGCCGGTGCGCTTTCGGCGCAGCGATGGCGGCTGGGTCAACAACATCGAGATCACGCATGCGCTCAAGCCTTTCGAGCTGACGCGCTTTGCCCTGCACCAGCAGTCCGACGGCCGCTTCATGCTGCGCGTCGACAGCCGGCAGGCGCTGCCGGCGCTGGCGCCCGCGCTGCAGCAGGCGCTGGCCCGGCCGCTCGGCCTGCCGCTGCCGCTGACCCTCGAAGCCTTGCCGCCCGGCGACAAGCTGCGCCAGTACACCAGCGACCTGCCCCACCACGCGCCCTGAACCGATGACCCCTCTCGAGATCGCTGCCAACGCCGTCACCGCGCTGTCCATCCTGCTCGCCGCGCGAAACAGCGTGCACACCTGGTGGTCGGGCATCGCCGGCTCGGTGCTCTTCATTGCCGTGTTCGGGCAGGCGCAGCTGTATGCCGATGCGACGCTGCAGCTCTTCTTCATCGCGACCAGCGTGGTCGGCTGGCGCGAGTGGCTGCGTGGCGGGGCGGATGCCGCGCCGCGGCCGGTGACGCGCGCCTCGGGCTGCACATTGGCGTGGATGGCGCTGGCCGCCGCCGCGGTGACGGCCGGCTACGGCGCTCTGCTGCATCGCTACACCGATGCCTTCATGCCCTTCGTCGATGCCGCGGTGCTGGCGCTGAGCGTGGTCGCGCAGTGCCTGCTGATGCAGCGGCGCATCGACACCTGGCCCGCCTGGCTGCTGGTCAACACGCTGTCGGTGCCGCTGTTCGCCACGCGCGGCCTGCAGCTCACCGCCGGGCTGTATGCGCTGTACTGGCTCAACGCCTGGTATGGCTGGTGGCATTGGCGGCAGGATCAGCGCGCCGGCCGGCAGGCGCTGGCATGAGTGCAGCGCCGCGCTTCCGGCTCGGGCTGGTGGTCGGCAAGTTCGCGCCGCTGCACCGCGGGCACGAATGGCTGATCGAGCAGGCGGCCCGGCAGTGCGAGCGCCTGCTGGTGCTGAGCTACACCCGCCCCGAGTTTCCGCGCTGCGAGCCGGCCCGGCGGCGGCACTGGTTGGCGCAGCGGTTTCCGCAGCACGAATGCCATGTGATCGACGACGACTGGCTCGCGTCACGCTGCCGCACGCTCGGGCTGCCGATGCGGCCGCTGCCGCCCAACGAGGCGCCCGATGCGGTGCAGCAGCACTACCTCGCGTGGCTGTTGCACCGCGTGCTGCAGCAGGCACCGGACGCGATGTTCGCGAGCGAGACCTACGTGCACCCCTGCGCGCAGGTGCTCGCGGCGGCCTTCGGCCGGCCGGTGGAGGCGGTGCTGGTGGACCTGGCGCGCCAGCAGGTGCCGATCCGCGCGAGCGCGATCCGGCGCGATCCTGCCCTGCAGGCCGAGTGGCTCTCGCCCGAGGTGCGGGCCACCTACGTGCAGCGCGTGCTGCTGCTGGGCGGCGAGTCGAGCGGCAAGACCACGCTGGCGGCGGCGCTCGCCGCCGAGGAGGGCACCGCCTGGGTGCCCGAGTACGGCCGCGAGCTCTGGGAGGCGCGCGGCGGCCGGCTCGCCGAGCCCGACCTGCTGGACATCGGGCGCGAGCAGGTCGCGCGGGAGGAGCGGCTGGCGCGCGAAGCCCATGGCCGGCTGTACTGCGACACCTCGCCGCTGACCACGCTGGGCTACAGCCTCTGGATGTTCGGCCGCGCCGACGCGGCGCTGCGCGAACTGGCCGGGCGGCACTACGACACGATCGTGCTGTGCGCGCCCGACTTCGGCTTCGTGCAGGACGGCACGCGGCGCGACGCGGCCTTCCGGCTGCGCCAGCACGACTGGTACCGTGAAGAGTTGGCACGGCGTGGCTGGCCGTGGCACGAGGCGGGCGGCAGTGTCCGCGAGCGCATCGCGCAGGTGAAGGGCTGGCTGGGCGTGGCCTGAGCCGCCAAGCGTCGTTCTGGCGCCGAATCGCCTTGCTTTTCCGGCCTTGGCGGGGGCCCTCGGGCTGAGACCATGACGGGCAAACTCAGCGGGGCCTTGCGTGCTTCTTTTCTCTCGACCCACCAAGCCAGGATGGATTGCCTGCGTGCCCTCGGGCGGGCAGGCGCGCTTCGCGCTCGTCGAGCGCCGGGGCGATGCCATGCCGGCCGTGCGCTGGGTGCACGACGAGCCGTGGGCCGACACGGTGCAAGCGCTGCGCGCGGCGCGCCGCGCCGGCGGCCTGCAGCGCCACCGCTGCGTCGCGCTGCTGCAGCGTGCGCAGTACCAGCTGCTGCCGATGGACGCGCCCGACGTGCCGCGCGAGGATTGGCGCGCCGCGGTGCGCTGGAAGCTGAAGGACATGGTCGACTTCCCGGTCGAGACCGCGGGGGTCGATGTGCTGGAGGTGCCGCTCGATGCCGGCAGCCGGCGCCAGCCGACGCTGATCGCGGTGGCCGCGCCGGCCGATGCGCTGCGCCCGCTGATCGAGGCCGGTGAAGAAGCCGGCGTCGACTGGGCCGCGCTCGATGTCACCGAAACCGCGCTGCGCAATCTCGGCGCGCTGCTGGCCACGCCCGGCCGCGGCCATGCGCTGCTGCACATCGGCGAGACGCACGGCACGCTGGTGATCACCAGCGAAGGCGAGCTGCTGCAGTCGCGCCAGATCGACGTCACCGCGGCGCAGCTGGCCGACGACAACGAGGCGATGCGCCAGCAGGCCTTCGACCGCGCGGGCCTGGAGCTGCAGCGCACGCTCGACGGCTTCGAGCGCCTGTCGAGCCAGGTCACGCTGGAGCGCATGCACGTGCTGCCCGGCCCGGGCATCGATGCCTTTTGCGACTACGTGCGCGAGCTGGTCTATGTGCCGGTGCTGCAGGCGCAGATGGGCGAAGTGCTCGACTTCAGCGCCGTGCCCCGGCTGGCCGATGCGCAGCAGATGCCGCGCTACCTGGTGGCGATCGGCGCCGCACTGCGGACGGATTGAGCGATGGCCCAGCAGATCAACCTCTACGACGCGACGCTGCGCCCTCGGCGCGAG
>Ga0207706_10000944_pt1 | contig 29687 bp, 12 predicted proteins | sample KBSC53metaG_FD_184318 | JGI IMG/M metagenome (GOLD analysis project Ga0207706, IMG submission 184318) | Corn rhizosphere microbial communities from Kellogg Biological Station, Michigan, USA - KBS C5-3 metaG (SPAdes) (version 2) | ecosystem: Host-associated > Plants > Roots > Rhizosphere > Soil ... | reverse complement strand
GCATCTTTACGCAGTTGTACAAATGTGGATGGGTCTGTATTCCCCCAGTTATGTACCCAATCATTTTCTTTTACGAAATCATACCAGGTCCTTAAGAAATCAAATTGCTGAGATGAATTGCCGGGGATATTTTCAAAGACGGCGGTTATTTTCAATTCATCTTTGTTTTCAAAGCGGATCAATTGCCCAATTGCTTTTTCAGCACTGCCGAAGAAATTCTCCGCCATTTTTTTTGAAATAGCTAACCCGCCAGGAGAACTTAATGCGGTTTGTGGAGTTCCTTGTAAAAGTGGATAACTAAACATGCTGAAGAAATCTGTGCCAGCATATAGGCCACCCAATTTGTTCACCTTATTATTAGCCTCAAAGGTGCTGAGTGTTCCCGGTGCGGAGGCATATTCAAAACCACTTGTATATTGTATCTCTGGTATTACCTTTTTTAATTCCTCAGCGAGCAGGCCCTGGGTAGGATAACTGGCATCAACTTTACCGTCGTAATAATTGCGTTCATACGCCTGGTATATGAGCTTGCCATTTTTATGAAAGCCATCTACACTTCGTTCGTCCTGTATCCAAAGGGTGATCAGCAAACTGCAGGTAAGACCCAGTGCGAGTCCTGAAATATTGATCAATGAGAAAGCCTTATTTCGAAGCAGGTTTCGCCAGGCGGTTTTGAAATAGTTTTTGATCATTTTTAAAAAGCTTTTAGCTATACGCTGCAAGCTATAAGCTTATGGCTTACAGCTTGTGGCCTGGTTATTCAGTTCTCAAACTCTTCACAGGATTTGCTATGGCTGCTTTTATTGCCTGGAAACTTATGGTGACTAAAGCAATAATTATCACCAATGCTCCCGCCAGGGCAAACATCCACCAACTAATACTAATACGGTATGCAAAATCCTGCAGCCATTTGTGAATGAAATAATATCCCAAGGGAATGGCGAACACAAAAGCAATTGAGATAAGAACAATAAATTCTTTTGAAACGAGGATCATGATCCTTGACACTGCGGCTCCTAACACTTTCCTGATCCCGATCTCTTTAGTGCGTTGTTCAATGGATAACATAACAAGCCCCAATAACCCAATACATGAAATGAAAATGAATAATCCTGACGCAATGCTGATGATCTGTTTCCACTTTGCTTCGGTCTCATAATTCTTCGCGTTGAGGTCATCCATAAAATCGTATGAGTAAGGGAAGAATGGCACCAGTTTTTTATAAGTTGTTTCTAACAATGCAAGGGTCTGAGGTACATCGTTTGGACTGATCTTTACCCATACTTGTCCATAATTCTGGTTCGGATCCATGGAAAACAATTCCGGGGTGATCTTCTCTTTTAATGAGGTGAAATGATAGTCTTTGATCACACCAACGATGGCAAATGGTTTTTTTCGTTCGTCCATCGTATGGATCGTTTGCCCGACCGCACTGCTTAATTTCCATCCTGCTTCTTTTACGAAAGTTTCATTTACAATGACCGAGTTATTGGAGTCAGCGGGATAATCGGGGGAAAAGTTTCTGCCTGCAATGATGGGTATTTTAAAGGCAGGCAGGTACTTACTATCGATCTTATTATTTTCAACGACAATATTTTTTCCATTTGCAGTCGCACCGGAAATATTGCGTCCGCCATTTCTTGCAGCAACACTTAAAATATTTTTTTGGCCGACTAATTCGTTTCTAAACAGCGTGGGGAGTTTATCACTGCTTTTGCCATAAGGAAGTTGTAGAAGCACAAGGTTGCTGCCGTCATAACCGAGATCTTTATGCAAAAGATATTTTACCTGCTGGTTAACCGCGATAGTGCCAATGATGAGGAAGATCGCAAGGGCAAATTGCAATACGATCAGTCCTTTGGTAAGAAGGTTTTTACCCATCATTTTTTGCCTGCCATATAGAACTTTTACAGGTTGAAAAGCTGACAAAACAAGAGAAGGATAAAATCCTGCTATAAATGACGTGATCAATAGCAGCAAAAAATACCCGGCGTACAACGATATATCGGTCAGATAGGAAAGGCTCAATTTTTTATTGGCCAGTTCGTTGAAGAAAGGAAGAACAGATATCGTTAAAATGATCGCCATCACAAAGGCAACCAGGGAAACCAGAAACGATTCGGCAAGAAATTGCTTTATCAATTGGCTACGTGTGCCTCCGACAACTTTGCGTATACCGATCTCTTTGCTTCGTTTTAATGACTGTGCAACGGCAAGATTGATAAAATTGATGCAGGCAATGATCAGGATAAAGACAGCAATACAAGTGAGAATGTAAGAATAAGCGGATTTACTTCCATCGGACAATCCATTATCAGGGCCGGCTTTTTTTGCGAGATGAATACCTGTTAATGGCTGAAGGACCAGCTTTGCCTTAAAAGTCATCCCCTGTTCTTTTTCTGCTTTTGCAATAAAATCCTTTGTGTTCTTATCAAACACGACTTGCATTTTGTTTTCGACTGCGGGCACATCTGCCCCTGGTGAGAGCAACAAGAATGTGTTCAAACTTCCACCCAGCCATGCATCGCCTCCGTGCAGCTGATTCACTGTGATCCGCACATACATATCTGCTTTGATCGAAGAATTCTGCGGTGAGTTTTCGGCAATAGCTGTTACTGTATAATTTTCAAATTCATCTCCCTTTTTTATTTGCAGAATTTCCCCGACAGCATCTTCCGTTCCAAAATATTTTATCGCTGTTTTTTTTGAAAGAACGACGGAGTGCGGATCTTTTAGTGCAGTTCGTTTATTGCCTTCGATAAGCGGAAATGAAAATACGGTGAAAAAATTGTCGTCAACAAACATGCACTGCTCGGTAAGTACGTCATTATTTTTTTTCTTGATAGTTACTGACTCACCGTTAATGCGTACGTATTGTTTCACTTCGGGTATTTCTGCCGCAAAAGTTTCCCCCACGATCGGAGTAGTGATACCAATTGTTTGCGGAGCATCGGCACCAAATTTCAGGTTTTGGATGATACGGAAAAGCTGTGCTTTATTTTTATGGAACTGATCATAGCTCAATTCATCTTTTGTGTAAAGAAAGATGAGCATGCAGACAGCAAGGCCGATGCTTAGTCCAAGGATCTTAATAACAGAGAAAGCCTTGTTCCGAACAATGTTCCGCCAGGCGGTTTTGAAATAATTTCTGATCATTTTTAAAAGCTTTTAGCTATACGCTGCAAGCTATAAGCTTATGGCTTACAGCTTGTGGCCTGATTATTCTGTTCGTAAAGATTTCACCGGGTTCGCTATCGCCGCTTTTATTGCCTGGAAGCTTACCGTTATTAATGCGATCATTACTGCAACAACAGCAGCTACCAGGAAAACCTGCCAGCCGATGTCAATACGATAGGCAAACTCCTGTAACCATGAATGCATACCATACCAGACGACTGGAACAGCAATGACACTTGCAATAAGAACAGGTTTGATAAATTCTTTTAACAATAGACCGGTAATACTGCTCACGGAGGCTCCAACTACTTTCCTGATACCGATCTCCCGGATGCGTTGTTGTATTGAATAAAGTGATAAGCCAAGAACGCCAAGACATGCAATAACGATAGCCAGGAAGGAAAAATAACTAAATATGAGACCGAGCTTTTTTTCACTTTGATACATCGATGCCAGCGTATCATCAAGAAAATTATACTCAAAAGATTGTTTAGCAAAAGACTGCCTGAAGGCTGACTCAATCGTGCTGAGGGCCTGGGCGCTCTTCGATTGATCAAATCGAATGTACAAGTAGTTATACCGTGATGGAAGAATATGCATCACCAGCGGTTGAATGGCTGTTTTCAACGGAGTAATATTAAAATCTCTCACCACACCGACCACCCTTCCTGATTTTATAACCGTGCCGGGTATGACCCATTGCACCGTTTTCCCAATGGCAGCAGCGGGAGATGTCCATCCCAATTGCTTTACAGCTTCTTCATTTAATACAAACCCTGCATACTGATCAGTTGGAAAATTCCTTGAAAAATCCCGCCCGGCAACTACTTTCATATTCATCGTACGAATAAAATCATGATCGGTGAATAGCATTTGCATCGAGAGAGCTTTTGTCAGATCGGCACTTCCATCATTTATTTGATTTACGGGAATATATGTCCCGGGGATCGATGAGGATGCGCCAACCGAGCGAATAGCAGGATCGCTGTTTAAAGAATTCCTGAATGTTTCCATAGTTGCAGAATCGGTATTCCTTGGCAATGTCAATACAACAACATTCTCCTTATCAAAACCTATCTTCTTATTCTGCAAAAAATTCAATTGCTGGTTGACTACAATCGTGCTGGCAATAAGTGCGATGGAAACCACAAATTGAAGCGTTACCAGGGCCTTCCGGAATATTCCTTTTCTGTTTGATAAAATTTTTCCCTTAAGTACCTGGACGGGCCGGAAAGAAGCAAGAACAATTGCAGGATAGAGCCCGGCGATCAGCCCAATAAATAGTACCAGTAATGCCAGTACAGCAATTAACGAAGGGTTATTTTTAAAATTCAAACTGATATCACGGCCGGATAACTGGTTAAAAACGGGAAGTACAACAAACGCAATTATGACAGCAGCCATCAAAGAAATGATGGCGAAAAAAACCGCCTCACCCAAAAATTGTTTGAGCAATTGCGATTTGCTGGCTCCCACAACTTTCCTGAGTCCAATTTCTTTTGCTCTTACAACTGACCGGATGGTAGACAGGTTAATGAAGTTGAAACAAGCAATGAGAAGTATGAATAAAGCAACCCCTGCAAAAACATAGACATAGGTAATATCACCATTGACATCAAGCTCCCCTACCATATTCGAATGGAGATGGATGCCGGTCAATGGTTGCAGGAATATGTCGTGCTTTCCATCAGCTTGTGCATTGTTGGCGATATATTTATCGACAAAGCCAACTAATTTCTGCTCTACTTTTTTGGCCGAAGTCTTATCATCAAGCAATAAATAAGACTGGCACATGTGAAAGGCCCACATTCCGCTGAGATCTCCAAAAGACTGCAAAGAAATAAGCACCTGGAACTTGAAATGTGATGTAGCCGGCATGGGTTCAGCAATAGCAGTCACTTCCACATTTAAGTTGCGGCCAAAAGAATTGACTTCAAGTGTTTTCCCGATTGGATCTGTATTGCCAAAATATTTTTGCGCAGCTTCCCGGGTTAGAACGGCTGTATTGGGACGATCGAGTGGTTTGGTCTTATCGCCTCTTTCTAATGCAATTGAAAAAACATTAAACAACGTCGAGTCAGCATAGACAATTCCCTTTTCATAGAAATGTTGCTCACCGGGGGAGCCTGCTACTGCATTTGGATCCTTTAGAAGCCGGACGTATTCTTTTACTTCCGGAAATTCCTTTTTCATCGCCGGAGCCCAGGGCGGTGGTGCGACCGCAAGCTCTTTTCTCTCCTTGCCTTCTACCGGGATTGATGTGACACGATAAATATTTTTTGCATTAACATTGAATTTATCATAGCTCAACTCATGCTGGATAAAAAGGAACATGAGGATGCAGCATGCGAGGCCTGTTGACAAACCTAAAATATTGATAGCAGAAAAAACCTTGTTTCTCCAAAGGATTCGCCACGCGGTTTTAAAATAGTTTTTGATCATGGCTATACTCTATTGGGGCGGCAATTGTTAACCGCTGGAAATGAGAATTCTGAGACCAATCCTTTTCTATAAAAAAAATGCCGGAACAGCATGTAAATGATTTACAATGCTATAGCCATATTTAAAATACGAAATCGTTCGTTTTTGTTACAGGAACTGTCCGTTTTTGATACAGTGTTACTCTTGAATTGAGAGTTAAAGGATGGGCGAGTTGTGAATAGTGAGTGGTGAGTGGATGCTCAATGGAAAGTTATGACAAACGGAAATGGTCAGCAGTGAAACTCACCTTCTAAATGTTCTCACAGATGCCACACCTGCCTGCCGGCAGGGATTTTCACCGATTTTTTCTGCGTATATCCGTGAAATCTGTGAGAACCAAATTTGTTGCCTGCGAAAGATGAGTCATTCAGGGGAGACTATTCACCCCGCCCGAACGTACCGTTGGGTACGGGCGGGCATTGACCAACACCATTCACAGTATTAATCCATCTTATCTATCACCACATCACCAAAATTCAAGCCTTTGTCAATTGCCGGATTGCCTTTATAATATAGTTGTGCTTCGCCATATGACGTTATTTTAATCCTGTCAGCTACATTTAATTTAAATTCGGCTCTGCCAAAAGCTGTAACACGGCTTGTGCTGCTATTAATACCGAGGCTGTTTATCTTGCTTTCGCCATAAGAGGTATATTTCTGATCTTTTATTGATCCTGCTTTTATTTCAAGCGTGCCTTCACCATATAATGTAGCGGAGAGTTGCTGCAAATCCATTTCATTGAAAGTAACGTTTGATTCGCCATAGATCTTCAGGATAAACTTATCACCGTTGATGGGACTCTTGCAAAGCTGGTCCTCTTCACCGCGAAGGGAAAGAGCTTCAAGTGTTTTATAGGTGATCGTTGCCACTACCGAGGTATTCCTGTAGAAAGGATGAGTTTCCTTATATCCGTTTGAATAATCTTTTTCATTTTTGGGGAAATCTTTGGCACCTTCCAGGTAAATACGCAGTGTTTTATCATTTACTTCAATGTGCAGTTTGCCCGTATCAACATGTATTTCATTTACCGTTACACTTTCCTGGTCCCCCTGTACTAAAGTGACCTGGATGTATGGGCTGACAATTATCTTATTGAAAGAAGATGTCATTCTTGTTTGTGCGGATGCCGCCACAACGATCAACGGTAACAATACTGGTAATAAAGTTTTTAAACGCCTCATAATTAGTTCTATTAATGATATAATTTAAAAAATGTAATCATGTAAAACGGATCTCCTGCGTATATGTTACAGGGAAATAAAAAAATTCTGAGATATGCATAAAAAGCTTTTAGCCTATGAGCTGTTAGCTGTGAGCTCATGGCTCGCCGCTTGTTTATTCTGTTCGCAAAGATTTCGCAGGATTTGCGATCGCCGCTTTTATCGCCTGGAAACTAACGGTGATCAGGGCAATCAATATTGCCGCTACACCAGCTACGATAAATGCAGCCCAGCCAATATGTATCCGGTATGCAAAATCCTGTAGCCATTTATGTATTCCCAGCCATGCTAATGGCACAGCTATAACAATGGAGATTAGCACGAGCATGATAAAATCTTTTGTAAGCAGCGAAACTATATCCGGCACAGAGGCTCCCAATACTTTTCTTACCCCGATTTCTTTTACTCTTTTTTGTGCTGCAAATGTTATCAACCCCCACAAACCAAGACAGGATATCAGCATTGCCAATGTTGAAAAGATCTTGAAAAGGCTATACAACCTTACTTCTGATCTATACAGTGCATCCAATTGCTGGTCTAAAAAATTAAATTCAAATATTCCCGAGGGATATGCTTTCTTATAACCTAAGTTGATCTTACTGATGACGGCCGGAATGTCAGTACCGGCTTGTATCTTAATTCCCACTTTATCGCAAAAGGGAAGAAACTGCGTGATTAAAGTTGGCTTAATGGCTTCATGTAATGAGCCAATATTGAAATCGGCCACTACTCCCACTATTTCAGCATTCCAGTCGTTCATTCCTATCCAGAATCTTTTTCCCAACGCAGCTTGCGATGATTGAAAACCTAACTCCTCTACCAGTTTCTCATTCACTACACATTTCGGAAAACGTTGACCTTCCGGTATGGAGCCAACAACTGCATTTGTATCACTGCTATTAAAAAATCTTCCGGCCTTTAGTTTCAATTCATATAATGAACAAAATTTATCATCCGTCATGATCGTTGTTACACGTTTTTGATTTGGATCAGACTGTCCAATCATACTCATTACCGTTCCCCAATGTATTCCATCGGCACCGCTGGGAGGGCTTGTAGAGAATGACCAGCCTTTAACGCCAGGGATATTTCTTAATTCATTGTCGAATAGTAATTTCTTCTTTGTGTCTTCTTCAAACGGTACAGAGACCATAGCAATATTATCCTTGTCAAACCCGAGATCCTTATGCTGCATGTAGTTCATTTGTTTGCCGATAAGCAGCAAACCGATCAATAGACAAACAGATATGCTGAATTGAGTTACTACCAGGCCTTTTCTCAGCCATGCTGATTGCGGGGTAGCATTTACGGAACCCGTTTTTAAAGTAGTTGCGGGATGAAACCTCGTAATAATAAACGCGGGATAAATGCCCGCCATAAGTGCCGTTAAAAATATTCCGATCAATAATGAAAGAAAAAGCGAAGGGGAATGTAAAATATCAAATGAGATCTGTTTCTCTGCCAGGTCATTAATATAGGGCAATGAAAGTTTTGTAATGATCACTGCAAGCACAGCGGAAAATGTTACGAGCACCAATGCTTCATTCAGAAACTGGGCGATCAGCTGAAATCTTCCTGCGCCCACTGATTTACGAACGCCGATCTCCTTTGCACGGCTAAGCGCCTGCGCCGTTGAAAGATTAATAAAGTTGATGCACGCTAAGATCAGCACAGCGAGGCCAACGCTTCCAAAAAACCAAAGCCAACTGGTATTGATCGCTTTCACCCATTCTCCACCGCCTGCATATTTTGAATTAAAATGAACATCACTCAGCGGCTGCAGTTCTGCTTCTTCACGATGATCTTTCCCTGCCCACTTCTGATTATTTGCAAACCTGTCATAAATACTTTGAATAGCTGTTTTTAACCCGCTTCCGGGTTTGGTACCTTTTGGTAAAACAATAAATGTGGATCCCCCTGAAACGGAACCATAATGAGTGGTACTTGTTCCGAGATATTTTTCTTTATCGGAAAAAGAAAGCAACATCGAAGCTGGCAAATGGGTATTACCCGGAAAATCTTTTATTACACCACCAACTGTAATATTGAAACTGTCATTGAATATGAACGTTTTTCCAAGAGCGTCTTCGTTGCCAAAAAATTTTTTGGCAGTGGTTTCAGTCAACAAAGCCTGGTACGGCTTGCGCAATGCGTCGTAAGCGTTGCCCTCAACTACTTTTACGTCAAACACATCTAAAAATTCAGGATCGGTCATCATTACATGATCCTGGTTGAAGCGTTTTGTGGGATTTATTTCAATAATGGACTGAAAGGGGTGATGAACCTTTGTGACATATTCCAAACCAGGAACATCCTTTCTTATTTGATCAGCCAAAGGAAATGGGGTGGAATAATGAAAATTCTTTTTACCAAAATCTACCCATACCTGGTTGATGCGGTAAGTTCTGTCTGCCTTACTTTCGTAAGCATCGAAGCTTAATTCATGTTGAATAAATAAACCGATGAGCAGGCATACCGTGATGCCCAGGGTCAGACCTACAATATGTAATGATGTAGTCAGTTTTTGGCGGAAAAATCTCCGCAGGATGATTGAAAGGTTTTTGAAGATCATAGCTATATTTTTTTAACGTCAAGAAGTAAACATAATTTTTGCATAATCAGTAATGAGTGATGAGTAATGAGTGATGAGTAATGAGTTTGATCCCACTCATCACTGATTACTCATTACTCATTCAGTTCTCAAACTTTTCACTGGGTTTGCCATCGCAGCTCCTATTGCCTGGAAACTTATTGTTACCAGTGTTATGATTAAAGTACTAAGCCCAGCTATCAGAAATATTGTCCAGGTGATGTTGATCCTGTAAGCAAAATCTTCCAGCCACTTATTCATAAAATACCATGCAACGGGAAATGCGATCACGATGGCAATAAGAGTGAGCCGTAAAAAATCTTTTGATAACAACACCACCACATTTGAAACAGAAGCACCCAATACTTTTCTCACCCCGATCTCTTTTGTTCTTCTTTCAGCCATAAAGGCACTCAATCCAAATAAACCAAGACCTGCGATAAAAATAGAAAGCGCCGCAAAAATGCTGAAGATTCTTCCCAATCTGTGCTCGGAACGATATTGTGAATCAAATGCTGCGTCTAAAAAATTGTAATCCAAAGGCTCGGCAGAAGCGAAACTTTTCCATTTGCTCTCCACCTGGTTGATAACCTTAGGAAGGTCCTGTGATCTTATTTTGGCGACAATATTGTGACCAGAGCCATAGGTTTTTGATGACAAATCAAAAAGAGCAAATGGGGTAATGGCCGCCTGCAGCGATTCGATATTGAAATTCTTCACAACTCCGATCACCTTGAACCGGACATCATCGCCGCCCGGATATTGTACCCATTTTCCTATGGGATCTTTCCATCCGATCTGCCTGACTGCTTCCTGGTTCAGGATGACCGAAGCGGAATCTGAAAATGTTTTTGAAAAGTTTCTTCCCTGCGTCACCTTAATGTCCAGGGTGGGAATAAAGGATTCATCTACCATGAAAGAATTGAGCCCTATGTCTTTTACCTCTGCTACGTTTTCATCAGGTTGAACTTTGTATGAATCACCAAAAGCCCCTCCCGAAGGAACGCTGGTTGTTATGCTTGCGCTTGTAATGCCTTGTATCTGGGTAATGGCGTCGCGAAAACTTTCTTCACTCTCGTCTAAACGGTCAGTGGATGTGATGATCAGTACATTCTCCTTGTTAAAACCCATATCGGTATTTCTGAAAAATTGAAGTTGTTTTAACACTACGAGTGTGCCAACGATCATGATCGTTGAAATGGTGAATTGGAAAACTACAAGCCCATTCCTGATCAGCAGATCTTTTTTGCTGCCACTGAAAAGATTTTTTCCTTTTAGTATAAGAACCGGTTTAAACGAAGTCATGTAGAGCGCCGGGTAGCTTCCTGCCAATAAACCGGTGATGATCGTCAATGCCAGTAATGAGAGCCAGATAGATGGAGTAAAAGCTGCTTGAAAACTGATAGGCTCATCAATGATCATGGAAAAACCCTTTAGCAGAACTGCTACAAGTGCAACCGCGATGATCGACGAAAGGAAGCTGTATAAAAATGCTTCAGATAGAAATTGTTTGATCAATTGAGATCTTGTTGAACCTGCTACTTTGCGAATACCTACTTCTTTGGCCCGTTTCGAGGCTCTTGCTGTAGACAGGTTCATGAAGTTTACGCAAGCCAGCAGCACAATGAACAAAGCAATGCTTCCAAAAATATAGATGTATTTGATATTGCTGATGTGGCTCAGCCACGGCATACCTATCGATGCAGACCGCAAATGAACATCAGTGAGGGGCATTAAATGGAGGTCCCATTTACCGCCACTCTTTAGAAATTCGTCAAATGGTTTCCCGATGCGTTTAAAACCATTTGCTGCCTGTACCTTGACCATGGCCGGAAATTTTGTTTCCAGCTGGCGAATACTTGCTTTATCTGTTTGCACATTTTCCTTTAGCTTAACATAACACATCATTTGCAGCCATACCCAACTCCAGCTAAATCTTTTCACTACAGGAAAATCAACTACCGGGGCAAGGAAATCAAATTGAATGGAAGATTGCGAAGGCAGTTTTTTTAGCACTGCTGTTACGCCAAATGGTTTTTTATCCTGGCCCATCCGGAGTATTTTGCCAATGGGGTTTTCGTTGCCGAAATATTTTTTGGCCACTTCTTCGGTTATCACCAAAGACCCCGGTTTCATCAATGCTGTGACTGCGTCGCCCTCAACGATCTTAAAATCCAAGAGCTGCAGAAAATTAGAGTCTACAGCCAAAATATTTTTTTCTGTAAAATATTTTTCCGTTGCGTTACTTTCTTCGTAACGGACAACGATGTCGTTGGGTTTGTAAAATCTTGTAAAGCTTTCGATCTCTGGTATGTTGCTTGTTAGCGCAGCTCCAACAGGCGGCGGCGTGTTGCCGGCCCAAAATTCCTGGCCGTCCATATTGCCATTCAACACTACCTGGAAGATACGGTTGGCATCCCTGTGAAACCTGTCATAACTTAGTTCGTTCTTTATAAAAATTACGATCAGCAATGTACAGGCGATCCCAATGCTTAAGCCTGAAATATTGATCAAACTGCTTGTCCTGTTGTGAAGCATGTTTCTCCATGCCGGCTTAAAATAGGTTTGTAGCATAACTTTTCTTGTTTGGTAATTATCACTATTAGCCGTGAAACGTGAGACGTCAGTCGTGAGAATATTCGTTTCACGTCTCACGTTTCACGTCTCACGATCCTATTCTGTTCTTAAACTCTTCACCGGGTTTGCGATCGCTGCTTTTATCGATTGAAAGCTCACTGTTATCAATGCAATGGCTACAATGGCAATAAATGGCAATACAAAAAATGTCCATTGTAAACCGATGCGGAACGCATAACCCTGCAACCATTTTGATGTTGTCAGCCATGCAATAGGGACGGCTATTACAAATGCGATCAACAACAAGATCGCAAATTCGCGAAACAGCAATCTTAAAATATTGGTAACAGAAGCGCCTAATACTTTTCTTATACCGATCTCTTTGGTTCTCTGCAGTGTGGTGAACGACGCAAGACCAAATAATCCAAGACAAGCTACCAGGATGGCAAGACTTGTAAATAATGTAAAGACTTGACCAAACCGCTGATCAGCTTTGTATTGTTCATCAAAATGATCGTCAAGGAAAAAATAATCAAAGGTATTTCCCGGAAAGAATTTTTTCCATTCGGCTTTTACTGATTCGATCGTTTGACCTGCGCTCGCCGATTTTGTTTTTACAGAAAGATAACCATTCACGTCAGGGATCAAACGAAGAATGAGTGGTTCGTAGGCTTCACGCAAGGATTGCTGGTGAAAATTTTCTGTAACTCCTTCTATGGTATATTGATCTCCCCAGAAATCAATTTTTTTCCCAAGTGCTTCTGCAGGATTATTAAAACCTAATTGTTCAATTCCTTTTTTATTAAATATTACGGAGTGTTTGTCTGAACCAAAATCTTTTGAGAACGGTCTGCCTGCAATTAGTCTGAGACCATATGTTTTTAGGTAATCATAATCCACGCCGATCACCCGGTATTGGTTTTGCGTGGATTCATCTGCGCCTACAAGTTTTATTCCTCCTGCATTCCAGCCTACTGCTTCGCCGGGGATGCTTGTCGATACGGTTATATCCCTTATAGAAGACTGCTGTTGCAGTTCCTGCTTGAAGCTGGTCATCTTTTGCAGAAAAGTGGAATCAATGCCAACAATTGGAGGCGGTATCACCAATGTTTGATCGATCTTTATTCCCAATTCTTGTCTACGCATGAACTGTATCTGCCGGTAAACAGTGACAGTTCCAATCAATAAAAACAACGAAGCGGTAAATTGGAAAACCACCAGCGATTTTCTTAATAAGGATCCTTTGTTTGTAGTACCCATTTTTCCCTTCAGTACGTCAATAGGTTTGAAACCTGACAATACGAAGGCGGGATATAAGCCTGAAAAAAATACACCAATAAGAAACAAACCGATAAGCCCGATCCAGAAATTAGTTTCTCCAAAAAGAGAGAAACTAAGATGCTGACCGGAAAGACGGTTGAAACCAGGAATTGTGAGTAAAACGATCAGGATCGCCATCACTAAAGCAAATCCGTTCAGTAAAGCAGATTCGGATAGAAACTGAACAATAAGCTGGCGGCGCTGCGAACCGATCGCCTTGCGTACTCCCACCTCTCTCGCTCTTGTAAGAGCTCGTGCAGTCGCGAGATTGATATAGTTTACCCATGCAATGAGGACAATGAAAAATGCTATGCCAAACAGAAGATATACGGTTTTCCCATCACCGTTTTCACCAGGCTCCATCATATAATGAGAATAGAGATGAATAGCTGTCAACGGCTGCAAATGATAGGTGACACCGGCGTTGTACTTCTTCATATCTTCATCAGTGAATTTTTTCACGACGGGCACAAACTTTTTTTCAACGACTGCCGGATCGGCTCCCTTTCGCAATAACAAATAAGTAAGACAACCATCCCATTGCCACGCAGTTTCAGGTCCGTTGCCACTTGAATCAGTGGTCCATTTTAAATACGTTGCATAGGACAGCAACATATCAGGCTTAAGTTGTGTATTTGCAGGGGCGTCTTTATAAACAGCAGTTATTTTGTAACTATCTCTGCGATTTAATTCCAGCGGCTTGCCAACCACGTTTGTCGTACCAAATATTTTTTTCGCTGTAGCTTCAGAAAGGGCTGCGGTAAATGGCTCTTTTAACGCATTGCTTTTATTGCCGCCGATCAACGGATAGGTAAATACATTGAAAAATGAGTTAGTAGCGAAGTATACTTTTTCAATTTTCAGAGGCTGGTTGCTGACATCTGTGGTCACTCTTCCGTTTTGCACAACTTTTACATAATCCTCTATTTCGGGTATCGCATCTTTGAAAGAATTTCCAACGGCGTAAGCACCCGCCGCCCATTGCGTACTTAGTTTTCCCTTGTCATACCTGTCCTGCTGCACACGATAGAGCCGGCCCTTATTGGCCTGGAAATTTTCATAGCTCAGTTCATAAGATACATACTGCAAAATGAGCAGGCATGCAGCGATGCCGATTGCAAGTCCAAGAATATTGATGCCTGAATATGCTTTGTGACGCATCATATTGCGCCATGCGATCTTGAAATAGTTTCTGATCATGATACACGATTTCTGATGTTTGATTTATTGATGTTTGATATATTCACGTTTCACGATTGACGACCTGCCTGCCGCCAGGCAGGTTCACGAAATTATTCTGTTCTCAACGATTTTACCGGGCTTGCGATTGCTGCTTTGATCGCCTGGAAACTGACCGTTGCCAAAGCGATAAAAATAACTAACGCACCGGCGGCTGCAAAGATCTGCCAGCTCAAACTGATCCGGTATGGATAATTTTGCAGCCACTTATTAGCAGCCAGCCATGCCAGTGGCATAGAGATCAGCAAAGCCACTATCACTAATTTTACAAAATCTTTGGAAAGGATCGTAACGACATTATTTACCGAAGCGCCCAAAGCTTTTCGTATTCCTATTTCTTTTGTTCTCTTTTCTGCAGACAAGACAGATAATCCAAACAAACCAATGCATGAAATGAAGATGGTAAGGATAGCACTGAACAACATGATCTGTTTCCATTTCCCTTCTGCTTCATAATTTTTATAATTCTCATCCGCTTTGAATGCATAGCTATACGGATTTACCGGGAAGAGCTTTTTAAATGTTTGCTCAATGTATTTCAGGCTTGTCGTCGCAGTGGTAGGTTTTATTTTTACGAATGAAATTCCATAATCATTCCCGGCTTTCATGGTAAACAACTGCGGTCCAATTTCCCTGCTTAAAGATTCGAAGTGATAATTTTTGACAACACCGATCACTGTATATTTCTGATTGTTATACCAAAAATCAACCTGTTGCCCCAATGGATTTTTCCATCCAGCCTTTTTAACAAAAGCTTCGTTTACCAATACCGAATGAGAAGAATCGGATGGATAATCTCTTGAAAAATTTCTACCCCGGACAATTGAAATTTTTAGCATGGGGATATATGATTCATCAACCGTTTCATAAGCGAATTGTATGGTAGAATCGGTATTCACTTTTGCAATAGTGCCCCAGCTTCCCCCATTTTTCGACGTTACATCAACAATGTTCGGGTTCTTGAGCAGCTCGGTTTTGAACAGCGCTGCTTCGTCGCGTTTCATACCCCATTTCGGTACCCCTACAAGATTCGTATCGTCATATCCCAGCTTTTCCGTGGTGAGATAATTGAATTGGGCGTAGATGGTAAAAGTGGCAATGATCAAAAAAGAAGCCAATGAGAATTGCAATATAACTAATGATTTCTGCAGGTAATTTTTGCCATTTAGATTAAAGCGGCTGTACAGCGTTTGCACCGGGTTATAACCCGATAAAACGAGTGCAGGATAAAATCCGGCGAGAAGTGCCGTTAAAAGAAATAGCAGGATATAACCTGTTACCAGTTTTAAGTCAAACAAATAAGAAAGAGCCAGCGCCTTGTTGGAAAGTTCATTGAATACCGGCAGGACCAGTAGTACAATCAATATGGCAAGTAGGAAAGCAAAAAGACATAATAAAAACGACTCGCCTAAAAATTGCATGATGAGCTGCTTTCTTTCGCCACCCACCACTTTACGGATACCGATCTCTTTAGCCCGTTTTACTGAACGTGCGATAGTCAGGTTGACAAAGGTGATAGATGCGATCAATAAAATAAATATGGCGATACCTGAAAGAATATAAGAATAAACGGGATTGCTCGCATCAGAAAGCCCGTTCTGCGGCGGAAGCTCTTTGCTCAAATGCATATCAAGAAAAGGCTGCAGTTTGTAATCTGCTATCCAGTCTGACACTTCAGAACCAAACTTTGCAGTCAGGCTCCTGATCGCTTCCTTCGTGTCTTCCGCATAAAACTTTTTCATTTTAGCCTCAGCTGCCTGTACGTTCGCCTGGGGTGATAATACGACAAATGTGTTAAGGAAGAAATTGAACCAATTCTCACTGTTTTGAGCGTCTTCAGCAGATTCCTGCATGGGTAATAAAATGTCAAATTTTATGGAAGAGTTTTGAGGACATTTTTTTGTCACACCGGTTACCGAATAAGGAATGAATTCGTTTTCATCTTTTATCAGTATTGTTTTACCAACCGCATGTGTTGTCCCGAATTGTTTTTTAGCCTCGTTGGCTGAAAGAACAATGGAATGTGGTTCCTTCAAACACGTTTTAGCGCTGCCTTCTATCATGGGAAAAGAGAACATGGAAAAGAAGTTTGAATCAACATACAGCAGGTCATGCGATGTAACATCCGTACCCTTTTTGAAATCTCTTGATTGGCTCTGCACCCTGACAAAAGATCGTAGTTCAGGGATATTTGCTGTAAAGCGCGGCCCCTGTAAATAACCGCTATTGCCATCTTTGCGCTCTTTATTTTCCTTCTTATCAAAACTCCGGGTAGTGATCCTGTATATATGGTTTACACCGGCGTGAAAACGATCATAGCTTACTTCATCTTTTACATAAAGGAGGATAAGCATTGAGCAGGCAAGGCCAAGGCTTAACCCGGCAATGTTGATAAAGGAATAGATCTTATTCCTTGTTAAGTTGCGCAGTGCGATCTTAAAATAATTCCTGATCATAATTTTAGTTTTTTGCCAAATATGAATGAGCAATTTTATTAACAAGCGCGTCAACAGTGAACCCATTCACGATTGACGACCTGCTGCCGCCAGGCAGGTTTACGACCTCATTCTGTCCGTAACGATTTCACAGGGTTAGAGACAGCTACCTTTATCGATTGGTACAAGACGGTGATTAAAGCGATTGTGATGATCAACAGCACAGGTATCAGGAAAAACCAGATCCCGATGCGCACGTGAAACGCATAATCCTTTAACCAATTCTCCAAAAGGAAATAAGTAACCGGGACAGCTATCAATCCCGCAATGAGAATAAGTTTTATATAGTCTTTTGTAACAAGTGTGATGATCTGGAGCGCACTTGCTCCCAACACTTTCCGTATACTTATTTCTTTTGTTCGCTTTGCAACTGTGTAAAGAGACAAACCAAACAAACCAAGACTCGCCACAATGATAGAAAGAACAGTAAACCACCACAGTATCGTTGAAAACAGCTTATCATTATTGTACTGTCGATTGAAATATTCGTCAAGAAAGAAAAATTGCAAGGGACTTTGAGGAAATACTGCGCTCCATGTTTTTTTTGCCTGCTCCAACACCTGTGGAAGGTTTGTTGTATGTAGTTTTAAAGAAAAGTTGGTCATATTAATTTGCTGCTCGGGGTAATATACAATAGGGTCAAAATTAAATTCAAGTGATTGTTGATGATAATCATTCATCACCCCAACGATCTTACAGTGAAAACCTGCACCGATCAGGATTTTACTAATTGCGTCGGCTGGTTTGTCAAAACCGAGCACTTTGGCAGCCGTTTCGTTCACAATAATGCTTACTGGCTGGGAAGTATCTGCACCCGCAGGTTTATCCTTATCAAAATTTCTCCCTGCTAAAACTGTCAAGCCAAAATGAGGGATAAATTTTTCATCGATGCCAAAAGTACGGCATCGCTTATCTTCATTTGATGTAATTTGCCTGAATGACGATGAACTCCCCACTTCGTTGCCGGGTACATCGGTGGACGCGGTTACGTATTCAACGCCTGGTATTTTTTGCAGCTCATTGATCACAGCTTCTACTGCATCAGTTTTGCTACTGTCGAGACCTAAAGTTTGTTGCAGCACGAGTGTTTGATCTATATTAATGCCGAGGCTCCTTGTGCTCATGAAACGCAGTTGAGAATAAAATCCAATTGCTCCCCCAATTAAAATGATCGCCGCCGCGAATTGCAGAACGACCAACGATTTCCTGAAGAAATTCCTGCTGCTTTTTATACCGGCAATTCCTGCCACTGACTTCAGGCTCTGTAAAGGTTGAAATGATGATAACACAAACGCCGGGTAAAAACCCGCAAGCAAAGTACTGGTGACAAAAACCAGCGACATCATTATCCAGAATTGCCAGCTTGTGGTTTGAAGATCTACAACCTTTTGACCGATGAGCTGAGAGAATGGTGAAAGTGAAAATTTAAACAAGAAGAAGCCAATGACAATGCCAATGAGATTCATTAAAAAAGTTTCTGCGAGAAATTGTCGTACCAGTTGAGATCTTGTAGCACCAACTACCTTACGTACGCCCACTTCTTTCGAACGTTCAAGGGAATGCGCGGTAGAAAGATTGATATAGTTGATAATGGCGATCAGCAAAATGAACAAAGCGGCGATACCCAGGTATTTTAGATAGTAGAGATTTCCGCTGCCCGCCATTTCATAGTCATACGCAGAGCGGGTATGGATATCTTTCAATGGCTGGATCTGAAAAGAAGCCGAAAAACCATCCTTCTTCATAGATGCACCCATATAGCGATTCGCGAATGCAGGCATCTTTGCCTGCAGAGCATTTGCATTTGTTCCGGGTTTTAATAAAAGATAAGTATAGAAATCACTCCAGCCCCAGCTTGTGTTAGCGTCACCATTTGTTATTTGTATATACTTTTCATAGTTGAGAAGGATATGAAATTGCAAATGGGAATTTGCCGGGACATCTTTCAAAACTGCGGTTACAATATAATCTTCCTCATTATAATGAAACGTTTTGCCAATGGGATCTTCGTTGCCAAAATATTTTTCTGCTGTGGAATGAGTGATAACCGCATCGTTCAATTGAGTAAAAGCGGTTGCCGCGACGCCCTTTTCGAAAGGGAATGAAAAAACTTTGAACACAGCAGGGTCAACATAATAGACCATACCGTTTTCAACGATCTTCTGTTCGCCGTGTCGTACCACTCCCCACCTTCTTCTGAAGCGGACCACTTCTTCTACTTCAGGAAAATCTTTTTTTATGGCGGGTGCAAGAGCCGGGTAAGTAAATGCAAAAGTTTGTGGTTTACCACCTGTTTCGGTTATGATCATCGGCACCCGGTAGATGCGATCTTTTTTTACATGGAAATCATCAAAGCTGTATTCAAACCGGAGATAGTTAATGATAAGTAGAAATGCCGCGATGCCAATGGCAAGACCTAAAATATTGATCGCTGAAAATGTTTTATTCTTCAATAGATTTCTCCAGGCGGTGATTAGATAGTTTTTAATCATAAGTTTTTCTTTTATCGGTCATCAGTGATGAGTAATGAATAATGAGTTTGATCCACTCATCACTGATCACTCATTACTCATTCGGTTCGTAACGATTTCACAGGATTGGCAAGTGCCGATTTAATGGCCCTTTGCCCTGCAGTTATCCAGGCGATTACAATAGAGCCTGCGATCGCCAATAAAAATATTGATGCACTCAGCGGTATCCGGTACGTATAATTTTGCAGCCATTTATGCATGATATAATATCCAACAGGAGCAGAAATGGCAAATGCAATAATGATAAGCAATGTAAACTCCTTTGACATCAGGTAAACAATATGACGGGCTGATGCGCCAAGTACTTTGCGAATGCCTACTTCTTTTGTTCTTTGTACAGCCATAAATGAAACAAGTCCATATAAACCGAGGCACGAGATCAATATGGCGATAGCGGCAAAAATTTTATACAATATGGAAAGCTGGTTTTCCTGTTTGTAAAAATTGGCGATGGTCTCATCAAGAAATTTATACTGGTAAACGTAGTCCGGGAAATTTTCATTCCATAGTTTATCAACAAAGGGAAGCACTGATTTTTCAGCTCCCGGTTTTATTTTAATATTAATGGTTTGGTAAACGTCTTTCCAGGTACTGAGCACAACCGGCGCCATGGGTTCCCGTAATGAGTAAGAATTGAAATCTTTTACCACTCCAACAATATTTGCCACCTTATTGCCATTCCAGAAATTTATTTCTTTACCAATGGCATCCTGGGGATTGGTGATGCCAAGTTTTCTAAGCAAAGTTTCATTTACAACAAACTCTCTGACCGTATCACTCGGATAATAGGGTCGCCCTGCCACAAATTGCAAGCCGAAGGTTTTAAAATAATCGGGATCAGCCCATTTGAGATTGGCGCTGAAGTTTGTTGTCTTTGTCGCATGATCAAATTTGAAATCACTGTTCCAGTTATTTTCTGAAGAAGGGCTGCCGAAACTAAAACTTGCACTGGTTATATTGTTGTTTGCGAGCAGCCTGTTGCGCATGTAGTCAACTTTTGTTTTGCTAAGACTGTCACCGGGCATTGGAACATTTATGATAGCGGCTTTGTCAAAACCCAGGGAGGCCTTTCTGAAGAAATTCATTTGACTTACTACGATCAACATACCAATAATTAATATTTGCGCGATCGCAAATTGCAGAACAACCAAAACTCTTCGCATGGAAATACCACCCGCCATTTTCGAAGTGATCTTGCTTTTTAATGCAGTAATAGGGTTAAAGCCTGATAGAATGATTGCCGGGTAAAGACCTGATAAAACGGTAACGGAAAAAGTTATGATGAGGATGAACAAGGCGAGCCAGGGATTGAAGACCAGGTTCATTGTCATTTTTGTCTCAAGCAATCTATTGAGAAGCGGCAATGTAAGTCCAGCGACCGAAATTGCGAGAGCAACCGCTGCAACAGTAATAAACGCTGTTTCACCCAAAAATTGCAAGGCTAACTGGCGACGATTGCTTCCGAGAACTTTCCTGACACCGACTTCCCTGGAACGATTAATGGCTTGCGCTGTGGCAAGGTTTATAAAATTTACACAGGCAATAAGGATTAGAAAAAGGCCAATGAACGCAAGCGCCCTGATGAGTGAATGACTAAATGTATGACCTCTGAAATTCCCAAAGCGATCATCAAAATGAATTTCAGACAATGGTTGCGTTACATATCCATCCTTTGAATATTCAGCAGGCTTGTGCTTTTTTGCAAATGCTTTAAGTTGCGTATCGAATTTTGCAGGTGATAATTCCGGTGGCAATACAACAAATGTGTAAGCACCTCCAAAAGTGCTGACCCAATCGTTCAGGTTATCCTTGATGTAAGTATTTTGAATGGCCGTATAAGGAACTACAACGGCGAGGGGGAAATCGGTATTCGGCGGAGTATTTTTCAGAATACCGGTTACTTTGTAAAGAGTCTTGTTATCATACTTAAACGTTTTTCCGATGGCTGATCTCCAGTTACCGAAATATTTTTCTGCTGTTGACTGTGCCAATACTGCGCTATGCGGGTCATTCAGACTGCTTTGAGGGTTCCCTGCGAGCCATGCAAAATCAAACATTTTAAAAAACTGTGGTTCGGCATAATAAAAATTGTCTTCCCTTAGTTTTTTCAATTGTCGATCGCCTTGCTCGATAGTTACCTGGTTCCCATCTCTAAAAATAGAAGCGACCTCCTTTACCTGCGGAAAATCGATTCTCAATGCAGCTGCCACCGGGAAGGAAATTCCATCGGAATAGCTTACACCATCCTGGGTATTAAACTCAGTGCCCAGGCGATAAATACTATTTTTCTTTTTATGAAAATTATCAAAGCTCGTTTCATACTGGATCACCAAAAATATCAGCAGGCTTGCTGCAATGCCAACGGTGAGCCCAAGCACATTGATAAGAGCATAACTCTTGTTTCTCTTTAAATTCCTGAAGGCGGTTTTCAAGTAGTTTCTGAACATGGCTATAAATTTTTTGTCAATAGTATCCGAAGTACTCCTGCACGACTTCATTCCGTTCTCAAAAGAGTCACCGGCTTTGTTTTAACCGCCTGCCAAATTTTTATTCCTGTGATAAACAGGGCGATCAAGATCATTATTACAACAGAGATAATTAAAGTAAATGTTGCAACGCCATTATTGATCTGGTATATTTGATTGAGCAGCAGTTTGGATAAGGACCAACCTCCATAACACCCCAACGCGGTTCCAGCAAGGACAATCCAGAAATAACCTTTGTTGACAAGCAGGTAAATATCCCGCGGCGTTGCTCCAACCACCTTTCTTACCGCTATCTCCCGCATCCGTTTCAGCAAAGTGAGTGAGATCAATGCCAACAATCCTGTTGCTGTAAGCAATACGGTTATGATAGACAGCCATAAAAATATTTTGGCTATGCTGGTACTTGCACGATAGCTTTCAGCAAGCATTTGGTCCTGGTAAAACGCATTAAACGGCTGGAGCGGAAAAAGCTTTTTCCAAATATCCCTGCTGGTGTTATAGACACTGGTAAGGTCCCTATTCTTCGATTGCATAATGAGGTAACGGTAATTGTCCTCCTGCGTGAGTTTCATTATGACCGGGAATGAAGGTTCAAATAAACTTGCGGGATGAAAATCTTTCAGCACTCCTACCACTGAATATGCGTCCTTATCAATGTGCACCTGTTTGCCCAATGCATTGGCCGGTTTCCATCCATACATCGCAGCAAATTTTTCTGTTACCAATATTCCTGTTGAGAAATCACTTACTAAAGCGCGGTCAAAGGCCCTCCCTGCAACCATTTTCAAATTCATCGTCTGTATGTAATCTGGCCCCACTTCGAAAAATCTTGTTTCTTTTTTTATCCCTTCCGCTTCCGCCACTTGCCGGCTGTAATCAAAACCAATGTGATTTTTCGTTCCCGCAAGCGCTGTTATCTCCGGTAACTTTGCCATTTCATTTTTCAGGGCCATGTAAGTATTCCGATCCTTCACGGATACACCCACTGTATTATGTATGTTAAAGCCAAAGTCGAAGGTGTTTTGAAAGGCTGCATTTTTAGCAAAAGCAATACCACCGATTACCGCCATCAGTGAAATTGATATTTGCAGACCCAGCATAATTCTTGAGAATAAATTAGAACCACCAAATTTTACGCTTCCACGGAAAATGCGTGAGGGATTATAACGGCTGATATAAAATGCAGGATATGCGCCCGCCAGTAGTGTTGTAAAAACGAACATGCCTGCGAGAAAAAGCAGGAGATTGGCGTCGCTCAGGTAATCTGCCCGAACGTCGACATGCACAAACATGCGATTGAACAGGGGCAACCAGTAGTGATTCAGGAGCGCAGATAATAGTATGGCCGCAAAGACCACGACCGAACATTCAAGCAACATCTGAATAATTAATTGCCTTTGTGTACCACCCATCACTTTGCGTATTCCAATTTCTTTCAACCTGCCATTGTACCGGGCCACGGTTGTGTTGGAAAAATTCAGGCATGCACACAGTAGTATAAGGATAGCCGTGATAAAGGCACCATATGCAGCAGCATCCGAAGGACGGTGAAACAAACTGTTTGACTGGATAGCATTATCGAGCGAAGCGTTTTCACGAATGGAAATGAATTTAAATCCAGATACCTTCCAATCCTGCCTGATATTGTTCTGTACAGCCAGGTATTTTTTCATGCCATGTGCTATAGTCGGCACATCTGCTTCGTTGGGAATTTTAAAATAGGCGACATCAAGCAGTAAGCTCCAGTCGTTCTCCGCAATCCTGGTTCCATCCTTTTGCATCACGTTATCCAGGCCCGTGATGAAATCAAACTGCAAGGTTGAATTGATTGGCGGATTCTTGAGTACACCTGTCACGGTAAGAGGAAATGCAAAACTTTCTCCTGCATAAAAGAGCAACGTTTTTCCGACCGGATCGATCCTGCCGAAATACTTTTGCGCCGTTTTTTCGGTGATGAGCACAGCACTATGATCGTTCAGATCATTGCTGCCTTCAATGAGTGGAAAATTAAACAACTTGAAAAAAGAGGGATCGGTAAAGTCGACTACTTCGGTAAAGGTCTCATCTTTAGGAGACTTTATATTTACCATGCTTTTATTTACCCTTGTTACGTCGGTGATCCCAAAGAAATCTTTTTTTGCAGATTGCACAGCGGGCATGGGAAATACTCCATAGGCACCTTCGCCGCCCTGGCGGAAAGTGAGACCGCGATAAACGTGATCAATGTCGGGATGGAAATTATCAAAGCTGAAAGAAAAGCGGTAATCCTGATAGCCCCAAACCATGGCGGCAATGCCAACGCCAAGTCCTATGATATTGACAAACGCATAGCCTTTGTATCGCCATAAATTCCGGAGCGCGGTTTTAAAATAATTTTTAAGCATAAAAAAGCTTTTAGCTGTTAGCTATAAGCTATGAGCTCGTCGCTCACTGCTCGTAGCCTGATTTATTTTGTTCTCAAACTTTTGCAAGAGCCACAGCACTACTCAGTGCGAAGACTCTTCACAGGGTTGGCGATCGCTGCTTTGATCGCCTGGAAGCTTATCGTCAGGAACGCTATCAGGATCGCTGAAAGACCGGCCGCGATAAATACACCCGCTCCAATATGTATCCTGTATGCAAAATCTTTTAACCATGCATTCATGGCCCACCAGGTAACAGGAACAGAAATAATAAAAGCGATCCCGACCAATAACAAAAATTCCTTTGACACCAGTAGCAGGACCTGTTGTACAGACGCTCCCAATACCTTTCGGATACCTATTTCTTTTGTACGCTGCTCGATCACGAATGCCGAAAGACCAAACAAACCAAGACTGGCAATGACGATCGCCAGGATAGCAAATGCAGAAAATATCTGCTTTGTTCGTTGTTCAGTTGCATATAATGCGGCAAACTTCTCATCAAGAAAATTATATTCAAGCGGACCGGGAGGATTGAACGCATTCCATTGTTTTTTTAGATCAGCCAGGAATCCTTTTACATCCGTTCCATGGATCTTAACAATTAAACCTCCGAAATTGCCTCCCAGCATCATCAGCAGAGGGGCGACTTTTTGTTTTAGGGAAGCATAGTTAAAGTCTGCAACAACACCTATTACATGAAATTCCTGCTGGCCGGAGCGAACAATCCTTTTTCCAACTGCATCATCATTTGTCCATCCCAGCTGCTGTACAGCGGCTTCATTGATCACAATACCGGACGAATCCGTTGGAAAATCCTTTGAAAAATTTCTGCCCTTCAATATCCGGATGCCGAGAGTTCGCAAATAATCGTAATCGACATGAGAGATATTCCCATGGATCTCGGTCCCGTTTGAGTGTTCATTTTTCGGATAAATCTCCGTTCCGTCCATGATCGGGCCGCCAGGAATTGACCTGGAAATACTTGCCGATACAACGCGGCTATCCTGTAATAGCTGTTGCTTAAATGCGGTTTGATCCTTGCCCAAGAGTCTTGCATCGGGCAGAAATATAACCTGCTCCTTGTCATACCCTAATTTTTTATTCTGCATGTAATGCAGTTGCTGATATATAATGATGGTAGCAATTATCAACGCCGTCGAAACAAAAAACTGGAAGACGATCAACCCGCTACGTAATGGTTTTTTCTGTGAACCTTGCATGGAAGCACCCTTTAATACGCTGATCGTGTTAAATGATGACAAAAAGAACGCAGGATAAATGCCGGCTAATATTCCTGCCATAAAGGTTACGAGAAAAACAGAAAGCACCAGTTGATAATTCAGGAAAAAGTCAAAACTGACGTTTTTATTGGCGAGTTGATTGAAGTAAGGCAATAGCAGGAATATCAAAATGTAGGAGAGCAGCATGGAAAAGAAAGTAAACAGCACCGACTCGGTAAGAAATTGAATGACCAGTTGTTTTTTTACTGAGCCCATTACTTTACGAATTCCAACTTCCCTTGCGCGTTTGATGGCACGGGCTGTAGAAAGATTAGTGAAATTGACACAGGCAAGAAGCAATATAAACAAGGCCAATACAGAAAAAATATAAACGTATTGTATATCCCCGCCCGGTTCCAGTTCCATCTTGGTATTCGAGCGCAGATGAATGTCAGTAAGAGGAACCAATGTAAATCGAAATGTGTTTACTGATTTCTGTGCCTCGGCAAGACTAACACCCATATCATGCTGGATCTCGGGAACAACATATTTCGCTACCAGTTGTGGGAATTTAGCCTCCAGTTGTTTCGGGTTGGCATCTTTATTCAAAAGCAGGTAGGTGTAGTAACCGAGGTTGCTCCACGTCTTGTTGGGATTGGGAAAAGTCGACTGACTTAAAAGCGCATCAAAATGAAAATGAGAGTTATCGGGTACTTTGTCAATGACGCCAGTGATTTTATAAATCACGTTACGTGTGCCTATCATTAAAGACTTACCCATGGCCTGCTCACTGCCGAAGTATTTTTTTGCAAACGATTTCGACACAACTATGCTGTTCGGTTCCACCAATGCATTGGTTGTGCTTCCTTCAATAAGAGGGATCGAAAATACCTGCAGAAAATTGGAATCGGCAACAGAAAGATGCTCTTCTTTGAATTGCCTGTCATTATATTTTACAAAATCACTCACCTGCCAGATCCTGGTAAATGCTTTTACTTCCGGGAATGCATTTTTTATCCCCTCGCCAACGGCTACATCTACCAGAGGATAAACAACTGTCTCCCCGTTACCCGTAACGGATAAATGAATACGATAAATATCCTTTGCTTCAGCGGGGTATTTATCATAGCTCAATTCATTGATAACAAATACGGCGATTAAAACAAAACAGGTTAGGCCAATGGCAAAGCCTGAAATATTGATAATTGAAAAAACTTTGTTTTTCGAAAGATTACGCCATGCGATCTTAAAATAATTTTTGAACACGTTATGAGTTTTAAGTTGTACGTTTTACGTTATGAGATCCTATTCACGATTCACGATTGACGATTCACGTTGTCATTCGGTTCTTAAACTTTTCGCAGGATTTGCCAACGCCGCTCTTATTGCCTGGAAGCTCACTGTTAATAATGTAATTACGACAGACGCGACCATTACCAATGCAAAAACCCCAACACCAATATTGATTTTGTATTGATACGTTCTCAGCCAGTTATTCATTAAATACCAGGAAATGGGAATGGCTATTATACATGCTATTAGAACCAGCATGACAAAATCTTTTGAAAGCAATTGCCAGATGTAAAGAGTGCTTGCCCCCAATACTCTTCGAACACCAATTTCCTTGGTCCGTTGTTCTGCCATATATGAAGCAAGCCCAAATAATCCGAGACATGAAATAAAAATTGCTATGGCAGTAATTATTAAAGCAAGATGGGCTACCAGCTCTTCGTAATTAAATTTCTTGGCATATTCTTCATCAGCAAACTGATATTCGAATTGAGAACTATATTTTTCAAAAATTGGTTTAATGGTGCTAATCACTTTTGACATAGACATACCCGGGTTACTCCGCACAATTAAGGAGTTCACCCAGTCTTTGGAAAATTTAATGACCAGGGGTGCAACGGACTGAAAAGGCGATTGCATTTGCAAATCGGGCACAACACCTATTACGGTTCTGTTTTGCCCATTCCATTTAATTGTCTCACCAACAGGGTTTCTTAGCCGCATGAGTTTTACAGCAGCTTCATTTAGAAGAACTGCAGCGGAGTCGGTTGAATAATCGGAAGAAAAATCCCTCCCCGCAATCATTTTAATGCCCAGTGTCCTGGTAAAATTATATTCAGTAGCAATGGTATTTATGCCTGTAGTTTTATCGGTGGGTCTGCTTCCTTGCCACTCCCATCCGTTTTGACTGCAACAAATCTCTGTTGCAGGGGAGTTGGATTTACACAAGGAGGTTATTGCCTCGCTGGCCAGCAATTCATTTTGCAAGGCGTCGAAATTTTTACTCATGTCCGCTGAATAATTGATCGATAGCACCCCATTTTTATCATAGCCGATTGGACGATCTTTTCCATGTTGTATTTGCCGGTAAATAATAATAGTGCCAACCATCAGCACAATTGCGCTTGTAAATTGAGTAATGACTAGCATTTTTCTAGGCAAAGCACTTCCGGTTCCCGTAATTGGTTTCCCCTTTAAAACCTTTATAGGATTGAATGATGAAAGATACAGGGCCGGGTAACTACCGGCTATCAGCCCGGTTAAGATGGTGAACACAATTACAATAGACCAAAAGAAAGGATTAGTGATAAATAAGGTCAAGTCTTTACCGGTAAGTCTGTTGAAGTAAGGCAAGGCAAAAAATACAATGGCGAGTGATAAAATAAACGCCATCAGGGTAATGATTACTGATTCGCTAAAAAACTGCGCGATCAACTGTTTTCGCAGGGAACCGACTACTTTGCGGATACCTATTTCTTTCGCCCGCTTCGATGAACGGGCCGTGCTTAAATTCATAAAATTGATACAGGCGATGAGCAATACGACAAACCCCAATATTCCAAACAGCCTGACATATTTAATGTATCCACCCACGTTTCTTCCGTTTTCAAAATCTGTGTATAGTTTCCATTTCGACATTGGAAACAGTTCGATCTGTGGCTTGGCGGCCTGCATAGTCTTATCGTCCGGAAAGTGATCCAGCACAACATCTTTAATTCTTGCATTTGCACTTTCAGCACTTGCATTGCCATTTAACTGGACAAATGTTTGCCACGAATTATTTCCCCAATCGGTTTCATAATTTTTGACTTCAGCATAAATGCTTTCCTGTAATTTCCATGGAACTAAATAATCAAAAATGAGGGAGCTGTTTTTGGGTTGATTCTCCACTACAGCTGTAACTGTAAGGTTGTATGCATTGTCCAGCTTTACTACTTTCCCAACTGCTTTTGTCGTATTGAACAGTATCCTGGCTGTTTCATCAGTTAACACAAGTGAATAAGGATCGTCTAAGGGATTTTTATTACCATATAGTATATTAAGCGAAAACATATTCACGGCGTCCCCGCCAATGAAGAAACCATATTTTACCAGTTTTTTATCAGCGTATTCCAGTAAATGCCCGCCTCCGCCATCGCACATCGCCACCGCTTTGAAATCGCTGTATTTTGATTTTAACTCGTCACCTAATGGGAAAGGCGTCACCCAGCTAGTTGATCTTTCACCTTCATTTGACTGGTGCATGATAACTTGGTACAATGAGTTGTAATTTTTAAAATGCTTATTGGCAGAAAGTTCATCATACATCCAGAGCCCAATAAGCATGGCCACAGATATGCCCACAGCCAACCCTCCAATGTTTATACCAGCATAAACCTTGTTTTTAATAAGATTTCTCCATGCTGTTTTGAAATAGTTTTTGAACATATTCATTTAATTAAGTCAAATACAAAATGTAACGTGAAAAATCAAACAGCCACTATTTTTACTTTTGCATTTTTAATTTTCAATTATTCGGTTCGTAACGATTTCACCGGATTTGCCACTGCAGCTCTTATCGCCTGGAAACTAACTGTTACCAATGCGATGGTGATGGCAATGATCCCTGCTATTAGAAATATTCCCCAGCTAATATTTATCCGGTAAGTATAATCC
>Ga0207706_10000943_pt1 | contig 29698 bp, 29 predicted proteins | sample KBSC53metaG_FD_184318 | JGI IMG/M metagenome (GOLD analysis project Ga0207706, IMG submission 184318) | Corn rhizosphere microbial communities from Kellogg Biological Station, Michigan, USA - KBS C5-3 metaG (SPAdes) (version 2) | ecosystem: Host-associated > Plants > Roots > Rhizosphere > Soil ... | reverse complement strand
GATAGCCGACCGGTGAACCAGCCGGGAAAGCCGGATGCGGGAAATCCGCACGTCCGGTTTGAAGAGGGGGTCCAGGGCAGCCTGGACCCTACTCTACTGAGACCTTTCAGCGGTATCAGGATCCAATCACTGTTATTTGCGGATTCGGTATGATCCCGGGGCCAGGAAGAGCCTGTGAACGCGGACGAGCCTGCCGCCCGGGATGGACGGCAGGCTCGCTTCATCCCGGCGCGAGCCGTTCAGCCGCAGATGAACTGGGTCAGGTAGTCGCGCAGCTTCTCGCCGATCGTCGAGAGCGACTGCGCTTCGACCGTGCCGCGCGCCTCCATTTCGGGGGCGGCAGTCTCGAACGAGGCGATTTCGAGGGTGTCGAGGTCGAGGACGAGCTTCTTCATGGATCTCCGGGAAGTGACGGGAGGGATCCCGCGCGGGGATGCGCGGAAGAGGTGCGGGCATCGCAATCTAACGCATGCCTTCAAATGTTTCCATGATTTGCCGACGGATTCTTCCGGGCGATCCACCGTCAGAACAGCTGCGTCTGCGCGGGAAGCTGGAACGGGGCCGCACGATGCACTTGACTTCACGCCCGCTCGGAAAGCATCCTGTGCGTATGTGCTAAAAATCTAGCACAAACCACCTCGTCTCCCGGACTCCCCGACCCGTGAACTCATACCGGATCCAGAAAAACAGGGCTCTCGCAGAGCGCACAGAGTTCACGGCGTTCGATCTACGCGGTTCCTCTGGGTACTCCGTGAACTCCGTGAGAGAAAAGGGCGGGCGGTTCTACACCGCGGTGGTGGTGGCGCTCATGCTCTGGGTGGCGGCGGCGTGCGGGCGCGCCGCACCGGCACCCGCCGGCCCGCCCGTGTACGAGCTGCGCAACGGGCGGTGGCTGGGGGAGGACGGGTTCGTCGCGGGGAAGCGCTTCACGGTGGGCGGACGGATCGCGACGCGGCGGCCGGAGCGGGTGGACTCGGTGATCGACCTGGAGGGACGGTGGGTGGTGCCGCCCTTCGGCGAGGCGCACAACCACAACGTCGACTACTCCACCCCGGCGCGCACCGACTCGCTGATCGCCCGCTACCTGCGCGACGGGGTGTTCTACGCCAAGAACCCCGGCAACCTGCCGCGCGGGCGCGACTCGCTGGCCGGGCGCGTGAACGTGCCGCGCGGGATCGACGCCGTGTTCGCCAACGGGCTGCTGACGGCCACCGGCGGCCACCCCACCAGCCTGTACCTGCGCAACCTCTCTCGCGGCGCGATGACCGCGGCCGACGGGGACGGCGGCTTCCTGTGGGTGATCGACAGCCTGCCGGATCTGCGGCGGAAGTGGCCGCGCATCCTGGCCGGGCGGCCGGACTTCATCAAGACGGTGCTGGTGCACTCCGAGGAGTTCGCGCGCAGGCGCAGCGACACCACCTTCTTCAACTGGCGCGGGTTGGACCCCGCGCTCCTGCCGGAGGTCGTCCGCCGCGCCCACGCCGCCGGCCTGCGCGTGAGCACGCACGTGGAGACCGCGGCCGACTTCCACGCGGCGGTCGGGGCGGGTGTGGACGAGATCAACCACATCCCCGGCTTCCGCGGCGACGAGCACGCCCAGCTCCCCGACCCCGCGCCGTACCAGGTGACGCCCGGGGACGCGCGGCTCGCGGCGCGGCGCGGCGTGTGGGTGGTGACCACGCTGGGCGGCGCCGCGTCCTTCGACCCCGCGGGGCCGGACAGCACGCGCCGGCGCCAGTTCGACCGGTTGGCCGCGCGCAACCTGCGCGTGCTGCGCGATGCCGGCGTGCGGCTGGCCGTGGGGAGCGACGCCTACCGCGACGACTCGGTGGGCGAGGCGCGCTACCTGGCCACGCTCGGCGTGTTCGACGCGATGGGACTGCTGCGCCTGTGGAGCCAGAACACGCCGCGCGCCATCTTCCCCACCCGCCGCGTCGGCTGCCTGGACGACGGCTGCGAGGCCTCGCTGCTGGTGCTGGCCGGCGACCCATCGGCCGACTTCGCCAACACCGGCCGCATCACCCTGCGGGTGAAGGACGGTTTCCTGCTGCGGTGACGGAGAGGTGGGAAAGCGCGGACGCAGGTGGGCAGGGCGATTGAAATCGCCGCATCGCGGCAACAACCACACGAAGTCCGCCTTCGCGGACTACGGCGCTGGCGCCGCCGAAGAGAGTGTTGCACGGTCCCGAACCAATTGTTTGGGGAGCGCGCAGATCTTCGTGTGCAGTCCGCGAAGGCGGACTTCCCGAAGTCCCAGCGGCGGGTTTCAACCCGCCGTCGATGGAGCGCCGCCGGTGTGATATGATGTATAGATGGGGGCGGCTCAGAAGAGCGAGGTCTGCGCGGGAAGCCGCAGCGCCCGCAGCCGCGAGACGTCGACCGTCTCCAGCGGCCTTTCCTGCGGGGCCACGGTGAGGGAGCCGGTGTAGCGGAGGCGTTCGAGCGCGTCGCCCACCACCTCGTGGGCCAGCGCGGGGTGGTTGGCGGCCTCGCTCAGGTGGGCCAGCACCACGGCGCAGAGCTCCTCGTGATAGAGCTCCCGGGCCAGCTCGGCGCTGGCGCGGTTGCTCAGGTGGCCGTGGCTGCCGCCGATGCGCGCCTTCACGCTCCAGGGATAGTGGCTCTCGCGCAGCATCAGCTCGTCGTGGTTGCTCTCCAGCATCAGCAGGTGGCAGCGCTGCAGCGCGTGCCGCACCGGCGCGGTCGCGCGCCCCAGGTCGGTGGCGATGCCCAGCTTGTCGCCGGTGGCCGTCTCGGTCACGGTCACCGCGACGGGGTCCACCGCGTCGTGCGTGGTGAGGAACGGCGTCACCGTCAGCCCGCCGATCTCCACCACCTCGGCGCTGGTGTAGCGGCGGACGTCCTCGGTCCCCTTCAGCAGGGTGCGGCAGGCGTTGCGCGTGGGGTCGGTCAGGTAGAGGGGGATCCCCCAGCGGCGCGCGGCCACGCCCATCCCCTGGGTGTGGTCGGTGTGGTCGTGCGTCACCAGCAGCGCGGTGACGGACGCCGGGTCCACCTGCGCGGCGGCCAGGCGGCGCTCCAGGTCGCGCCCGCTGAAGCCGGCGTCCACGAGCAGCCGGACGCCGTCCGTCTCCACCAGGATGGCGTTGCCGCGGCTGCCGCTGCCCAACACGGTTACCCGCACGTTCGGTCCTGCGCCTTTCGGTTCTGAACTGCGGAACGGGTGCGCTAGTGCGTGAGTGCGCTAGTGCGTTGGACACCGCGGCGGAGCGTCGATCCGCCGCGGGGGATGGGGACTCAGCTCGCCGAGCCGTCGCCGCGGGCGCGCTGCCAGGCTCGCTCGAGCTGGCCGCGGGCTCCGTCGCCGAGCGTCACCTTGCGGCGGCTCATGGCCCGCTCGGCGACCTCGAGGAACTTGTCCACCCGGTACGCCACGAGGTCCTCTCCGGTTCCCCAGCTGAAGGGGGGAACGTACTTGGGGGGCATGGCCGCGCCGTACAGGTTGCTTCCCGCGCCCACCACGGTGCCCGTGTTCAGCAGCAGGCCGATCCCCGTCTTCACGTGGTCGCCCAGGAAGCATCCCATCTTGATCTCGCCCGTGTCGGCTTCGCCCTCGGGCGTCCACAGCCGCACGGTGGAGTAGTTGTTCTTGAGGTCGCTGTTGGTGGTCTCGGCGCCCAGGTTCACCCAGGCGCCCAGGTAGGCGTGGCCGATGTGGCCGTCGTGCGCCTTGTTGACCCACCCCAGGCACACCGTCTCGGCGAACTCGCCGCGGATACGGCAGACCGGGCCGATGCTGCTCTGCTCGACGGTCCCGCCCAGCACGATCGACCCCGCGCCGACGTAGACGGGGCCGGCGATGCGCGTGAACGCCTTCACGTGGCTCCCCGCGTCCAGCCACACCGGGCCGCCGCTGGTGTCGAACACTACGCCGGGCTCGATGACCACCCCGTCGCCCACCACCACCGGGTGCGCGCCGAACCGGTGCACGCCCGCCGGCAGCTCCGGCGTCCGCGCATCGGGGAAGAGCCCCGCCACGTCTTCGACCACCTGCGCGGGGGAGAGCGACATCAGGTCCCACACGCGGCCCACGGACTTGCCTGCCAGCTTCACGGCGCCGGTGCGGTCCAGCACGCGCCCCGGCTCCAGGAAGAAGTCGGCGTCCGGCGCGGGCGCCCCGTCGGGCGCGAACCAGCCGACCACGTCGTTCCCCACCAGCACCACGCCCGCCCCGCCGCGCCGCGCCAGCCACACCTCGCCGCTCCCCCACGCGGGCACCGCGCGCGCGGAAAGAAAGAGCCGGTCGCCCTCCGCCGGCGCGTCGGCGTACGGCAGCACCGGCGGTGAATCCCCCTCCTCGAACCCGGCGAGATGATCGGCGCCGAGATGCGCGATGCACCGCGCGCCGAACACGCGTTCGGCGCGGCGGCGCATGGTCATGGTGCCGAACACCATCTCGCCGCCGGGCCGGGTGAGCGCGAACGGCTCCCACCGCGCCGACACGGCGTCGTCGAACAGGATCAGGGACAGCGGTAGCATCGCTTCGGGTTCAGCGAATGTTTCGGTCGTTTGCGCACGGACCGGCGGACGAGCGGGTGCGTTAGTGCGCCAGTGCGTTTCGACTCCCGCGCGGCGGCGGCGCACCGATCACGCGAGAACGTCATCTCGCCGGAGCGGAGCGCGCGAGAACGTCCATCTCACCGGAGCGGAGCGATGTCCCGCGTGGGGCGGGATGCGCGAGTATGCGAGTAAACCCGCCGCTACAACAGCACCCAGTCCGCCTTCGCGCGCCTTCGCGGACTTCCCCACGCACGGATTTCCTCGCCCCGCACGGGTCCGAGCGCACCCCCGCACCCCCGCACCTCCGCACCCGTTCGCGGTGCCCGCCTCCGCTACAGATTCCGCAGCCGCTCCGGCAGCTCGCCCAGGCACTCCTTGAGATCCGGCGCGCGGCCGCGGTGGGCCACGAAGGTGATGCCGTGGGTGCGCACGATCACCAGGTCTTCCACGCCGAACGCAACCACCGGGCCGTCCTCGGCATAGATGGTGGTGCCCGCGCTCTCCACCGCGTAGCCGTCGCCCACCACGCAGTTGCCGCCGGGCTCGATCCCCCGCGTGCGGGCCACCGCGTCCCAGGTGCCCACGTCGTCCCAGGCGAAGGTGGCGCGCACCACGCCCACCCGGGCCGAGCGCTCCAGCACCGCCACGTCCACCGCGATGGTGGGCGCGCGGGCGAAGAACTCGCCGGTGCCGCCTTCCCGCACGATCGGGATCAGCTCGGCCAGCTCGGGGCTCACGCGCTCCATCTCGTCCAGCAGGTCGCCCGCGCGCCAGACGAAGAGGCCGGTGTTCCACAGGTACTCGCCCGAGCGGACGTACTCCTCGGCCGTCTCGCGGTCCGGCTTCTCCACGAACTTCGCCACGCCGTAGCCCGGCTGCGCGGCCGCGCCGTCGCCCTCCAGCGGGGGGAGCGCCTCGCCCAGGCGGACGTAGCCGTAACCCGTCTCGGCGCGGGTGGGCACGGCGCCGATGGTGAACAGGCGGCGGTGGCCGGCGGCCAGCTCGGCGGCGCGGGCGATCAGCGCGCGGAACGCCTCGGGGGGGGCGATCACGTGGTCGCTGTGGAGCGACACCATCACCGCGTCGGGGTCGCGCCGCTCCAGCTCGGCGGCGGCCCAGGCCAGGACGGGCGCGGTGCCCCGCGCCGCCGGCTCCAGCAGCAGGTTGCCGGGGCCCAGCTCGGGGAGCACGTCCAGGATCGGCCCGGCCAGGCGTTCTCCGGTCAGGATGCGCAGCCGCTCGGGGGGGATGAGCGGGGTGATGCGGTCCACCGTGTCGCGGATCAGCGGGCGCTCGCTGGCGAGCGGAAGGAGCTGCTTGGGGCGCGCCGGGGTGCTCACCGGCCAGAAGCGCGAGCCCACGCCGCCGGCCAGGATCACGGTCCACAGGTGCGGAACCGCCGGGTGGTTCGCGGGTTGAATGGGGTCCAACGGAGAGTCAGCCTGCGTTCGGCAGCCGCTCGCCGCCCTCGCCGGGCGCGCCGAACAGCTCGTCCACGCGTGCCAGCAGCTTCTTGGGCGAGAAGGGCTTGGTGAAGAAGTCGGTGGCGCCCAGCTCCAGCGCCTGCCGGCGGTCGGCGTCCTGGCCCTTGGCGGTCAGGATGATGATGGGGGTGTCGCGGCGGTGCGGCATGGCGCGCGCCTGCTCCAGCACCTCCAGGCCGGTGGCGCCGGGCATCATGATGTCCAGCAGCACCACGTCGATCGGCTCGGCTCCGCGCAGGTGCTCCAGCGCCTCGGTTCCGTCGGCCACCAGCACCACCTGGTAGGGGCCCTGCTCCAGCTTGAGCCGGATGATGTGGCCGATGTGCGGCTCGTCGTCGGCCACCAGCACGCGGCGGGGCTCGGCAGCTTGCGCGTCGGTCATCCTGGCGGGGGAGTCCGTCGGAAGGAGTAAGGGAGCCGGCGGCTAGACCAGCGCGGCAAGGCGCTCGCGCCCGTCGGCCAGCTCGCGCAGGAGCGGGGCGAAGCCGGTGCCGCCGCGCAGGAGCACGGCCAGGAGCACCTCGTCGTTCAGGCCCTGCACCACGGCCACGCCCTGCTCCAGCCGGATCACCACCGTCTGCGCGGGGCCCAGCCCCGCGGCGCCGCCCAGCGCAGCGGCCGCGCCGGCCACGCCGGGCACCATGGCGCTCACCGTCTCGGCGTCCAGCGGTCCGCCGGCGTGCTGGATCAGCAGCCCGTCGCGCCCCAGCACCAGCACGTGGTCCACGCCGGGGTGGCTGCGGAGGCGGTCCAGCGCCTGGTCGAGCTCGGACATGCGGGTTCGTTCCTGGCAGGATGATGGACGGGCGGTGTGGCCGGGCAGCAACGTACCCGCCGGGGGCCGCGTGGTCAACCCTGAAAGGCGCGCCGCGGCTTGACGCAACCGCGTTGGGACGGATAAGGTTAACCCCCGCGTCCGGGTTGCCCGGGCGCGCTTCGTTTCGGAACATCTGGACATCCCGGAGAGATACTCCCTTGCGTTCTGCTTTTCCCGTGCTGGCCGCGCTGATGCTGTTCCCGGCCGCCGCCGCGCTCACCGCCTGCAGCGACGCCACCGGCGTGGAGAACTTCCTCCGCGGCGACAGCATCGTGCTGGCGTCGGTGAACGGCCCGTCCACGCGGGCCACCGCGGTCGACATCCTGAACGGGGTGATCCTGAGCTTCCCCGAGCGCCCGGCGTACGCGGGCACCTACGACTTCCAGGTCCGGCAGCACGGCAGCACCTTCTGGTTCGCCCCCAACCCGGGCGAGAGCGGGCTGCGCGGCACCGGGCTGCAGGAGACCACCCGCACCTACGACAACCCGGGGAACGCGCCGCGCCGCGTGGACCAGTACGGGCGCGACAGCATCGCGGTGGCGGTGGGGAAGAGCTACTTCGTGCAGACGCGCGTGGTCCCCGCCACCTGCAGCACCACCAGCAAGTACGCGCTGGTGAACGTGCTGGCGGTGAACGCCGACTCGGGGACGGTGACCTTCCGGATGGTGAGCAACCAGAACTGCGACGACGAGCGCCTGGAGCCCTGATGCTGGACCTTCGGCAGATCCGGCAGGACCCCGGCGGCTTCCGCGCGGCGCTCGCCCGCCGCGGCGACGCGGAAGGGACGGACGCGGCGGTCGGCCGCATCGTGGAGCTGGACGCCGAGCGGCGGGCGCTGATCGGCGAGGGCGACGAGCTCAAGAGCCGCCGCAACTCGGCCTCGCAGCAGGTGGCCGAGCGCAAGCGGGCCAAGGAGAGCGCCGACGACCTGATCGCCGAGGTCCGCCAGATCGGCGACCGCATCAGGGAGATCGACGCGCGGCTGCGCGAGGTGGAGGGCGAGCTGGAGTGCATCCTCCTCCGCCTTCCCAACCCCGTCCACGAGTCGGTGCCGGAGGGCGGCGAGGAGGCGAACACCGTCGTCCGCAGCTGGGGCGAGCCGAAGGAGCTCGGGTTCCAGCCGAAGCCGCACTGGGAGATCGCGCAGGCGCTGGGGATGCTGGACCTGGCGGGCGGGGCGCGGGTGGCGGGGAGCGGATTTCCAGCGTACCGGGGGATGGGGGCGCGGCTGCAGCGCGCGCTGATCAACTTCTTCCTGGACCTGCACACGCAGCGGCACGGCTACACCGAGGTGGAACCGCCCTTCCTGGTCACCCGCGACTCGATGAAGGGGACCGGGCAGTACCCCAAGTTCGTGGAAGACGGCGACGCCTACGAGCTCCCCGGGGACGGGCTCTACCTGATCCCCACCTCCGAAGTGCCGCTGGTGAACCTGTACCGCGACCAGATGCTCGAGGCGGCGGAGCTCCCCGTCGCGCTCACCGCCTACTCGCCCTGCTTCCGCCGCGAGGCGGGCGCCGCGGGAAAGGACACGCGCGGGCTGCTGCGGCTGCACCAGTTCGACAAGGTGGAGATGGTCCGCTTCGAGCGCGCCGAGGAGAGCTGGAGCGCGCTGGAGCGGATCACCGGCCACGCCGAGGAGGTGCTGCGGCTGCTCGGCCTGCCGTACCGCGTCCTCCTGCTGGCCGCGGGCGACACGGGGTTCGGCGCGGCCAAGACGTACGACCTGGAGGTGTGGGCGCCCGGGGTGGGGAAATGGCTGGAGGTGTCGAGCGCCTCGAACTGCGTGGACTTCCAGGGCCGCCGCGCCAACATCCGCTACCGCCCGGCGCCGGGGGAGAAGCCCGAGTTCGTGCACACGCTGAACGCCAGCGGCCTCGCCCTGCCCCGCACGGTGGTGGCGCTGCTGGAGACGTACCAGCAGCCGGACGGATCCGTCGTGGTGCCCGAGGCGCTGCGGCCGTACCTGGGCGTCGACCGCATCGCCGCGGCGGCGTAGACCGTTCCGCGTCCGCCGGCGGCGGGCGCGGACGTTGTAGGATGATCGTCGGAAGCCGTGCCACCCTTCTGCCCGCGCGAGCGCCCGTGCCGGCCTTCCGCCTGAACCGACGCCACCTTCCCACCGCGCTGGGCCTGCTCGCCGCGGCGATCCTGGCCAGCTACCTGTTGTACAGCCAGTTCCTGGTGCGCGAGATGCGCCGCGAGACCGCGGTGCACTCGCGCATCGTGTTCAAGGTGCTCTCCGGCCTGAACGATCCGCGCCCCGAGGCGCCGACGCGGACGCTGCTGGACCTGTCGAGCGAGGTGCAGAAGCTCGACTTCCCCATCATCTACTTCGACGAGCAGGGGGTGCCGGCGTACGCCACCAACCTCCCCTTCAAGCCGATGCTGGACGACAGCGCCGGCGTGTTCCAGGTCGTCCGCTACGCCGAGGAGCTGTCGCGGCACAACGAGCCGATCGTGGAGCCGGGGCTGGGCACCATCTACTACGGCGACACCCCGGCGATCCGCCGGATGCGGCTGGTGCCCGCGCTGCAGGTGAGCGCGATGATCGGGCTGCTGATGGCCGCCGCGCTGATGGTGCGGCACAACGCACGGACGGAGCGCGAGCGGATCTGGGCCGCGATGGCGCGCGAGAGCGCCCACCAGATGGCCACGCCGCTCTCGTCGCTGGCCGGCTGGGTGGAGATCCTGCGCCTTCCCGAGGAGGAGCGCGAGGACATGGCGTCCCTTCCGGCGGTGGCGGCGGAGATGGAGGCCGACCTGGACCGGCTGGAGAAGGTGGCGCGGCGCTTCGAGTGGATCGGGCGCCCGGTGCAGAAGGAGCCGGTGGAGGTGCGCCCGCTGCTGCGCGTGCTGGAGCGCTATGTCCGCGTCCGCCTCCCTCAGCTGCGCCGCAGCGTGGAGATCGTGGTGGACGTGCCCGAGGGGGTGCCGCCGGTGAACGGCAACGCCATCCTGCTGGAGTGGGCGCTGGAGAATCTGATCAAGAACGCGCTGGACGCCCTGGCCGGCGCCGGGGGGAGGATCGTGATCGAGGCGCAGTCGCCGTCGGACCACACGGTGGAGATCCGCGTGGGCGACAACGGGCCCGGCGTCAGTCCCGCCGTGCGCAACACGATCTTCGAGCCGGGGGTGTCGACCAAGAAGGGCGGGTGGGGCGTGGGTCTGTCCCTGGCGCGGCGGATCGTGGAAGACGTGCACGGCGGGCGGCTGTACCTGGCCCAGGTGGAGAAGGGCGCCACCTTCGTGATGGTGCTCCCCGCCGCCGAGCACCCCGCCCCCGAGGCCGAGAAGGGCCCCGGCCTGGGCCTGGCCGCGCGGATGGGCCTGCCGTGGGCCGTGGGCGCGCGCGCGGCGAGCGCGGACGGCGCCGGCGGGGCGGGGAAGGCGGAGGAGACGCAGGCGGATGAGGGCGCGGCGTCCGCTCCCCCGGCGGGTTGAAACCCGCCGCTGGAACTTCAGGAAGTCCGCCTTCGCGGACTGCGTGACGCACCACTCGCCGCAACCCCCCGGCCGCGTGCCGGCCGCGATGGCGGGGTACTGGGCGATGCCTGTGCGGGAGTCCGCGAAGGCGGACTTTCCGATTTTTCAGCGGCGGGTTTCAACCCGCCGTCACGGGGCCGGCGATGGTGCAATTCCCATCGCGGCCACACCTTTGTATTCCTGACAGACAGAAGACATTCAGGAAGTAGATGCCGGTCGATCTTTCGCACCTCAACCCCGAGCAGCTGCAGGCGGCCACCCACTTCGAGGGGCCGCTGCTGGTGCTGGCCGGCGCCGGGTCCGGCAAGACGCGCGTGCTGGTGCACCGCATCGCCTGGATGATCGACGAGATGGGGGTCGATCCGTCCGCCATCCTCGCCCTCACCTTCACCAACAAGGCGGCGGGCGAGATGCGCGAGCGCGTGCGCACCCTGCTGGGGAAGGAGCCCGCGGGGATGTGGATCGGGACCTTCCACGCCATCGGCGGGCGCATCCTGCGCCGCGACGCCATGCGGCTGGGGTGGACGCCCGGCTTCCAGATCTATGACGCCGAAGACGCCGAGGCGCTCACCAAGCGCATCCTGCGCGACCAGCTGCGGGTGGACGTGAAGAAGTGGCCGCCGCGCGCCATCCACAGCGCCATCAGCGCGGCCAAGAACGAGCTCACCGGCCCCGAGGCGTACGCCCAGGCCGCGGTGGACCCGTACGAGCGGATGGTGGCCGACGTCTACCCCATCTACCAGAAGGCGCTGAAGGACGCCAACGCCTTCGACTTCGACGACCTGCTGGTGAAGCCGGTGGAGCTCTTCCGCCTGAACGAGCGGGTGCTGGAGCGCTACCGCGAGCGCTTCCAGTTCATCCTGGTGGACGAGTACCAGGACACCAACCGCGCGCAGTACGTCTTCCTCCGCCTCCTCGCCGAGCAGCACCAGAACCTGTTCGTGGTGGGCGACGACGACCAGTCGATCTACGGCTGGCGCGGCGCCGACATCCGCAACATCCTCGACTTCGAGAAGGACTTTCCCGGCGCCCGGCTCGTCCGCCTGGAGCAGAACTACCGCTCCACGCAGGTGATCCTGGACGCCGCCAACCGGGTCATCTCCGAGAACCGGAACCGCAAGGGGAAGACGCTGCGCACCGACAACGCCGGGGGCGAGCGCGTCACGCTCGTCGAGTGCGCGGACGAGAAGGACGAGGCGGAGTGGATCGCCGCCGAGATCAACGCCCGCATGGGCGACAACGCGTCGCTCAAGCTCAGGAACTTCGTGATCCTCTACCGCACCAACGCGCAGAGCCGCTCGATGGAAGAGGCGATGCGCAGCGAGCGGCTGCCGTACCGTGTGATCGGCGGGATCCGCTTCTACGAGCGGCGCGAGGTGAAGGACGCGCTCGCCTACCTCCGCCTGGTCGCCAACCCCGCGGCGGACGAGAGCTTCCTGCGCATCGTGAACGTGCCCAGGCGCGGGATCGGCGACGCGTCCATCGCGCGGCTGGCGGAGTGGGCCGTCGCGCAGGGTCTTTCGCTGCTGACGGCCGCCGAGCGCGCCGCGCAGGTGCCCGAGATCCGCGGCCCCGCGGCGCGCGCGCTCCCCGAGCTGGCCTCCCTCGTCGCCAAGCACGCCGCGCTGGCGGACCGCGTGCCGCTGGACGAGCTGCTGCGCGGGGTCGTGAACGAGAGCGGGCTGATCCAGTCGCTCAAGGACGAGGGCCCCGAGGGCGAGGACCGCATCGAGAACGTCGAGTCGCTGATCGCCGGCGCCGCGGAACTGCAGGAGCGGCTCTACGACGAGGATCCGGAGCTGATGGAGGAGCTGGCGCGCACCGGGCAGAGCGCGCCGCGCGCCATCGATCTTTTCCTGGCCCACGTCGCGTTGATCGCCGACATCGACCAGCACGACCCGAAGGCCGACGCGGTGAGCCTGATGACGCTGCACAACGCCAAGGGGCTGGAGTTCCCCGTGGTCTTCATCAGCGGCCTGGAAGACGGGCTCTTCCCCATGGCGCGCTCCATGGACGAGCCCGCGCAGCTGGAGGAGGAGCGGCGCCTGTTCTACGTGGGGATCACCCGCGCGGAGCGGAAGCTGTACCTGGCCTACGCGCGGCGCCGGCGGCGGGGGCGGGACTGGATGGATTCCATCCCCAGTTCGTTCCTGGAGTCGGTGCCGAAGGAGCTGGTGGAGATCCGCCACAGCGAGCGCACCTTCGAGCGCGCCAGCAGCTACGCGCAGCCGTGGAAGAGCTTCACCCAGCGCTTCGGCACGCGCCGCGAGCGGGTGGGCTTCGCGCCGCCCGCGCCCCGGCGTGCGGAGCCGGAAGACCCCTCGTACCAGGTGGACTACAGCGACAGCCAGGAGATGCCGTCGATGCGGAAGGGCGCCCGCGTGCGCCACCCCCGCTTCGGCGCCGGCACCGTGGCCGAGATCAGCGGCCTGGGCGGCGACGTGAGGGCGGCCATCGACTTCGATTCCGTCGGGCGGAAGGTGGTGGTACTGAAGTACGCGAACCTGGAGCCGGAGTACGACTGACCGTGTCGCGCACGGGCCCCACCGGCGGCTGAAGCCGCAGCAACAACTACGGAAAGCCTCGCAGATTATGCAAGGACGGTGGAATGCAGCAAGATGCACGGGAACGGCGGAATTACTAGGTGTGCGCGTGCAACCCGCTCAACCACCCGCCGACACCCGAGCCCCTTGCAGTAGGAACCGACACCGCAACCGACACCGGATAGCGACAGCAGAGCCCGCCGGAGGGGATCCCCGGCGGGCGCTGTCTTTCCTAACGTTCGCCGCCGTGCCCATGGGCGGCCATCGTCGCGGGTGACGAGCTTGGGGGGGACAGGCCCCCCGCGCGTTCGTCTATCGGACGACGCGGGCGCGCTTCGCCGCCCGGCGCCGTGTTAAATCACCGGCTCCAACTTTAAAAACTCGGAAAGGCGGGCTCGGGGGGGACAAGCCCCCCACTCGCCCGCCGAGAGGGTTCCGGCTACGCCAAGACGGCTCACCCGCCCGACAGCAGCCGCGAGCCACACCGCAACTCCACGGGTTCGGGCGGGCGCCGTTGCGCCGCCTGAATGGCCTTGATCCGCGCCCGCACGCCGTCCGCGCGCGCATCGAGCGCGTCCACGTGCGCGCTCTCGTGGTCCGGCTGGATCAGCAGCGCCGCCGTTTCCTTGGCGATCCCCGCCAACTCGTCCCATAGCCGATCCAACTCGTCCGCCCCTTCGTTGCCATCCGTCGCTCCTAACGTCGCCATCTTTTCCGTGGACCCTTGTTCGCTTCCACCACCGTCCGCACGGCTCCCACCCATTCGGGCGTGAACATCCCCGCGTCCCGGTACGCCTCGTCCACCGCCGCCAGCAGCTTGGCAACGCCGTCGTCCGGGTTCGGTGTCGTGATCACGTACCGCCGCAGTTCGGCCGCGACCATCGGAGGCGGCGTCTGGTGCACGCCCGCTGCGCCGTAGTACCACCGCCGCAGCCGCGCCACCGTCTCGCCGTATGGCCGCGCCCCGTCCAGAAACTTCTGCAACCCCGTGGGCGACATGTACAGCTTACGCGCCAGCGCCCGCAGGCTCGTCCGCTCCAACTCGCTCTCCACCGCGATCCGGAAACGCTCCAGTTCTTCCGGCTCCGCGTCCGGCCGCACGCCCATTCCGTTTCTCCCGGACTCACGGGCTGCCGAACAGATTCCACGTGCACCCCGGCTCCCGCAGCACGAACCCGTAATCAAGCTCGGTGTAGATCGGGTGCTCCGGATCGCGCCCGGCCCACTCCACCAGCGGAACCGTCATTCCGCACGGCGTAGCCCGGTAGAGCGTCTGTGTCCGTTCCGCCCCGCGCTTGCCCGGCCGCTCCTGCGTGCACGGCTCCGCCAGCGCCGCCGCCACCAGCTCGTCCAGGTGCTTCCGCCACACGTGCCGGTACGGCATCGTCGCGTAACGGTTCACCTCCCGGTTCCACCGCTGCGACGGCTCCGCCGCCGCTTCGGCCGTCAGCCACTCGCCCGGTTTCTCCCGCAGTGCTTCCAGCGCCCACCGCGCGTCCGTGGACGCGTACACGGCCCCCGTCTCGTCGTACGCGCACGGCGTCCGCACGGCGGGCGCTTCCTCGCGCAGGAGCGCCGCCACCTCGTTCATCCCGGCCTGCGTGATCCGGTGCAGCCGCGCGACCGCCTGCGCGCATGGCAGGCTCGCCACGTGCTCGTCCAAAGCGCCCGACCGCGCCAGTTCATCCAGCACGTCCGGCCACCCGTCCCATCCCGTCATCGTGTACAGGTCATCCGCGTGCGCCCACCCCCGTATGCCCCGCACCCGGTAGCCCGACCACCGCACCGACAGTTGCGCGAGGAACGTCAACGCCCGCTCCCGCCGCCGCCCGGCGGGCGTGCGACAAGCCGGGCGGGTCACACGGACCCGCCCGGCTCGTCGTCGTCCCCACGGGGCTCCCGCCACTCCAGCACGGCCGTATCCCGCCCCGCCTTCGAAGCGCGCCAGTACACCACCGGCGCGCTCCGCCCCCACGCCAACGTCTCGTCCCGCCGCTCAGCCAGACCGGCGCTCACGAGGCCCTTGAGATCGCCCGTGTCTACAAGCGAGTAGAGCGGCCCCCCGTTCCGTTCCTGTTCGTCGTTCAGACGGTCCTTGAAATCCGTCAACTCCCGCCCGGTCCGCCATCCCCGCTCCCCGAACCGCACGGGCGCGCTCTCGTACGCCGCCCGCAGCACCCCGAGCGTGCTACGCTGTCCCCGAGGCAGGTACACCGGCTTGCGAGCCTCCACCGCGCCCGGCTCCCGCACTCCCTCGTACGGCTCGCCCCACGTCTGCGCCGACGTTCGCGCACCCGCATCCGTGATCCGGTAGACCCACGCCTCTCCCCCAGCACCCGTCTTTAGTTTCTCCCGCGCAGCTAGCCCCATCTCGCACAGCCGGGGTAGCTGCCCTTCCATCACCACATCCAACACGCTCCCCACGTCCCGCGTAACATCATGCGTGTGAGCCCACCCGCTCACTCCACGCAGCGAATAGCCGCCCTCACGCGCCGCTAGGCGCGCCAGGTACCGCGCAGCCTCGGCCAGTCTCCTGTCCGGTCTCATGCGACGGGGCTCGCCTGAGTTTCGTCTTGTTCCGGCACCCACTCCTGTTCAGCGCCACCAACAGCGTGAGCCCGGATCTTTCGGCGGGAAACCTAGAGGTTGGTGGACCAAACGATGGTGGCTCTTTTCTGGCGCGATTCAGCCCCCCCGTTGATGCTGGCGATTTCTGCGGAAAATCGGTTTCGAGCGTTTCGGCCGTAGATTCTGGCGTAAACGCCTACGCGGTAAATGGTTCTCGCGAACAGGCCAAGGGGGACGCGCTCGTATGCGACACATCTCCCGTCTCATTCTCAGGAGGTGCCGCGCCGTAGTGTGCAGGGAGGCTGTAGACGGGTGGAAACGGCCCATTCCGGGCACCTGTGGGGCCAGAGCGCGCCGTGCGGGGGACAGGCGAGGCGCGCGAAGGGCCGCGTTCGGTAGCGCGTAAAAAGACCGGCCTTTACCTTGTTAACCAAATGCTCCCTTAGCCTCATCACGACGAGATGCGGAACGCTCAGACGACCGGAAAACAACGCCGACAGCCGCAACACCATCAGTTGACGGCACCTCCATTGTGGCCGCGCGACGAGTGGTCGATCCTGTCCAGTGGAGTGTGTGACGATATTGCACTACTGCTTTGGCACTATGCGCGAAGCGTTCGCCTTTGGGCGACTACTCCCGTGTCAGACCGGGTTGCCTTGTTCAGTCCACCGGCGGCGGAAACCGCTGAATGGGAGGCGAATACCGCCGAGCGGTGCGAAACCGTCGCCCAGGCGCTACGCACGATTGGAGCGGTGGTCCGCTATCCGGACCTCATTCAGGGGCCGCCCATTGCCGCAGCGTGCGGCGAAGTGGCGACGTGGGCCGAGGCGGCTGGCCGTCTAGGGCTGGCGCTCGAGTTTGCCGAAGCCGCCGCGTTGATCGATTCCGAAGCAGCTAGGCCAGCGGCAGATGCAGGCCATCTCGCAACCCGTCTTGCCGCGTACGACCGTTCGTGGATATGGCTCACGCGCTGCGTCAAGCTTGCCCGCCGCGCGAAGGACTGGGAGTGGTACGTGCGTGGACATATCCGTTTTGGAATCATGTTGTACGAACTCGGCCAGCATGCACGGGCGCGCCCCCACTACTGGCGTGCGACGAGGGCCGCGCTGGATAGCGGACGCCGCACCTTAGCAGGGAAAGCACAACATGACCTGCTGCTGATTGAAGCGGAGGCGGGCAGTTACCTTTCTGGTGAAAAGTGCGCACGACGCGTGTTGGAGTATTATCCCCGCGTCTATGAGCGGATTCCGCATTTCGTGCATGACTACGCGTACTTACTCGTTAGGCATGGCTACTACTCTCCCGCGCTCCCACTTGCAGACGCCGTGTTGGCTTGGATTACGCAGCCATTTGAACGAATCGCAGTTTTAGCGACACTGGCACGTGCAGCGGCTGGGATCGAGGACCGCGCGCAATATGAGCGCGCGTGTGCCGAACTGATGTTGCTTGCAGAAGAAACAGAGACTAACAGTGCGGGTGCACTCGTTGCGGCGGCCGAGGGGGCGATGGTCTGGAGGGAGTGGGACCGTGCGCGAACACTTGCCTTGCGGGCGCGGACGATGGCCGAGAAACGCCGCGAAGGTGATCCCCTGCGCCGCGCAAATGCGCTGCTCGCCCGGATCAAACGGCGGGAGATGCCAAACCGAAGTGAAGCACCCCCCGCCGTTGCACGAATCGACGAAGTGTCTGCCGCTTGCATGCGCCGTCTCAATGCTCAGCGGGCGCCAAAGCGTGGTGTTATGGCCCGCCGCATCGTAGCAGCGGGGATGGCTGTCTCTACGGCGTCGTCACCGTAGGGCAGTCCGTACGCCCCCCGGACCCGAGCCCGCCGCCGCCGTTCTCCAGCAGGCATGTAGTCGTGGTTGCGGACGTGCCCGTGTCGCCGCTCGTATCGCCGCCGGACCCCAACCCGCCGCCTCCCGGCGTCGTATACCCTCCGGACCCCAGCCCGCCACCGCCATCGAACCGAGGCCCGCTGACAGCGGAACTCGGTCCCGTGATGTTCCCGCTTTCGCCGCACGCCGACGCTACAAAAGCGCCGATGAGCAGCGCGGCTGCGGTTTTCAGCTTCGCCATACAATCCTCCCATGGTGTTACGGTGAACGGAAAAAGTGAGTAACGGCGGGAAAAATCTAGTATTAGCCACACCTATCGCGCCAGTTACACAGACCCATTTGATACGGGCGGTCTACAGGGAAGCGGCAGGGCGGCAGGTCAGCAGGGCGGCACAGCGGCAGGGTGCCCCCCGCACCCTGTCTCCCTGTTTCGTCTACGAGGGGAGGGCTTGGGGTATCACACGTAGGCGGAGGGTCACACTGTCGAACGCATCCCCCCCGCGCTCCTTCTACGGCGATCCCGAGTTAGCCCCATCACGCCACCGCATGCCCGCACCAGACCATCCCACGAGCCGCGCGGAACTGGCCGCCCGCTGGAGAGCGGACGCCCAGGTATTCCGCCGGTACGGGTCCACCGGCCGCGCGCGCATGCTGGAGCGGCTTGCCGCCGAGTTGGAGCAGACGACGAACGAGGAAGCGGCGGCGGAGGTCGATCTGACCGCCGCCTCGACGGTGAGCGGATTCACGCGCGGCCATCTCCGGCGGCTCTACCGTGACGGACGCCTTGTGCCGGTCCGGATGGACGGCGATGAGCCCGTCTTTCGCGTGACCGACCTGCCCCGGAAGGCCACCACAGCGGGGCTAGGACGCGAAGCCCTGCGCGCGGTGTTTGGGGTGAGAACGGATCGCGGCGCGGGTCGGTAAGGAGCGGGGGCGCGCCGGAATTCCGGGGAGCGGCGGGGGGCAACCCCCCGCCGCTTCTTTTCGTTCCTGCCGCCCTGCCGCCCCCACCGTGACATGGCCCGCCCGCTCCCCCGGCGGGCCGGGTGCCCGGCTACTCCCCGCCCCCCGGCTCCACCGCCGGGGGGGGTTCGCGTGGCCGCGAAGCCAACTCGGCCGCGCGCTGCGCGCGCGTGCCGCGCAAACGTCCGTCGTCTCGTCGGGGGGGTCTCGGGGTACCAGAGTCAGCGACACCGGGAGCGAGCTAGCCGATGGCATATGCCCCTCCGACTCGCTCCGCTCGCTCGGGGCATATGCCATCGCCGCTCGGTTTTCGCTTCGCTCAAACGGAACAGCCACCCCAACCCCCCCCGACCGTGGCACGCAGGACCATCCGCAAGCTCACCGTGTGGAGTGACGACGAGTGGCACGCCGTCGAGGAAGCGGCGCGGCCCAGCGGCGTACCGCCGCTGCGCTTCGTGCGCGAGGCCGCGCTTGAGAGGGCCGGGAAGGGTGCGCGGCCCCGCCGGGGCCGCACGGCGGACGAGCTGGTGCACCAGCTCGCCCGCGTGCTCAACAACCTGCGGCAGCTGCACCGCGTGGCCGAGGACGATTGGGACGAGGATGGGGCGCGGCTGGTGGCCGCCGTGATCCGGGTGGCCGAGGCGGCGACCGCCGCCCCGCCCGAGCGCGGGCGCGATGCCGCCGCCGTGCTGGCGGAGGTCCGCACCGCTGGCGTGGCGCTGAACGAGTTGGCGCACGCCGCCAACGCCGCCGAGTACCTGCCCGCCGAGGCGCCGCAGGTGCTTGAGGCGGTGCACGCCGCCGTCCGCCGCTTCGTGCAGTGATCGGGAAGGTCTACAAGCGTGGGCAGAGCTTCAAGGCGCTGGCGGCCTATCTCGAATATGGCAAGCTCGACCGGTCCAAGGTGGACCGCGTTGACTGGATCGAGTCGCGCAACCTGCCGACCGAGCACCCGCAAGCCGCCGCGCGGATCATGCTGGCGACCGCGCGCGAGAACCAGCGGGTGAAGAAGCCGGTCTATCACTTCACGGTCAGTCTCGCGCCGGGCGATCCGGCCAACCGCGAGACCATGCGCCAGGTCGCCGACCAGACCATTCGCGAGCTTGGGTTACAGGAGCATCAAGTCTTGATCGTGGCACACCGGGACCGGGCGCATTCGCACATGCACTTCATGGTCAACATGATCCACCCCGACCGCCGCACCGTGTGGTCCGACTGGCGGGATTGGGTGCGGCTACAACAGGCGTTGCGTCCGCAGGAGGCCGACCTTGGCTTGCGCATCGTGCCGGGTACGCTCGCGCCGGTCCCCGAGCACGCCAGCGCCCGCGCGCCCCGCGCGCCCGCGCCCAAGCTGGTGCGCGGCGACGATGCGTTCTTGCAGCGCGCCACGCGCGAGGCCGGGCCGCACCTGATGGCCGCACGTTCGTGGTCCGAGTTGGAGCGTGCCCTAGCCGAGCGCGGGCTGTCGATCCGCGTTGAGGGGCGCGGGATGATCGTGACGGACGGGGTGCACAAGGTGAAGTGCAGCGAGATCGACCGCGCCGCGTCCCGCGCCAACTTGGAACGGCGCTTGGGCTCGCTTGGCGCGTACGGCGCCCGCAAGGCGGTGGCCGGTCGCACGCTGGACGAGCGCGCGGCACGCGCGCCGCAGCCGCGGCATCCCGCCGCGGCGCCGGTCCAGCCCGAGCCGCGGACGCAACCCGTCAACAGGGGCGCGGCGGGAAGATCTGGCCCGTCGGCCACTGCCGGGCGACCCACGCCGGCGCCGGCGCCGCGCGCGCCGGCCGAGCGACCCCAGCAGTTCCGCCGCCCCGTCAGCTACGGCGATGCCGCGCGCGAGTTCTCGCGCGCCGTGCGTGCGCTCTACGCCGACCCCGCCGCCGCCCGCCGCGCGTTCCTCGACGCGGCCGAGCGGCGCGGCGCCGACCGCGCCGCCGCCTCTCTCCGATCCGAGCCCGGGCGCTTCGGCGCGCTCCGGCCCGGCGTCGATCCCGCCAGCGCCGCGCCTGCGGCGCTGGCGGGCTACGACTATGCGCGCCGCCGGGGCGACCGCCTGCGGCCCGCGCTCATGCAGGCCGCGCAGCACCTGCGAGACGCGGCCCACGCCGGGCCGCACCACGCGTCCGGCGACCTGCGCGAGGCCGCCGCCGTGCTCGCGTCGGCGCAGATCGGGCGCGCCGTGACCGGCGAGCAACTGGCCCAGCGGCTTGCCCCCATGCTCCCCAGGTCGGCCGCCGCACTCACCGGTCAGGCGCTCCGCATCGGCCGGGAGATCCTTCGCGAGCAGGAACGCGAGCACGAGCACGAGCGCAGACCCGGCCTGAGCCTCTGACCACCAACCACCACCACCGCACCCCCGGCCCCATGACCCGCAAACGCGAGCACAAGCCCCGCCACACCACGCGCGAACGCCGCCTTTACCGTGCTTCGGCCCGCGCGTTCGCCGCCGCGTTCAGCGCCGCGTTCGCGGACCCGCTCGCCGCCCGCCGCGCGTTCCGCGCGTGCGTCGAGTGGCACAGCGACGACGACGCCGTTGCACGGCTCTGGTACGATCCGGACGCGTTCGGCGCGTCGGCGCCCGGCGGCGTGCCCGCCGCCGCCGCAGACTCGGCGTTCATCTACTGGACCTACCGAGTCCGCCGCCCTCGCGTGCTGCTCATCGAGGCCGCCGCCGCGCTCTGGACCGAGCTGGAGCGCCGCGCCCAAGCCGACCGCGTGAAGGACGCGGACACCGCCGCGCACATGGCCGGGGATGCCTACGAGTATTTGCGCTACCCGCGCGAGCAGTTCCGCAACGCGGCGCGCGACCTGGTCCACGTCGCCCGTTCCGTCTACGACGAGCCCGGCCGCGCCTGCCGTGCGCTGCTCCGCTCCGTCCGCAGGCGCGGCGTGGCCGCGACCCGCCGCCGCTTGGAGCGCAAGCCCAAGGCGTTCGGCAGGCTCGTGAGCGCGTCCGACTACCTCTTTGGCTTAATCCCGTACCCCACCACGAAGGAGGCGCGGGCCGAGGTTGCCACGCTCCTGCGCACCTTCGACAAGGCGGCGGCGGCTCGCGAGCAGAGCGGCAGCCCCGGCGCGCTCGCGCGTGCGCAAGCCCGGTTCGACGAGGCGGGGGCGGTGGCCCGCTCGACGCGCCATCCGCAGTCGTCGGATGCCTTGCAGGAGGCCGCGCGCATCCTTGCCATCCTCTATCGGCGCCGCGCTGTGGACGAGCAGCCCAAGGGCAAACGGCCGCCGCCCAAAATCGAACGCCAGCTAGCCGCCATGCTCCCCGCCAGCGCGGACAAGCTCATCTCGGAGGCCGTCCGGCTCAGCGCGAAGCACTCCGGCGAAGATCCCCTCTGGGATCGCGGCCAAGGCATCGAACACGAGTTCGGGCAATCCGCTCGCTCACAGCAGCGTGGCCGCGAACGCCGACATCAATCCGGCGTGGGGCTCGACTTCTGAGCGCCACGCGTGAGGGGGCCTAGCCCGCAACCTTTCGCCTCTGAGGACTTACGCAATGAAGGACGAGCAGATTGAGCGCGTGCTGATCGAGGCGCGGTTACACTTCATGCTGAACGAGACGATGCGCCCGTTCTTCGCCTACAGCCGGGTTGTCTCCCGGTTTCTCGGCGACATGGACGAGGAGGAATGCCGCGCGGTCGTTATCATCGGCAAGCTTGCCATGGCGCGTTGCGAGGAAACGTACCGCGTGGCCATGCGCGTGCTCCCGATCCTATGCCGTTCGATCCGCAGCGACGGCTACGCCCGCCCACCCGCCTTCCGCACCATCGCGCGCCGACTCGGTGTCGGCGTCTCGGCGGTGGATGAGGCTATTGCGCTGCTCACCCGGTTTGGGCTCGTGCACGAGGGCGAGCCCAAGGGGATGATCTTCCGCCGCAGGCGCTTCCGGCTCCTGGTCCGCTAGCCCTCGGGCTTCCCTGTGGATGATCGAGGGCATGACGTGATCCGGGCGCCCCTGCCGCCCCCGACATGCGGCGCCGTGTTGCGGGATACGCCGTGCGTCTTGCGCAAGACGAGGCCGACGACGAGCGCAAGCGGGGCGGCGGGCGCGAGCGGCGCTCGTCGTCTGATCCCACCTTGTGACTGCGCGCGTCGGGCGTCTCGCGCTGCGGGTGGGAGCCCGTGTTCTCAAATGTCCCATGGCATTGGACCAACGCGTCGGAGTGGAGCTTCTACGGTAGGCTTGAAGCAGAAGACATAGACAAGGCCAAAGACAATCCACGCAACGGCGATTGCGACGAGGAAGCGGCCGGTGGTCAGCCAATACGTGGAGGGACGGGGCGGAAGCGGCCGTGTGGCCTCATATCGGATCTGTCCAGCCCACAAGTCCACCCCGTGATGCCAGGAACACGTTCCTCGTCCAGTGCTGGGGCTCACCCATCCGTCACGGCATAGCGCCCCCGCATAAGGCGGAAGGGAGTTAGCCAACGCGACCGCCCGCTGCTTGTGCTGTACCGCATCGGAATAGTGTCGAATTTGTTTACCGTAGCTTGGTACCAGCAACAATGCGTAAAGAAGCGGGAACGCGCTGTACAAGAGGTATCTCAGGATGCGGCCATTCAGCGGAAGGGGAACGCGACCGGTCACACCTAAAAGGCCGGGAGTCCGTGGCTGTCTCATGATGTCCCCTTTGTAAAGACGATGGCAGCCAGCCGCAGTGAGGCAGTGATAGAGTCCATCTCTCAGAAAGGGTGATTTTCCTCTATGTCCCAGCAAAATGCGAGTAGCTCAAGAAGCGCATTCCGCATTACCTCGCGTGCGGGGGTGGTGCGGATTCGCGCGTTCCAGTTTGCCAAGTCTTGACTGGAGAGCCCTTTGACCAGTTTGCGGCGATCTTCTGATAGCGGCGTAAAGTGCCAACTGACGGTGCGCCCGCTATCGGACCCGGATGCGAATCCTGAATAGTCGTCTCCACCGTATTCCGACGTGAGCAATCGGTCCGGGTTGGCTCGTAAACTGATGTGGGCCTCCAAGTGCCGAAGCGATCGAACTCCACGAGTGTCTAAACCATAGTGTGGGGACTTTAGTAGCTTGTTGTTGATCTTCGCGCCAGAAGAGCGGTCACTTCCAAAGATTTGGTCGCCTAGCGTTTGAATAGTGGCTTCAAATCCGTAGAGAAACCCTCGCGCTATATCCTCCATCAGCCAGACGGACCTTCCCCGCTCCCTTATTATATGGAGCGCCCAACGGTATAACGCGAGGCGTCGCTCAAGATCCTCCAAGTTTCTCCAAACCCCCAAATGTGTTGTGGCGGGTACACGCACAATTTCCAGATCATAATCATTGAAATCGATCAGCGCCGCCCCTTGGATAAGGGGGATATTCCCGGGGAAGATCGCCATGTCTATTCCCTTACTTTATCGGTTTGTGAACTGCGTGCTCACGGGATGATTGCCCGGAGGATGAGGGCTGCTAGGTAGAGAGCGGTCACCATGCCAATCGCTGCCAAGCTTAGGAACAGGATTTGTGCCCAACGAGGCAGTTGCGGCGTCAACAACACCTGTTGCTCCTTTGCTATTCCTTCATCCGAACGGATGCCGGTGTGTATTTGACCTACATCTCGGAAATACAGATAAGAAATCGTTACGTCTTGCCCCGACACTATTGACGGGAATACGATATCCTCGCCCCCTCCCGGCATTTTCTCTACTGTCCGAGGGATGTCAGGCCAAACGAAGAAGTCCGGTGGCAGAATGCGATGGGACACCCGCACATTGGTGGCGGGTTTGCGTCCGGCATTCCGGACGACTATAGAATGTGCTCCAGCTCGAAAGCCTTCCGGATTATCCGTATTGCCTTCGATATGGTGCGTCGCGGAATGGCCGTAGTAGGTAATCAGCTTGGGGCGGTCCGAAAAATATTTCCCCAGTAGAAACGCAAATACGGCCGTGACAAACGGCGTGAACCGGAATACCAGATCCCAGTCAATTTCTTCCATCGGATGTCCCTTCACCTCTCGCGAAGTTCCGTGCCCTTCAGATGACGGGCGGGCGGACAATACTGCCTGTAGAATAAAGACCGAACGCAACATAATTGTCAATGCGGCGGGGGCGTGTCCCCCGCTGCGCGGGGGCCGGGCTTCGCGCGCAGTAGGGCGGCAAACAACGCCGCCCAACTGCGCCGAGCCAGCGCCGCCACAAACAGCCGTGGCGGCGCTGGCTCGGCCCTGCCGGGCGCGAATCCCTCACGCGGTCGATCACCGCCCTCATGCCTTCGGGTCGGCGGGGCGGTCGCGCCTGCAGCGCGCAGTTTTTGTGGGGGGCAGCGCCCCCCACACCCCCACGTTTCGTCATCGGGGGGTGCGGTGCCGGGGCGGGCCGGGGCGGGCGGCGGCTGGCCCCGGCGCGGCGGCGGCCGGGTGCGGCGGACACCCCGGCGCGGACGGGCGGGGTATCAGACGGGGCGGGCGCCTTCGCCCGCCCCGCCGTTTCGTGCCCCCCGTGCCGAGGCCGTTGCCCCTATGCACGACACTCCCACCACACCGCTCCCGCTCCGGTCGCGCGTCCGGTGCGCGCGCGAGGCTGGCGCAGCTCGTGGCGCCAGAATCATTGCGGAGACATGCCAACTTTGCACACCACAACTCCGCCACATTGCACAGCTCGCATGCGGCGAGGCCACGCAGAAGCTAGGAAATTCCTGTAATCTGCGCATACCCGACATGCATAAGACACTTGCGCGGCTGGCAATATTTCGTTATTATATGGATGCGGGTTGCACGCGCCACCGCTCAGCGAAACGAGGGGGCGGCAATGGCGCAGAAGGTTAGCAAGGCCAAGAAGGCCAAGGCGTGGAGCTACCGCGCGGGGAAGAAGGGCAAGAACCGCGTCCGCGCCTACGAGAAGCAAGACGGTACGCTCATGCTGGAATGGTATGAGCCGGTGTTTGACAACTCGGGTCCGGTGATTGATCCCACGACCGGGAAGCAGGAGACCCGGCGCGAACGTGTGACCTTCGCGCAGCTTGGGATTACGACGCGCGCCGATGCGGTCCGCAGGACGGACGAGTTCGCGGCCAAGTTCGAGGAATTGAAGGCGATCAAGGCCGAGCCCGAGAGCGGGCCGCAGCAGGACGACGCGCAGGGTGTTCCGGAGGTGGTCACCCTCGGGTTTCTGCTGGACATGTACTTTGCGGAAGTTGTTCCCAACAAGAAGCCCGACACGCGCAAGCAGAACGACACGGACCGGCGGATGTTCCTCGCCTACTTCGGTCGCACTGCCGTGGTGGAGCGGATCGGGCCGAAGGGGCGGCCGGTTACGGAGTTGGGCCGCGTCCGCTATAACGACTTCATCCGCGCCCGGTCCGAAGGCACCATCCCCGGTTTCGGGAAGGCCAAGGGCCAGACCATTCGCAACGATGTTCGGTTCTTGCGCGCGGTGTTCAAGTGGGCCAAGCTGGAGCGCGACGACGGCACCGCGTTCCTGATCCGCAACCCTTGGGAAGGCTTCCCCGATCCGCCCTGTGACACGCCGGTGCGGCAGGAGATGACCCCCGAGCTTCACAAGAAGCTTGCCGAGAACGCGCGGAACTGGCGCATGGCCGCCGTCATGGAGATTTGCCGGGAGACGCGGCGCCGCCGCAACAGCGTGCGTCAACTCGCGATGGAGGACATCGACCTGTCCAGCGGCACCGTTCGCTGGCAGGGCGAGTTTGACAAGGTGGGCAAGACCAGAGTAACCCCGCTCACCCGGAACGCCGTAAAAGCGATTCTCCGCGCTCTGGAGCACCGCCGCGCCGAAGGGATGGACCATTCGGCCTGGCTGATCCCGGCCGAGGCGAACGCGGCACAGCCGGTGCCGCGCAGCCGGTTGGACAACTGGATGCGGGCCACCAAGAAGGCTACGGGGCTTAACATCCCCCGCTTGGGCTACCACGGCGAGAAGCGCGCGGGGATTCGTGACCCCAAGTTCCGGCGGCTGGACCCCGCCGTGCAGGAGGAACTAGCGGGAACGACGTGGGAGACGATGCGGCGCGTTTACGATTACGTGGACATGCCGACCCTGCAAAACGCCGTGGCGCTGCTGGAAACCGACACCGACGAGCCCACGCCCACCGTGCCGCAGATCGGGACGCGGCGAGGCCTGAAAAGAGCGGCGTAGGAACCGACACCAGCTAACCGACACCGGACGCAAGCCGAAACATTAAGTGCTTGCGAGACAACGACTTACGCAACGGTTGCGTAATACCTCGCAAACTGCGCGAGGCTGCTCGTCGGGTGCCGTGGCGGATGCGGGTGTTGTGCCGGACGCGGACTGAGAGGGTTCGTGGGCTTCCACCGGGCGGCTGAAGTCGCGGTCTACAACGACAGAAAGCCTCGCGCATCGCGCGAGGCTGAACACCCGTCGGATGCTGCCGTCCTGTGCTGTATCGCGGGGTAGAAACGAATGATCGCGGAGCTCCGTACGTCAGACCGGCAGAGGAGACGGCACTCGTTGCAAGGTGTGATGATCGGATGAGTGAGCACGAACTGGTGGTGCTGGCGCACGGGATGGGGCGCACGCCGGCGAGCATGTGGATGCTGGCGCGCACCCTCCGCGCGCGCGGCTACCGCGTGCTGAACTGGGGATACAACAGCTACACCCGACCGCTGCACGAGTTGGGCGCGTTGATGGCGCGCGACGTGGCGGCGGCGGCCGGCAATGCGGCGACGGTCCACTTCGTCGGCCACTCTCTGGGGACGGTGATCACGCGCTGGGTACTGAAGCACGCCCCGCCCGCCCGCCTGGGCCGCGTGGTGATGCTGGCGCCGCCCAACCGCGGCGCCGCCCGGGCCGACCGCGTGGCCAGGTTCGGCGCGTGGCTGCTGCCGCCGCTGGTGGATCTGTGCACCCACGACGGCGCCGCCGCCCGCGCGCTCGCCGCGCCGGCCGGCGTGGAGGTGGGGATCATCGCCGGGGCGGCGGACCGCACCGTGCGCGTGGCGGAGACGCACCTGGACGGCGCCGCGGGCCACGTGCTAGTTCCCGGCGGCCACACCTTCATCATGCTCCGCCCGAACGTGCACCGGCTGGTGTGCGCCTTCCTGGATACGGGCACCTTCCCCGCGAACCGTCCGCACGGCCGCGCGGCGTGACCCAACCTTCTGCCCCGTAACGAAAGGGAAGTGGGCATGGCCAGGCTCGTGTTCGGAATGAACCAGTCGCTGGACGGCTACGTCGACGTCGACCGCATGGGCGCGCCAAGCCCCACGCTCTTCCGCCACTTCATCGAGGAAGCGCAGGGTCAGGCGGGCAGCGTGTACGGTCGCCGGGTGTACGAGCTCATGCGGTACTGGGACGACGATCACCCCGAGTGGGATGCCGAGCAGCACGCCTTCGCGGCGGCGTGGCGAAACCAGCCGAAATGGGTGGTCTCGCGCTCGTTGAAGTCGGTCGGTCCCAACGCCACGCTGGTCGGGGACGATCTGGAGGGCGCGATCCGCGCGCTCAAGGCCGGGCGCGACGGCGAGATCGAAGTCGCCGGCCCGGCCCTGGCGCACAGCCTCACCGAACTGGGCCTGATCGACGAGTATCGCATCTACCTGCACCCCGTGGTGCTCGGTCGGGGCAAGCCGTACTTCGCCGGACCCCGGCCGCCGCTCCGCCTCGTGGCGCATGACCGGATCGGGGAGGACGTGATCCGGTTGACCTACGTTCCCGCGTGATCTCGCGACTCGCGTGATGAGAATCGCCAGCGGCAGGGCGGAGGACGCGGCCGAAGACGCGCGGCCGGCGCACGAGTTCGTGCGCGTGCGGGGGGCGCGCGAGCACAACCTCAAGAACGTGGACGTGGACATCCCCCGCGACGCGCTGGTGGTGTTCACGGGCGTGTCGGGGTCGGGGAAGTCGTCGCTGGCGTTCGGGACGCTGTATGCGGAGGCGCAGCGGCGCTACCTGGAGTCGGTGGCGCCGTACGCGCGGCGGCTGTTCCACCAGATGGGGATCCCCGACGTGGACGAGGTCGACGGGATTCCGCCGGCGGTGGCGCTGCAGCAGCAGCGGGGGACGGCCACCACTCGCTCGTCCGTGGGGAGCGTGACCACGCTCAGCAACCTGCTGCGGATGCTGTACTCGCGCGCGGGCGACTATCCGCCCGGCCAGCCGATCATCTACGCCGAGGCGTTCAGTCCCAACACGCCCGAGGGCGCCTGCCCGCGCTGCCACGGGCACGGCCGCATCTACGAAGTCACCGAGCAGTCGATGGTGCCCGACCCGTCGCTCACCATCCGCGAGCGCGCGATCGCCGCGTGGCCGCAGGCGTGGGGCGGGCAGAACCAGCGCGACATCCTGGTCACGCTGGGCTACGACGTGGACCGCCCCTGGCGCGACCTGCCGCAGGACGTCCGCGACTGGATCCTCTTCACCGACGAGCAGCCCGTCGTCCCCGTCTACCCCGGCTACACGCCCGAAGAGACGCGCCGCGCGCTGAAGCGGAAGGAGGAGCCGAACTACATGGGCACCTTCAGCAGCGCGCGGCGGCACGTGCTGCACACCTTCGCCAACACGCAGAGCGCGGCGATGCGGCGGCGCGCGCTGCAGTACATGCTCAGCACCGACTGCCCCGTCTGCGGCGGCAAGCGGCTGAATCCGGCGTCGCTGTCGGTGACGTTCGCGGGGATGGACATCACCGAGCTCTCGCGCCTGCCGCTCGCGCGGGTGGCCGAGCTCGTCCGCCCGTACGCGGAGGGGAAAACGTCCGGGTCGGGAGATGCGGATCATCCCGAGAAGGCGCTGGTGGCGCAGCGCATCTCGCAGGACCTGGCGGCGCGGCTGGACGTGCTGCTGGATCTCGGGCTCGGCTACCTGTCGATCGAGCGCAGCACGCCCACGCTCAGTCCTGGCGAGCTGCAGCGGCTGCGGCTGGCCACGCAGGTGCGCTCCAACCTGTTCGGCGTGGTCTACGTGCTCGACGAGCCCTCCGCCGGGCTGCACCCGGCGGACACCGAGGCGCTGCTCCGCGCGCTGGACGGGCTGCTGGCCGCGGGGAACTCGCTCTTCGTGGTGGAGCACGAGATGGACGTGGTCCGCCACGCCGACTGGATCGTGGACGTGGGCCCCGCGGCCGGCGAGCAGGGCGGATGCATCCTCTACAGCGGCCCGCCCGCCGGATTGGCGGACGTGGCCGAGTCGCAGACGCGCCGCCACCTCTTCGGCGAGGACCGGCTGCCGGAGCGCACGCCGCGGGAGCCGAAGGGCTGGCTCAGGCTGGAGGGCGTCACCCGCAACAACCTGCACGGGCTGGATGTCGATTTCCCGCTCGGCGTGTTCACCAGCGTCAGCGGTGTCTCGGGATCGGGCAAGTCCAGCCTGGTGAGCCAGGTGATGGTGGATCTCGTCGCCGCGCACCTGGGCCACGAGCTGCCGGCGGCGCCGGACGAGGAGGAGGATCCCGCCCTCGCGGCTCCCATCCCCACCGGCGGCCGCATCGCGGGCGGGATGGAGGAGATCCGCCGCCTGGTGCGCGTGGACCAGAAGCCGATCGGCCGCACGCCGCGCTCCA
>Ga0207706_10000942_pt1 | contig 29745 bp, 28 predicted proteins | sample KBSC53metaG_FD_184318 | JGI IMG/M metagenome (GOLD analysis project Ga0207706, IMG submission 184318) | Corn rhizosphere microbial communities from Kellogg Biological Station, Michigan, USA - KBS C5-3 metaG (SPAdes) (version 2) | ecosystem: Host-associated > Plants > Roots > Rhizosphere > Soil ... | reverse complement strand
CACGGCCACCAGGTCGCGGCCGTCCCCTTCGATGAGCTCGGGGACCATGGCCGTGCGGCTGATGCCGTGGGCCCGGGAGCAGACCAGCAGGCCGAAGGCGAGCGGGTACAGCAGCAGCGACTCGGTGCGGGCCACGGCCAGGGCGGCCAGGGCGGCCCGCAGGGCCATGGCCGCGGCCAGAGCCAGGCGACCGGCCCCGCTGCGGCCGTCCAGGAGGCGGCCGAGCAGCGGCGCCACCACCGCGAACGGGGCGACCGTCAACAGCAGATAGAGCGCCACCCGGGGCCGGGCCGCGGCCACCGGGACGGCGAAGAACAGGGTCCCGGCCAGGGCCACCGCGACCAGGGCGTCGCCGAAGGTGCTGGTCGCGTGCACCCAGGCCAGCCGGTCGAGCGGCCGCCCGGCCGCCCGTGCCCCCAGCACCCGCCCCCCGACCGCCTCGCGCATGGCAGGCATGCTAACGGCGAAGCCCCCGGGAATCCCGGGGGCTTCGCCTATCCCTGGGGTGGGACAGCTTGACGCCTACTCCTGGCTGGCCAGCTCGGCCGGCGGGGCGTCGATGTCGGTGGGCTGGTCGAGCGAGCGGAAGGCGATCTCGCCGTTCTCGGCGTCCACCACGACCAGCTGGCCGGCGGTGAACTCCTTCCACAGGAGCTTCTCGGACAGCGGGTCCTCGACCAGGCGCTGGATGGTCCGCCGCAGCGGGCGGGCGCCCAGGGCCGGGTCGTAGCCCTTCTCGGCCAGCAGGTCCTTGGCCGCCTCGGTCAGCTCCATGGCGATGTCCTTGGACTTCAGCTGCTCAACGACCCGCCTCATCATCAGGTCGACGATGCTCTTCACCTGCTCCCTGGAGAGCTGGTGGAAGACGATCACCTCGTCGATCCGGTTCAGGAACTCGGGCCGGAAGTGGCGCTTGAGCTCGTCCATGACCTTGCCCTGCATCCGCTCGTAGTCGACCTTGGCGTCCGGCCGGGCGGTGAAGCCCAGGGTGGCGCCCTTGGCGATGTCGCGGGTGCCCAGGTTGGAGGTCATGATCAGCACGGTGTTCTTGAAGTCGACCGTGCGGCCCTGGGCGTCGGTCAGCCGCCCGTCCTCCAGGATCTGGAGGAGGGTGTTGAACACGTCCGGGTGGGCCTTCTCGATCTCGTCGAACAGCACCACGCTGAACGGCTTGCGCCGGACCGCCTCGGTGAGCTGGCCGCCCTCCTCGTAGCCGATGTAGCCCGGCGGGGAGCCGATCAGGCGCGAGACCGTGTGCTTCTCCATGTACTCGGACATGTCGAGCGCGATCAGCGCGTCCTCGTCCCCGAACAGGAACTCGGCCAGGGTGCGGGACAGCTCGGTCTTCCCGACCCCCGAGGGGCCGAGGAAGATGAACGAGCCCGAGGGCCGCTTGGGGTCCTTGAGGCCGGCCCTGGTGCGGCGGATGGCCTGGGAGACGCTGTGGATGGCGTTGTCCTGGCCGACGATCCGCTTGTGCAGCTCGTCCTCCATGCGCAGGAGCTTGGCCGTCTCCTCCTCGGTCAGCTTGAACACCGGGATGCCGGTCCAGGAGGCCAGCACCTCGGCGATCTCCTCCTCGTCGACCTCGGCGACCACGTCCATGTCGCCCGACTTCCACTCCCGCTCGCGGCGGGCCTTGTCGTTGAGCAGGTTCTTCTCGGTGTCGCGGAGGTTGGCCGCCTTCTCGAAGTCCTGGGCGTCGATCGCCGACTCCTTGTCCCGGCGGACGTCGGCGATCTTGCCGTCGAACTCGCGCAGGTCGGGCGGGGCGGTCATGCGCCGGATGCGCATACGGCTGCCGGCCTCGTCGATCAGGTCGATCGCCTTGTCGGGCAGGAAGCGGTCGGAGATGTAGCGGTCGGCCAGGTTGGCCGAGGCGACCAGGGCGTCGTCGGTGATGGTGACGCGGTGGTGGGCCTCGTAGCGGTCGCGCAGCCCCTTGAGGATGTCGATGGTGTGGGCCACCGACGGCTCCTGGACCTGGATCGGCTGGAAGCGGCGCTCCAGCGCGGCGTCCTTCTCCAGGTGCTTGCGGTACTCCTCGAGGGTGGTGGCGCCGATCGTCTGGAGCTCGCCCCTGGCCAGCATGGGCTTGAGGATCGAGGCGGCGTCGATCGCGCCCTCGGCCGCGCCTGCCCCGACCAGGGTGTGCAGCTCGTCGATGAACAGCACGATGTCGCCGCGGGTGCGGATCTCCTTGAGGACCTTCTTGAGGCGCTCCTCGAAGTCGCCGCGGTAGCGCGACCCGGCCACCAGGGCGCCCAGGTCGAGGGTGTACATCTGCTTGCCCTTGAGCGTCTCGGGGACCTCGCCCTTGACGATGGCCTGGGAGAGGCCCTCGACGATGGCGGTCTTGCCGACGCCGGGCTCGCCGATCAGCACCGGGTTGTTCTTGGTCCGGCGCGACAGCACCTGCATGACCCGCTCGATCTCCTTCTCGCGCCCGATCACCGGGTCGAGCTTGCCCTCGCGGGCCAGCTGGGTGAGGTTGCGCCCGAACTGGTCGAGCACCAACGAGCCCTGCGGCTGGGACTCGCCAGGGGCGCCGCCGCCCTGGCCCTCCTTGCCGCCGGCGTAGCCGGACAGCAGCTGGATGACCTGCTGGCGGACACGGGAGAGGTCGGCGCCCAGCTTGACCAGCACCTGGGCGGCCACCCCCTCGCCCTCGCGGATCAGCCCGAGCAGGATGTGCTCGGTGCCGATGTAGTTGTGGCCGAGCTGCAGCGCCTCACGCAGCGACAGCTCAAGGACCTTCTTGGCTCGGGGGGTGAAGGGGATGTGCCCGGTGGGCGCGCTCTGACCCTGGCCGATGATCTCCTCGACCTGAGCCCGGACGGCCTCCAGCGAGATGCCGAGCGACTCCAGCGCCTTGGCGGCGACCCCCTCGCCCTCGTGGATCAGCCCGAGCAGGATGTGCTCGGTGCCGATGTAGTTGTGATTGAGGAGCCGAGCCTCCTCCTGCGCGAGCACGACGACACGTCGAGCCCGGTCGGTGAAGCGCTCAAACATGCCAAACCCCCAGGGATACGGCGGCAGCGGTTCCTTGCCGCCAATCGACTATACACCTGGCCCTCCGACGCCTCGTACGGGAGTTGCGGGACGTCCAGGTACGCTCTTTGTCTACTTCGACAACGCCTCGGAGCCGGGTGCTGTTCCCGATTTCGTCTCCGCTTCATCGGCGCCCGCCGCGAGGACTTGACGGGCGCCTACATCTCTTCCGGCCGGAGCTGCGGGAACAGCAGGGCCTCGCGGATCGAGGACAGGTCGGCCAGCAGCATCACCAGGCGGTCGACCCCGATGCCGAGGCCGGCGTTGGGTGGCAGGCCCAGCTCCAGCGCGCGCAGGTAGGCCTCGTCGACCACCATGGCCTCCTCGTCCCCGCCCGCCTTGGCCATGGCCTGCTCCTCGAAGCGGGCCCGCTGCTCGTCGGGGTCGGTCAGCTCCGAGAAGCAGTTGGCGTACTCCCGCCCCCCGATGATCAGCTCGAACCGCTCGGTGACGAACGGGTTGTCGCGGTGCGGGTGGGCCAGGGGCGAGACCTCGACCGGGTAGTCGGTCACGAAGGTCGGGCCGGTGATCCGCTGCTCGGCGTGCTTCTCGTACAGCTCCAGGACCAGCTTGCCGGTGGCCCAGCCGGGCTCGGTGGCCACCCCGTGCTGGTGGCACAGCTCCCGGACCCGGTCCAGCGGCCAGTCGTAGGCCAGGTCGGGCTGGCCGATGGCCTCCCGGACGGCGTCGAGCATGGTGACCTCGTCCCAGTCGCCGTCCAGGTCGATCTCGCGGCCCCGGTAGGTCACCCGGCGCCCGCCCACGGCGTCGGCCGCCTCCTGGATGACCTCGCGGGCCAGCTTCATCATGTCCCGGTAGTCCTGGAACGCAGAGTTCGACTCCAGCATGGTGAACTCGGTGTTGTGGGTGGCGTCGACGCCCTCGTTGCGGAACACCCGCCCCAGCTCGAACACCCGGTCCACCCCGCCGACCAGCAGCCGCTTCAGGTACAGCTCAGAGGCCACCCTGAGATAGAGGTCGGTGTCGAGCGCGTTGTGGTGGGTGACGAACGGCCGGGCCAGGGCGCCTCCGGGGACCGGGTTGAGGATCGGGGTCTCGACCTCGAGGAAGCCCCGGGCCAGCATCGAGTCGCGCAGGGACCGCACCACCCGGGAGCGCACCCGCATGGCCCGCATGGCCGCCGGGTTGACGGCCAGGTCGAGCTCGCGCTGGCGGGAGCGGACCTCGACGTCGGTCAGGCCCTTCCACTTGTCGGGCAGGGGCCGCAGGGCCTTGCCGAGCAGGTACACCTCGGTCGCCTTGACCGACAGCTCGCCCCGCCTGGTCTTGACGACCGGGCCCTGGACCCCGACCCAGTCGCCGACGTCCAGGTCGACCACGACCTCGAACTGCTCGGTCCCCAGCGCCTGCACCGTGAGCATCACCTGGAGCTCGTGGCCGTCGTGACGCACGGTCCAGAAGGCGAGGCGGCCCATGGAGCGCTTGAGCACGATCCGGCCGGCCACCCGGACGACGTCGTCCGACTCCTGGCCGTTCTTCAGCTGGTGGTCCCAGACCCGGCGGATCTCCTCGAGGGTGTGGGTGCGCCGGAAGCCGACCGGGTAGGTCTCGATCCCGGCCGCCCGCAGCCGGGCCAGCTTGACCCGGCGCGCCTGCTCGACCGCTGAGCGGTCTTCCTCGTCTGGCACGGGTCGGGGGGGCTCCTCGGGAGATGTGCGTCCTTCAAGCCCGCATGCTACCCGAGGGCCGCCCGCGCACCGGTCCGGCTCAGGGCCGGTCGTCGTCCTCGGGGCCGATGGTCAGGTCCTGCTCGGCGACCACGGTGCCGGTGCGCCGGGTGACGAGGAAGTTGACCGCCCAGAGGGCGAGGCCGCCCAGCAGCAGGAGGACGGCCGTGCGGTAGATCTCGGCCGTCCGGTCGATGGGCAGCAGGAACACCAGGCCGACGGCCGCGCCCACGAAGGGCAGGAACCTCGGGGCGGTGAAGTGCTGGTGGCCCACCCGGTCGCGCCGCAGCACCAGCACGGCCCCACGTTGGCGGCGACGTCGCCGGTGAGCGAGTAGATGCCGGCGCCGAGGATGTCGCCAAGGATGAAGAAGGTCAGCATCGGCCGGGTGATCACCCGGTTGAGCCGTGTCTCCTCGGGGTCCTCGATGCTGGTGATGTGACCCTGGCCACCGGTGGGCTGACGCTCGTCCGGCTCGCGGTCGATGCTGTCGGTCACGCTGACCACCTCCTCCTTAGAGGAGGGGTTGTTCCGCCATGGGGGTGTCGAACCGCGCGCCCCGTTACCGCCCGGTTAGCTGGCCAGCGCAGTGTTCGTCCTGGCTCCAGGCGGACCCTCGCGATCGGGACCACCTACCCCCGCCGGAGCCGCGCCGATGACGACGACCGCATCCCCAGGCAGGCGGACCCGAAGCTGGGTCGCCGCCACGCCGAGGACTTCTGTCCTCCACCTCGGCGTCGGGTCGTCAGGGTCGCTACCCGGACCGGCCGCCCCGGTACCCGCCAGGGCGTGTGGAGCGACCCCGAGTCCAACCCCGGCCCCCGCCCCCCCATCCCCCAGGGGCCGGGGTTGGACGCTCGGCATCCCTACCGCGGCCTCGCCGCCAACAGTGCGGCGAGCGCGGCCGCGATGATCGCGGCGCCGGCGAGCTGGCCGGGGGGGCCGAGGTTGAGGGCGCTGCCGTAGATCACCAGGAACAGGCCCATGAGGAGGCCGAGGCTGGCCAGGCTGCCGACGCCGGAGCGCCGGCGGGCGCGGGCGAAGTCGGTGCGCCCGCGGCGGCCGAGGAAGGCGGCGAGGGCGGCGGCCGGGTGGTCCTCCTCGGGCAGGTACAGCCAGGTCTCGCCGGGGCCTTCGTCGACCAGGAGGAGCCAGCCGGCCGAGGGCGGCGGCTCGCTGGCGGCCTCGACCCGGGCGGCGCGGTCGCCGATCGCCGGGACACGCATGGCCCGGTCCCTGGCCGGGGTGGCCGCCACCACCACCCGGACCGGCAGCAGGCCGTCCGGGTCGACCGCGGCCGTCGCGGCCAGCCGGTCGAACACCGGCCCGTGCTCGGCCATGCGTCGCCACACGGCGACGCCCTCACGCCGGACCAGCCCCTCCTGGGTCGTCGGCGGGCCGAGCACGACCGCCTCGATCCCGAACGGCCGGAACGACCGCGGCGACAGTGCCCGCCCCTCGACCCGGTCCGGCCTCGGCAACCGCTCAGCCATCGCGGTGCTCCGGGGAGCCCGGCTTGTGCCCCCCGGGCCCTCCGTCGAGGTTCCGGTCCCAGATGATCCGCAGGCCGTGGAGGGTGAGCCAGGGCTCGTGGCGCTGGACGGTCTCGCAGGCCTCCAGCACCGCCCCGGCCAGCCCGCCGGTGGCGACCACGGTGGCGGTGCCGCCCAGCTCGGCCACCATGCGGCGGACGATCCCGTCGACCTGCCCGGCGAAGCCCCAGATGGCACCGGCCTGGAGGCTCTCGACGGTGTTCTTACCGATCACCGACCGGGGCGCCACCAGCTCGACCCGGCGCAGCTGGGCGGTCCGCTCGACCAGGGCGTTCATGGAGATCTGGATGCCGGGGGCGATGGCCGCGCCCAGGTGCTCGCCCCGCTCGGAGACAGCGTCGAAGGTGGTCGCCGTGCCGAAGTCGACCACCACCACCGGCCCCCCGAAGGCGGCGTAGGCGGCGATCGCGTTGACCACCCGGTCGGCCCCGACCTCGCGCGGGTTGTCGGTCAGGATGGGCAGCCCGGTGCGGATCCCGGGCTCGATCACCAGCGGCTCCACCTCGCAGTAGCGCCGGACCATCTCGCGCAGGGCCTGGGTGAGCCGCGGCACCACCGAGGAGATCACCACCCCGGTGGCGTCCCCCAGTCCCAGCCCCTCCTGGCCGAGGAAGCCGCCCAGCAGCAGGGCATGCTCGTCGGCGGTCCGCTCGGCGACGGTGGCGGCCCGCCAGTGCTGGACCAGCTCGCCGCCCTGGAACACCCCGATGGTGATCTCGGTGTTGCCGACGTCCACCGCGAGCAGCACCGTCAACCTCCCTCCGGGGCCCTTGGCGTGAGGCCCCCGGGCCCCCCGCCCTCCCAGTCCAGGGCGATGTCCAGCGACGGCGCCGAGTGGGTGAGCGCCCCCACGGCCAGGAAGTCGACCCCGGTCTCGGCCACCGCCCTGGCCCGTTCCAGGGTGACGCCGCCCGACGCCTCGGTGCGGGCCCGCCTGCCGCAGACCTTCACCGCCTCGGCCATCGCCTCCAGCTCCATGTTGTCGAGCAGCAGCAGGTCGCAGCCCAGGTCGAGGGCCTCGGCGACCTGGTCGAGGGTCTCGACCTCGACCTCCAGGGGCAGGCCGGGGCCGGCCGCCCGGGCCGCCTCGACGGCCCGGCGCAGGGTCCCCGCCGCCCGGATGTGGTTGTCCTTGACCAGCAGCGCGTCGTACAGCCCCATGCGGTGGTTGGCCCCGCCGCCGCAGCGGACGGCGTACTTCTCCAGGTAGCGGAGCCCGGGCGTGGTCTTGCGGGTGTCGCGGACCACGGCGCCGGTGCCGGCCACCGCCTCGACAAAGGCCGCCGTCAGGGTGGCCACCCCCGAGAGGTGCCCGAGGAAGTTCAGCATGGTCCGCTCCGCCGCCAGCAGCACCCTGGCCGGCCCGGCAAAGTGCCCCAGGACCGCCCCCGCCTCCACCGGCGCGCTGTCAGCCACCTCAGGCCGGAACGCCGCCGGCCCCAGCCGCAGCCGCTCCCGCACCTCAGCCAGCACCACGTCGACCGCCGGCAGCCCCGCCACCACCCCCGGCCCCCGGGCCACCAGCAGCGCCTCCGCCCGAGCCCCCAGCAGCCGACTCGTCGGGTCCCCCTCAGCCCCCAGGTCCTCATCCAGCGCAACCCGAACAGCCAACGTCAACGCCCCAGCGGGCAACCCGACAGTCATCGTCTCCCCTCCAGGGTCGCGAGCCGGATGTGCAGGACGACGGTCACCGGTGCGCCACCTCCGCCGCGGGCCGGATGTGCAGGTCCACGGTCACGGTGCGCCATCTCCGACCGCGGGCCTGATGTGCAGGGCGATGGTCACCGGTGCGCCTCTTCCGCCGCCGGGACGGCCAGGAGGCCGGTGTCCAGGCCACCGTCGGGCGACCTGGTCAGAGTCTGGCGGACCCGCCAGGCCTCGACCGGCGCCGGGTGGTCGGACCGCCAGTGACCGCCCCTCGACTCCTCGCGCCGGGCCGCCAGCTCGGCCACGGCCCGGCCCAGCTGGACCAGGTTGGCCGCCTCGAACCCCTCAGGCCCCGGGTCGCCCAGGTCGACGTTGAGCCGTTCCAGCTCGGCAATGGCCGCGGCCAGCCCCTCCCCCGACCGCACCACCCCGACCCGGTCGGTCATCACCCGCCGCAGCCGTGCCCTCACCACAGCCGCCCCTCCGGGCCATGCTCCACCCTCATCCACCGCTGTCCCATCCCGCATCCTGGGACGCGCATCACCCCGAACCCCCGCTGACGGGTCCCCCGGTGGGGGAGCGTAACCGAACCCGGGAACGGGCTGCCCGGGGTTGTCCACAGCCCCCGCGACCACAGCCCCCGCGACCGCAGGGCCGGTGGCCGCAGGGCCGGTGGCCGCAGGTCCGACGGCCAGAGCCCCTACACCCCCGCTACTGGTACTTCCGCTCCATACGCCCTCGACCCAGAGCCCGCCCGGATCGGAGGGTTCGGCGAGGACCCGGCCGATGCGGGCGGCGAAGACGACGCCCTCGAGGAGGGAGTTCGAGGCGAGGCGGTTGGCGCCGTGGACGCCGGTGCAGGCGGCTTCGCCGACGGCGTACAGGCCGGGGAGGCTGGTGCGGCCGTCGAGGTCGGTGAGGACGCCGCCCATCAGGTAGTGGGCGGCGGGTGAGACCGGGATCGGCTGGCGGGAGGGGTCGATGCCGGCGGCGCGGCAGCGGGCCAGAATGGTGGGGAAGCGGCGCTCCAGGTGGTCGGCCGGGATGCCGGTGGCATCGAGCCACAGGTGCCTGGCCCCGGTGGCGGCCATGCGGGCGGCGACGGCCCGGGTGACGACGTCGCGGGGGGCCAGGTCGCCGAGGGGGTGGACGCCGGCCATGACCGGCGACCCGTCGCCGTCGCGGAGCACCGCGCCCTCGCCGCGCATGGCCTCGGAGATGAGGGGGCGGGGGGGGTCCGGGGGACCGCCGGAGTGGTCCCCCGGTGGATCGGGGTCGTCGTCGAGGTGCAGGGCGGTCGGGTGGAACTGGACGAACTCCATGTCGGCCAGGACCGCTCCGGCGCGGAGGGCGGCCGCGATCCCGTCGCCGGTGGACAGGGGCGGGTTGGTGGTGTCGGCGAACAGCTGGCCGGCGCCGCCGCTGGCCAGGACGACTGCGCCGGCCCGGACGAGGTGGGGGCCGCCGTCGGCCCAGAGCAGGGCCCCGGTGACCCGGCCGTCGTGGGTGACGAGGTCGACCAGGAAGGCGTGCTCGACGCTGCGGACGGACGGGGTGGCCCGCACCGCCTCGGTCAGGGCCCGCTCCAGCTCGGCCCCGGTGGCGTCGCCCCCGGCGTGGACGACCCGCGAGCGCGAGTGCCCGCCCTCCCTGGTCCGGGCCAGCTGTCGTGGGCCCGAGGGGTCGGAGTCGAAGCCGACCCCTCGCGCGAGCAGGTCGGCGATGGCCTGGCCGCCCTCCTCGACCAGCGTCCGCACCGCCACCGGGTCACACAGCCCGGCCCCGGCGGCCAGGGTGTCGGCCACGTGCTCGGCGACCGAGTCGTCGACCAGGTCGAGCACGGCCGCGATCCCGCCCTGGGCGTAGCGGGTGGCCGAGTGGCCGAGGCGGTCCTTGGTGGCCAGCAGCACCGTCCGGCCCGGCGGCACGGCCAGGGCGGCCGAAAGCCCGGCCACCCCGGAGCCGACGACGAGGACGTCGACCTCCGCGGCCGCCGGGAAGGGCCCGGGGAGCCCTGGGCGGGCTTCCCGGCGGGACCCGGCCGGGTCGGCCAGCAGGCCGCGCGGGATCAGCATGGGGTTCCTAACTGCTCGGTCCAGGCCCGGTGCGGGTCCCGGCTCAATCGGCCCTCCTGGCCCTCACAGGATGACATTGTCGATCAGGCGGGTGCGGCCGACCCGGGCGGCGGTGGCCAGGACCTGGCCGGCCTCGGCCTGTTTGGCCGGCTCGAAGGTGGCCGGGTCGACCAGGGCCACGTAGTCCGGCTCGACCCCAGGGGCGTCCTCCAGCAGGTCGCGAGCGGCCGCCTCCACGGCCGCCGGGTCGCGCTGGCCGGCCTGGAAGGCGGCCCTGGCGGCGGACAGGGCGCGGTACAGGGCGGTGGCCCGCTCCCGCTCGGATGCCGACAGGTAGGCGTTGCGCGAGGAGACGGCCAGGCCGTCCGGCTCCCGCACGGTCGGGCAGGCGACGATCTCGTTCGGGAAGGCCAGGTCCTCGACCATGCGCCGGACCACGGCGAGCTGCTGGGCGTCCTTCTGGCCGAAGTAGGCCCTGGACGGCCCGACCAGGTGCAGCAGCTTGGCCACCACCGTGGCCACCCCGTCCAGGTGGCCGGGCCGGACCAGCCCCTCCAGCCGGTCGGCCAGAGCCCCGACCTGGAGCCGGACCTCCGGCGGGGCCGGCCACACCTCTCCCTCGGCCGGCAGGAACGCCAGGTCGGTCCTTTCGGCGGTAAGGACGGCCAGGTCGGCCTCGCGGTCGCGGGGGTAGCTGGCCAGGTCCTCGGCCGGCCCGAACTGGAGCGGGTTGACGAACACCGAGGCCACCACCAGGTCGTTCTCGGCCCGGGCCCTGGCAAGCAGGGCCCGGTGGCCAGCGTGGAGGGCGCCCATCGTGGGCACGAAGCCGACCCCGGCGCCGCTGGCCCTGGCGGCGTCGGTGGCGGCGCGCAGCTCAGCGCTGCTCGCGACCTCGCGCACGCCGTCCCAGCCTCCGGAGCATCTCCAGCCGCTCGTGAGAGTCCTCGCCCTCGACGTGGCCGTGCAGGCCCGCCTCCACGCGCGCCCTGGCCTCCGGGTCGAGGCGGCCGGCGGCGGCCGCCCGGTCGGCGACCAGCCGGGCCAGGGCGACGTACACGTTGATGACCTTCTGCTTGCGGGCCAGGGCCTCGGTGTGCATGGCCACGGTGCGCCCGTCACCCCGCACCCACGGCCCCGACAGCCCGGCCTGGCCGGTGGACAGGGCCGAGTCCACGCTGGCGTGGATCAGCCCGCTGAGCAGGGCCGCCGGGTCGATCACGCCGCCTGCCCGCAGCTGGTCGGTGGCGGTGGCCGAGAGGGCGGCGCAGCCGTTGGCCGCCAGCACCAGGGCGGCGTGGTAGCGGACCCGGCCCGACTCGGGCACGTCCATGGGCCGGCCGCCGAGCGCGGCCACGACCTCCCTGCCCGCCGGGTCCCCGGTGACCCCCCAGACCGTGCCCGGCAGGCGGCCGAGGGTGGCCTCGAGGTCGTCGTTGAAGATCTGCACCGGGTGGCAGGCCGCGGTCCGGGCGCCAACGGCGGCCGCCGGGGCGAGCAGGCCGGGGCCGTCGACCCCGGCGGTGTGGACCACCACCTGCTCGGCCGAGAACGCGCCGTCGGCGGCCAGGGCGGTGACCAGCGAGGGCAGCTCGTCGTCGGGGACGGTCAGCAGCACCAGGGAGGCCCCCCTGGTCGCCTCGGTGGAGTCGGCGATGGCCAGGCCGGCCGCCGCGGCCCGCTCGCGGCCGAGCTCGGAGCGGGCGCCGACGGTGACCTCGACCCCGATCCGGTCGAGGAAGATGGCCAGGGCCAGGCCGACGCGGCCCGGGCCGATCACGGCGGCGGGCGAGAGCTTGCTGCTCTGCGATTGCGGCATAGAACTCCCGGTACCAGACGTCACAGACTATCCCCGGGCAACTCAGGACGAAATACCCTGCGCCGGGCAATCAGGTGCAGGGTCCGGGCGCTCGACCGGTAGGGCTCGCGCCCGGCCACCAGCCGCTCCAGCTCGACCAGCCGCTGCCGCTCGGCCGGGTCCAGGTCGTCGTCGCCGGCCTCGGCGAACACCCCGACGCCGTAGGCGGCCACCAGCGCAAGGCCCGCCTTGTCGAGCTGCTGCTCGGCCTCGGTCAGCGTCACCGCCTCCGACCCTCCCTCCGGGGGCCTGGGCGTGAGGCCCCCGGACCCCCGGCCCTCGACGAGCCGGAGGGCGCCGGTGTGGTCGCCACGGCGGCCGGCCCGCAGGGCCAGCCAGTCGCGGTTGGCGAACCCGAGCGAGAGCACGCCGCCCTCGGCCAGGACGCCGGCAAGGGAGGCGATCAGGGCCGCCTGGTCCTCGACCCGGGTGAGGAGGTCGTGGCAGACCACGGCGTCGAGGCTGTCCTCGCCGAGCAGGCGGGGCAGGTCGGCGGCGTCGCCCTGGACGGTGGCCACCCGCTCGGCCACCCCTCCCCCCTCGTCGGCCGCCCGCTGGGCGCAGGTGGCCAGCATGGCCGCCGAGGTGTCGACCACCGTGACCCGGTAGCCGTGCCCGGCCAGGGCGACGGCCAGCTGGCCGGTCCCGCCGCCGGCGTCGACCACTGTTGCCGGGGCCGCCGGGAGGGCGTCCAGGACCTGCCCCAGCAGCAGCTCGAACCCGACCCGCTGCTTCACGGCTGCAGCTCCCCGACGGGGACGACCCCGGACACCGGGCCGAGGCGGGCCAGGGCGGCCGCGGCCAGCTCGCCGTCAGGGAAGGTGGCGAACGGGTCGGCGTCGCACAGGGGCACGAGCACGAACGCCCGCTCCCGGGCCCTGGGGTGGGGCACGGTCAGCTCGGGCGTGTCGACCGGCGGCCCGTCGTACAGCAGCAGGTCGAGGTCGGCGGTGCGCGGGCCCCAGCGCTCCTCCCGGGTCCGGCCGAGGCCGTCCTCGGTGGCCAGCAGCAGCTCCAGCAGCTCCTGCGGGCTGCGGTCGGTCTCCAGCACGGCCACCGCGTTGAGGTAGGGGCCCTGCTCGGGCCCGCCGACCGGCGCTGTCTCGTACACCCGGGACACGGCCATCACGTGGGTCAGCTCGTCGGCGTCCAGGACCCGCACGGCCGTGTCGAGGATGGCCATGCGGTCGCCCAGGTTGGAGCCGAGCCCCACGTGCGCCCGTGTCATGCCCGTCCCTCCCCCGTCGTCTCGCGGTCCCTGGTGATCTCAACGGCGACGCACGCGTCGACCGGCAGCGACGCCTGCGGCTTGGTCACGCGGACCCGGACCTGGCGGACCCGCTCGTCGGCCAGGACCAGCTGGGCGACGTCCTCGGCCACCGCCTCCAGCAGCTTCCTGGGGCGGCCGCCGACAACCTCGGCCACCCGACCGGCCAGGCTACCGTAGTCCACCGTCCGGTCGAGGTCGTCGCTCCGCCCGGCCGCGGCCAGGTCGAGGGCCAGCTCCAGGTCGACCACGAACACCTGGCCGAGCTGGGCCTCATGCGGCAGCACCCCGTGGTGGCCGCGTACGCGCAGCCCGCTGAGAAGGATGCGGTCACCTGTCATGGCCGCAGGACCGGCGAACCGTGGTGCAGGACCATCCGCCAGCGCCCGCCGTGACGGCGGAAGACGTTGGTGGCCAGCACCTTGGCGTCCTCCATGTCCGGGCCGCCCCCGGCACCCGAGAGGATGTTCTCGGCGCAGGTGACCCAGGCGGTGTCGGCGTCGACGTGGACGCGGACGTCGGTGAGGAAGAACTGGATGTAGGCCGAGTTGGCGAAGATGGCCACCCAGGAGCGGCTGACCTTGGGCCAGCCGCTCATCACGTCCCAGCCCGGGTGGATGCAGCGGACCTCGTCGTCGTGCAGCCAGCAGGCCTCCATCCGGTCCATGTCCAGGGCCTCGAAGGCGGCGTAGAACTCCTCGTTGGCCTCGGCCACGGCCTTGACGTCGTCCGGGCTCACGTCGCTCCCCAGCGGAGCATCGCCTCGGTCATGCGGACGGACTGGACCAGGGGGGCGACGTCGTGAACGCGGACGATCCGGGCCCCGCGCTCCACCGCCCACACCACCGTGGCCGCCGTGCCCTCGACCCGCTCGTCGGCCGGGCTGTCAAGAGCCCGGCCGATGAACGCCTTGCGGCTGGTGCCGACCAGCACCGGGTGGCCCAGCCGGGTGAACCGGGCCAGGCCGTCGAGCAGGGCGTAGTTGTCCTGGTCACGCTTGCCGAACCCGATCCCGGGGTCGATGACCAGGGCCTCGTGGTCGACCCCGGCGAACTCGGCGGCCAGGCAGCGCTCGGCCAGGAACGTCTCGACCTCGGCGACCACGTCGTCATAGTGAGGGTCGTCCTGCATGGTCGCCGGGGTCCCGAGCATGTGCATCAGCACCAGCGGGACCTTGGCCTCGGCGACCACGCCGAGCAGGTCGGGGTCGTGGCGGCCGGCGCTGACGTCGTTGACCATGGCCGCCCCGGCGGCCACGGCGGCCGCGGCCACGGCCGCCTTGCGGGTGTCGACCGAGACCGGCACCCCGGCCGTCCGGGCCAGCTCCTCGATCACCGGCAGGACCCGGTCGAGCTCGACCGCCTCGGGCACGTCGACCGCGCCGGGCCGGGTCGACTCGCCACCAATGTCCAGCAGGTCGGCCCCTTCGGCGGCCAGGGCCAGCCCGTGGGCGACGGCCGCCGCCGGGTCGAGGAACCGCCCGCCGTCCGAGAACGAGTCCGGGGTGACGTTCACCACCCCCATGACCAGGCAACGCTGCCCGGTCGGCAGCACCCGGTCACCGACCCGCAGGTCGTGGGGGGCGAGCGGGGTAACGGACAAAAGACGACCTCCGGGAGTTGGCCCGGTCATCTTACGGGGTCTGTGGACAGCCGGACGCACCTTCTCCTGACCTCGGTTACCCTCCCGTAAGGGGCCCCAGGAGCGGGGGTTGGAGTTCCCTTACGCCCCGGATGGGCCCCTCAGGAGCCGGGTTGGAGCTCCCTTACGCCCCGGATGGGGCCCTCAGGAGCCGGGTTGGGGATCCGCGGCGCCCTTGGGCGGGTCAGCCGAGGCGGGTGACCCCAAGGAGGTTCATGGCTTCCATGCGGGTGGACATGGAGTCGCGGAACGAGCCCCGGACGGCTGAGGTGACGGTGATGGCGCCGGGCTTGCGGACTCCGCGCATGCTCATGCAGAGGTGCTCGGCCTCGATCACGACCAGCGTTCCCCGTGGTTCCAGGCGCTCCACCATGGCGTCGGCGATCTGGGTGGTCAGCCGCTCCTGGACCTGGGGCTGCCTGGCCAGGCCGTCGACCAGCCGGGCCAGCTTCGACAGCCCGGTGATCTGGCCCTTCTCGTTGGGAATGTAGGCGACATGGGCCTTGCCGATGAACGGCAGCAGGTGGTGCTCGCAGACCGAGGCCATGGGGATGTCGCGGACCATGACCATCTCGTCGTGGCCGGCCTCGAACACCGCCTGCAGCACCTGGGTCGGGTCCTCGCGCAGGCCCGAGGTGATCTCCTCGTACATGCGGGCGACCCGGGACGGGGTGTCGCGGAGGCCGTCGCGGTCCAGGTCCTCGCCGATGCCCTCGAGGATCAGGCGGACGCCGCGCTCGACCTTGTCATGGTCAAAGCCGCCGCCAGGGAGGGCGCTCAGTCGGACGGCGAGCCGTCCTGTGCGCGGGCGATGCCGGCCTCGTCCCGGGAACGGCCGCCGTTGGAGCGGACGTGGCCGGGCGGCGGGGCCATGATGCCGCGGGCCGGGCGCTTGACCACCGGGGCGAGGATCTCGGCCAGCTCCTGCTTGCCGATGGTCTCCTTCTCCATCAGCGCCTCGACCATGGCGTCGGCGACGTCGCGGTAGGTGGTCAGGATCTGCTCGGCCTCGGCGTGGGCCTCGTCGATGAGGCGGCGCATCTCCTTGTCGATCTCGAAGGCAACCTGCTCGGAGTAGTCCTGCTGGTGACCGAAGTCGCGGCCCAGGAACACGTTCTCCTGCTTGGTGCCGAGCACCAGGGAGCCGAGCCGGTCGCTCATGCCGTACTCGCAGACCATCTTGCGGGCCACCTGGGTGGCCTTCTCGATGTCGTTGGAGGCGCCGGTGGTCGGGTCGAGGAACCACAGCTCCTCGGCCACCCGGCCGCCCAGCAGCATGGCCAGCTCGTCGATCATCTCGCTCCGGGTGACCAGGAACTTGTCCTCGACCGGGAGGCTGAGGGTCCAGCCCAGCGCGCGGCCGCGGGAGATGACCGACACCTTGTGGATCGGGTCGGCGTTGGGCAGGGCGTGCCCGACGATCGCATGGCCCGACTCGTGGTAGGCGATCATGCGCTTCTCCTTGTCGGAGATCACGCGGGTCTTGCGCTCCGGGCCGGCGATGACCCGGTCGATCGCCTCCTCCAGCTCGTCGTCGGCGATCTCCTTGCGGCCGTGGCGGGCCGACAGCAGGGCGGCCTCGTTGACCACGTTGGCCAGGTCGGCGCCGGTGAAGCCGGGGGTACGGCGGGCCAGGACCTCGAGGTCGATCCCGGGGGCGAGCGGCTTGCCGCGGGCGTGGACCTTGAGGATGTCCAGGCGGCCCCTGAGGTCGGGCCGGTCGACGGTGATCTGGCGGTCGAAGCGGCCTGGGCGCAGCAGGGCCGGGTCGAGGATGTCGGGCCGGTTGGTGGCCGCGATCAGGATCACGCCCGACTTCACGTCGAAGCCGTCCATCTCGACCAGCAGCTGGTTCAGGGTCTGCTCGCGCTCGTCGTGGCCGCCGCCCAGGCCGGCCCCGCGCTGGCGGCCGACAGCGTCGATCTCGTCCACGAACACGATCGCGGGGGCGTTCGCCTTGGCCTGCTCGAACAGGTCGCGGACGCGGGAGGCGCCGACGCCGACGAACATCTCCACGAAGTCGGAGCCGGAGATGGAGAAGAACGGCACCCCGGCCTCGCCGGCCACGGCCCGGGCGAGCAGGGTCTTGCCCGTCCCCGGGGGGCCGAACAGGAGCACGCCCTTGGGGATCTTGGCCCCCATGGCCTGGAACTTGGCCGGGTTCTCGAGGAACTCCTTGATCTCCTGGAGCTCCTCCACGGCCTCGTCGACCCCGGCCACGTCCTGGAAGGTGATCTTGGGCTGGTCCTTGGTGACCAGGCGGGCCTTGGACTTGCCGAAGCTCATCACCCGGTTGCCGCCGCCCTGCATCTGCTGCATGAGGAAGAAGAACAGGAGCAGGAGGACGGCGAAGGGGAGCAGCTGGATGAGGATCTGGACCAGCACCGACTGGCCGCGGGGGTCGACCTTGGCCGGGATGCCCTCGTCCTTGGCCAGCTGGAACAGGTCCTTGCCCTGGAGCTCGGTGTAGGCGGCCTCGAACTTGCGCCCGTCGGTGTAGGTGCCCGTGATCTTCTGGTCCTGGTCCTTGAGGACGATGTCCTTGACCCGGCCGTCAGAGATGCTCTTGACCACGTCGGACAGGCGGGCCTGCTCGACCTGAGGGCTGGCGGCGAAGAAGCGGAAGAACAGGAAGACCAGTACGAGGATCAATAGCAGATATGCCATTGGTCCACGGAACAGTCGATTCAGATTGGGCATTGGCTCATCCTGTCGCTCCTCCCCGGTCCATAGTGGCACGACCTTGCCGTTTGTGAAGCCGCAGGAATCGGGCCACGCCCGGGTCGGAGGGGCGGTAAGTGAAATGCGTGGTCAGAAGCGTCATCGTAGCAGCGCCTCACCGGCCGCGGTACACCTCGGGCTTCAGCGTGCCGACGAACGGCAGGTTGCGGTAACGCTCGGCGTAGTCCAGCCCGTACCCGACCACGAACACGCTCGGGATGTCGAAGCCGGCGTACTTCACCTCGATGTCGGCCTTGAGCTGCTCGGGCTTGTAGAGCAGGGCGCACACCTCCAGCGTGGCCGGGCGCCGGCTGCGCAGGTTCTTGAGCAGGTAGTTGAGGGTCAGGCCGGAGTCGATGATGTCCTCGATGATGAGCACGTCGCGGCCCTGGATCTCGCGGTCGAGGTCCTTGAGGATGCGGACGACGCCCGAGGTCTGGGTGGCCGAGCCGTAGGACGACACGGCCATGAAGTCGAACTCATGGGGCACGGTCAGGTGCCTGGCCAGGTCGGCCATGAGGATGAAGGCGCCCTTGAGCACGCCGACCAGCAGCACGTCGCGCCCGGCGTAGTCCTTGGAGATCTGGGCGGCCAGGTCGCGGACCTTGGTCTGCACCTGGTCCTCGGTGAGCAGCACCGACTCGATGTCGTCCTCGTACACGGGCGCCTGGCTCCTGATGGGTTCCGCTCGGGAGGAGTAAGCCTAGCGGCTCCGTCAATCCGCCGGGAGGCCGAGGATCCGGTCGGTGGCGGCGGCGTCGGGGACGGGCCCGCCGGCTTGTCTGGCCGCCGCCCTGACGACACGGCGGGCCAGGGCGACCGGCAGCGCGGCCAGGGCCTCCGCATCGAGCCGTGCGGGACCCGCACCCCGGGGTGTCGGGGCCCCATCCGGGAGGGTAGCCCACGGCGGGTCGGGGGGCGCCTGGCTGTCCACACCCCCCGCCAGTGTGGCGGCCAGGGCGTCGGCGACCAGCTGGTCGAGCCAGTCGCGCTCGTCGGCGGCCAGGGCGGCGGTGCGGGCCAGGGCCCGGGTCGCCCCCGGGCGCAGCTCCTCCAGCAGGGGGAGCAGCCGTTGGCGGACCCGGTTCCGCAGCGGGCCGTCGCCGGCGTTGGTCGGGTCCTCGCGCCATTCCAGGCCGATGGCGGTGCAGCAGGCCCGGGTCTCGGCCCGGCGGACGCCGAGCAGGGGCCGGAGCAGACGGCCGCCGCGGACGGCCATGCCGGCCAGGCCGTCCGGGCCTGCCCCCCGCAGCAGCTGCAGCAGCACCGTCTCGGCCTGGTCGTCGAGGGTGTGGCCGGTGGCCAGCCAGCGGCAGCCGAGCTCGTCGGCGGCCGGCCACAGGGCGCCGTACCTGGCCGCCCGGGCCGCGCCCTCGGGGCCGGCCTGGCGGTGCTGGCTCAGGTCGGCGGGGGCGAGGGTGCGGACCCGGGCCGGGAGGGCGAGGGCCTTGGCATGGTCGGCCACGAAGGCGGCGTCGGCCGCCGAACCGGGCCGCAGCCCATGGTCGACGGTGACCACCGCCAGCCGCCAGCCGCGCGGGCCGGCCAGGGCCCGCAGGGCGTGGAGCAGGGCCAGGGAGTCGGCGCCGCCGGAGACGGCGACCGCGACCCCGTCGCCGGCCGCCGGCACCCCGGCCGCGGCCAGGGCCTTGGCGGCCCGGTCGGCGACCAGGCGCAGCTCGGCCGGGGCTCTGGTCACGGCCCCCCGAGCCGGGACGGGCGAGGTAGCGGTCGCCAGGTCATCGCCACCGCGCACCTACATGGAACGGGCGAGGTAGCGTTCGGGGTCGCGGACCTCGTCCATGGTCGGGAGGGCGGCCGGCTCGGCGAAGACCTGGTTGACGGCGTCCATGCCGCCGCGCTCGAACAGTCGTCGGACGAACCGCTCCCCCATGGCGTACTGGTCGAGCTTCTGCCGGAAGCCGAGCAGCTGCTGGACCAGCCGCTCGGCCGCGCCCTGGGCGTTGCGGCGGGCCCGCAGGGTGTCGTGCATGTGCTGGTGGCCGGGGACCAGCCGGTCCCCGAGCTGGTCCATGACGAACTCGCCGTGGCCCTCGAGCACGGTCATGGTCGACTGGATCCGGTCGACGATGGTCTTCTGCTCCGGGGTGACCAGCAGGTCCAGCAGCTCGATCTTCTCGCCGGCGATCATCCGCCGGGCAAGGCCCTGGAGCCGGTCGGTGAGGCGCCGGATGGCCTCGTCGTCGACCTCGACCGACCCCAGGTACTCGTCCAGCAGGCCCTGGATGTGGCCGGGCAGCCAGGGCACCCCGCGGAACTGGCGGCGGTGGGCGGTCTCGTGGAGGGCGATCCAGAGGCGGAAGTCGGCCGGGCGGAAGTGGTGGCGCCGCTCGGTGGCCACGATGTTGGGGACCACATACCAGACGGTCCCCTCGCCGTGGGCCCGGACGGGGACGGAGGGGTCCGGGGAACCCCAGGAGGGTGCCCCGGCGGATAGGGGCGACCCGTCGCCGTTGGGGGACGCGCCCTGGTCGGGGCCGGGCAGGGGCAGGTCGTACTGGCCCAGCACCCGCTGGCCGACGTAGCCGAGCAGGGTGCCGGCCTGGGCTCCGGCGATCGCCCTGGTGCTGGTGCGCATGGCCGTCGGCACCGGGCCGCTGGCCTTCCAGGCCTTGCGCTCGGCCACCTTCTCGGCCAAGGGGCGCAGGATCCGGCGGAGGGTGGCCAGGTTGGCCTCGACCCACTCGCCACGGTCGAGCGGCTCGGCGACCGGCGGCGGCAGCTCCCCCCCGAGGCCGGTGAACTCGGCCACAGCCCGGTCGGCGATGGTCGAGAGCTCGGTGAACTGGCGCGACCAGGCGGCCCGGGCGGGCAGGTCGGACCCGCCGGCCACCCGGCGGCCGACGCGGGCGGCGAGCTGCCAGTCGACGAGCTCGGGGACGTCGGTGGGAAGGGCGGTCGAGACCACGGCTGCTCCAGGATCGAGGCGGGCGCAGCTCCCAGGCTACGCCAGCGCGCCCGGTTCGGAGGCGGGGCGGGTCAGGACTTGGGGCGGGTGAACCCGGGCCAGAAGCGCACGTAGAGCGCGATCAGGCCGAGGGCGAGCAGCGCCCCGAGGGCGAACAGGCCCCAGCCGGCCCAGTAGATGGCCGGGCGGCCCGACGACGGCGGGGCGGCCGCGCTCGGGGGCTCGACCACCGAGCCGCCGGCCGCGGCGGGGGCCGTGGTGGTGGTCGCGCCGCCGGCCGAGGCGCCGACCGTGATCACGCCCTTCATGCCGAGGCTGACGTGGACCTGGCAGAAGTAGGGATAGGTGCCGGCCTTGGGGAACTTGACCTGGCAGGAGTCGCCCACCTTGGTCATCTGCGCCAGCCCGCAGCCGGAGTCGTCGAAGCGGCCGTCGCCGGCCGGGTTCGACCCGTCGCCGGAGACCACCGGGTGGGTGGCCCCACCGGCGACCTCGAAGGTGACCGTCCCGCCGGGCTTCACGGTGGCGTCGGGCGGGTCCCACTTGTTCTCCGCCGTCCCCTTGATGGTGACCTTGGTCGGGGCGGCCTGGGCGGCGGCCGGGTCCCCGGCGGCGACGACCAGCCCGGCCCCGAGGAGGGCGACGGCGATGGCCAGCGGGAGGAGGCGGGGCAGGCGGCGGGCGACGGCGAGGTGCATGGGCTGCGTTGCGCTCCTGTCGGGGTCCGGGGCCTCGAGCCTGGGCCCCCGGTCGGTCGTTCGGCTGGGCGGCGGGATTGTAGCAAGCCGGCCCAGGTCAGGGGGCCTCGGTAAAGCCGCCGGCCGTTCGCGCCGATGGTGATGAGGACCATCAGCGCTTCCGACTAGCCCACCCCGCATCAACACGGTCGCCTGACCGAGAAAGCTGGGCTCGGTAGTGTCTTCTCACGTGCAGCCCGTCCGGGTGCGCACGGCCGGCAGAGGCCGGCCTGCCCTGGTCACGGGTGTATTCCTGCTTGTCGCGTCGCTTGTGCTGCTGGTCTCGCCGCTGCCAACCTCGCCCGACGCCCGGTCCACCTCCCCGACTTCCCGCTCCTTCGCCGACGTCCTCGTCCAGGGTGACGGCCTGGCCGCCGCCGTGGCCGCCGCCGGCGGCCGCTCGCTGGCCGCCCTGCCGATCGTCGGCGGCCTGCTCGCCCGGGTCCCCGAAGACCGGGCCGAGGAGCTGTCCTCCCACCCCGGCGTCCGGGCCGTGACCGACGCCGACCATCCACTACACGTCAGGGCCGCCGGGAGTGTGGACAACCTGGCGCTCCCCACGTCCGGTTCGGCTACGCTCCCCCTCCGGGGGGCCTCGTACCTGGAGGCCGCGATCCCGCGCGCAGAGGCCGCGATCCCGGGCGTCGAGCCGGCGGGTCGGGGTATCGGGGTCGGGGTGCTCGACACCGGGATCGCGGCCAGCGGCGACCTGGCCGGCCGGGTGGTGGCCAGCGCCGACCTGTCCGGGGAGTGGAGCTTCACCGACTCCTACGGCCACGGCACCTTCATGGCCGGGCTGATCGCCGGCAGCGGCCAGGGCGGCGGGCCGGCCGGGGTGGCGCCCGGGGCCGACCTGGTCGACCTCAAGGTGGCCGGGGCCGACGGCGCGACCACCCTCGGCCAGGTGCTGGCGGCACTGCAGCTCGCCGACGCGGCCCGCGACCGCTGGAATCTCAGAATCCTCAACATCTCGCTCGGCGCCCCGGCCGGCGACCCGGCCACCGCGCCCCTCACCGAGGCGGTCGAGCGGCTCTGGGCCGACGGGATCACGGTGGTCGCCGCCTCCGGCAACGAGGGCGGGGGGGTCGAGGCCCCCGGGCTCGACCCCTATGTGATCACCGTCGGGGCGGTCGACGCCGCCGGCGCGGTGCCGGCCTGGAGCAGCCGCGGGACCGACTTCGCCGGCCGGGCCAAGCCGGACCTGGTGGCCCCGGGCGTCGGCCTGGTCGGCCTGCGCGCCCCCGGCTCGGCCATCGACCTGGCCAACCCGTCGGCCCGGGTAGGCGACCACTACTTCCGCGGGTCGGGGACCTCGATGTCGACCGCGGTGGTGGCCGGGGCCGCGGCCCTGGTGGCCGCCGCCCACCCGGGCTGGGGGCCGGACCGGATCAAGGCCGCCCTGACCAGCACGGCCGACCCCGTCGGACCGATGAACGGGTCCGGTGCCGGGGCCCTGGACCTGGGGGCGGCGCTGGGCACGGGCACGGTGCCGCCGGCCAACGCCGACCTGTTCCCCCTGCGGACGGTCGGCCGGGCCGAGGCCCCGGATGCTCCCGAGCCGCTGGACGGGCTCGACTGGCGGGCCGGCGGCGCCGACGGGCTCCGCTGGGCACCGGCCGGCGGCCTGCCCGGGCCGACGCCGGGCGCCGACGACACCGACGCCTGGACGGCCCACCCCTGGCTGAGCGGCGGCTGGACGGCGGCCAGCTGGGCGTCCAAGAGCTGGGCGGCCCAGCAGTGGCTGGCCAGGGCATGGGCGGCCAGGCGGTGGGCGGCCGCCGGCCTCGAGCCGGCCGGCTGGGCCGCCCTGCAGTGGTCCTGGGGCGGCCTGCGGGCCGCCGCCCTCGACGGGGTGGGATCCGGCGGGGGGGTCGACTGGCTGGCCCGCAGCTGGGCCGCCCGCAGCTGGGCCGAGCTGGCCTGGGGCGCCGGCGACCTGGCCGCGCGCAGCTGGGCTGCCCGGAGCTGGGCCGAGCTGGCCTGGGAGGCGCGGAGCTGGGCGGCCAGGAGCTGGGCGGCCGTCGACTGGACGGCCAGGAGCTGGGCCTCACGCCGCTGGACGGCCGGTGCCTGGGCGGCCGCCGGCTGGCCGTCGACGACGGGCGCGCGGAGCTGGGCGGCGCGGAGCTGGGCCAGGCGGAGGCGCTGACGCGCGGGAGCTGAGCACAAAGGAACGAGCACGCCCGGCCGGGCGCTGGACGGCCCGGCCGGGCGGCGACGAGCCGAGGGGAGGGATGACCTTGAGGGGGCTGCCGCCGCGGCTCCGGTGGTTCATCGTGGTGGTGGCGACCGCCGGCATTGCCGCCAGCGCCGCCGTCGTCCTGCTGGACCCTGGCCACTGGGACAGGTCGGTGTGGCCAAGGCTGGCTGTCCTGCTGGTGCTCACGGCCGCCTCCGAGATCGCCGGCCTGCGCCTCCCCCACCGGGGGGCGCTGGAGATGCTGAACCTGTACGAGGGCATGGTGGTGGCCAACATCGCCCTGCTCCCGGCCGGCCAGGCCATCGCCGTCTCCCTGGCCGGGCTGCTGGTCGCCCAGGTGGTGCAGCGCCGGGCGCCGGTCAAGGCGGTCTTCAACCTCGGCATGTACGCCACCGCCCTGGCCCCGGCGATCGGCCTCTACCACCTGGTCGCGGGCGACGCCGGGCTGCTGAGCGCCAGAGGGATGACCGCCATGGCCGTCGCCATCGCCATCTTCGCCCTGGTCAACCTGCTGCTCATCAGCCAGCTGCTGGCCGTGATCGAGGACCGGCCGCTCTGGGACGTGGTCCAGGAGTCGTCCAAACTGTCCATCCTCATCTTCCTTGGCAACTCGGCCGTCGGGCTGATCGGGGTCGTCCTGTGGCTGCGCGAGCCGGTCGCCCTGCCGGCGGTGCTGCTCCCGGCGGCGACCCTGTGGCTGGCCTACCGCTCGGCCGAGCGGCAGATGCAGGAGCGCGACCGGTTCCAGCACCTGTACGAGGTCGGCCAGGCCTTCGCGTCCTCGCTGGTGCTGGAGGAGGTGCTGCCCAACGTCCTGCCCAAGGTGGCCCGGCTGTTCGGGGCCGAGGAGGCACACCTGCTGTTCGCCCAGGGGGCCGGCCGCCCGTTCGGGGCCATCCACGGCCCCGACGGCTTCCGCTTCGGCCCGGCCGACCCGGCCGACCTGACCGCCCTGGCCCTGCTCGGCGAGGGGACCAGCCCGGTCGTCGGCCGGCCCGGCCAGGCCCCGGAGGGCTGGCGCGAGCTGCTGGTCGCGCCCCTGGTCGCCCAGGGCCGCCACCTGGGCGTGATCGTGCTCGGCAACCTGCGCCACGACCGCCACGCCGAGGCGGGCGCGGGCATGCGGCTCGGCCGCCAGGACCTCCAGCTGCTCTCCCCCCTGGCCTCGGGGCTGGCCGTCACCCTCGGCAACGCCACCCAGGTCGCCCAGATCAAGGAGGAGAAGTCGACCCTTGAGCAGATCCTCGGGCTCTCCTCGGACGGCATCCTGCTGCTGGACGGCAAGGGCCGGGTCCGGGTCTGGAACCAGGCCATGGAGCGGATCTGTGGGGTGGCGTCCGACGACGCGGTCGGCCTGCCCTACAACGAGCTGCTGGCCGGCCTCGACCACGACGGCAAGCTGGTCCGGCTGGAGGACCTGCTGGCCGCGGCCACCCCGGCCAGCCCCCGGGCCTCGGCGGAGGTGCAGATCCGCACCTCCGAGGGCCTGGAGCGGTGGCTGCGCTGCAACCACTCGCTGCTGTACGAGGGCGGGGAGCGGACCACCGACGTGGTGATCGTCCACGACGTCACCCGCATCCGCCAGGCCGAGCGGGCCAAGACCGACTTCGTGGCCACCGTCTCCCACGAGCTGCGCACCCCGATCACGCCGATCAAGGGCTACGTGGAGATCCTCCAGGCCCGCGGGCCCAACCTGTCGGAGGACAAGCGCCAGGACATGCTGCGGATCGTGGCCGAGCGGGCCGACCACCTCGCCCGGCTGGTCGAAGACCTCCTGCTGGCGTCGCGGATCTCCTCGGAGCCGGGCGGCTCGGCCGTGGTCGACATGCGGCGCGAGTGCACCGACCTGGCCGAGGCGGCCCGCCGGGCGGCCGCCGACTGGCTGCGCGGCCCCGAAAGCCGGCTGGAGCTGGAGCTGCCGGCGGGGCCGCTGGAGGTCGACGCCGACCCCCTGCGGCTGGTCCAGGTGCTGGCCAACCTGATCTCCAACGCCCACAAGTACTCACCGACCGACCAGGAGGTGCGGCTGCGGGTGTGGCGTGACAACGGCTGGGCGCTGGCGGCGGTCGCCGACCGCGGCCGAGGCATCCCCCGGGAGGAGCTGGACCGGGTGTTCGAGAAATTCCACCGGGTCGAGGACCCGATGACCATGACCACCGGAGGCACCGGCCTCGGCCTCTACATCGCCCGCGAGCTGACCAGGGCAATGGGCGGCGAGATCGAGACGACCAGCGCCCCCCGGCGGGGCTCGACCTTCACCGTCCGGCTGCCGATGGCCCGCAGCCGCGAGGGCGGCGAGGACGCCGGGGCGCCCGGCCGCGACCGGGGCGACGACACCCAGCCCCCGAGAACCAAGGCAAGGCGGCTCCCCGACCCCCTCTGCCGCTCCTCGTAACGCTGTCGTTGCCGGTGGCGGTGGTGCACAATCCTCGCGTGGACAGAGCCGGAGGGGAGCGGGGGGCCACCGCGGTCGCCTACGCGGTGATGGTCGCCATTCTGGCATTGCTGCTGGTCGGTGGGGTCATGGTGCTGTCGGGGAACGTGGGGATGACGCTCACCGACACGGGCAACTGCGTGGCCGACCCGCGCGGCTGCGGCGGCGGCGGGACCGGCGGCGGCGGCGGTGGCGGGGGGGGCGGCGGAGGCGGCGGCGGCGGCGGCACCACCACGACCAGTGCGGGGACGACCACGACGACCACCGGACCCTGACGCGGCCGCCGGCTACTCCCCGGCCAGGCGGCGAAGGCCGGTCGTTGCCACCCGCTGGAGGCTCTCCAGCCGGGCCGCCAGCAGCTTGGCCCCCTGGTCGGAGAGCCGGTAGGGGCGGCGGCGGTCGTCGGCCGGCAGGGCCTCGATCAACCCCTGGTGCTGGAGCCGGGCCAGCGCGCCGTACAGCGTGCCCGGACCGAGGAGCACCCCCGCGAACCGCTGGATGTCCTTGGTCATGGCGTAGCCGTGCTTGGGCCCGTCGGCCAGGCTCGACATCACCAGCAACGACGGGTCGTTGAACCGCCCGTGGTCGCCGAGGTCGTCAGCCGCCATGCACCCCTCCCCCATAGGGACGCTCGCCTCAGTGTCCGGTCCCCCAACCTGCCCGGTCAAGCGCTGCTACCGTTGCCTGACCGGGTTTGGGCGGCCGCCCCGGCGGTCACCCAGGCGGCAGGAACCGCCGTCAACGTCTCCAGGCGAGGTAGAGGATGCGTATCAGGAAACGTCTGGCCCAGCTGGGGCTCATCATGGTGGCGCTGCCGCTGGTCGGCTGGGGCCTCGACCAGCTGGCCAAGCGGGCAGAGGAGCGCCGGCCCGGGTCGGGCAAGTGGCTCCGCCAGGGATCGGACTTCGCCCACGGCATCGGCCGTGGCCCCCTCTCCTCGCGCCTGCGCACCGAGCGACGCTAGCCTTACCTCCCTGTCCGCGGAGGGAGGCGAATGAGGACGGCACCGCGCATCGGCTCGGGCCTGGTGGGGTGGCGGCGGCTGACCGTGGTGGCCGCCCTGGCCAACGCGGTGGTGCTGTTCGGCTACGGCGTGACCAGGGGCGACCGGGAGGCGCTGGGCGGCGCCGTGGTCATGCTGGTGGGGATCGGCCTGCTGCGGGTCGGCACCGGCCTGCTCGGCCTGCTGGTGCTGGCAGCACTGTTCTTGAACATCGCCTTCTGGATGTTCCCCGCGGCCAACGGCAACGCAGCCTACCGGATCGGGCCGGCCGACCTGCTGGTCCCGGGGGCGCTGGTCGCCTTCTCGCTGGCCGGCTTCCTGGGCGCGGTGGCCGGGCTGGTCCACCTGCGCGACCCGGCGGCCGGGCGGGGCGCGGCCGCGCCCACCGGGGTGCTGGCGGTGGTGTTCATCTTCGCCAGCCTGGGGCTGGTCTGGGCGATGACCGACGCCGCGCCCCAGGTCGCGGCGGCGGGGGCGCTCGAGGTCGAGACGGTCAACGTGACCTTCGTCCCCGACTCACTACGGGCCAGCTCGGGCGAGGTGCGGGTGGCGGTCCGCAACCGCGACCTGTTCTGGCACACCTTCACCATCGACGCCCTCGGCGTCGACGTCACCGCCCCGGTGGGGCAACTGCGCTCGGCCGCCTTCGAGGCCCGGCCCGGCACCTACTCCTATTACTGCCGAATCCCCAGTCACGCCACCCTAGGGATGCGCGGCACGATCACCGTCCGCTGAGCGGGTATCGAGTGGGCCGCCCTTGGGTATCTTTAGGCTGGCGCCCCGGCTCTGAACGCTCCCCCGGGCAGGGCCGGGGCGTCGCTGAATCTCCCAGAGGGATACGGCGGATGGGGGGTGGTGGACGGCCGCCGGTCGTCGTGCAATGACGAGAATGAGTGACCATCCCGTCCCACATCCGCGACCGGTGACCCCCCGCCTGCGGGGCCGGCTTCACCAGTTCGCGTTCCTGGCCTCGATCCCCGCCGGGGCGGCGCTGCTGCTGGCCGCCGGCTCGGGCCGGGCCCGGCTGGCCGCGCTCGTGTACGTGGTCAGCCTGGTCGCCATGTTCGGGAGCAGCACCGCCCTGCACCGGCGCAAGTGGTCGGCCAGGGCCTGGCTGCGGATGGACCGGCTGGACCGGGCGATGATCTACGTGCTGATCGCGGGCAGCTACACGCCGGTGATCCTGCTGGCGCTGCGGCCCGGCTGGCGGGTGGCCTTCCTGGCCCTGGTCTGGACGGTGGCCGCCGCCGGGATCGTCCTGGTGCTGCTGCGGACGGCCAACCCGGTCGTCGGCCTGACCCGGATGATCCTGTACCTGGGCCTCGGCTGGATCTCGGTCCTGCTCCTGCCCGAGCTGGTTGCCACCCTCGGCCTCGGAAAGGTCGCCCTGGCCATGGCCGGCGGGCTCTTCTACACCCTCGGGGTGGTGGTGCTCATCCGCCAGCGCCCCGACCCCAGCCCGCAGGTGTTCGGCTACCACGAGGTGTGGCACGCCTTCACGGTCGCCGCCGGGGCCTGCCACTTCGCCTTCATCTGGCTGCTGGCCACCGCCGGCTGATCCCGGCCCCGGGGATGTCCCTGAGGCGCCGGGCCGGATTCCAGGGACAGGTCCAGGGTCGACCCCGATGCCACCGCCGCGCCGGTCGGCGAACCTTCCCAGGACGCACCGACGGCGGGAGGGACCATGGGACAGCTCGCGGAAGGCCTGCTGTCGCTGTCCGGCTGGGCCGCCCTGGCGTTCCTGTTCACCCTCCCGGCCCTCGAGGCCCCGGCCTTCCTGGGCCTGGTCCTGCCCGGGGAGCTGGCCCTGCTGCTTGGGGGCGTGCTGGCCTCCCAGGGCCGCGTCCCGCTGGCCGCCGCCCTGGCCGTCGGCACCGCCGGCGCGCTGGCCGGCGACTCGGCCGGCTACTGGATCGGGCGGCGCTGGGGTCCCCGCCTGCTCGCCTCCCGGCTCGGCCGCCGGGTCGGGCCGGCTCGGCTCCACCGGGTCGAGTCGCTGCTGCTGGCTGGCGGCGGCCGGGCCCTGGTGGTCGGCCGCTGCACCGCCGGGGCCCGGGTGGTGCTTCCCGGGCTGGCCGGCATGCTCGGGCTGCGCTACCGGACCTTCGCCCTCTGGACCGGAGGGGCGGCCACCCTCTGGGCGGTGGCTCACGTCCTGGCCGGCTATGCCGCCGGGGCCGGCTGGCGCCACGTCCAGTTGCTCACCGGCCGGGCCGGCATCGCCCTCGGCCTGGCCGTGGCCGCCGGGCTGGCCGTGGCCTGGCTGCGGCGCCGGTCGGCCCGGGCCGAGCGGGAGGCGGCCGACTGCCTCGACCGGGGCTAGGCCGGCAGCGGTGGCAGGGAGAAGTCGCGCAGCCGCTCCAGCTCGGGCGGGAGCCAGCCCGGCCCGGGGCCGGCGGCGGGGCTGGCCACGGGAGCGGTGGCCAGCAGCTCCCGGGCCGTGTCGAGGTAGCCGGCCAGGGCGTCCTCGCCGGGCCCCGGTCCCGGGCCGGGCTGGCCGTCGAGCAGGCCGGCCAGCGACGGGAGCTGGTCGGGGGGCGCCTGGTGGTGGCGCCAGTGGCCGGTGCGCGGGTTGAAGGCGTAGTCGCCGAGGAACCGGTGCCCGTGCCGGCCCAGCAGGTCGACCGCCTCGACCAGGAAGTCGGCGACGGTGTCGCTGATGAAGTAGTTGAAGCTGAGCCGGACCCAGCCGGGCTTGATGCCGAAGTAGCCCCGGCCGGCCTGCTCGCTCAGGTCCCGCGACCGGTCGGGGCCGATGCCGAGCAGCCGGTGCCCGTACGGCCCGGCACACGAGCAGCCGCCCCTGGCCTGGATGCCGAACAGGTCGTTCAGCAGCGCCACCACCAGCTCGTGGTGCAGGTAGCGGTCGCCGTGCCGGATGCGGAAGGAGACGATCGGCAGCCGTGGGACCTCCAGGTTGCCGAGCAGCTCCAGGTTCGGG
>Ga0207706_10000941_pt1 | contig 29750 bp, 26 predicted proteins | sample KBSC53metaG_FD_184318 | JGI IMG/M metagenome (GOLD analysis project Ga0207706, IMG submission 184318) | Corn rhizosphere microbial communities from Kellogg Biological Station, Michigan, USA - KBS C5-3 metaG (SPAdes) (version 2) | ecosystem: Host-associated > Plants > Roots > Rhizosphere > Soil ... | reverse complement strand
GCAGAGGACACCGAGGAAAGCCTGGAAACCCGGCCTCCGTGCTTCTCCGTGTCCTCCGTGGTTAGCGCATTTCCCGTCGGTCGGTAGCGCCGTCAAAGATAGCTTCAGAGCGTATCTCAATTCTCCGGATCGTCTCGATTGACAACATGCAAACCGATCTACCACGGAGGACGCAGAGGACACCGAGGAAAGCCTGGAAACCCGGCCTCCGTGCTTCTCCGTGTCCTCCGTGGTTAATGCCTTTCCCTTTGTCCGAAGATGGCTGTGCCCACACGCACGCAGGTCGAACCTTCTTCAATTGCAATTTCAAAATCGTGCGACATGCCCATCGACAGAACGTCCATGCGAATCGCGGGCAGGCGCCGTGCAGCCATATGGTCACGCAGAGCGCGCAGCTGGCGAAAATAGGGCCGCGCTTTCTGTGCGTCGTCGGTAAAAGGAGGAATGGTCATCAGCCCGCGAAATTCGAAGTTCTCGAGCCCTGGAGCAGCCATGAGGAGATCTTCCAGATCGCTTGAGTCTGGGGCCAGGCCGCTTTTTGCAGTCTCGCCGCCCACATTGATTTCGATCAGTACTTCCAGCTTCTTGCCCAGTTTCCCGGCGGACGCGTTCAGTTTTTCAGCCAGCCTGACAGAATCGAGCGAGTCCACGGCGTCGAACAGTTCGGCCGCGGCTGCGGCTTTGTTGGTTTGCAGGTGACCGATCATGTGCCACTCGGCCTCTTGCAAGTCGCGCAGAGCCCCGGCTTTTCCAGCAAACTCCTGCACCCGGTTCTCGCCGAAGATTCGAAGCCCGGCAGCGTATGCCTCGCGAATGCTGTCTGCCGGGAAAGTCTTGCTCACCGCCATCAGCGTTATTTCGTCGGGGTTTCGTCCGGCAGTGAGGGCGGCGGTTGAGATTCGCCGGCGTACGTCCGCAACATTTTCGACGATGGACATTGGAAAAAAGTAAACCCGCAAGACGCGGGCGCGGACGCCCGCGACCACACGAATCACGCTACATGATGGCGGTCGGGGGTGCGGGTTCGCTGGGATCTCCCGCAGCCGTAATCGGCAGCCGGATGAGGAGGGCGGCGAGTCCAGCCAGCACAATCAGGCCGCCTACGAGATAAGACGGATGGCTGAAGAGTTGGGGCGGATGGTTCGGCGCCTTCCATTGAGGAACAAATTGCAATCCCGCCCAGACCAATCCGAGCACCGCTTCGCCGGCAATCAATCCCGAAGCGGTCAGGACGCCGGCATTTTCCACTCGGGCCTTTTGTGCCGCATTGTAGCCGCGACGGTCCGCCAGCCAATCTCCCAGCGAGCGGAACACACCGCCGACGAAAATCGCAAAGGTTGTACCAAAAGGCAGGTACATACCCACGGCTACGAGCATGGGGCTCTTCACCTGCATCATGATCATGGCGAACCCGAACACGATGCCGACGCCGACCAGGGCCCAAGGCATGTCTCCCCCCACGATTCCCTGCGCCAATGTGGCCATGAGTCCCGCTTGTGGGGCCGGCAAGTCCGGCCCGCCGAACCCGACTCCACCGGAGTTGATACTGCCCTGATGCAGGAGCATCAAAGGCCAGTACATCACCAGGCTGGCGACGACCACCGCAATCAGTTCGGCGATCTGTATGTTTCGAGGTGTGCCGCCCAGGATGTATCCAACCTTGAAGTCCTGCAGCAGTTCTCCTGCGACCGATGAAGAAACACATACCACCGCGGCTACGCCCAGAACGATGGCCACACCTTTTCCCCCGGAAACGCCCAGAGACACCATCAATAGCGCTGCGATCAACAGGGTGGAAAGGGTCAAGCCGGAGACAGGGTTGTTGGAGGAGCCGATAAATCCAACCAGGTTGCCGGAAACGGTGGCGAAAAAAAAGCCCACGACCAGCATGACGACAGCCGCCAGAATCGCCGGCCAAAGCAAGCCGGAAATCTGAACGTAAAGCGCACACATCAGGACAAACATCAACGCGATCAATCCAAGGACGGTTTTGAAACTCATGTAACGCTCGGTCCGGCCCAGCTTGGCCCGCTGATCGGCACTCTGCCGCATATCGGAAAGCGCCTTGCCGAATCCGGAGGTCAGACTTTTACGCATTTTGAATAACGTGTACGCGGCGCCCACAAGCATGCCGCCGACCGCGATGGGCCGGACGATGTATCTCCACACCGCGTCGGCGGTATCGGCCCAGTCTTGCGGCGTGCCTGCGGGAATGTAGTGCTGCAGGCTGGGGCCCAGGAAATAAATCATCATGGGAACCAGCAGACCCCAGGCCAGGACGCTACCCGCGAACTGAATCGAAGCCAGGCGGAGTCCGATGATGTAGCCCACTCCCAGGTAGGCGGGACTTACGCTGGGAGCCGAGAATACGCTGGTCCCGCCGGTGGCCACCACCTTGGTGCTTTCCAGGGTCCCCAGCCGCACCTGGCTGTGACCCAGGTTTCCCACGGTGAAAGGAAAATCCTGATCGGCGGCAAACAGCCCAAACTTGCCCAGCATGTACACCACGCCGCCCACGCCGATGTTCCAGAAGAGATACTTGGCGGCTTGAGCGCCGCGCTGTCCGGCCTTGTGGATTTCCGACGCCGCCACGGATTCGGGAAAGGGCAATTCCGGGTCTTCCACCATGACCCTTCGCACTAACGAAATAAAAAGCACTCCCAGGATGCTGCCAACCATGATCAGAGCAGTGGATTTCCAATAGGCGTCGCCTGGACTAAACGAAGGCCAAGCCTTGGCGATCAGGAATGCCGGAATGGTAAAGATGGCCCCGGCCGCAATGCCTTCGCCGATCGAACCTGCAGTGCGGGCGATGTTTTCTTCCAGTAGAGACCCCTTCCACGCCCGCATGGCGGCCATGGCAATGACTGCCGCCGGATAAGTTGCCGCGATCGTGATGCCCGCGCGCAGTCCGAGATAGGCGTTGGCTGCGCCCAGCACAATGGTCAGCACCAGACCCAGCAGAATCGCGCGCCAGGTGAACTCGCGCATCTCCATGTCTTCCGGGACAAAGGGTTTAAATTTCTTTTCAGGTTCGCTGACGGGAAACGGGTTGTCCGTACTCATGATGAGGAATCCTCGGAAGTGGCAGGAACGGTTGGGTCTTGAATAATAAAGAACATAGATAATAAAGCTCTTAAAGCGATAAATGAGACGGCGCACGTTAACATGCGTGCCGCCTCTTTTACAAGTGCCTGAGGGGTCCTTCCTGCCGGGTGGCCAACGGGCCGCCAATCCCCGGACCACTTCAGATGCCGTGCCGGTGGCCAGTTCTGGTATTATGGCGCCTTGTTTCTCTGGCCTCCCGAGGTCTACAGTTATGTCCCCCAAACTGTTTGAGTGTCGGGATTGTGGCGGGTTTCACGGTTACCGCTCCCGTCCAAAGAATTTCACCGAAAAGTTTTTACTGCCCTTGATGTTTCTCCGCCCGGTGCGCTGTGGCGATTGTTTCCGGCGTTCCTACCAATCGTCATTCCTTCCGGTGCTCCCAAGACGGGAAACCAAAAAGGCACAAGGCGCGGCCGCCTGAGCGTTGCTTGAGGCATTGCGGCCCGCTATACTGGGACAGGTTTGCCCGCAGCGTCCTTTGCCGTACCGGGCGAACGCGGGAGGCTCGTCTTCAGCAGTAGCGAGGACCCAATCCGGGCTAGCGGGACCAAGCCCTTGACGCGCGACAGTTCGCTGGGGTCGATGTTGGTCTCGTCGTTGAGCGGTGTTGCAGAAAGTCTTTTCGCTACTCTCTTCCCCTCCGATTGTCGTCTTTGCGGTGCTCCCCTGGTAAACATTTCCCGCCTGCCGGTTTGCCCGCCCTGCCTCTCCGATATCCGCCCCATTGCGGACAGCATTTGCTCCAGGTGCGGAGAGCGGGTGTTGAGTCCGTACGCGGTCGGCGGCGAAGCCGGCGAAAATCGTTGTGGTTTATGCCGGCGCCTGGAGCCGCCTTTCGCCAGAGCGGTGGCCTATGGCAGTTACGACGGCGGGCTGCGCGAACTCATCCACCTGTTGAAATATGAACAGGTGCGGCCGGCCGCCGCGGTCCTGGGCCGCATGCTGGCGGAAGCGGCGCGCGGGCTGGATTCCTGCTGGACCCGGACACCGGTGATGGTGGTTCCTGTGCCTTTGCACGCACGCAAGCTGCGCCAGCGTGGCTTCAACCAGTCCGAGTTGATTGCCCGCGCCGCCATCAAACAGCATGCGGTGAAAGCGGAGTCGGGAAGCAGCCGGCTGGTTCTGCACCCCGGAATCCTGGAACGCCGGCGAGAAACCCAATCCCAGACCGGACTTACACGCCATCAGCGTCGCGAGAACATCCGCGGTTCGTTCGCCGTGGCCAAGCCCGGGGAAGTTGCCGGCCGCGAAATTCTCCTGGTCGATGATGTTTTCACCACCGGCACCACGGTGTCGGAATGCGCTCGCGTATTGCGCCGGGCGGGCGCATCTAAAATATATGTTGCCACGGTGGCACGCACGCTGAAGGCTGACGCGAAGGGCGTAAATCTGCCGCGGGACTTCGCTGATGATGAGCAGACACTGGCGGCGACGGGATAGGCGACGGGGGCAGAGGACAGACAACTCAGATTGTTGGAACCAAGTATGTCGGGAAAGTGGAACAACTCGATGAACGGCTCGATGATGCGGAGCCACGCGCCTGTCCCGAGCGCGCACCGCGAGGGCAACGGCCATGCCCTGCATGCGCCCGTCCTGGTGTTGAATGCCTCCTACGAGCCGATCAATGTTTGCGCCGCGCGCCGGGCCATCGTGCTGGTGCTGAAGGGCGTGGCCATGACCGAGGAAGAAAACGGACACTTCCTGCACGCCGCGCGGCTGGCGATCCGGGTGCCTTCGGTGATTCGGCTGCTGGAGTACCGCCGCATTCCGCACCAGACTCGTGCCCTCTCCCGCAAGAACATCCTGCTGCGCGACCGCAACACCTGCCAGTATTGTGGGGAAGTGCTGCCTTCGAGTGAGTTGACTCTCGACCACGTCGTGCCACGATCACGCGGCGGTGCGTCCACCTGGGAAAACCTGGTGGCCTGTTGCCATACCTGCAACCGGCAAAAGGGCAATCAGTTTCCCACCGAGGCAGATATGCAACTGCTGCGCGAGCCCCGGGCCTTCAACCTGCACACCAGCCGCCACATCATGCGTCTGATGGGGCGCTCGGATGACAAGTGGCGCAAGTATCTTTTTTATTAGCTCTCAGCTGTCAGCTCTCAGCCCTCAGTAAATTCCCATAGCCGCGAAGCGGCGCAATAATAGAGCCCACGGGGTAGAGCCGTGGGTGAACCTCGGGCGCGAATCAGCCCCGCAGGGGCGAAAGAGGTTTTGGCGTTCGTCGGGGTTTCCGACTAATTATTGATAAATTGCCGCGCGGCGGCCGATTCCAGCGACACCACAGAAAAGCCTTCTTGCGCCCCTTCGGGCTGGGAGAGGCTCCCGATCTTTCCCACGGCCCACGCCGTGGGCTGTATTCTTGCGCCGCTTCGCGGCTGTCGGAATTGACTGACAGCTGACAGCTGAGAGCTCAGTTCTTCGGCTTCTCGGGCGGCGGCTGGGCCTGACCCTTGTCGCCCGGCGCCTTCTGCACTTCCTGGCCCTCGTAGGTGATCTTCACATTCGATCCGAAGCGCTTGTAGTCGCTGTACTTCACGATTTCGCGGATGCGGACGTCGCCGCTGGAGAAGTGCAGAGTGTCGTCTGCCTTGGTATAGGTGGGGAACCAGTACTTGCCGTCGATCTGTTCCCGCCAGGTGGTGAACTTGGGGAAAAGATTCTCCTGGCCTTTTTTCTTGCGAATATCGGGGACGGTCTTACCGTAAGTTTTTACAATCTGAAAGTCGCGATCATCCACCCAGATGCGGCCCTGGAAATAGCGCTTCTTGCCGACGATTTCCTTTGGCGCGATGTCGAAAACGTAACAGTGCAGTTCGTCTTCCTGCTGCTGCCCCACATAGAGAATCTGATACTCGGGAATCTCGTCACTGGTGAGCACGAAGGGCAGCCGATGCCGGATATCATCAATGTCTTCAGGAGACATTGAGATCATATTCAAAGAAGATTGCGGCGCAAAAACGACGTTCTCCAGCCGCTTTCCCTGGTCATCGAAAAGCACATCGAAGATTTCGTGATACTCACCATTATCGTCGGGGGTTATCACGCGCACGTCCTGGCGATAAGTGTACTGGTCTCTCGCCTCCTGGAATTCCTTCTCTTTAGTCGTGAAATGGCGAATGATCTCGTCGGTGGTCACGCCCTTGGGCGGAGCGGGGTCGAGAGGCCCTTCCTGGGCCCGGGCGGCAGGCAGTAAAAGTGAAGTGAAGAGGAAGACAGCGGCTGGCACCACTCCATTACGCATCATCGATTTCATAGAGATAAGTGTAGCGAAACCTGAGCGGGAGCGCTGCAAATCGCACCGCGGCATCTCCCATGTCCGCCCCTCTCCGCTCAGGGGGGCGAACACAGGAGAGCTGCAGTTTTCTTCCCATAGTTAGATGCCGTCAGCGCCGACGAGTTGCCGGGAATCTACCAAGTGGTTACTGCGGTTGTCGCATCCGCAGATTGCCATGGAAGGTGGCTGGAGCGTTCCGGTCGTTCCTCACTGGAATGTCCAGCGGAGGGCGCGAAGAGCCCGACGTCGCCGAGGGCGTTACCGGCAAAAGAGACTGCAAGTGGAAGGAAAGAACATCGGCCCCGGCCGCAGCCGTGCCTTGAATCACCAGCGCTCCTTGAGCCGCGCCGGCTGAAGGTTGCAGCGTGGACAGTCCCTGGCCGTCCGACAACACCGACGCCCGGGATGAAGACACAATAACCGGCGGAGGATTTTTGCCAATAATAATTCCACCGATCGAAACCGGCGGGGGAGCAGTCGCCGGACGCGACACAACCACCTGGAAAATTACGTTCGCGCCCAGCACCGGGTGCGGAGCGATCGCGGAATCGACGACACGAACGGTGACCGGTTGAAAATGCTGGCCGGCGGGAAGGACCTGAACGCCTCCGGTCACGGGCTCCAGCCGGAGCATTGAAGGCGGCACCGCAGTCGCGAAAAAGATCTGGCAGGGCAGGTTGGCTGGGGCGACGCATGCGCTGACCTGCACATCTCCCGCCATGGCCGCCAGGTGCAGCGTGGTGCCGGCAAAGCCGTTGCCGTCGCTGGTACTGCTGGCGGAACTCAAAGTGCCCGAGCCTTTGACCACCTGATAATTCACCTGGGTCGCAGCGACCGGCAGGCCATTCGAAAGCAGGCGCGCCGCCAGCGCAATATCCACAGTCGCGCCCTGGGCAATCCAGGCAAAGGACGAGAGCAGAGAGATATCTAGCGCAGAAGTGGTCCCGAGAATCGTTGCCTGCACCGATTTCGGCGTGTTGTAGGAAGCCGGCGCCAGCAAAGCGCTGATGTTAATCACAGCGGCTTGCAGGACCGTGACCCGCGTCGAGGCATGGCCGCTGTCATCGGTAAGAATGGTGCAGCTGGCGGCGCCGCCGCACGCCGACAACGAAGAAGCTGGTGTGGAAATAAAGAAGACGCTGGCCCCGGCCACCGGCGTCGTCCCGTCTCGCGCCAACACCTGAACGCGAATGGGATTGGGCGCCTGGCCTCCGACCGGGGTTGCGGGATTCGATCCTTGAATCAGCTTGATGGTGTCGCTGGGACCGGCGCCATAGGTGAGGGCGTTGGTCATGATCGAGGACGCGCCCGTGGCGGGATCTCTCAATCCAATACTCTGCATGCCATCCTTCATGGCGGGCGCGGTTGCGATTACCTGGCTCGCCGAGGCAGCCAGCACCGGCGCAGTTATGGATGCGATGGTGGCGGCGGCATTGGTTCGGAAACCGATTCCTTGTATCGTGATTGCCGTGCCACCGTCCACGCGCGCCCGCGCCGGAACTAAGTTATCTGCGTAGAAGACCCGTGCGTGGTAACGGTAGTCGGGACGGCCGTCACTGCGATAGTCGAAGATGCCCAGGCGAAACGCGGTGCTGGCCTGGAGAGTGGCATCGAGCCGGGTCATGCCGAAATTTGCACTGTTGAAGGCCAGGCCGGTGTTTGCAGGCGCGGGAAACGTGCCCGGGTCTGCCAACGCCCACATGCCGATAACCGGTTCCGCCTTTACCAGAGAAGCGGCTTTGAGTTCATCGAGGGCCGTTACTTCCACTGATAAGGTGCGATCCGATTGCGCGACGAACCAGAAGTAATCAGCATTGCCCAGGCCACTCAGGGTGCCCAGCCAGTCTCCCGATAGCGGCAGACTCGCGGGTGCGGCAAATGATGTTGGCTCAAACCAGTCCCGGGCCTGCACGGCGCTGGTTTGCATCAGAATGTCCTGTTGCAGGTCGCCGCCTTTGCTCACGGTCACGATTAAAGGTTGGAACGTACCGGAAGGCTGCACCTGCCAAGGCCCGTACGGCCCAATGGACTGCGACCACGAGGCATCCAGTGCTTCGATGCTGAGCTGATAAAGGGCACTGCTGGCGCCGTTCGGAATTTCCAATCCACCCAGATCAAAAAATCCTTCCACTGCGGCATCATCGGATCCAAAGCGGTCCCACGCCTGCCCGGTGCTGTCGTAGAACCCGGTGGCCGCGTTGCCCGCGTTTCCGCGGAACAGAAACCCTGAAACCGAAGCTGCCGCATAAGTGCGGGAAGGCTGGCTGGTGGCGGGATCAATCCAGCGAGCGACTACGTTTACCCCCTGCATCGGCTGTGCTGCCTGGCCGTTGCTGTCCGCAAAGTAAACACTGCCGTGAATGCGCACTGTGCTTTCGGAGAGCAACTGCTTCCCCGGAAACGCTGCCTGGTTCTGCGCGGTGACCGGATACAGCCGCGAGAGGGCCGCCCGGTCGTCCATCTTGGGCTGATCAGCATTGGGATAGCAGATGGAAATGGGAACGCAATTGATCGGGTCCACCGCGTGCATGATTGTGAGCCCGGCGTAGTCGGACGAGGTGGGCGCGGGGCTGTGGGTGAAAACGTTGAGGTTCATCTGCGACCAGTCGAGCCCCAGCACGCGGCCCAGCACCCGCACCAGGCGATACGTCATGTCCGGCAACTGGGTGGAAGTCTGGGCGCAAATTCCATTCAGGATGACCAGCGCATGCGACAGATGAGCGCCAGTGCTGAAGCTGTCCACGCCGCCGTAGGCTGCGTTGGTGAAGCAGGAGCCCGCGCTGCCGGCGCCCTCTCCCAGGAGGGCATTGGTCACGCTTCCGTCAGCGTCGTAAACGATGGCGACCGGGAAGTTGTTCGCGGAAGGTCGGATGTCAGCCGGCAGCACAATGGTTCCTCCGGCTGCGCTCACGTTGGCGCCGCTGACATCTTCGGCCAGTTGGCCGGCCCGCATTGCGGAGACTGCCGCGGTTGAAATCGAAGTCCATCGACTGAAGGCGTCGGCCACGAAGGCGTCGGCAGTCGCGGAAGGAAGGGCCGGGCTGAGGTTTCCGCGATCGGTGTAGTAGCTGATCGCGCCCTGGTTCCAGGTGAGCGGAGTGCCTTTGACCGCAGGATCGAAGTAGCTGGTGCCGGCAATCGTGCGGGGACCGCCGGCGTGGAGCAGTGCGGGCGGCATGACCAGCACCGCGACTACGATGGCCAGCGCGCACAGCCAGCGGGCCGCCATGATTTACTCCCTGTCCGAGCGTTGGATGGCCAGAGCCAGAGCCCGGGCATTGACCCTTTTCCTTTCGCGCAACTGGGCGCGCGAGGCGGGATCGAGGGGGAGGGCAGGAAGGCGTCCGTTTTCAATGACTGCGTTTCCGCGGGAATCCACGACGAAACGGCCAGATGCGGCGCCGCCGACCGGGCTGGTCAGGCCCAAGCTGCTGGGGCTGTAAAGAAATAGCAGAAGCCGTTCCCCAGGTCGATAGCGTTCGCCGGAGCTCCACAATCCGCCCCACTCCCGAATGGTCAGTATCTGCCCGGCTCGCGTTCCGCGGATGGCCTGTTCAACCCGAAACGTGATCTGCACCGTGGCCACGTCATTGGCATCGTTCTGGTCAGGTCGTACTGACAGGACCGTGCCGTCGAAGATGTAGCCGGAATTCTGGTTCAACAGGCGCAGGCTGGAAATTGCAGGCAGCAACGGTTTGGCCTGCGAGTCTTGGCCGATGGCGGACAACGAAAGCAGCGCCAGCGCGAGCGCAGGGAACTGCCGAAAGGGGAACCGCATGGCACAGCCTCGTTTCAAACGAGACCAGGTAGGACGGGGAGTGTGGCAATAATAGAGGCAAAAGAAGCGTGAAGATGTATCAGCCGTCACAACGGCATGTGACCAACGAACACGTGAGCCACGAACACGTGGGGACAGCCGGGGCGGCTGTCCCACGTGGTTGATTATTACACTGGCCTTCGCCGGTTATGTCCGCGCGCCGACAGGTGCGCGCCCGTCAGCATCAGCAGGCCGGTGAGGAATGCCCAGAACATCAGGCTCACCGACAGCGCAAAGGGGCCATAAACTTCCTGGAAATTCAGCCGGGGCAGGGCCCAGATGTAGGCGTACTTCAAGGCCTCTGACAGCAATCCCATGACTACCGCGGTGGGTAATACCGCCCGGGCCGGTACCTTGCCGTTGGGCAAGACCCAGTAGATCAGGAAGAAGATGGCGATGCTGGCGGAGATGGCAAACGCCTTCATCATCAGGAAGCCGCCCATCCGGACCACGAGAGGTCCGTGGCTGCGCAATGCATTTTCCAGCAATCCGATATTTCCCGCGGTGAGCGCAATCGAAAGCAGGGCCAGCACCCCGCAACTGAATGCGAGCGCCAGTGAGATGAGCTGGTTGCCGAAATAAGACCGGTTGCTGGGGAATCGCCAGATGCGGTTCAGCGCCACTTCGAGCGGCATGAAGATTCCGGTTGAGGTAAACAGCAGAATGATGAGCGAAGCCAGTTGGGCGCGATGGCGCGCTTCCACCAGCGCATTCAGATTCCGAATCACGAAGTCCTGTCCGGCAGGAAGGAAGTCGCGCAGCAGTTGCACCACCACGTCATTCATTGCCGGAGAATGAAGTACCTGCCGGATGAAGGTCATGAGCAGGAGCACGAAAGGAAAGAACGAAAGGATGGCATTAGCGGCCACGGAGAATGCAAACGTATGTACCTCAGTGCGTAACAGATATTTCACCGTGGAGCTGACCAGGCCGGAGTATGGGTCTTCGGGGGGCAGGGAAGCAGGGGCACGGGTGGGCGGCGCCGTTGCCGCCGTTCTTGACTGCAGGTCAGTGTGCATTTTCCCTAATCCTATCAGACAGTTGCGCTTGGTCGGCAGACACGGAAGGACGTTGCGCTGCAGACCACGCCGACCGCTGTTCCAGTTTTGACGGAATCATTCATATTTAATCGTTTTATTCTTCAGATTTCTTTGCTTGCCAGAAATGTAGTTCCTGAATATTATCTTCTGCTCACTGCCTGATTTTCTGGGCAGGGAGAATGCTCGCTTGGGGTAGATGTTTCGTGTCCTGTAGTCACAAAATCACGCCGATAGAAAGGCTCCGACAAAGTTGGGCTGTGGCTTCCGCCACCGCCGAACCGACGGAGCTTTTTTTGTGGGCGTGATGTTCAGCGGCGTGCTTTCGTTTTCCCTCGGAGGGGGTTGTAGAGGAGCACGAGCTCCACGGAGGGTGCGAAAGTTAAATCAGAGCAGAGGTGAAAGGAGTTCTTTGTGAGAGAGAAGGGTACAGTAAAGTGGTTCAACGGGGCCAAGGGATACGGGTTCATCCAGCGCTCCACCGGGGAGGACGTTTTCGTTCATTTCTCCGCCATCCAGGAGAATGGTTATCGCACGCTGAACGAAGGCGAAACGGTGGAATTCGATCTGCTCAAGGGGCCAAAGGGCTTTCAGGCAGGTAATGTGGTGCGGGTGCAATAGAAACGGTCCTAGGTTCGACCACTGCGAGCCCTCTCAGCTTCCCCTGGGAGGGTTCGTTATTTTGCGCTGCTTTTCTCCGAAGCTATTGAATTTCGAGCGAGACCAGATCACCGTCCGCTTTTCCTCCGGCTTTGTAGTTTGCAATCACGCCCCGGTCCGCCCACTCGCAGGAGAACTCGTCCGCTCCAACCAGCAACAGTGATTTGTAGTTGTCGGTGCGCAATCTCATGGTTCGCGCTCCTGTCCTGATGATCAGGATCGCCTCCGGACTCTGAGTGCAGTCCACTCTCAGCAGTTTTCCTCTGACGAACTGGACTTTGCGGCGGTCGGGCACGGGCTCCGCCGGGACCGCTTCCGCTTTTCCTGAATTCGCATCCTCCTCGTCGTTGTCCGAGGTGCTCGACACGGGGCTGCCGGCGCCATTTTGCGACGCGTTGTCCTGCGGCAACACTCCATACTTTTTCAGCGTAGGCAGGTCGGCCAGACTCTTGCGCGCGGTCTGCGCGATTTGCGGGTTTGAGCTGTCCTGAAGCCGGTTGAGCAGTGCGGTCGCATCGTCCCACTTTTTTCCGGCGAGATCGATCTGTGCCAGGTTGAGGAGATACTCCTGGTTGCGCGGGCTAAGCTGGATCGCGATCGTGATCGACCCGGTCGCGGAATGGACCCCGCCGCCCTGCAGGCGGGCCAGGGCAAGCATGTGGTGGGCGTCGGCAAAGTCGGGCTCCTTATCGACCACATACACCAGGTCCTGAATCATGTTCGAAACGCCCTGGATTGGCTTTCGGTTTACCTGGGCAGCGCGAAATTTCACCAGCGCCAGATAATAGTGTGTCCAGGTATCGCGGTCGTCGAGCTCGCGTGCTCGGACGAATTCCTCGCCGGCTTCGTCGAATTCTTCTCTTTCCATGCGGATCCAGCCCAGGGCGCGGTGCGCGATCGCATTGTCCCCCTTGGGGTCGGCGATGATGGTCTGCAGATCTTTCTCAGCCTGATCGCGATGTTCGGGCAGGCGCGCCGCCATTTCCGCAACCAGCGATTGCGCCTGGGCCTTGACTACATCCACCACACTGGCCCCGACGTCGAGCGGGCCCAGGGGAGCAGGAAACTGGTTTACCTGACCTCCAGGAGCGCTTGCGCCTGTCTTGGCGTCGGGCTGGGCCTGCGGGGCTGATCCAAAGGCGTGAAAGTAATCTTTCACTGCCTGCTGCAGTTGGGACGGACTCATGCCAAAGGCCTGCTGGATGGCTTGATCAACCGGGACTTTCCGTATCTGTACGAGTCCGAAATAGGTGCCAGCCTCCGATAATTTGTTCCGGTTGAGCAGGTAGTGCATTACGATCCACGACTGCGCGTAGAACATGGGCGGATAGCCGGAAGGGCCGGAACGCATCGCGAACAAGTCCGGCAGGGGAAGCCACGGCCCGTTCAGCACTTCCGCAAATGATTTGGGCGGAACCGAACCTGTCGAGGATTGACTCGGAAACGCATGGTTCCAGGGCAGGTCCGGGGCAGGGTCGCCGCCAATCTGCGCCTGGTTGTCGCCCAGCTTCAGGCTGGAGAAATATTGCGCGAAGCCTTCGTCAAACCAATCCTGGGTCGGGGGATAATTGAAGCTCAGAAACAGGCGGGCAAAATCGTGGGAGACGGCTCGCCAGCTGTCCTCGGCGGCAAGGTCGAGCACGATGTAGTTGCGATCTCCTCCGGGCAAAAAAAATCCGGGAGCGGAGATGGGCCGGCCCTGGCGGAGCGGCGCCACGCGAATGTATTCCTCGTCCGACTGCAGGGCGATCACATCCAGCGGTTCCGGCATCTGCACTTTGGTCTTCATGAAGAGCTGGCCAAAGACCTCGCGCATCTGTTCCAGGCGCAGGCTTACTTCGCGGCCTTTTTTTTCGCCCGCATCGGTGAGGACGGCAAAATGAGCGGAGCTCACGCGGATCCACTTGGGCTCAGAATCGCGGGCGAACGTAGCCGTGCACGCCGCAGCGGTGAAGAGCAACACGACGAAAAGAAAACATCGCGGGCGAAGGGAAATGCTGGACATGTTCGACCCGGCTGAAATGCTACCACGCGGCCACCGTGTGGGGCGGGCGCCCTCGCCCGCTGGCTTTGATTTTGCCTTTGATTTTGCCTTTGCCTTTGATTTTGCCTTTGGCACTCGAAGCATGAACCAGCGAAATCAAAAGCAAGACAAAGTCAAAAGCGGCGGGCGAGGGCGCCCGCCCCACACGCTGTGTTTTCTCTCGAAAGCCTTTTCGCTGCCCACTCGGCGCTCCCGGCCACAACCGGATCTTCGTCCGCTTTCAGCTTCTCCAGCAGCGGTGCAAAACGCGGGTCGCCGCTGTTGCCCATGGCAAGCACTGCGTTGCGCCGCAAACCGCTGCGTTTGGCCCGCCGCACTGCCGACCCGCGAAGCTTTTCCCGATACTCTTCTTCGCTTATCTCCGCCAGCCATTCCAGCGCGGGATTGACCAGCCCTTCCCGCGGCTGAAATTCCGCGGCTCCCGTGGCTGCAGCCTTTCGGTTCCAGGGACACACATCCTGGCAGATGTCGCAACCAAAGACCTCGTGACCCATCAGCGGGCGCAGGTCCTCGGCAATCGCGCCCCGCTTTTCGATGGTCAGATACGAGATGCAGCGATTGGAATCCAGTTGGTAGGGCGCGACCAGCGCGTCGGTGGGGCAGGCATTGATGCAGCGGGTGCAGGTGCCGCAGCGGTCCGGCGCAGGCAGGTCAGGTTCAAGTTCGAGCGAAGTCAGAATGACGCCCAGAAACAGCCACGACCCCAGCTTCTGATTGATGATGCAGGTATTTTTCCCGATCCATCCAATACCCGCGTATTTGGCGTACACACGTTCGACCAGCGGTCCGGTATCCACGTAGCAGCGCGTTTGCAGCGCTGATGACGCGCCGACCGCAGCGCGCAACTGGTTCTCGACCAATCGCAGCCGTGCCAGCACCGCGTTGTGATAGTCCTTCTGGCCCCAGGCGTAGCGGGCAATCCATCCCCGCTGCGGATCATCCGCCTCGGTAGAGTAGGGTTGCGCGGTGTTGTAGTTGATGGCGCAGACGATCACGCTGCGTGCCCAGGGAAGGGTGGTGCGGAGTGAGGCCCGTTTGAGCGCGCCGGCCTTATCGCGCGCTTTCATGTACCCCATCTCTCCGGCACGGCCGGCGGCGATCCATTCCCGAAAGCGATCCAGTTCGCCGAATTCGTGGATGGGCGCAATGCCGGCCAATTCAAAGCCGGCGGCATGGGCTGCCTGCTTCACCAGGCTCGTAATTGGGCTGCTTTGATTCATTCTCAGGGCCGGAACCGCCCAAGCCCGACAGTTCGCGATTGGGCCGTATCCCGATTTAAGACACTGTAATGTCAGTATCCGACCTTCTTAATCCAATGATCAAGGTTCCAGCTTCATACTATTCAAGAAGACTGAGATGAGCGAATTGCGAATCGCGGGTCATCGCAAGCATCCCAGGGGGTGGAGTGAGGGGGCAGGAATGATATGTCGTTCGGAATTTACCTGACCGGTTTTGTGGTCGTGATTGCCGGGCTTATCTACGGGGCCAGCCTGATGCACATACCGACTCACTGGATTGTAGTGGGCGGCCTGGTGCTGGTGGGGATTGGAATTCTGACTGGTGTCAAAGCCACCCGCCAGAAGGACTCCGCAACGTAAACCAAGGTCCGGAGGAGACTTTTCCAGGCTTCCTCCCCAGCGCATAAGAGGAGATACGCAATGAAATGGAATTGGATATATGGCGTAGTGGTTGCAGGCGCTCTCGTCATCCCCGCAGCGGCGCAGATTTCGGTGTATATCGGGCATCCGCCCCCGCGGGCCCGTTACGAACGTAGAGGCCCGCTTCCCGGTCCCGGCTATGCCTGGGTCAACGGCTACTGGTCGCCGCAGGGCGGTCAATATGAGTGGGTGCCGGGGCGCTGGGACCATCCGCCTTACCGCGGAGCGCGCTGGGTCAAGCCCCGCTATCACCACCAGCGGCAGGGCTGGGAGGTGCGTGAAGGACACTGGGACCGTGACGAACATGGCCGGCACCGCGATCACTAGCCAGACCTGAGCCTACGGATTGCATCAGATGAGGCTCGCAGACGGGGCCCCGCCCCTCGGGGCCTTTTTCTGGTGGCTTCCTTGCCCAGTTGAATCCAGCCTGGTATGGAGAAGTTTGGGAGAAGCTTGTGCAGGGGGCGGAGGGCCGACGTCCGACGTCTGATGACTGACGTCTAGATTCCCAGCTTCTTCACTTCTTCGTTGTAATACTTGCGGTACAGGATGTCCCACTCCTGGCTGCCTTCGAGGATGGTCCGCTTCTGATTTTCGATCTTCAGGCGCGCGCTCTGGTCAATCTTGGCTTCCTGGTTGAGCAGTTCTTCGAGAATCTTGCGTATCTCGAGGCGGATCGTGTTGCGATCTTCGAGAAAATCCACGGCATCTACTTCTGCCAGCGCATCCGCCACTACGTGTGCAACCTTGTTAACCTTGTCCCGGCTGATCCTCACAGCACCGCCTTGTACTTGCGGGTAAGCTCGCTCTTCACTTTGCGGAACATTTCCTGATAGTTGGCGCCAGTGCGGCGCATCTCTTCGGAATAGGCCTCGAGAATCACGCGCACTTCGTCATTGATGCGGTCCTCGAGCGACAACTCCTCGAGCATGGCAGCGTGCACCTTTTCGGTGACCGCAGGCACGGCCTTGGTTTCAATATGCCCGCCCGCAATCAGCTTTTTGGTGACTTCGCGGGCCAGGTAGCCCACATATTCTTTGGAAAGAAGCATAGCGCGGATCGAAGCTAGTCTGTGAAACAGGTAGTGTAGCACAGGCGAGCGGAACGCCGGGCTGCTCCTGGCTTCTGGCTTCTAGCTTCTAGCTCAAAGCCTCAGACATTCCGTGCCATGGCGCCTTAGGCGATTCTGGTTCATGTGGAGAGCCGGTAGCCGGAAGCCAGGAGCCAGGAGCTAGTAGCTGCCCCCTGAATTCAGGCATACAATGCAGAAATAAATGTCTCCTGCACCTGACAACCTGGCTGGCCTCAAAGACGACATGATCGCCTTCATCGAGGGCCATGGCATGCGCCGCTTTCATGGCTACGTCGATTATGAAGAAGTGCAGAGCGTAGTCTGGAAGACCGAAGACAATCCCGACAGCTGGAAAGATTTCGTCGAACTGGCGAAGGCTGCGGCCGCACCTTTCCTGACCATGGACTCCTGGACGCTGCGCAAGGAAGAGCTGGATCAGATGGTCGAGCGCCTGGGCAACGCTGAATTCACCAATGATGAAGACGTGGACGAGGCGCGCTGGCTGCGCACCTACATCGGCAAGACCGGGTTCGTGCAGCTCGGCTTCGCCCATCAGGGCATCATGATGGTTTACGAGGCCTCCACCGACTGGTACGACCACTACCAGCGCCTGCTGGAATTGTCGGAAGATTTCGGCGGCATTCCGATCGACGAACCCGACCAGGACGAAGAACCCTGACCCGCGCGGTAGAATTGAATTCCTTTGCGGTCTTTGCGTTCCCTTTGCGTGCTTTGCGGTTAAAAGCTTTTGACCGCAAAGGACGCAAAGAACCCGCAAAGAGCGCAAAAAGATACCCGTGACCGTGCCCTCGCTTAAAAGCCAAAAATTATTTTACCCATGCGCTGGGACTTAAAAAACGCTGACTCGGGAGAAGTCGAACGGCTCGCAGCGGAATTGAGTTCTCAACCAGCGCTGCAACTGAAGGACCCGCGTATCGCCTCGACGCTCGCCCGCCTCCTGGTCATGCGAGGCATAACCGAAGCCGAAGCCGGCAAACGTTTCCTGACTCCCGAACTGGCTCACCTGCACTCGCCGTACCTCATGGCCGGCATGAAGACGGCCGTTGACCGGATCGAAGCCGCCATCGAGAACAAGGAGGCGATCCTCATCTACGGCGACTACGATGTCGATGGCACCACCGCAATCGTCATCCTCAAGACCGCCATCGAGCTCTGCGGCGGTACGGCGGAATTCCATGTCCCGCACCGCATCCGCGACGGCTACGACATGCGCGACGATGTCATCGCGCAGGCGGCCGCGGCGGGCATCAGGCTCATCGTCAGCGTGGACATGGGCATCCGGGCTTTCGCGCCCGCCGAAACCGCCCGGCGGCTGGGCGTGGACCTGATTGTCACCGACCATCACCTTCCGGGCCCGCAAGGCGTTCCGGCTGCACTGGCGGTGGTCAATCCCAATCAGGAAGGTTGTGGATACCCGTGCAAGGAGCTGTGCGGAGCGGGCGTTGCCTTCAAACTGGCTCAGGCCCTGATCGAGCGCCGGATCCCGGAAGGCGAACAGGCCCGGCTGTTGAAGTCGTTTATGAAGGTGGTTGCGATCGCGACTATCGCCGATGCCGTTCCGCTGACCGGAGAAAACCGGGTCTTCGCCAAGCTGGGACTGGAAGGCTTGCGATCGCCGGTGAACCCAGGCCTCAAGGCGCTGCTCGAAGTCGCGAAACTCACCCACGGTCGAACGCTCAACTCCGGGGAAGTCGCCTTCCGCATCGCTCCGCGCATCAACGCTGCAGGCCGGATGGATGTGGCCCGCGACGTTATCGAACTCTTCAGTGTGAAGGACCCGGCGCGAGCCCGCGAGATCGCCGGCAGACTCGATCAGCTCAACGGCGACCGGCAGGAGGAAGAGCGTCGCATCCTGCAATCCATCACATCAAATTTCGAAGAGCGGCCGGCGCTGCGCGAGGCTTTCTGCATCGTGATCGACGGTGAAGGCTGGCACCGCGGGGTGATCGGCATCACCGCCACTCGTGTCGTCGAACGTTACGGGCGCCCGGCGCTGGTGATTTCGCGCAACGGCGAGGATGCTCACGGCTCCGGCCGTTCCATCCGCGCATTTCACCTGCTGAATGCGCTCGAGTCATGTGCCGGACTATTCACGCGCTTCGGTGGACACGCCCATGCCGTCGGCTTCTCGCTGCCGGCCGCAAACCTGCCGGAACTCCGGGCGCGCCTCGACCAGTACGCGCGCACCCGCCTGACCCTCGCCGACTTCGAACCCTCGCTCAATTTTGACGCCGAGCTGGCGCTTGAACAGGTGACACCCGAGCTCTTCAACCTTCTGCAACGGCTGGAGCCGTTTGGCGTGGGCAATCCCCAACCCGTTTTTGCCGCCCGTGCCGTCCGCCTCATGGCCTCGCCGCGCATCATTAAAGATAAGCATGTGAAGCTGAAGCTGGGGCCGGCCGTGGCTTCGTTGTCCCACGGCCCGGACGGGCCGGATGTGAACATCCTGACCACTCCGCGCTGCGATCCGGATTCAGCCGCTTTGCGGCGCGGCGACGTGCGCCAGGCCACCGAGAACCGTCAGGCGACAGATGCCAAATGGCGCCGTGCCATCACCTTCGATGCCCTGGGCTGGCGCATGGCGGAACCATGTCAGCAAGCCGGGCTTCTACCCGGCGATGCTCTCGACATTGCCTTCACCATCGAGAATAACGATCATCCCGAGTACGGAGGCCTCGAACTCTCATTGCGAGATTTCACGCGCATCGAGAAAACCGACGCTTCGTCGAATAACCAGAAAGAGGTCGCGGCCGGTCTATAAAGTTTGGGTACCCGGCGAAGACCTCTGAGAACTGACATCTAAAAACTAAAAACTGCCTTTTACTAAATCAAATCAACACAGGGAAGTTCGCTCTCACCACATGTGGTAGTAGCCGTTGCGCTGGTCCACTTCCACCCGGGTCTTGAACAAACCTTGCAGACGGTCGGCCTGAAGCATCTGCTCTTTTGGCCCATCGGCGATGATGCGGCCGTTCGACATCAGCAGGACACGCTCGATTTCCGGAATCAAATCGGAGAGGTCGTGAGTCACCAGAATGATTCCGATGCCGGCTTTCGCCAGCGAGCTCATGCTCTGACGAAGACTGTGCCGGGCGAAGACGTCGAGAGAATTGCTGGGCTCGTCGAAAAGCAAGGCCCGCGGCTTGTGGACCAGGGCGCGGGCGATGAGCACCCGCCGCGCTTCGCCGGAAGACATTTCGCACACCGGACGCTGGGCCAGGTGCGATATCTCGAGCTGCGCCAGAGCGGCGTCGGCCAGTTCGCGGTGCCCAGGATCGACCACGTGATGGGGGAAGATGCGAGCGCTGCTGAAGAAGCCGGACAAAACCAGATCACGCCCGGAGGCTTCGCCGGAGCTTTTGGACAGAAGGTCGTTCGACACAATCCCCAGCAGTGAACGCAACTCGAAGATATCCCAGCGGTCGGCTCCCAGGATGGTCATGGAAGAACCTTCCCGCGCCACGGGATAACATTCCCGGGTAATGGTCTTGATCAGGGTGGATTTGCCGCAGCCGTTCGGCCCCAGAATGGCCACATGCTCGTCGCCGCGGATCACCAGGCTGAAATCTCCCAGCACAGTCTTGTCTCCGCGCATCACGGAGATGTTCTGCAAGTCCAGTAGAGCAGGCTCCTGCCGGTTCATTGTGCATAGAGTTTAGACGATGTCCGGAATCCTGTTTTCACCTCCGCTGTCCACGTGGGGACAGCCGCCCTCGGCTGTCCGGCAGAGCGACGCTCTGCCATCTGTCGCTCCCGGCAAAAAGCTAGTCGAGCTTCGGCTCGACCGGGAGAGCCGAGGGCGGCTGTCTTCACGCGATTCTTGCAGGGCTTCAAGTAAACTCATATGCAGATGTCCATCCAGATTTCCCACCTTCGGCGCTGGTTTGCGGGGGGCGCCATCGGCCTCCTGCTGGTGGTGGCGTCGGTCTATTTCTACGCCCGTCACAAAGTGGAGAACGCGCTCAAGGAAGTGCCGGCGAAAATTGGAATTGAAATCCAGCAGAGCGCCAAGGGGTTCACCGTCTCCCGTTCTGAACAGGGACACACCATATTTAAGATCGAAGCCAGCAAAGCGGTGCAATACAAGCAGGGTGGACGCGCCGAATTGCATGACGTCACCATCACGTTATACGGGCGCGATTCCAGCCGCTTCGACCAGATCTACGGCGCGGATTTTGAATACGATCCTCAGTCCGGCGACGTAATCGGCAAGGGCCAGGTCCAGATGGACCTGGAAGCCAACCCGGAAGGCATCATTCATCCCGACCAGGCAACGCCCCGGGAACTGAAGAACCCAGTCCACCTGACTACCACGAACCTGTTCTTTAACCAGAAGACCGGGAACGCGCTGACCCGGGAAAAAGTTGAGTTCAGCCTCCCCCAAGCCAACGGGTCTGCCGTCGGCCTCAGCTACGCGGCCGAAACCACCGTCCTGACTCTGCAGTCGCAGGTCGATGTCGCGTTCCACGGCGCCACTCCCGCGCGCCTGACCGCGATTCACGGCACCATCACCAAAAATCCGCGTGTGGTGGAACTCGACCTCCCGCGCTTGCAGAACGGCGCGCGGCACGCTTCCGCGGACAAGGGCACGATTTACCTGCGTCACGACAATACCGTGGACCGCATTCTCGCCAATGGCAACGTTCGGGTTGAGTCCGAGGATTCAGGGTCGGGGAAAGTTCAGTCCAACCAGGTGGAATTGCTCATGGCGGAGAAGCAGGACAATCTGCGGTCCGCCACGTTTTTGGGCGATGTCCGCATGGAGAATTCGGGTCCGCAGCCCATGCAAGGGAGCGCCGGGCGGGTCGTCCTGAATTTCACCGGAAATAATGTGCTGAACACTGTGCACAGCCAGGACAATGTGAGGCTGGTGCAGCATCAGCAACCGGCGACGGGCCCTGGCGGCGCGCAGGATGTCGAAATCACAGCCTCGGCCATAGACTTCTTCGTGACCGCGGGCCGAAGGCTGCAGCGCGCCGACACCTCCGGGCCGGCCCAGATTGCTCTGCGACCCACCCCGGACACCGGGCAGCAGACGCTGGTAACGGCGGGAAAGTTCCAGGCGCGCTTCGATAATTTGGGAAGGCTGGCTTCCGTCCACGGTGCGCCCGACGCCCGCATCGTCTCAAAGACCGCGGGCCAGCCCGACCGGATCAGCACCAGCGACACGCTTGATGCGTCCTTCCACCCCGGCAGCGGCATAGATTCGATCGTCCAGCAGGGAAATATGGCGTATGTCGATGGCGAGCGGAAAGCCTGGGGCGACCGTGCGGTTTACACTCCAGCCGATCAGATGCTGGTCCTGAATGGCTCTCCGCGCGTGGTGGATGGCGGCATGACCACCACCAGCCGGAGCATGCGTCTGAATCGAGCAACCGGTGACGCCTTTGCCGAGGGCGACGTCAAGAGCACTTACAGTGACCTGAAAGCGCAGCCCAACGGGGCCCTGCTGGCGGCATCAGATCCAATCCACGTAACTGCCCGCGCCATGACCGCCCATAGCAGTCCGGCGGTCGCCCTTTACACCGGGGAAGCTCGGCTATGGCAAGACGCCAACGTCATCCAGGCGCCTTCGATTGAGTTCGATCGTAATCGCCGCTCGGTGGTTGCCCAGGGAACGCCGGTTCGACCGGTGTCCACGGTGCTGGTGCAAACCGAGAAGAGTGGAAAAGTCACCCCGGTCAGGATCACCTCGGCGCGCTTGAGCTACACCGACAGCGAGCGAAAGGCGCGCTTTGAGGGAGGCGTGCAGGCCCAGGGAGCAGAACTCACGATTACTGCGCGCATAATGGATGTGTTCCTGCAGCCGCGCGACCAAGCCACAACCAATCAATCACTTACGGGGACAGGCAAGATCGACCACATTATTGCCGACGAACATGTCGTCATCGCCCAGCCAGGGCGGAGAGCGCTGGGCGATCATCTGGTCTATACCACTGACGACGACAAGTTTGTGCTGACGGGCGGTTCTCCTAGCATTTTTGATGCCGAACACGGCAAGATTACCGGGGTTTCGTTGACTTTGTTCAGACACGATGGTAGGGTTTTGGTCGAAGGCAATAACTCATCCCCTACAGTGACAACGACGCGAGTGGCACGTTAAATGCGTACCCTGGCCACAGACGAAATCGGCAAATCTTACCGCGGGCGACGGGTCGTAAACGGGGTCAGCATTCGAGTGGGGCAGGGCGAAGTTGTTGGTTTACTTGGACCTAACGGCGCCGGCAAGACCACAACCTTCTACGCCATCGTCGGTCTGATACCCCCGGATACCGGCCGGGTCCTGATCGACGAAGAGGAAATCACCGACGTGCCGATGTACTTAAGGGCACGCCAGTACGGCATCAGCTACCTCCCTCAGGAAGCTTCTGTATTCCGCAAGCTTACGGTTGAGGAAAACATCCTCGCCGTGCTGGAAGCCCAGCCCATTTCCTGGCACGAGCGCCGGGAAAAAATGGAGGAGCTGATCGATCAGCTAGGGTTGGAGCATATCCGCCAGAATCGTGGGTATGCGTTGTCCGGGGGAGAGCGACGGCGGGTGGAAATTGCCCGCGCCCTGAGCATCAACCCCACGTTTATTTTGCTCGACGAGCCGTTTTCCGGGATCGACCCGATCGCGGTGCTCGATCTGCAGAAGATCATCAGCGATCTGAAGTCGAGCGGAATCGGAGTTTTGATCACCGACCACAACGTCCGCGAGACGCTGGCGGTCACGGACCGGGCATACATCATTGATGGCGGCAGAATTTTAGCCTCGGGCATGCCCGAGCAACTGGCCAGCGATCCTCAGGTACGAAAGGTGTACCTGGGAGAGAGCTTCTCGCTGGTGTAATGCAGTCGTCAGTCTTCAGCCGTCAGCCAAACAAGCTTACGGCCCGATAAACGACGGACGAGTTTTTGGCTGACGACTGAAGACCGACGACTGACGACTGATTATGGTTTTACTCCAGCCAAAGTTGCACCTGAGACTGTCGCAGCGGCAGATTCTCACACCCGGCCTGGTGCAGATGGTCAGCGTGCTCGCGCTCAACAAGCTCGAGCTGCGCGACATGATCACCGCAGAAATGGTGGAAAATCCGGTGCTGGAGGAGTTGGAGGATACCGTTCCCCTGCTCGATGATGCTGCCCGCCAGGAAGAAGATCGCGAGCGCATCAAGCCGGAAGAAAACACGGTCACTGCGGAAGAAAAGAAAGATCCATTCGAAGAAATAGATTTTGGCTCGTTCTTCCAGGAATACCTCGATCCCGGCTATCGCAGCCGGAGTGAGATGGAAGAGATCGAGCGGCCGTCATTCGAGAATTTTCTCTCCAAGCCCACCACCCTTTCCGACCACCTGGCCTGGCAACTCGGCGCCTTGTCGGTGAGCCCGGAGGTGCGCGAGGCGGCGGAAACGATCATCGGCAATCTGAGCGAAGATGGCTACCTGATCGCCAGCGACGAGGAACTGCTGGGCATCGCTCCGCCTGCCGCTCCGGAAGTGGACGCGAGCATCGCTGAGAGCGTGGTCAAGGAAGCGGCTGCCCTGGGGCTGGCCACGGACCTGGACGAAGCCGAGCCCACGCTGGACGAAGCGGACGCCGCGTTGTCCTCCGAATGGGACGCACTGGCCACTCCTGAGATGGCGACTTCGGCCAGCGCCGACGGTACCGCCGTCGCACCCGCGCCGGAAGTAGCCCCACCTGCTCCGCCTCCCGCGCCGCAGCCCGAAGCGGCGGCCCCGAAAAAGCCGGCGCAGCCTCTGTTTCAGCCCAGTTTTAAAGTTCATGATCTGCACGAGGCCCTTGATCTGGTGCGCCAGATGGATCCGCCTGGAGTCGCCTGCCGGGACTTGCGCGATTGCCTGCTCTATCAGTTGCGCTACCACCAGGCGCAACTGGCCACGCACAAGAATGGAAACGGCGAGGCCACGGCACAAGTTCTGACCGACGCGGTTGCCATCGTGGACCAGCACCTGCGCGCTTTACAGAACAAGCAATATAAAGAAATCGCGCGCGCCATCGGGCGGACGCCGGAAGCGGTGCAGGAAGCCCTGGACTACATTCGGACACTCGATCCCCGCCCCGGTCTGCGTTACAACAAGAGCCAGCCCCGCCTGATCGAGCCGGATGTGGCATTCATCAAGCATGGCGATGAGTGGCTGGTGATGATGAATGAAGACGATGTCCCGGTGCTGCGCCTGAATCCCGCCTACAAGCGCCTGCTGACCCGCGACACCAACGACAAAGACACGCGCAACTACGTCAAGGAGCGTTACAAGAGCGCCATCCAGCTCATTAAAAACATCGAACAGCGCAAGCAGACCATCACCAAAGTCTGCTATGCCATCGTCACCCGGCAACAGGATTTTCTGGAAAAAGGCATCGACCAGCTCAAACCGATGATGATCAAGGAGGTCGCCGAAGAAATCGGCGTGCATCCTTCCACGGTCAGCCGGGCGGTTGCCAGTAAATACGCTCACACCCCCCAGGGCGTATTTGAATTGCGCTATTTCTTCAGCGAGAGCGTGAACGGTCCCCAGGGTGGCAGCACTTCGCTGCTCATCCTCAAGCGCCGGGTCAAAAAGCTCATCGAGGAAGAAGACCCAAGCCGCCCGTTGACTGACGAGCAGATCACTCGCATCTTGCAGTCACAGGGCATCCAGGTCACGCGCCGCACGGTGGCAAAATACCGCGAAGACATGCGCATTCCCAGCACTCATCAGCGCAGAGTTAAGAAATAAGCTGCGGAAAATCGTGAGTTGTCATCCGAGCGGAGTGGAAACTTCGCTCCGCGAAGTTTCCACGCAGTCGAAGGACCCCTATAGTTGCGATGCTCAGTAGGGTTAGGGAATTTGCATACCGCGAGGAAGCCGTGCCTTCACAGGTTGTGCCGCTGGAAGGGGTCCTTCGACTTCGCCGCTCCATTCGCATGCGAATGAATCGGCTACTCTCAGGATGACATGTTGGTTTTTCGGCACCTCTGATGGCAGGGCAAGAAGAAAGGGGCGCTCATGAACGTAGAATTTACCGGCAGACACTACGAAATCACTCCCACCATCCGCAAGTCGGTCGAAACCGGACTGACCAAAATCCGCAAAATCCTGGGCGACAAATTCGATACCAAGGTCATCCTGGCCATCGAGAAGCGCCGCCACAAGGCGGAAATTACGATCAGCCCGCGCAATGGACCGCTGGTCGGTGAAGCCCAGGCCGGTGACATGAAGTCTGCCGTCAACGAGGCCCTGGATCATCTGGAAAAGCAGGCGGTCAAGTACAAGACGCGATGGCGCAGCAAGAAGCGCCATGACCTGAAAAAATGGAATGGCAAGGAAGCCCAGCAGGAGAGCCTGCCGGCCAGGGTCGGGATCATCGAAACCACGGAGACCGAGATCTCGCTGGTGGTGCACAAATTTCCGGCTGTCGCCAAGTCCACGGAAGTACATCTCGTCCGTTCCGAGGACGCCGTCGCCCTGCGCCCCATGACGCTGGAGGAAGCCATCAAGGAGGCCCACTTCCGCGACCGTGACGTATTCGTATTCCGCGATCCCAAAGGGAAAGTCATGGTGCTGCACCGCAACCGGGAGGGAAAGCTGGAGCTCATCGAAGCGCCTTAAAGCCTGTGTGGGGCGGGCGCCCTCGCCCGCCGCTTTTGACATTGTTCAGCTTGAGATCCCAGTTGGTCTATCTGAACGCTCAAAGGCAGGATCAAAAGGCCAAGTCAAAGGCAAAGGCGGCGGGCGAGGGCACCCGCCCCACACCTAGTATTCTTCCGTGACCACGGAAAACCCAGTCAGATTGGCAATTCCGAATGATGTCGTAATCGCAACATCGGAGGCATCCCGGCCGGTCGCCATCAACACCCTCCCAATCCTCGGCTGAACATGGCGCGCATCAAATGTCCACCAGCGATTTTGCAGATACACTTCGAACCAGGCGCTGAAATCCATGGGTGTGGGCTGCAAGGGAACGCCAATGTCGCCCAGGTATCCCGTAGCGTAGCGAGCAGGAATGTTAAGGGCGCGGCAAAACGTGACGGCCAGATGCTGGAAGTCGCGGCACACTCCAGTGCGCTCGGTAAACACGTCCAGTGCAGTCTTCGACGAACGCGCGTGCTGGTAGCCGAATGCCACCTTCCAGTTCACCCAGCCGCAAATGGCCTGTACGCGGCTCCATCCCGGCTTCAGGTGGCCGAACAATTCGACAGCGATATTCGATAACCGGTCCACTTCACAATAGCGGCTGTTGAGCAGATAGCGCAGCAGGTCTGGAGGCAGTTCGTTCACCGGATGCTCCTGCGCCTCAGGATCGCCCGCGTCGGGCGTGCCGCTGTCTTCGATGAGCGTAGAACTGGTCAGCCGCAGCGGCCCTGCCGGCGCCAACCATCGCGCGCAACGGTTGCCGTAGCTGTCGATGTAGCTCTCCACTCTTACTTCGGGACTGATGGTCACCTCATCCGGTTCGCGCAGGTCTGGAACGCGGGAAGGATGCACATGCAACATGCCGACCATGGCCACGGTCGCTGGAATCTCGAATTGAATGTCATAGCCCAAACGGATCAGCATGGGAGGACCTTTCCCGGTCTCTCTCGCCAGGACGGCGCGTCTTGTCCAGGCGCTATGGGCGATCATTATTACCCATACCGAGGCTCGATTGGATTCAAAATCCCAATCGGCGTGAGCACGGGTAGCGCCGGGAAAACCACGTGGGGACAGCCGCCCCCGGCTGTCCGGTCGAGCGCAGCTGGACCGCCCCAGGTCGTAGGAGAAATTGCGGAACCTTGCTCCGTCGGACAGCCGAGGGCGGCTGTCCCCACGTGGTCCGCGGCGACGCCTGCCCCGGCGCTACCGTTATACTTCCACACATCGGGGAAACTCATCGGGAAGGAAAGACTTTTCCATGACAGGATGGCAAAAGACCGTCGCAGCCGCGCTCCTTGCGGCCATTCCTGCGGTCGCTGCCGGTCCGTATTCCGTGGCTGCGCAGTCATCTCCGTCTCATGTTCGAGACGCGAAGGCGTGCAAGCTCATGCCGACGCCGGAGCTGGAGGCAAGTTACCGCGGCAAGGTCAGCAATCCCCAGGGCAGCGACGGAGATTCTTCAATTTGCACGGTGAACATCGATGGGCTTGCCGTGAAGCTGCAAAGCCAACCCCCGGGAACAGCGGGGGTGCCGACGTCGATTGCCCAGGGGCTCGTCGGAGCCCGCATGATGTTAGGCGCAGCAAAGCAGGCTCCTAACACCAATACCAAAGACTTTGGCAGAGTCGGGTGCCTCACCATGAAGATGACGAAGGGATTCGGCGGCAAACCGCTGGCTAGACCTTTGCTCACCACGTCGTGCTTTCTGGTGGAGGGAGGTTACCTGAACCTGTCGGTGGCCAGCGAGAATCCGAAGCAGGTTCGATTCGACCTGGTCAAAGAGCTGCTGGAAAAAGCGGCGGCGCAGCGTTAGTGTCCTGAGTCAGAAATACAAATTGCTGCTTTGATTATGCTGACCCGTTCGCCGATACTTCCCGGCTCGACTGAAACCAGTTCGAAGCCGAAGTCGCGGTAAGTCTCTTCGTGAATTTTCTCAAAGCGCACCGTTTCCTCAAAGCTGATCCGCCGCGCGTCGGTAGGCGTGATGAAGCCAAGATTCCGAATGAAGAAGACCCGGTTTTGGTATATTCCTTCTTTTCTGACACGCTCCAGTTCGCTGGCAAGAAAAGGTGAAAAAGGGTATCCGAGATAGACTGCCAGGGCCGCGGTACACACCGCGCAACGGTCGTGGAACTGAATGTCATCAGGTTGATAAGACGCTCGAATCTGACGGTCCCTTTGCAGTTTGGCGACTGAATCAATGAACGAGGGATGCATCCAGGGTTGAACAATTCCTTGGGCCTGTGCGGCGGCGATGACGTCCGTAGCTGCCTCTTCGACTACGCTGAAACCGTCGAGGTCCAACTGGCGGATGATCGCCGTCTTGCCTGCACCCGGCGCGCCGGTGATGATGAACCTTCTCACGTGGTTTTACTTCTCATCGAACTGTGCTCGTCGAACTGTGTCCTGCACCGGAAATACTGACTCAGCGGCCACCCCACCAAACTGAATTTTGGAGATTGTTTCTCCTACGCGCTCGCCAAATCACAAGGAGAGCCGCTTCTGTTCAAAGGCCGAGACTTCTCGGGGACGGATGTGAAGGCGGCGGGGGCGTGAGCTGGGTACGGGAAAACCGGGGAAGTTGACGCTCACTGACTTTGCAGAACAGGTCCCCGAAGGACGAGAAACTGCGGCGCCACGCGCACTCCTACGCCAGCGCCAGGTTCAGATTCTCAATCGACTCGTCGATTTCGGCGGTGCTTTTGTAGCCGACGGTCACGCAATCGACGCCGGCATTCTTGAACGCAAACTTCATCGCCTGCCGCCGGTCCTCGCGGTTGAATGTGCCTTCGCCGATCAGTTTCATGGAGATTACGCCCGTTCCTCCTTTGCGAACTTCCTTTACGTGCGCGACAACTTCGGGGACGTTCCCTGACCCGTGAGTAGCGTAGTCTTCGGCGTCCATGCTCTTGCCCTTGTGATTCATCCGGATCATGGCGACGTCGAGCCAATCGTTCCCCGGGACGCGTCGCAGCGCGGGCAGGCCGTGGACCGACGCGCCGTGACTCAAAATAACCTTCTTGGTTTGGGCTTCCAGGATCGCATCCTGCCAGCGGCGAGTGTCGGCTGGCCAGGTCGAGGTGTGTTGCCAGTGCAGCAACATGATGTCGAAATACTCGGTGTTCGCCAGGGTGCGCAACTCGTCGAACTTCTGCTGCGGACTCACTCCGTCATGAGTGGTCACCTTCGACATCAGTTGATAACTCTCCCGCGGAATGCCCTTGAGGGCGACGCCCAGCATCTTGTGCATCTCACCGTAGGATTCGGCGGTCTCGAAGAAGCGAATGCCCCGGTCGTAGGCGTAGCGCACCAGGCGGGTGAATGATTCCTGCCCAAGATCGCGCTGCACCTGCCCGCTGAAACTTCCCGTGCCAAAAGCCAGCCGCGTTACTTTCACTCCAGATCTTCCAAGGGTTACGAAGTCGGTCGCCGTCTG
>Ga0207706_10000940_pt1 | contig 29781 bp, 25 predicted proteins | sample KBSC53metaG_FD_184318 | JGI IMG/M metagenome (GOLD analysis project Ga0207706, IMG submission 184318) | Corn rhizosphere microbial communities from Kellogg Biological Station, Michigan, USA - KBS C5-3 metaG (SPAdes) (version 2) | ecosystem: Host-associated > Plants > Roots > Rhizosphere > Soil ... | reverse complement strand
AGTCCTGCAAGCTGCGCGTCGGGCGCCATCGCGATCAGTCGGCCGCCGGCACTGACCCAGTTCGTGAGCGCGGTGACCTGCGCGCCGCTCAGCCCCATCTTCGCCAGCACGACGACGTCGTGATTGGCGAGCGCCGCATTGAGATTGGAGACGTCGGCGACGTCGAAGGCGTTGAGCCCTTCCGTGCGCAGGATTTCCGCGTAGTACTTGCCGAACGTGGACGAGCTCGACGTGACGACGACGATGGGACCGCCCGGCCCCTGATCGGGCGGCAGCGCGGCCATCGCGACGCGCAACAGCCATACGGCCGCGATCGCGAGCGGAAGCAGCAGCAGGAGTCCCCGCGCGCGTCCGCGATGCGTGCGTTGCAGTCGTCCCAGCGTCAGCATGACCGTGTGGTCCGCCGCTTCCTCGTCGGTTTCAGCCGCATCGCGTTCACTGCGTACCGGAGCTCAGCTCTTTTTTCGCGCCGGCGACATTCCAGCGCGTGATGCGGCTATCCTCGCCAGCGGAAAGCAACTGGCTGCCGCTGGCGTTGAACACGACGCTGTTGACGAAGCCCGTTACGCCGGGAAGCGTTGCTCGCAACTTCCGCGCAGCCACGTCCCAGATCAGGATCCGCGTGTCCTCGCCGGCGCTCGCGAGCGTCTGACCGTCGCGGCTGAACGCGATTGTCCTGACCGGGCCCTGGTGACCCTGGAGCGCGTAGATCTGCTGTCCGAGCGCCACGTCCCACAACAGCACGCGCGCATCCTCGCCGGCGCTGGCGATGAGCCGCCCGTCCGGACTGAAGACGATCGCGTTGATCTCGCCTGCCTGGCCGAGCAGCGTCTGGACAAGCCGGCCCGTCGCGCTTTCCCAGATCGTGATGCGCGCATCGGGGCCGGCAGCGGCGACCAGCTTGCGGTCCGGACTGAACGCGACCGTGTTGATGAAGTCAGTCTTTCCCATGAGTATTCTGCTCAGCTTGCGGGACGCCACGTCCCACAGCAGAACGCGCGTTTCCTCGCCGGCACTCGCAACGAGCGCGCCGTCCGGGCTGGCAGCCACGGCGCGAATCGGATGTTCATGACCATGGAAAGTCGCCTCCCCGTTACCGCTGGCCGCATTCCAAAGCCGAACGTCGCTGTCCCTGCCGACGCTCGCCACCTTTTTTCCGTCTGCGACGAATGCAACGCCCGTCGCAGCGCCTTTCGAACTGCCTGCCGACGTGATGCGCACCTTGAGATCCGCGAAGTCCCAGATTCGCGTCGTACCGTCCGTACCTGACGTCGCGATCGCGGCACCGTCCGGGCTAAGTGTCAGCCCGGTAAGGCCTTTCCAGTCGTGCACTCCATCGCGTTTCCGCACGAGCGCCTTGGCGGTCGCTGCGGTGGCTTTACTGGCCTGCGGTGTACTTGCGCTTTGCGTGGAGTCGGCGGAGATCGCCGATGCGGGAGCAGGCTGCTCTGCGGGGATCTGGGAAACGCTTGTCCGAGGAGGCGCCGCGGCAACTCCGCCGGCAGAGGCGTTGCGCGTCGGTGACGCATCCGGTTCGCGGAATTGATGCACCGACGATCGCGCCGCTCCCGTGGCAACGTCCCAAACGATCAATTGCCCATCGTCGGCAACGCTGGCGAGTGATTTCGCATCGACCGCAAACGCGACGTCGGCGACCACGTCGTCGTGGCCGACGAGCGTTCGCAGCAGACGACGCGCGGCGACATCCCAGAGCGCGATCCGCGAATCGGTCGTCGACGCGAGCAGACGGCCGTCGGCGCTGAACGTCAGCATGCCGGCTCCCTGGTTCGGATTGGCCGGCAACCGTGAGCTTCGCGCGCCGGATGCCACGTCCCACAGCGTGATCCGGCCCATCTGATCGGCGGCTGCCAGCGTCGTCGAATCCGGGCTGAAAGCGATGGCGTCGAGCGCAGCGGCGCTGGAAAGTACACCGATGGAGGATCTCGCATCGACGTCCCACAGCGTCAGGCGGGAGCTTTCGTCGACGCTGGCGAGCGCTGCGCCGTCCGGACTGAACAGAAGCGCCGAAACATTGCCGCCGGGAACATCCGCGAGAACGCCGATCGACGCTCCCGATGCCGCGTCGACCACGCGAACGCGCCCGCCGATATCTCCCACGGCGATCCGCCGCCCGTCGCTGCTGATTGCAACGGCTGAAATCGCCGCGTCGCCCGGCCGTGCCGCCTGCGCGAATCCCGACGCGACATTCCATACGATGGTCCGCCCATCACGGCCGCCGCTCGCCAGCGTACGGCTGTCCGCACTGAACGCCATCGCGGTGACGCTGCCGTCGTGGCCCGTCAGGACGCTGCGACGAAAACCGGTCTGTGCGTCCCACACGACGATGCGGCCATTCGGCGTGGCACCTGCGACGACGGCCCCATCCGGACTGAACATCACGCCGGCCAGCGTTTCGCCGCGGTCCCCGAACGCATACCGCGTCGCACCCGAGCCGATATCGCGCAGCATGATGCGATCAGACGCAATGCCCGCGAGCGTCCGGCCATCGGCGCTGAACGCAAAACGATTGGCGGCGAGGGTGATTCGAATCGACTGATTCTGACCCACGGTCGCCCAGGTCGAAGGCAGCGACGGCGGCGTGGCCCGACTGCTGAAAACGAGCAACAGCAGGCCCGCGAAGAGCGCAGTCAGGACGGTGAGTCGCCCAGGCATTCCAGTGACAACCTCGCGGTGGGGGTGATTCGCACCCTCGTGGAAGACAAACTGTTGCGCTCGAGGGCGCGATTCAGTATCTGCGCGAGCCGCGACCGGGATAATTGATCGACCGGTATATTTCCCTATACCGGGCGATATAGAGCCGAAGCGAGGCTGAAAATCGACTTGGAATGCGCGATTCAACGACCCCGCGACGGGATCATGCGATGCAGTAATGCCGGCGTGCGCGCTTCAACCTCACGCAGCAGGTTCGGCAGCCGTGGCGGTGCGGCGAGCCATCCCACGGCCACTCCGCACGCACCCGCCAGCATGTCGAGAACCTCGAAGCTCCGGTAGCCGATCGCTCGCTGCACGAACTCGAGCGCGATGCCCATCGCAACGAACGTCGTGGCCCAGGCGATCCGTCGCCGCAACCGGAGGTCGAGCTGCGCGAACCAGAACATCAGCGTGGCGTAGGCGAGCACGTGCCCACCCTTGTCGCCGTTCGCGCCGGGCAACGTAATCGGATCGGGCGTGAGCGAAAGATAGATGACGAGCGCGACCAGCAACGCGCCGATGGTCTGCCACAGCGAGCGCCAGCGAAGCGAGCCATCGCTTGTTCGGTGCTGCGTCATCGCAGCCTGCGCGCCGGATTGCCGGCGACGGTGCTTCCGGCCGGCACGTCGCGAATCACGTTACTGCCGAGTCCCACCAGCGCTCCCTTGCCGATCTGCAGGCCGTTCTTCAGCGATGTTCCGCTGCCGACGTAGCAATTCTCCTCGACGACGGTGCCGCCGGCGATGGTGACGCTCGCACCGATCAGCGACCAGTCGCCCACGACGACATCGTGATGGATGACCGTATTCGGGAGCACGCACACATGGTTGCCGATGCGTGCGTTACTGGTCACGACGACGCCCGCCATCAGCAGCACATTGTGGCCAATGGTTGCCAGCGGAGAGACGCTCGCGCGGGGATGGATGACCCGCGCAAAGCGCTGCTCGGGAATCCGGAGACCCTCGATTGCCTCCCGGCGCCTGCGATACGACAGCGGGCTGCCGGGAACCGCCAGCACGTGCGCATCGGGCAACGCGTCGAGCGCAGTCCTCGGCATGACGCGGTGACCGTGCCGGTCGCTGCCTTGCTTGCCGGGTTCGTCGTCGATGAAACCGGCAAACGCGTACGCGTCACCGAGGCAGTCGAGGGCCTCGAGACCGTTGCCGTTGCAGGGGAAGATCAGCAGCGCGCGCGTCGTAGAACCGGTCACACCGCGACTCGAACGACCTGCCGGTTCACGCGGCCGCACCGGCGGTAACGAGATCCTGGCTCGTCGTGGCGAGCTTGCGCACGGCGCGGCTCACGATCTCGCACTGATCGAAAGCGAGCTCCGGATACATGGGCAGCGACAGCACTTCGTCCGCCGCCTTCTCGGCATGCGGGAAGGAGCCCGCCCGATAACCCAGGTCCGCGAACGCCGGCTGCAGATGAACCGGCACCGGGTAATGGATACCGGTTTGAATGCCCTGCGCAAGCAGCAGCTCCTGCCACGCCTGCCGGCGAGGCGACCGGATTGCATAAACGTGGTACACGTGGCGAGCGTACGACATCTCGTCGGGAAGCTGCACTCCACTTCCGTCGAGCAGACCGCGATACCAGTCGGCCGCCGTTCTGCGCGCGTGTGTCCAGCGGTCGAGATGACGCAGCTTGACGCGCAGCACCGCGCCCTGGATGCCTTCCAGCCGATAGTTGTAGCCCTTCAACACGTGGTGATATTTCCGCTCCGCGCCCCAGTCGCGAAGCATCCTGATCGTTCGCGCGTACTCGGCGTTCCCGGTGACGACCATGCCGCCTTCCCCGTACGCACCGAGGTTCTTGCCCGGGTAGAAGCTGAAGCACGCAAGGTCGCCGAGACTTCCCGTCCGCCGGCCCGCGTACTCGGCACCATGCGCCTGGCAGGCATCCTCGATCACGACCAACCCGTGGCGACGCGCGGTGGCCATGATCGGGGCCATGTCGGCGGGCTGGCCGTAAAGATGGACCGGAATGATCGCCTTCGTCCTGTCCGAGATCGCAGCCTCGATCGCGTTCCCATCGATCGTGAACGACCGCGGATCGATATCGACGAACACCGGCTTGGCACCCGTATAGCAGATGGCCGAAACGGTTGCGACGAACGTAAAGGGCGTCGTGACGACTTCGTCTCCCGGACCCACGCCCGCCGCGAGCAGCGCGAGATGCAATGCGCTCGTCCCGGTGTTGACGCCGATGCCGTGCTCCGCCTGGCAATACGCGGCGAACTCGCGCTCGAACGCCGCAACCTCGCTGCCGAGCGTGAACTCGCAGCTGTCCAGCACCCGCGCGATCGCCTCGCCGACCTCCGTGCGAATCGTCGCGTACTGCGCCTTCAGATCGACGAAGGCAATCATGCGGCCTTCCCGTGGTGCTGCACGTACAGCGTCTCTCCCTTTCCCCGCATGGAGCTGGTCGCCGCCTCGATCAGCTCGACGACGCGCAGCCCGAGGCGCCCATCCGTCTGCGGCACCTTGGCGTTTTCGATGCAATCGATGAAATGCGCTCCCTCCACCTGCAGCGCTTCCGACACGTCGAGCTTCGGCGCCCACATGTCGCCCGTGCGGTACCCGACGCGCATCTGGTAGATCTGCTTCGGATCGTCCGTGAAGCTCACGCCCTTGTCGTAGATCTTGATCTTCTCGCTCGGCTCGAGATCGTCGTACGCGATCATCTTCTTGCTGCCGCCGACGAAGATCTGGCGCACCTTGACGGGCGCGAGCCAGCTCACGTTCGTGTGCGCGATCGTTCCCGAGCCGTAGAAAAGCGTGATGTAGGCGAGGTTCTCGGGCGTGCCGGGGAAATGGTTGATGCCACTCGCCGACACGGCAACCGGGTGCTCGCCGAGCAGGTAATCAAGAATCGAGAAATCGTGAACCGCAAGATCGGAGATTACGCTCACGTCCCGCTGGAACAGGCCGAGATTCACCCGGATGGAATCGTAGTAGTAGAGGTGGCCGAGCTGTCCGGCCTTGATCACCTCCGCCATCTTCCGCACCGAACCGGTGTAGATGAATGTGTGATCGACGAGCAACACCTTCTTGCGCCGCTCCGCCTCGTCGACGAGCTTGCGCGCCTGCAGTGACGTTTCCGCCATCGGCTTTTCGAGCCACAGGTGCTTGCCCGCCCTGAGAACGGCCATGCCGAGCTCGAAATGCGTATGAACCGGCGTCGCGACCGCTATGGCATCGATCGACGTGTCCCCCAGCAGCTCCTGGAAATTCGTCGTCGTCTCGATGGCCGGGTAGCGGCGATGCACGAGCTCGAGCTTCGCAGCGTCGAGGTCGGCCACCTTGCGGACCGTTGCACACTGCAGCTCGGCGAAGTTCCGAACGAGGTTCGGACCCCAGTAACCGTAACCGATGACCCCGATGTTGATCATGTGCGTCACGCACTCGTGCCTGGAGGCGAACGGTCGAAGGCCGCGGTCCCATTGACGCGCGGCCCGGCGACCCCGCCCCTCGTCGGAGCGGAGCCGTGCCGAACGCGCGCATCCCCGATTACCCGGGCGGGCACCCCCGCCACGACGGCAAAATCGGCAACGTCCTTCGTGACCACCGCCCCCGCTCCGACGAGCGCTCCCTCCCCTATCGTTACGCCAGAAATGATCGTGGCGTTGGTCCCAATCGATGCGAATCGCTTGACGTGCGTGGCTTCGACCTTCCAGTCGGCCTCGGTCTGCAGGCGCCCATTGCCTGCAGTCGCGCGCGGGTAGCGATCGTTGGTGAACATCACGCCGTGTCCGACGAAGACGCCTTCGTCGATCACGACACCTTCACACACGAACGTGTGCGAGGAGATCTTGCAGCGGCGGCCGACGACCGCGTTCTTCTGGATCTCGACGAATGCGCCGATCTTCGTTTCGTCGCCGATCGTGCAGCCGTACAAATTTACCAACGATTCGTGAGGAATCGCCACGTTCTCCCCCAGTCGAACCGTCTTCGCGATCGGCATTGCGCGCTTCCGTCGGATATCCAGCGCAGATAATCGTCTGTCATGCCTGCTTCTCACATATACCGGTTGGTATAGGTTGCTATATCGCGCGATAGATACATGCTTGAGGCATTCGCACTCCATACTCGGCGGCAGAGGGAGAGAGCGATTACGCTCCAACAGACGTTGCCATGACCCACGAAATGTCGATCAGACTGCGCGAGCCCGCATCGGCGCGCCAGTCCACCGATCCGCCTCCGCCCAATCTGCTTCATCTCGCGCCGATACCCGAAGGGATTCCTGCGGCCGCTCGGATCTCGCTCAGTGCGTTGCGGGCACCTGCGCCGGATAACACGTCAGCTCACTCGCCTGATGGAGGGCACTCGGATGTTCTCGCGCGGGAAGCGTTTCTGGTGCAGCTCGAGCGCGAAAAGCGGCGCGCCGACCGCTCGAAAGCGAGCCTCTCCGTCGCAACGTTCCGCTTCTCCAAGGAAGCCGACGAGGACGATGCAAATCGGCTCCTGGCGCTTCTTAGTGCCAGGAAACGCGAAACGGACGTCGTCGGACGGCTGAACGACGAGCTCGTCGCGGTGCTTCTCCCTGACACCGGATCCGAGGGTTCGCAGCAGTTCATCCGGAAGATCACAGATGGCGCCTTGGGCGTCCGTTTCGCGGCCGCCGTCGAGACCTATCCAGACCACCTTCTCGAGCACATGAGCGGAGAGCGCGGCGAATACCGACCGCTCGTCGAAATCGGTGCGGAATCGGCAGTTAGGCCGCGCCCTGCGGCCCTCGCGGTAAAGAGGGCCATCGATTTCGTCGGCGCTGCCGCAGGGTTGATCGCGTTTTCTCCGTTGATGCTGATCGTGGCACTCGCGATCGCGCTCGATTCGCCAGGACCGCTCGTCTACAAGCAGGTTCGCCTGGGCCGTGGGGGGCGCCCGTTCGTGTTCTACAAGTTCCGCTCGATGTACCGCGATGCCGACGATCGCATCCACCGGAATTACGTGAGAAACCTCATCGAGAGCGGCAGGAGGTCCGGCGCCGCCCGGGATGAATCGAAACCATGGTCGAAGCTCGAGTCGGACTCGCGGATCACCCCGGTCGGCAGGTTCATCCGGAAGACCTGTCTCGACGAGCTGCCGCAACTCGTCAACGTGCTGAAGGGTGATCTGAGCCTGGTCGGGCCTCGACCGCCATTACCTTATGAAGCCAGCGCCTACGATTCGTGGCACTTCCGGCGAATGCTCGACATGAAGCCGGGCGTTACCGGTCTCTGGCAGGTGGGAGGCGGCAATTGCGCCTCGTTCAATGACATGGTCCGAATGGATCTGCGGTATGTCCGGCGGTGGTCCCTCGCGCTCGATCTCGAGATCCTGCTGCGGACTGTTCTCATCGTTCTTGGCAAAAGAGGCGGCGGCTAGCGCCCTTTTCATTGCATGGATATAGACGGCGCGAGCATTCTGGTCACCGGTGGATGCGGACTCATCGGCTCGGCAACCATCGATCTTCTTTTGCGCGATTACTCGCCGGCGCGCATCGTCATTCTCGACAACCTCAGCCGGGGCACGCTGACGAACGTGGCGGCCGCGCTGAAGGATCCGCGGGTGACGCTGATCCGGGGCGACATCCGGAACGCGACGGCCGTGCACGAGGCCGCACGCGGTGTTGATGCGGTGATCCATATGGCCGCACTGCGCATCACGGCGTGTGCCGCCGAACCGCGTACAGCGCTCGAAGTGATGTGCGACGGCAGCTTCAACGTCGTCGAGGCCGCGCGCACCGTGGGCGCGCGGGTCGTCGCCGCTTCGTCGGCTTCGGTCTACGGCATGGCGGACACATTTCCGACGCGCGAGAACCACCATCCGTACAACAACCAGACGTGGTATGGGGCGAACAAGGTGATGCTCGAAGGCTTGCTTCGCTCATATCACGCGATGTATGGATTGCCGTATGTCGCGCTGCGCTACTTCAACGTGTACGGACCGCGGATGGACACCCACGGAAAGTACACCGAAGTCCTGATCCGGTGGATGGATCGCATCGCCGGGGGAGAGCCACCGCTGATCCTGGGCGATGGTCGGCAGACGATGGATTTCGTCTTCATCGACGACGTGGCACGCGCCAACGTGCTGGCGCTTGCATCGGATTGCTCTGATGACGTTTTCAACGTCGCATCGGGAACCGAAACCAGTCTGCGCGATCTGGCGGTCGCGCTGCTACGAGTAATGGACTCGCATTTGCGTCCTGAGTACGGGCCGGAGCGCGCGGTGAATCCGGTTCGGCGCCGGCTGGCCGACACGACGAAGGCCGAAGAACAACTGGACTTCAAGGCGCGCATCGCGCTGGAGGAAGGATTGTTGCGCCTGGTTGCGTGGTGGCGCGAACACCGAGTGGAGTTCGCGACGCCATGATTCCGATCACCAAGCCGCTGATGGGTGAGCCCGAGGCAGAAGCCGCCCGACGCGTGATCCTGAGCGGCTGGACGAGCCAAGGCCCGGAAGTCGCCGCATTTGAGGCCGAGTTTGCATCAATGGTCGGAGCGCCCCACGCCTGCGCGGTATCCAGTTGCACGACCGCCCTGCATCTGGCGTTGCTCGCTGCAGGCGTCGGGCCCGGCGATGAGGTCATCACCGTCAGTCATTCCTTCATAGCGACCGCTAACAGCATTCGTTATTGCGGTGCAATCCCGGTATTCGTCGACATCGAGCCTGACACATTTAACATCGACCCGGCACTGATCGAGCCGGCGATCACGGAGCGAACGCGCGCGATCCTCTGCGTCCACCAGATGGGGATGCCATGCGATCTGGCAAGAGTGGTCGCAATCGGGCGCAAGCATCAATTGCCCGTGATCGAGGATGCGGCGTGCGCGATTGGCAGCGAGATTTTCTGGGATGGGCGCTGGGAAAAGATCGGTAAGCCACACGGCGACGTGGCATGCTTTTCGTTTCATCCGCGTAAGGTGATCAGCACCGGCGATGGCGGAATGATCACTACCGCCAATCCCGAGTGGGACCGAAAATTCCGGCTTCTGCGGCAGCATGCGATGAGCGTGCCCGATACAGTGCGTCACGCATCAAACCGCGTGATCTTCGAGCGTTACCCGTCGCTTGGGTACAACTACCGTATGACCGACATCCAAGCCGCTGTGGGACGAGAGCAGTTGAGACGTCTGCCGGAGATCGTGAGCCGGCGGCGCGAGCTCGCGGCGCGATACGACTGCATGCTGCGCGGCACTCCCGGCCTCCGCTTGCCCAATGAGCCTGCGTGGGCGCGCACGAACTGGCAAAGTTATTGCGTCCGCTTGCCGGATGGGGTCGACCAGCGCGTCGTCATGCAGGCGATGCTCGACGCGGGCGTCAGCACGCGGCGGGGCGTCATGTGCACGCACCGCGAAGACGCGTATCGCGGCACGCCGTTGCGCAGCCCTCTGCCGCATTCGGAGCGCGCGCAGGACCGCTGCATTCTGCTGCCGCTCTATCACCAGCTGACCGCCGACGAGCAGGAGCGCGTCTCCGCGGCACTCCGCGCCGCGTGCCTGCGTCGGCGCCCGGTGCAGCATGCCCTGACCGATCTACTCTAGAGAGCCCCCCATGCGACCCGCACCCTGCCGGGTTGTGTCCGCGGCGCTCCACGATACGGAAACGGGCAGCGCCCCCGTCGCGGCGCGTCCGACGTACCGCGAGATACTCAAGTCGTCCGCGCTGATTGGCGGCGCGTCGGTGATCACCCTCATGGTCGGCATCATCCGCACGAAGGCGATGGCGCTGCTGCTCGGACCGGCGGGCTTCGGATTGATGGGCGTTTACAGTTCTATTGCGGACCTCGCCCGGAGCGTCGCCGAAATGGGCGTCAACAGCAGCGGCGTGCGTCAGGTCGCGGACGCTGCGGCCTCGGGCGACATCCGAAGGATCGCGCGGACGGTCGCGGTGCTCCGCCGCGTCGCCGTTGTCCTCGGAGCGCTGGGTGCCGCGGCCCTCGCGCTGTTCGCGAAGCCCGTTGCGGAGTTCACGTTCGGCAACGACGAGCACGCCGGCGCGATCGTCCTGCTGTCGCTCGCCGTGCTGTTTCGCGTGGTCGCCGAGGCGCAGGGCGCGCTCGTCCAGGGGATGCGCCGCATCGCGGACCTCGCGCGGATGAACGTAATCGGCGCAGTCTTCGGCGCCCTGGTCGGCGTCCCCGTTGTCTACGTGTGGGGCGAGGCCGGCGTCGCGCCGAGCCTCGTCGCCGTGGCCGCGATGTCGATCGCCACGTCATGGTGGTACAGCCGGAAAATCGACGTGGGAAAGCGCGCGGTGACGCTGTCCGACGTCGGGCCCGAGGTACGCTCGCTGCTACGGCTGGGCTTCGCCTTCATGGCGAGCGCCATCCTGATGATGGGCGCCGCCTATGCGATTCGGATCATCGTGCTCCGCCACGTCGGGCTTGATGGCGCCGGCCTGTATCAGGCGGCGTGGACCGTCGGAGGCCTCTACGTCGCCTTCGTGCTCCAGGCGATGGGCGCCGATTTCTACCCGCGCCTCGTCGGCGCCGTTCGCAATCATTCCGAGTGCAACCGGCTCGTCAACGAGCAGGCGCTCGTAAGCCTGCTGCTCGCGGGCCCGGGCGTGCTCGCGACATTGACGTTCGCGCCGCTCGTCGTGCAACTCCTTTACAGCGCGGAGTTCACGGCCGGCGTCGAGTTGCTCCGGTGGATCTGCCTCGGCATGGCGCTGCGCGTGATTACCTGGCCGATGGGTTACATCATCGTGGCGCGCGGTGAGACGTGGCTGTTCCTGTTCACCGAAGTCACGTGGACGCTGGTGAACGTGGGCCTTTCGTGGATGTGGGTTCGGTCGTTCGGGCTGAACGGCGCCGGCATGGCGTTCTTCGGCTCGTACGTCTTCCACGCGGCGATCGTCTATCCGATCGTGCGAGCACTCACCGGCTTCCGAGTCTCTCGGACGAACGCGCGCATCGGCGCGCTGTTCGTCGTGTCGATCGCCATCGTCTTTGGCGCTTTCCAGGCGCTGCCGCCCGCGTCCGCGACGGTGCTCGGCGCCGCAGGCGCCGTGTTGAGCGCGATCCATTCGACCCGTTTGCTTGTCACGCTCGTTTCACCGGAGCGCATCCCGCCGCGTCTGCTGCGAGCACTGGCGCTCTTCGGGCTCGTCCCCCGCTTCTGCTCGCTTCCGCGCCGCTGACCAGATGCCACAATCGAACGCGAAACCGCGCCTGTCGTTCTTTCAGTTCCGTTACGACGGGCGGCTGCCAATTTTCCTGTTGGCGCAGAGTCAGCGAGATCGCCCGACTGGGCCTGCTGGGCGCGCTCCGTGGAAGTTCGCCCCGGTTGCTAGCTCTGCACAGAGTTTCGGCCTCTGTTGGGCGCAGTCTCCCTCGAGCCATACGCATACCACTTCACGGCTGAAATCGAAAGCTAATCGCGACAAGAGATCGGCCCGGAAAACATGAAAGTACTCGTCTTCGCGCACAGACTTGAGGTCGGTGGCACTCAAACCAACGCCATCGAACTTGCTGCTGCACTAAGAGATATTCACGGCTGGGATGTGGTTCTCTTCGCCACACCAGGTCCAATGCTTGCACTAATTAAGGAAAAGAAGATTCGTTTACTTCCTGCCCCTGATGCCCTCTTCCACCCCGCACCCATACGCATGCGCGCGTTGCGGGAAGCAGTGAGAAAGGAACAACCCGACCTGATCCACGTGTGGGACTGGTGGCAGTGCCTCGAAGCGTACTACAGCGTCCATTTGCCGATGCGCATTCCAATGGTCGTATCGGACATGATGATGGATCTGACGCGTGTTTTACCTAAGTCGCCGCCAACGACTTTCGGAACACCGGAACTTGTGGAGAAGGCAAGAGCGGCAGGACGCAGACGGGTTGCTCTCATGTTACCGCCGGTCGACGTTCACTTGAATGCGCCGAACCTCTTTGACGCGCGCGCGATTCGAGAGCGCTACGGCCTCAAAAAGGACGAGATCGTATTAGTAACAGTGTCCCGACTAGCAGAAGAGATGAAGGCGGAAAGCCTAGTGCGCACGATAGAGACGGTCCGGACGCTGGGCCACGATATGCCGATACGGTTCGTCATCGTTGGCGATGGATTGGCTCGCGAACGCCTGATGCGTATTGCAAATGAGACAAATGCCGAACTTGGCCGAGTCGCCGTCCTCTTGTTAGGGCCACTGCTAGATCCGAGACCAGTCTACGCCGCCGCCGATGTCGTCATCGGCATGGGTGGTTCTGCTCTACGCGGTATGGCGTTCGCAAAGCCGGTTGTCGTCGTAGGTGAAAAAAACTTTTCCGCACTGATGAGCCCGGAGACCGCTCGCTCTTTCTATCACAAAGGAATCTACGGCCGCGGACGTGGCAATCCGAGCGACGCCGGCCTGACCGAGAACATACGGAACCTTATCGAGTCGCGAACGAGCTTCCCAGATCTAGGACACTTCTCGCGCCAATTCGTAACACAGCATTTTTCGCTTGAATCGGTGAGCGCGGGTCTGGACGCGCTTTGTCGAAGCGCCGTTACTGAAGCGCCGTCGTTCGGCGTATCGGTTGCTGACGGAATCAGGACTGCGGCCGTGTACCTAAGAGAGCGAAGGTTTTTGGGGGCTTCCAGGGATCGTCGACCAACTGATTGGACTGTAAGTCTCGCTGAAAGTAATAGTGATGCTTGATGTTGCTGAGGATACGCAGTTTCGAGCGTTGAAGCATCGCGGGACGGGTGCGCGATATCTTCCCGCAACGGCATCGATGACGCTCCCTCGGGCCCAGGTCGTATCTGGACGGTCGGATCGACGGCGCACGGTCGGACTGGTGACATGAAGCCGATCGCGGCTGGGCTGTATCCGCTCGCACGGCTCATTACCGCGTCGCATGGCGTCCGCGGGGCCGGACGGCGGCGAACGCGCTGCAATTCCCGGCTCGTCGCGGAATGGCGGCACATCCAGTCGATCCACGAGACCGGCGCGCTGCGTAATCCCGACACGGTCGTCGGGCGCATGCTGCCGGCGCGCAGACGCTGGCGCTGCGCGTGGCTGCGCGACGAAGCGCTCGCGGCGCTTCGCGCCGACCCGTTCTACTACTACCTTGTCGCCAGAACGAAGTACTACGACGCGGTGTTCGCGGCCGCGATTGCCAACGGCTTCGCGCGCATCGTCAACGTCGGATGCGGCAGCGACACGCGTGCCCATCGTTTCGCGGATCTCCTGATCGGTCACCGCGTCCACGTGCTCGAATGCGACCGTCCGGCGGACATCGCGGAGAAGGTGCGGCGCGTGCACCGCTGGCCCGGCCAACGTCTCGTCGCGTACGCGCCCATCGACCTGCACGACGCCGCGTGGCCGGCGCTCGAGGCGTGGCTCGGCGCCAAGGCGACGAAGACGCTCGTCATCATGGAAGGCGTGAGCCCCTACGTCGAGCGGGAAGCGTTCGACCGTTTCCTGCGTTTCCTCGCTGCACGTCTGCCGGACGGCAGTCGCCTTGCCTACGATTTCAAGTTCCGCGGCGTCGCGGACGGCTTCGGCGGCGTCGAGCCCGGCCGCGACCTCTTTCGCCTCGGCCGGCCGCCGCACGATCTGGTCGCCTATCATGAGGCGCGCGGGTTCGCAGTGGACCACCTCGAGGAAAGCAATCGCCTGCAGAGGCGATTGCTCCCGGCGACCGGTGCAGCCCAGTTCTCGGAAGACGGGCTCGTTCAGGTCACCGCCGCGCGGCGCCGGCACCCACGCGAACACTCGCCGACGCATCGTGCGGCCACGGAGTGCAATGACGCCGCGGTCGGCGTGGGGCGCAATGACACCGCAACCTTCGTCGACCCATCGGAGGCACGATGATCCACGCGCTCGTGTCGATCTTGATACCGGCCTACAACGCCGCGCCGTGGATCGGCGAAACGATCGAATCGGCGCTGGCGCAGACATGGAAATTCAAGGAGGTCATCGTCGTGGACGACGGGTCCACCGACAAGACGCTTCAGACGGTCCGCAGGTACGGATCGCGCGGCGTCCGGATCTTGCAGCAGGAGAATCGCGGCGCGAACTGCGCGCGCAACCTCGCGTTGCGTCACGCGCGGGGTGACTACCTGCAATGGCTCGACGCCGACGATGTGCTCGCCCCGGACAAGATCGAGCAGCAAATGCTCGTCGCCCAGAGTCTGGGGGACCGATTCGCATTCCTCACTTGCCCGTGGGCGAGGTTCTACTACCGCACCCAGAGCGCACGGTTCGCGCCCGATGCCCTGTGGCGCGATCTCGATCCGGCCGACTGGCTGATCGCCAAGTTCACGCACAACACTTGGATGAACCCAGCGACCTGGCTCGTGAGCCGTGAATTGACGCAGCGCGCGGGAAGCTGGGACGAACGACTGACGCGTGACCAGGACGGCGAATACGTCGCCCGGCTGGTGAGCCGCAGCGCGCGCGTCCATTTCGTTGGTGCGGCGAGAAGCTATTACCGGCAGTGCAATCAGCGTAGCGTCAGTCGGCGCACGTCGCAGAACAGCCTCGCGTCGCTCTTGCTCGCGACGGCGCTGTCGATCGAGCACCTGCGCTCGCTCGAGGACAGTCCGCGAACGCGGGAGGCGTGCCTCGCGTATCTCAGCCTACTGCTCTATTACATCGACGACGATCAGCCGCAGCTTCTCGCTCGTGTGGCTGCGCTCGCCGAGGCGCTCGGCGGCCGCTTGTCGGCTCCGTCCCGGAAACGCAGACACGCCGTGGCGGAGAGGCTAGTGAGTCGGCGGTGGGCGCGGCGCGCGCACGAGGCGGTCGCGGGCGGCAAGGCGGCGCTCGCGCGCAGCTGGGACCGGTTGCTGGCCCGTGTACCACAGGGCCCGGCGCGATGAGCATCGCCGAACCTGGCGCTCGGGGAACGGCTCTGCCCTTGCGGCCGCAGCCCGCGTTGCGGCCGCGACGTGCAACGAACCGTGGAGCGCCGAACGACATGCCTTCGGTGAGGCCCCGCAGGAGCTCGCGCATTGCCTTTCACCCCCTACCCGCGAATGATCCGAGGAAGCGGAAACCGGAGATCTCAGAGGCGATAGCACAGCTCCACTGGCATCCCAAGACCACGCTGGAGGAAGGACTGATCAAGACCATCGTGTATTTTTTCGACTCGGTGCTGCGCGTGGGCGCCACGGCTCACCCAAGAGTGGTCGCTGCGTAACCGACGATGTTCGGGAATTTGTTGAACGGTTAGTTTGAGAGGGTGGCGGCTCCTTTCGCCCGTATGTGATCACTAAGCGATTTGGAGCGGTCCGCGGAGCGCGTGCAGAGCGAGAAGCAGTCTGACGACGGTCTCCTAATCGTCAACGCTGATGACTGGGGCCGGGATGCGATCACTACGAACCGCATTCTCGATTGTGTGCAGCGCGGCTCCGTGACCGCGGTTAGCGCGATGGTCTTCATGGAGGACTCCGAACGCGCAGCCGCCACGGCGCTTGAAAGGAACCTCGACGCGGGCCTCCACTTGAACTTCACAACTCCATTCGCGGGATCCTGTAAGCGGCCCCGGTTGTCGTACCATCTAAATAGAGTAGCCACGTTCCTCAGTTCTTGCCGGCTTGCTCAAGTCATGTATCACCCCGGCCTGACAACCGCCTTTGAGTTTCTCGTCGCCTCTCAAGTGGAGGAGTTCCACCGGCTATATGGTTTCGCGCCTCTCCGGCTGGATGGCCATCACCACATGCACCTGTGTGCGAACGTTCGCCTACAGCGCTTGCTACCTCCATCCACACTCGTCCGACGAAGCTTTTCCTTTAGGCGCGGAGAAAAGTCGCTGCTCAACCGAATCTACCGCAAGCATGTAGACGCCGTCCTTTCGCGGCGTCATCGACTCACTGACTACTTCTTCTCCCTAGAGCCGCTAGGTGATACCGCTCGGCTAGTACATATCTTCGCTCTTGCGCGGACCTCTGTCGTGGAAGTCGAGGTGCATCCGGTCATTCCTCACGAGCACGCGTTTCTTCTTGCCCCCGACTTCCAACGACTGACCGCTGGCCTAGCCGTCGGACCACATGTCATCACGTCCTCGCAGCGATGTGGCCAATGACTCGGGTACGTTTCAAGGTGGCAAGCGATGCGCAAGGCCCACGCGTAGGTGCCTTGACGGCGAGTTCGGACCAGTCGCGCCACGCTCAGAGAAACGCGTCTGGATCACAACAGCGACTGGTAGTGACACTGCTTACCGGAGGCCAGGATCCTCACTACACCTTCGGGCTCGCCACCGCGTTGGTAACCACCGGGGTAACGCTCGACATTATAGGCAGCGACGCCGTTGACTGCCCGACGTTCCACGACAACCCCTGGATACGGTTCTACAACCTGATGGGGGCCCGAAGCCGTGGGGTCTCGCGCGCAACCAAGGTGCGACGGATCGGAAAGTACTATCTGAGGCTCATTGCCTACGCCTGCTTCGCGGAATCTCGGGTCTTTCACATCCTTTGGAACAATCGGCTGGAAGCGTTCGATCGAACAGCTCTAATGCTCTTCTATCGGCTCCTTGGCAAGTCCATCGTCCTAACTGCCCACAATGTGAATATCCGAAAGCGGGATGGCAACGACTCGTACCTGAATCGAATTACCCTTCGAGCGCAGTATGCCTTGTCGAATAACATATTCGTACACAGCGAGTCGATGAAGCAGGAGTTGGTGCGCCACTTCGGCGTTTCGCCGGCGGCGGTATCGGTCATCACGTACGGAAGTAACAATGCGATACCGGATACTTCCCTAACACCGGCGGCGGCCAAACGCAGGCTTGGTCTTGACGCGCGTGCGAGAACGATTCTCTTCTTTGGTGCAATCGCGCCTTACAAAGGGCTTGACCTACTTGCTGAGGCGTTCCTCATGCTCCTCAAGGTCAACCCGAGTTTCCGGCTCGTCATTGCCGGGTTGCCAAAGGGTGGCGGCGAGGGTTATTTGCGTGGGGTACTGGACGCCTTGCGCGGAGAGATTGCCGCGGGGACGGTACTGGAAAGGATCGAATACATCTCCGACGACGAGACGGAGGTCTATTTGAAGGCAGCGGATGTCCTCGCGTTGCCCTATCGCGCGATCTTCCAGAGCGGAGTCCTGATCATGGCCGCAAGCTTTGGTCTGCCTGTTGTCGCGTCCGACGTGGGTTCCTTTCGAGCCGACATCCTCGATCTGCAGTCGGGCCTGATCTGCAGACCGAATGACAGCCATGACCTCGCCCGGGTCCTCGATGAGTACTTTGACAGCGATCTTTATCACCATATAGACGAACACCGCGCACGGATTCGCGAGGTTGCACGGCAGAAGCACTCCTGGGGCAGCGTCGCAGCGGTCACGAAGGCCGTATATCTCAATGTGCTCCGCTGAGAGCCGCCGACGCTAAATGTATACACGAGAGCCTCTTATCTCCATCCTCATCCCCGCCTTCAATGCGGAAAGGTGGATCGCCGAAACGATCCGCTCGGCGCTGGCGCAAACGTGGGAGCGCAAGGAAGTGATCGTGGTCGACGATGGCTCAACCGATGCGACGGCGGCTGTCGCCGAGCGTTTCGCGCCCGCGCGCGTTACGGTCGTCAGGAAGCGCAATGAGGGCGCGGCCGTAACCAGGAATAAGGCATATTCGCTAAGCCGCGGCAAGTACATACAGTGGTTGGATGCCGACGACCTGCTCGCTCCTGACAAAATCGCTCGACAGCTATACGCCGTGCGTCCTCAGGACCGAAGAGTGCTTCTGTCATCGGCCTGGGGCACGCTCGCCTATACACCGAAGCGCGCGAAGGTTGCCACAACCGAGTTGTGGCGAGATCAATCGCCCTCGGAGTGGCTCATCGCCAAGTTGGCCGGAAACTGCTACATGCAGACAGCCGCGTGGCTGACGCATCGCGCTCTCGCTGACGACGCCGGATCATGGGATACCCGACTGCTAGGTGACGACCATGGCGAGTACTTCTGCAGGGTGCTGTTGGCTAGCGAGGGAGTGCGGTTTGTCAGAGACAGCAGAGTTTTCTGCCGGAACATTCCGACGACAGAGTTGAGCTACATCGGCTCGTCCGACAAGAAGATGGATGCCGTGCTGCTTTCGATGAAGCTCCTCATAAAGTACCTGCGATCGCTTGATGATTCCGAGAGAGCGCACTCTGCGTGCCTAACATATCTGTCCAATTGGGCCAAGGCCTTCTATCCATATCGCCCCGACATCATCCGCGAACTTGGCAGAATTGCGCACGAGCTGGGCGGAGTTCTAACCATCTCCCCCGCCGGGTGGAAGTACGGCTGGCTTTACTCCTTGGCGGGTCCGCGCACCGCGAGGCGAACCCAGCTTGGGATCCTTCAGACGAAGGCGAGGCGAATTTGTGGTTTCGACAAGGCGCTGAGCTTCCTCGTCGGCAAGGGCATTGCCTGAGTGGATCGATGGATGAGCGACAGGTCAGCAGCGGGATTGGCGATCACGGCGTGTCCGAGTTCCGAGCCGCGGCTTGCCGATTGGACGCTTGGCTTCAGTGTCATCAGTACCGCGCATACGACCCATTTGACGGCTTGAACTCTTGGGCTCGGCCGTTGGCCATCGGTGCTTTGGGAAGGCAACTGCTTCAGCAAGGGATCCGGCGCTTCCCATTCAATCTACGGCCGCTGCTGGGAGTCAAGCCATCGGTAAGCTCCAAGGGATTCGGCTATCTGGCGCGAGCCTACCTCAAGATGCACCGCTCCACCGGCCGCCTTGAGTACCTTGAACAAGCCCGATTCTGCCTGCACTGGCTCGCTAAAAACGGCGATCGGCGCTTCGGTGGCATTAGCTGGGGTAATCACTTCGACTACCAATCGAGGGTCTTTTACCTGCAGGCCGGCACCCCCACCGTCGTCTGGGTCTCGCACATTGGACAGGCATTTGTCGATGCCTGGGAGTTGACCAAAGCAGATCAGTACCTCCAGACGGCGCGCGAAGTCTGCGACTTTATCCTCAAGGGACTTGAACGTCGCCCAGAGGGCAACGGTATCTGTCTTAGCTACATCCCGGGTGAGTTCAAAGCGGTGCACAACGCGAACATGCTGGGAGCGGCACTGCTGGCGCGCGTATCCAGCATCACGGGCGAGGATGCGCTTCGGTCCGTCGCACGCGCCGCGGTCAACTACACCGTCGGCGCACAACTGCACAGCGGGGCCTGGTGGTACGGCGAAGCAGCGAACATGCACTGGGTCGACAGCTTTCACACATGCTACGTGCTTGATTCATTGTGGTGGTACCTCAGGTCGACGTCGGATGCGCGTCATCAGACAGCCTTCGAGCGCGGCGCTGACTACTTCGTCACCCGCTTCTTTCTCCCAGACGGCACCCCGAAGTACTACGACAACAAAGTGCTACCGATCGACATTCAGTGCGCCGCCCAGGCGATAGAAACCCTGACATTGCTGGCGCGTGCGCGAAACAACACTTCACTGAAAACTCTGGCGCAGGCGGTTGCTCGATGGACGATCGCAAACATGCAGGACCCGAGCGGGTACTTCTACTTTCGCAAGCTTCGCTTCGTGACGAACAAGACCGCCACGCTCCACTGGGGCCAGGCGACGATGCTTCACGCCTTGTCCTGCCTAACTCTCCAAGAGGGATTCAGCTGACAACTCGTTGCTTCGGGCTTCTGCTGCAGTCCCAAGACTCGTCAGTGTCGTCCGGCCTAGGGCGCAGGACGCCGAAGGCTTCAACGATCTGCAGGATCGACCCATAGAGGGTTCCGTGAACCTGTTTAGATGCGAAACAACCATTGGAGGTCGGCTCGATGCCTTCATCAGCTAGGATTCTCTTGCTCGTTGAGAACAACGCATACCCGTTTGATGTGCGGGTGCGCCGCGAGGCGCAAGCGCTGCGCGAAGCTGACTACCAGGTGTCGGTGATCTCACCGCGGGGCGCCGGCCAGCCTTGGACCGAAGTTATCGATGGTGTCGCCGTTTACCGGTTCCCGGCCCCACCCGGCGGGAGCGGCTTGTTCGGCTACGCTTTCGAGTTCGGCTACGCCACCTTCGCAATGCTCCTCTTGTCCATCTGGGTGGCGCTGCGGCGTGGCGTCGATGTCATTCATGCGGCCAATCCCCCGGACACCCTCTTTGTCATCGGAGCGCTGTTCCGCCTATTCGGCGTGCGCTTCGTATACGATCATCACGACCTCGCCCCCGAAACCTACCTTTCGCGCTTCGCGAAGCGCGACGAGAATCTCGTTTCACGCGCACTGCGTCTGCTCGAGCGCTGTTCGTACCAAGTCGCCGATATCGTCATCGCGACCAACGAGTCCTACAAAGCGCTAGCGATCGAGCGTGGCGGAAAGCAACCGCATGAGGTCTTCGTCGTCCGCAACGGCCCCCCTAGGGACTTCCGCCCCCTGCCCGCAGACCCCGCCTTGGCCGCCCGAGCCCACCATGTCGTCGGGTACATTGGAACGATGGGGCCGCAAGATGGAGTGGACTATTGGCTGCGCGCCATTCACCAGATGGTCTTTCGTTTCGGAAGAAGCGACTTCCTCGCGGTACTGATAGGAAGCGGCGATGCCGTCCCGAAACTATATGCTCTGACCAAAGAGCTCGCGATCGAGAAGTTCGTCTGGTTCACGGGCCGTATTCCAGACTTCGAAGCCCGAACGTACCTCTCAACCACGTCGGTCTGTGTTCATCCTGACCCGCTGAATCCGCTCAACGACCGCTCGACCATGAACAAGATGATGGAGTACATGGCGCTCGGGAAGGCAATCGTATCCTTTGATCTCAAGGAGGCTCGGTATTCGGCCCACGATGCGGCCCTGTATGCAAGGCCTAACGACGCGACTGACTTTGCCAGGAATGTCTGCTGGCTCCTCGACCACCCCGAGGAACGTCAGCGTATGGGCGAGCTCGGGCGCCTGCGCGTTTCAAATGCCCTGTCGTGGGAGCATTCGGTCCCCGAACTGTTGCGCGCGTATGACCATGGACTAGGTCTCGGTAGCCAGCGGCGGGCGGCCAACGGCACTTCGTCTGGCAGAACGTGAACGCCTCCGGCGATCCATCCCGAAGCGTTGCGCCGACATCCAGCGCTCCGCACCGATGGAGGTAGCTCTGGTGAACGGCTTGTCCTACGTGCTGGTTACACCGGCAAGGAATGAAGCTTTCTTCATCGAGGACACCATTCGCTCGGTTCTTGCTCAGACCACGCGGCCAATGCGATGGGTAATCGTAAGCGATGGTTCAACCGACGGCACCGATGAAATCGCAGAACGCTACGCGAGGGAGGTTTCGTGGATAGAGTTCCTCCGGATGCCCTTCCGACCAGAGCGCGATTTTGCGGGGAAAGTGCATGCCTTCAACGCTGGCTACGCCAGCCTTCAAAAGCTCCGCTTTGACGTCGTGGGCAGCCTCGATGGAGACATCTCGTTCGATGCCCGCTACTTCGAGGTTCTGCTAGCGAAGTTTGCAGAGATGCCGCGGCTCGGCGTTGCGGGCACGCCCTTCGTTGAAGGAGAGCGTCACTACGATTATCGGTTCGCAAACATCGAGCACGTTTCCGGTGCCTGCCAGTTGTTCAGGCGCGAGTGCTTCGAAATGATTGGGGGATACGCGCCCGTCCCCGGCGGCGGCATCGACTGGATCGCCGTGACGACGGCTAGGATGAAGGGCTGGCAAACTCGAACATTCACCGACACCTACTGCAAGCACAATCGCCCAATTGGAACCGCCACGAGAGGTGCTCTGCGCGCAAGCTTTGCGTTAGGTCAGAAGGACTATCGACTGGGCGGCCACCCAGTTTGGGAGCTACTTCGCGGCGTCTATCAAATGCGGTCCCCGCCGTACATCATCCGGGGTTTGATCCTAATGTCCGGCTATTTCTGGGACTATGTCCGTGGCGCCAGGAAGTCCGTGGATGCCGAGCTGCAGAGATTTCATCGCAAGGAACAGATGCAGCGATTGAAGAACCTGTTCTTTCGGAGTGGCAGATCAAGCCGCACGCCATCGGCAACCGGCTGTTGAGCGCGCCCACTCTTCGCGCTGGAATGGCGGAATGACACCCTGACAGCTGACTCCCGTATTCGCTTCCACTATGACATCGACGCTGAGCGTTTGCGGCGTGAAATTCAGCATTGAGGACCGCCTGCTGCGGGTCGCATCACTGGATGGTGACAAGTACATCTTTCTGGACGATGCACAGCCGGTCGTCGAGGGTCTACGCAGCTCCCGAAGTGGAGTCGATCTCTTCACCTTCATTCAGAGGGTCAGCGAAACGACGCCTAAGTATTCATATCCGATGGAATGGGACAACTTCGCCGCATTGCGGATCACGACGTTCGACGACTGGTGGTCTCACGAGTTGAAACCGAAGCGACGGAACGCGGCCAGGCAGGCAGAGAAGAAGGGCGTAACGCTGTGCGAGACTCCGTTCGATAATGCACTGGTCGAAGGTATTCGCCGCATCTACAGCGAGAGCCCGATTCGTCAGGGGAAGCGGTTCCCGCACTATGGGAAGTCCTTTGAGGACGTACGTGGTTACGCCGGGACATTCCTCGACAGAAGTGTCTTCATAGGGGCGTTCTTCAATGAGACGCTGATCGGGTTTGCCAAGTTGACGATAGATCACACCAATATCCAGGCGGGCCTGATGCACATCATGTCGATGCTCGAGCACCGCGATAAGTCCCCCACCAACGCATTGATTGCGCAAGCGGTAAGGTCGTGTGCCGATCGGCGCGTTCCGTTTCTCGTCTACTCCAAGTTCGCGTACGGCAGAAAACAAAGCGACAGCTTGAGTGACTTCAAGCGGTATATGGGATTTCAGCGCGTCAACGTGCCCCGCTACTATGTGCCACTGACGGCGATGGGCGCGTTTGGCTTCCGAATGGGCCTGCACCGCAGACTCATTGATCGTCTCCCCGAACCGGTCATCGCGATGCTGCGAGAGATGCGCGCTGGCTTCTACCGCCGCAGATTTCAGTCGAACGGCGGAGAGGGCTGACATGCCCGGACTTGTCGGTCTGATTACCAAGTTGCCACGGCATGAAGCAGAGCGGCAGCTCGAGAAGATGCTCGCAACGCTTCACCGCGAGGACTTCTATAGCTCCGGGACCTGGATTGACGAGACGCAGGGTTTGTACCTCGGGTGGACCGCACCCAGACAGACTTTCACCGCTGGGATGCCACTGGTTAACGAGAAGAAGGATCTTTCGCTAATTTTCTCCGGCCATGAGTACTCCGGCTGTACTGCGGCACGAAGCGCAAGGGGGGCTACCGGTACGGTTGATTGCACGTACCTCCTCCGCAAGTACGAGCAGGATTCCGCGTTTTTTGCGTCTCTGAACGGCATGTTCCATGGGATCGTTGTTGATCAACTGCGCGGTGAGATTGCGCTCTTCAACGATCGCTACGGAATGCACCGGCTCTCGTACTATGAGGCGAAAGACGGTTTCTACTTTGGAGCCGAGGCAAAGGCGATCTTGGCCGTCTGCCCGGAAACCCGCGAGCCCAGCTATCGCTCGCTCGGTGAGTTTGCGTCCTTCAGCTGCGTCCTGGAGAATCGCACGATCTTCAAGGCCATTCAGGTTCTGCCCGGGGCTTCCGTTTGGCGATTTCGTAAGGCGCAGCTCGTAAGCAAAGCGCGCTACTTTGAGCCGCGCGAGTGGGAGGAGCAACCGTCGCTTTCCCCGGCTGCATACCACGACGAGCTTCGCTCGACTCTGGTCGGTATCCTGCCAAGATACTTCGCCGAGCAGCAACAGATTGGGCTGGCGATAACAGGCGGCTTCGATACGCGGCTCATTCTGGCTTGTCATCCACCTGCGGCGGGAACTCTACCTTGTTACACATTCGGTGGCCCGTTCCGCGAATCGCAGGATGTCCTTATTGGGCGAAGGATCGCAGATCTTTGCCAACAGTCTCACCAGGAGATTGAGGTCGGCGAGGAGTTTCTCAGGGGGTTTCCCGCGCATGCGCGGCGGACAGTATCACTGACTGAGGGTACGGTGGACGTCGGCCGTGCAGACTACTATCTCAGCATGAAGGCACGAGCCATCGCGCCGGCAAAGATCGTCGGCACCTATGGCAGCGAAGTCATTCGGCACGCCGTGATGTTCAAGCCCGTCGCCCCTGAGGGCGGGGTCCTGTCTCCGGATTTCCTCCCGTACGTTCGCGAGGCTGCCTGCACCTACAATTTGGTGCGCCAGGAACACCCGGTCACGTTCGCAGCGTTCCGCCAGTCGCCTTGGTACCACCATGGGGTCCTTGCCCTCGAGAAGGCCCAACTCACGGTCCATTCGCCCTTCATGGACAACGATTTTGTCCGTAACGTGTACCGTGCCCCCAGTCGCGAAGTCACGAGCGACGACATTCGGCTGCGGCTTATCAGAGATGCGAATCCTGGATTGGGTCGCGTTCGCTCGGACAGGGGACTTGGTGGCGATACCCGCCGCGCGTGGTCCGCCATCATCAATGCCTTCCTCGAATTCACGTTCAAGGCAGAGTATGCTTATGACTATGGAATGCCACAGTGGGTTTCGCGTGTGGATCACTCCTTGTCGGCACTCCACCTGGAGCGACTCTTCCTGGGACGCCACAAGTTTCTTCATTTCCGGATCTGGTACCGAGACCAGCTCGCGGGCTATGTGCGCGAGGTGCTGCTCGACCCTGTCTCCTTGTCGCGGCCCTATCTCCAGAAGCGGGCCGTGGAGACTGCGGTCAAACGCCATCTGAAGGGCGACGGAAACTACACCACGGCGATTCATCGGCTTCTCACCATGGAGCTCCTGCATCGACTGTTCCTGGATGGGAACTGAGCCTGCGGCGTACCCCTCGGTATACCTTTTAGAACGTTTCCAAAATGAACGCTCCGATCGCCAGCTTGATATTCGCGTTCGGCATCGCTGGGCTCCTGTATCTGGACAGGCAAAGAGCTCCTCGCGCATCAAAGGCACTCTGGCTCCCAGGGATCTGGATAGCACTCATCGCATCGAGGCCGTTGACCGTTTGGGTGGGATCGACCCCGTCGGGGAATGCCCAACTCGAGGGTACCCCCCTCGATGCTGCGGTCTATGCAGCGCTGCTGGCGCTAGCCCTCGTCGTACTGGGTCGTCGCAGGGCCCAGACGAGTGCTCTTTTGCTTGCGAATCGATGGCTGCTGGTCTACTTCGGTTTCTGCCTCGTCAGCGTCGCATGGTCCTATCATCCGGACGTGTCTCTCAAGCGGTGGATTAAGGCCATCGGTGACCTGGCGATGGTTCTGATCATCGCCACCGATAGGAATCCGCTAGTCGCCATTCGCCGTACGGTGTCGCGCGTTGGCTTCGTCCTATTGCCGACCTCGCTGCTCTTCATCAAGTATTTCCCCGCTCTTGGGCGGGACTACGACGCCGATGGCAACGTGGCTAACGTCGGTGTGACGCTCAACAAGAACTCTCTGGGCCTCACCGTTCTGCTGATTTCTCTTGTTGCAGTTTGGAACTTGCGCTCACTCCTCACTCACCCAAGTGCCGACGACCGGGGCCGGCGTCTATTGGCACAGGGAGCACTGCTCGCCTTTGGGGTGACATTGTTCGGCTTGGCTGTGACGCTCAACATGAACTCCCTGGGCCTCACCGTTCTGCTGATTTCTCTTGTTGTAGTCTCGAACTTGCGCTCACTCCTCACTCTCACTCACCCAGGGGCCGCCGACCGGGGGCGGCGTCTATTGGCGCAGGGAGCACTGCTCGCCTTTGGGGTGACATTGTTCGGCTTGGCTGACTGCAAAACCTGCATTGCATGCTTCATCCTTGGCACATTTTTGTTGATTGCATGCGGGCGCCCCGCGATGGCGCAGCAGCCCGCCCGCGTGCACACGGTGTGTGTTGGACTTATTGCTCTCGCCGGTCTCACCCTTGCGCTCGGCGGTGGTCCCGGCCTGATCGAGACTATGGGTCGGGATGCGAGCATGAGCGGCCGTGCGGACATCTGGCCGGCAGCACTTCACGCCGCCTCCAATCCACTCATAGGTGCAGGGTTCGAGGGCTTCTGGCTGAGTCCGAACGTGCACCTCTTTCAGAAGGAGCTCCTCGACAAAGGCTTTTTCCCGCCCTTGGTCACAGGTCTGAACGAAGCACACAATGGCTATATAGAGGTCTACCTGAACTTGGGTCTCATTGGTGTCGTTCTGCTTGCGACGATTCTGGTATCAGGCTACTTGAATGCCGTAGAAAGCATTCGACGGGACCGTGAGTTCGGTGCCTTCATACTTGCCTCTACCGCCGTTGCTATCGTTTACGGCATTACCGAAGCCGGTTTTCGGACCATGAGCCCGGCATGGATTTTCCTGCTAATGGCTCTGGTGTGTGGCGCTGGCATTGCCAAGGGGCAACGTAGCGTCAACTCCGTACGCCCGCGAGTTTCCCGCGGCGCGTACCTCCAGCGTCTACGGGAAGCCAAGGATCCACACCGCGGCCGACTCCCAAACTGATCGAGCCGGCGCATCGGCGCGAACGCTTCAATCATTCGCGACGGCGCCAACCAGCCACCTGAGTGGCGTTCGTACTTTAAAGACTTTCGATACGTTGTTTCTGTGATTCTCCTGAGTTCGAGAGACTGGGAGGGTCCGACCTCCACTGGCACCGCCCCGCACGAGGGCATTGGCGGTGCAGCATCGAATCAGCTGCCTAACGCGTCCGCACGACAACGTCTTGACGCTTCGCAGCTAGCGAGGTTGGAAAACAACAATGAATGGACCAGCGGCGTCGCTACCGAAGGACTCGACTATGCGAAAGTTCAACCCCAGCATCTCAAGGAACTCGAGAGCCACCTTGTGATCGTGCCACCTCACAATAATGACGCCTTCTGGCGCAAGGCTTTCCGCATACCTGATGAGCAAAGGGGCGATTTTGGAACGCTGCACGTAGTAGATGGACTCGCGAAACAGTATTACGTCGAACTTCTCTTCCGGGACATAGTCGACAATGTCGCCCCGCACATAGCGGTTCCTGTTCTGCCGGCCTGCCTTCCGACTGCGAGAGACCGCCTTCTCAAGTGCGACGTCAGAAACGTCGACACCGACATATGTCGCGTACAGGTCAACGTCCAGCTCACAGCCGGTGTTTCCTGATCCACAACCCAAATCGAGAATTCGTCCCTTCCGGCAATACCTGCCAACCACGTCGTAGACGACATCACCCTGGGTATGATCTATGAAATCCCAGTGTCCCTCCTGAAACTCCTTATTCCACAGGCGTCGCTTGATCTCCGCTGTTCCCCAGGACTGCTTCATGCGGCGGATGATGTTCGATAGCCTCACTCGCATTCCCCCTCCACCCATATACATCCTGCGCCACTTCGACTCTCCACCCGGCCACACGTCGACGCTGTCAATCGGCGATGCGCTAATGCGAATGTCAGTAGGACATCTGCCATGCTGTGGTCGATCCAGACCGCAAGATCAAACCCGTTCGTCGCCAGCCACCGACCTCCCTCAGGCGCGTCACTGACTTTCCGCCACCGCTCACACGCTAGACTATGCTCCATCTGCCTGACGCTGTCGACGATCCGCCGCCGCGCGGGCGCCTCGCGCAGCGTCCGTAGGCGCTTGACGAAACTGCGCTCAGCGTAAAAGATTCAATTATGAGTCGTCTACGAGTTCTCGCATTGGCGCCGAGCTGCGATCCGACGGACGTCAGCATCCCTTTTGTCACGTACTCGCACGCTGCTGCGCTCGCGAAGCTTCACGACGTGACACTCGTTATCGGCACTCCGGTAGAGACTCGTGTACGCAGCGCAAGTGCGGAGTTTCGTGGAATCGAAGTTGTCCGCATGCCGACGCTGGAGCGCCTTTGGGACAGGAGTCTCGAGAAGGTCTTCAAATTCAACTACGACAGTCAGGTTTTAACCGCCTTCCGCTATCCGTTCTCCATCGCCTTCGAGTGGTACGCGTGGCGACAGCTTGGTGCGCGGATACGTTCGGGTGAGTTCGACGTCGTGCTGCGCCTGATACCGATGGCGCCAACTATGCCGAGCCTGTTTGCGCGCGTCCTCCGCAAGGGTCCTATACCCTTTGTTATCGGGCCCCTCAATGGTGGATTGCCTTGGCCGCCGGGCTTCAGTCAGCTCGAAAAGCAAAAGGAGTGGATCTCACAGCTGCGCAACGTGTACAAGTTCCTACCGTTGGCCAAGTCAACGTACCGCTATGCGTCGGCAATTATCGCTGCCTCCTCCCAGGTCTACTCCGAATTTGCGCAGCATCGAGAGAAGCTGTTCTTTGTTCCCGAGCCTGGTATCGACCAGCGGCTCTGTCTTGATGATGCACGCATTCCGAGACATGGTGACAAAATCGCCCTGATTTTCGTCGGAGGCTTGGTTCCGAGGAAAGCTTGCGATCTTGCGTTACGCGCAGCAGCTCCGTTCTTGCGTGACGGCTTGGCGCACTTTGCGGTGATCGGTGACGGCCCGGAACGCAGTTTCCTCGAACGGCTTTCAAAATCGCTCGGGGTCGAGACGTCGGTGGAGTTCTGTGGCTGGATCAGTCACGACGACGTTCTCATCCGAATGCGTTCCGCTGACATTTTTCTTTTCCCGTCCCTTCGCGACAACGGCGCAGGCGTGGTTTTCGAGGCCTTGGCATGCGGAGCGGTGCCGGTAGTTGTGGACTTCGGCGGTCCCGGTGACATCGTGCATGACGGCGTTGGCTGCAAGGCATGTCTCACGAATGAGAACGACGTCGTGTCGCAGTTGACAAGCGCGCTGCGGGACTTGATTGGCAACCGTGCCCGCCTTGAGCGCTTGCGAAGGCAGGGCATGAGCTATGCCAAAGAGCGCCTCACGTGGGATGCGAAGGCGCAGGATACGTCCAAGATCCTGCAATGGGTCGTTCGGCGCGGGCCGAGGCCCACGTTTCCGCCGCCAAAGACGCTCGGAGTGGGTCTGTGAATACCTGCCCATGACCATGGCTTGCGGCTCCAAGCTGCGGCCCTTTTCGATAGGCCGATCGGTTGCTCCATACTTAGAGGTGGTCCCACGCGATCGGACAGTTTTTCTGGTTTCTTAAGTGGTTGCGACCTGACACCCGTTTTAGTACGAACTGGCGGTAGAGTCCGCGGTTAAATTGAGCCTGACCCCGAATCAGTACCGGTCAGAGGCGGAAATTTCCGGCTCCTTTGAAACCGCCACTTTGGCTGAAAGGCACGTCAGTCGA
>Ga0207706_10000939_pt1 | contig 29795 bp, 19 predicted proteins | sample KBSC53metaG_FD_184318 | JGI IMG/M metagenome (GOLD analysis project Ga0207706, IMG submission 184318) | Corn rhizosphere microbial communities from Kellogg Biological Station, Michigan, USA - KBS C5-3 metaG (SPAdes) (version 2) | ecosystem: Host-associated > Plants > Roots > Rhizosphere > Soil ... | reverse complement strand
CTCGAGGAGAGGTGCCCATCTCGCGCTGAGCCTGGAGCGCCTGGAGCATGTTGCGGGGCGCAAGCTGCAGCGGATCGGCCTGTCCGCCACGGTGAACCCGGTGGAGCTGGTAGCCGACTGGCTGGTTGGCTCGAACCGTCGAGCCGCCGAGCCGCCGAGCCGCCGAGCCACGATCATCAACGAGGGCCACCGCCGAGCCTTGGACCTCGGGCTCGAGCTGCCTGGTTCTCCCCTCGAAGCCGTCATGGCTGGGGAGGTATGGCTCGAGATCTACAACCGGCTCACCGACCTCATCAACCAGCATCAGACAACCATCGTCTTCGTCAACACACGGAAGCAGGCGGAGCGGGTAGCTCGCCACCTGGCCGAGCGGGTAGGAGAAGAGCTGGTGACTGCGCATCACGGCAGCCTGGCGAAGGAAATCCGGCTCGCCGCTGAAGAGAAGCTCAAGACCGGTAAGCTCAAGGCGCTGGTCGCCACCGCTTCATTGGAGCTGGGAATCGATATCGGGCACGTGGATCTGGTGTGTCAACTCGGCTCGCCGCATCGGATCGCGGCTTTCCTGCAGCGGGTCGGTCGGAGCGGACATACGGTGGCCGGCACGCCCAAAGGACGGCTTTTCCCACTCAGTCGCGACGATCTGGTTGAGTGTGCCGCGCTCCTGCGCTGGGCCCGTGCGGGAGTCCTGGATCGGCTCTGGGTCGTCGAGCATCCCGCGGACGTTCTCGCCCAACAGATCGTCGCGGAATCCGCGGCCGAAGACTGGGCCACTGACGATCTCTTCGATTTGGTGCGTCGAGCCTATCCCTACCGTGATCTGAGTCGGCAGGAGTTCGACCAGATCGTCCAGATGGTCGCTCAGGGATTCACCACCCGGCGCGGACGTCGCGGAGCGCTGGTTCACTACGACGGAGTAAATCAGAGACTTCGGGGACGGCGCGGTGCCCGGATGCTGGCCCTGACTTCCGGCGGTGCCATTCCGGAAACGGCGGACTATCGAGTCTTGCTGGAGCCCGAGGGAACCTTCATCGGCACCGTGAACGAGGACTTCGCCGTCGAGAGCATGGCGGGAGACGTGTTCCAGCTCGGGAACGCCTCATGGCGCATGCTCCGGATCCAGGCGGGGACAGTGCGAGTGGAAGATGCACACGGCGAACCACCCGGAATTCCATTCTGGCTTGGTGAAGCACCGGCGAGGAGCGATGAGCTCTCTGCCGCGGTTGCCGAGTTGCGACACGAGGTGGAGAACAGATTGGATGATCGGGCAGCGGCAGAGCAATGGTTATCCCGTGAATTGGCGGGCAAGACGAACGGGGCGGACAGGACGGACAAAGGCAGCGCTGCTGGGACAGGTTCGTCCGCCGCGTCCGACTCGACCGTCCTGTCCGACTCGACCGCCCCCTCGCTTACGCTCGGGGCAAGCCTGTCCGACCCGACAACCTCCGCCGCATTCCAAATCATCCACTATCTCGCCGACGCCCATCGGATCCTCGGCGTCCTGCCGACCCAGGATACCGTGATCGCCGAGCGGTTCTTCGACCAGGCCGGTGGCATGCAGCTCGTGATCCATGCGCCTTTCGGCAGCCGGATCAACAAGGCGTGGGGTCTCTCACTCCGCAAGCGATTCTGCCGCAGCTTCAACTTTGAGTTGCAGGCCGCTGCCACCGAAGACGGGATCGTGCTCTCGCTGGGGCCGCAGCATTCATTCCCGCTCGAGAACGTCTTCGATTTCCTCCATCCGGCGTCGGTGCGCGAAGTGCTGGTCCAGGCCCTGCTGGACGCGCCTCTGTTCGGCACGCGTTGGCGCTGGAACGGCAACATCTCCCTGGCAATTCCACGCTACCGGGGCGGGAAGAAGGTTCCGCCCCAGATTCAGCGCATGGAAGCGGATGACTTGCTCGCCGCGGTGTTCCCCGATGCGGCGGCCTGCCTCGAGAATATCGCGGGCGACCGGGAGATCCCCGATCACCCCCTCGCGTCACAGACTATCACCGATTGCCTTACCGAGGCGATGGATCTTGATGGTCTGATCAAGGTTCTCGAACGTCTTCGTGCCGGCGAGATCAACTGCGTTGCCCGAGACTTGCCGGAACCTTCGCCTCTCAGCGCAGAGATCCTGAACGCTCGACCGTACGCCTTCCTCGACGATGCCCCGCTTGAAGAGCGGAGAACCCAGGCGGTCTATACCCGTCGCGCCTTCGAGCCGTCTTCCGCGGACGACCTGGGCACCCTCGATCCTCAGGCGATCGAACGAGTGCGAGAACAGGCATGGCCCGAGGCAGAGAACCCCGATGAGTTGCATGACGCGTTGTTGACCACTGGCTTCATAACGGCCGATGAGGTGGTCGCTGGGGAGACGGGAGACGGGAGACGGGAAACGGGGTCTTGGCAGGCATTTCTCGAAGAGCTTAAGCAGAATGGCCGTGCCGCTGGGATAAGCGCTGGACAAATCCGGCTCTGGGTCGCGACCGAGCGCTTGTCAGAAATACTGGCCGTCCACCCATCGTCCGCCCTGACCGCCCCGTCCGCCGTCCCATCTCGCGGCGACGCTATTCGTGAACTCCTGAGAGGCCGCCTCGAAATCGTCGGGCCCACGACCGCTGCCGAGTTGGCGAACACGTTAGGTATCAGTGAAGGAGACGCGGACCTGGCGCTGGCCGCCCTGGAACGAGAAGGCGTCGTTCTTCGCGGGCGCTTCACTTCCGGAGCCACCGGTCTCGAGTGGTGTGATCGACGTCTCCTGGCGCGGATTCACCGCTACACCCTGGATCGGCTCCGGGCCGAGATCGAGCCGGTCAGCGCCGCCGATTTTATGCGCTTCCTGTTCCGGTGGCAGCGGATAGATCCGGAACATCGAGTGTCAGGCCTCGAGGGCCTGGCAAGCGTCCTGGAACAGCTCGACGGCTTCGAGGTTCCGGCGAAGGCCTGGGAGCCCGACGTTCTGGCCGCGCGCTGCAGCGAGTACGACCCTGCGTTGCTTGACATGCTTTGCCTCACCGGCCGTGTCGCCTGGGCTCGGCTTTCGGCTGCAGGCAATCCGGCGGCACGTCCTGCAAGCCGTCCCATTCGGTCAACGCCCGTAGGACTCCCGCTTCGTCAGCACCTAGGCTCCTGGCTGGCGCTCGCACCAACGGCCGAAGTTCCGGCACTTTCGTCCTACGCCCAGGATGTGCTCGCAGTACTCAGTCGCCGCGGGGCATCGTTCTTCACCGACCTGACTGCGGGCTCCGGCCTTCTCGCGACCCAGGTCGAACAGGCATTGGCAGAGCTGGCAGCGGCGGGGTTGGTCACTTCTGACAGCTTCACGGGACTTCGTGCCCTGCTCACTCCATCCGATCGTCGCAAGCCGCTGGTGACCCGTGCCGCCTCGACCGACGTGCGACGTCACAGAACTGTGAACTTCGGCATCGAAGGAGCGGGACGCTGGAGCCTACTGCAACATGACTCAGCGAGCAGCCAAGCCGCCGACACCGAGCTCCTCGCCCTCACCCTCCTCGCTCGCTACGGGGTGGTATTCCGGAGACTGCTCGCCCGAGAAAGCCTCACCGTACCGTGGCGCATGTTGCTTCAGGTCTATCGCAGGCTCGAGGCGCGGGGAGAAATTCGCGGAGGCCGGTTCGTGGCCGGCATGCAGGGAGAGCAATTCGCGAGACCCGAGGCGGTGGCCCAGCTCCGCGCGGTCCGCCGGGCCACAAAGGACGTTGAGCTGGTCGTGCTGTCGGCAGCGGACCCGCTGAATCTTACCGGCCTCGTCACACCCGGCGACCGGATCTCCGCGCTGGCGAGTAACCGTATCGCCTGGAGGAACGGAGTTCCGGTCTCGGCACTGGAAGGCAACGAAGTCCGCTGGTTGCGCGACGACGTAAACCCGGAGGACCGGCTCGAGATCGAGCGAGCCCTGGCTCGCAAGCGGATCAGCCCCGCGTTGAGGGGCTATCTCGGCATGACAGGGTGATTCGTTTCCTACTCGTAGCGCAGGGCAACCATCGGGTCCACCCGCATCGCCCGCCGCGCCGGAATGAGCGTCGCGAGCAGGCTGGTCAGTGCCAGCGCCACCGTCACACCGACATACATCACCGGGTTCTTGGTGTTCACCTGGAACATCACCAGAACCAGACCTTTGGCGAGGAAGAACGCCAGCACCACGCCGCAAGTCAGTCCGATCAGGATCTGCAGTCCCCCCTGACGAAGGAACATCCGCAGCACGTCGCGCGCGCTGGCGCCGAGTGCCATGCGAACTCCGATCTCCCTGGTTCGACGGGATACCGAGAAGCTGACGACACCGTACACCCCGACGGTCGCCAGCAGGAGCGCGGCACCGCCGAACACCATGAAGAGCGTGCCGAACACTCCGTAGAACCACCCGTTCTCCCGGATGGCTTCCTGGAGTGTGCGGACGAAATAGATCGGCTGGTCGGGATCGATGCTGCTCACCACTCCCTGGACCGGATTGGCGAGGCTGCTCGGGTCTCCCGGTGTGACGACGGCGAGGCTGACGAAGCGGTAATCGCTTTGGCCGAGCGGGGTGAAGACCACGGTGCCAAGCTGGTGATCGTCGTCGGTGCCGTCATACCAGACATCGGGGACCACGCCGACGATGGTGAGCCAGGGCTCTTTCGAGTCAGCTTGCCCGATCCGGATCCGCCGCCCGAGAGCAGACTCGTCTCCCAGTTGTTTGTGCACGAATCCCCGGGACACCACGGCAACCGGCAGCGTGCCGCCGATATCGCCCGCGGTGAGCAGGCGTCCTTCGATCGGCTTCACCTTGAAAGTCTCGAACCATCCCGGCGTGACCGCGACCCTCCGCGTGCTCGGATAGTCACGCTCGGTGGCGTAGGTTTTCCCTTCCAGCGCGAAGTTCTCGTTCCATCCCTCGAGGCCCGGCAACACGGTCATCAGCGCGACACCTCGCTGACCCGGAATCCCCTGGAGCTTTTCCTCGAGAGTGGTCCAGAATCGAGCCCGGCTCGCCGAGTCGGGGTAGGTGGCGTCGAAGAGCCCGACCCTGGCCGTAAAGACATTGTTGGTCGGGACTCCGTATTCGAATCTGGCCAGCTGCACCACGCTCTGAATCATGAACCCGGCGCCTACCAGCAATCCGCCGGAGAGCGCCAGTTCGGCAATGACCAGACTGCGGCTGAACTTACCGATCCGAAGCGAGGAGGATCCTCGGCTCTCATCCTTGAGCACGTCGTTGAGGTTGGTGCGAGTCGCCTGCAATGCCGGGATGACTCCGCTCACCAGAGCCGCGATCAGGGTCACACCGGCGGTAAAGACAAACACGACGCCGTCCAGCTTGATATCCACCCAGAAGGGCGCACCGCTTCCCTGCATCGAATCCACGAACCACCGCACGCCGAACGCGGCGATCACAATGCCCAGAAGCGAACCAATGGTCGCGAGCAGGAGGGATTCGGTGAGCAGCTGGGCCACGATCCGGCGCCGGCTCGCGCCCAAGGCGGTGCGGACGGCGATCTCCTTGGTTCGGGTGGCGGCGCGCGCCAGGAGGAGGTTGGCCACATTGGAGCAGGCGATCAGCAGCACACCAAAAACCGCCGCCATCATCGTCCACAGCATGAGGATCGGCTCTTCGCCGATGTACTCCTCGGTGAAGGGCTTGACGATCGGCGTGACTCCTTCGTTTTCCTTGGGATGATCCTGAGCGATGCGGGCGCAGATGGTCTCGAACTCGCGCCTCGCCTGAGCCATCGTTACTCCGGGCTTGAGCCGCCCCATGACTTCGAGCTCATCGCCCTCGCCCCAGGGAAGCGCCGTGGGATCCATGGTCCTCGGCAGCCACAATTGCGACAAGGTGGGGAAGAGGAACTTGCGAGGCATGACCCCGACGACTTCGTGGACCAGGCCGTTGGCCCGAATCGTCTTGCCGATGATGGCGGTGTCGCCGCCGAAGCGGTTCTGCCAGATGTCCCAACCGATGATGGCGACCGGCGGAGCCCCTGGCCGGTTGTCGTCTTCGGAAAAGAGCCGTCCCCGAAGTGGCTGAACCCGAAGCAACTTGAAAGCGGATGCGGTGATGAACCCGCCCTGGAAACGCTCCGGTCCCCCTTGCAGCCCGCTTACATTGATCGTTCCCTCGGTCCAGGCGGCCAGGTCCTCGAAGCTCTTCTGCTGCTCCCGCCAGGCGGTGAAATCGCTGACCGGAACGCCGTAGCTGTCGATGCCACGACTCGGGCGCGCTCGCTCGAGATGAAGAATCTGGCTGGCATGCTCGAAGGGAAGCCCCCGGAGGATGCCGCCCCACATGATGCTCCACATCGTGGTAGTGAAGCCCAGGCCCATGGCGAGGGCGAGGATCGAGATCATGGCGAGGCCGGGATGCTTGGTCAGCATCCGAAAGCCATGCTTCAGGTCGGAGAAGAAGGAGCCCATCTTTTCACTCCGGAGCTTTGCGGGGATCACACCGGCCTACGGCGCCTCCGCAGACAAGTTTCAAATAGGAACCGCTGCTGATGGATTCCACCCCGTTTCGCTTGTTTCTCCTGTCGCCCGCCCACTGCGGCGGGAAGCGCGCCCAGCTCCTGATTAACGGGAGAGGACGCTTTCCCCTCGCGGCCCGTCTACAAGCAGGCGACCCGGTAACCCTTGGTGAGACGTTCGCCTTCCTGAGCGGCCTCTACTTCAGAGGCAAGCTGACCTACGCTCGGCACTTCGGCCGGGCACCGTCCGGACACGCCGCGGTCCTGGTCATCACCGCCAACAACGGGCTGGTGCCCGCCGAATCGAGTGTCACCATTCGCGAGCTCAAGGGGTTCGGGACGGTGGACATCGATTCAGACAACCCCCGCTACCGAAAGCCGCTGGAGCGCGACATTGCGAGGCTACGCGAACTGGACGGAGTGGAGATCGTCCTGCTCGGCAGCATCGCGACTGGCAAGTACGTGGACGTGCTTCTGGAGGCGCTGGGCGACCGGCTGCTATTCCCCGGGGATTTTGTAGGTCGGGGGGACATGAGCCGCGGGGCCTTGCTCCTTCAGGCGGCCAGGAAGGACACCGAGCTCAGGTATGAACCGGTACTCGGCGCAATCCGGACTGGCAGACGGGCACCACGCATCGCATCAGGATGAGCCCCGCGGCTGCCACGCAAGTCGGGAAGATTCCGGTTGGAGCGGCTCGAGTGAGCCGACGACGCAATAGACTCAACCGTCTGGAAGCAGAACGCCGGCCCAGGTCTGTTTGACCGAGCCGGCGTTTGTCTTGCAGCAAAGCTGAGCCTAGGTCAAGGCACGGCGCAGCAGCCGGCCGCGCCGCTTCCCTTCCCGCACCACGATGTTCTTGGTGAGAATCAGTTTCTTCGTGGTCATGATTGCCTTTTCTACCCGGCGCGAGTGCGCCACCGCATCCCGCAACCGCCGTAAATCCTTCTCCAGCCGGTAGCGTTTGATCTGTCTCGCGATGTCTTTCTTATCCTTCTCGAAGTCTTTGAGCTGCGCCTTGGCCAATTTGGTAATTCGGGCCCAGCGTGTCTCGAATGACTTGATGCTGCGCAGTTGCATGACAGTACCCTCTCCTGAGAAAGATTCCGAGTCCGGAGACTCTGCCAGCGCCTACCAGCCCGGTGAGACCACCATCTCTCTCCGGGGTTCTCGAAATGTAGCCCGCTTGATCTGAACGTGGGTCAAAGCGCTAGCGGTTTCGGAGTGCGGGCGAGTGAGCGTTCGCCGGATACGAGGGCACGGAATCGATTCAAGAATGAGGAAGCGCGGGAGCCGTCGGGAATCAAGCTGGATCTGCAGCGGACCATCGCCGCATGGAGTGCGTGGGCGCTCTTCCACCGGCCCTTCGGGTCACGGACCAGGCAGCGGTCCACGATCGAAGCGAGATCCGCGGGAACTTCGGGGGCCAGTTCGCGGAGTGGAGAGGCATTGCGAGCGGTCCTTTGAGCCGCGAGCGAGATCGCCGACTGACCGGTGAAAGGCAGCCGCCCGGCCAGCATGCGGTAGGCAACGAGCCCCAGCGAGTAGATATCGGTTCGGAAGTCTGCTTCCCAGGATCCCAGCGCCTGTTCAGGAGACATGAAGGCCGGGGTGCCGAACCCCTTCCCTACTTCCGACCGGGAATGGTCTGAAGTCCGTAGCGTCGCGATACCGAAATCGGTAAGGAAGGGCCAATCGTCCTCGTCCTGCATCAGGATGTTGTCGGGCTTCACGTCACGATGGACCACGCCATGACGGTGAGCATGGGCCAAGGCATCGGCCACCGGAATAAGAATTGAGAGCGTCCGCGTCGGGCTCAGCCGGCCGTCATCGCCTAGCCGGTCCGCCAGGGAGCGGCCGGGGATGTAGCGCATGATTGCGAGCGCGAGCCGGTTGTGATGAACGAACTGGTAGCAGGGGACAATGTGGGGATGCTCGAGCTCGGCGGAGATCAACGCCTCTCGCCGAAAGCGCTCGCGATTCTCTACTGAGGCGCCCTGAGCCGGATCCAGCAGTTTGAGGGCGACCCGGCGACCTTCCCGCCGGTCGAGGCCGAGGAGGACGACGCTCATGCCACCGCGGCCCAAGAGACGGATGACATCGTACCGATCGCCGGTGAGGAGAGAAATGCCCCGACGACAGGCTTCGAGCTCCAGAGGCTCCATCCCCTGATCGAGTGTAGGTGCGGCGACTTCCATTGAACGGTCCAGAAGGGGTGACCGTTCGGGGGATGGCAGGGAGTGTGCCGCACGCTTGCTGGGGATTCCGCCGAGGCAGCAACGACTTAGCCGAGGACCACAGACCAGCTTGACCGGTTCCGGGAAATCGGAATCCCAGAACCGGACGGCGTGACCGCGATGTTACCTGGGTGGACCCTCGGGAGTCACGTAAGCCGCTGTTATCCCGCCATCGACCCGGAAATCGGCCCCCGTCACGAACGAGGACTCATCGGAGGCGAGGAAGAGCGCGGCTTGGGCGATCTCCCGCGCCTCGCCAAAGCGCCCCATGGGAATGTGGACCAGCCGCCGCTGACGTTTCTCTTCGGTGGAAAGGAACTTCTCGAGCAGTGCGGTGCGCACCGGACCGGGAGAGAGCGCGTTGGCCCGGATTCGCTCCCGGGCGTGGATGATCGCGATTTCCCGGGTCATGGAGAGGACCGCGCCCTTGGACGCGGTGTAGGCAATCTGCGGAGTAGCGGCGCCGAGGGTCGCGACGAAGCTGGCCACATTGATGATGGATCCCCCGCCGGCCTCCCGCAGGTACGGAATGCCGGCCCGGCAACAACGCGCCACGCCTTTGACGTTGATGTCCAGGACCAGATCCCAGATGTCGTCCGAGGTGTTCACGACGCCGTCGTCGTCGCCGGGAGAAATACCGGCATTGTTGTAGAGGACATTGACCTTGCCGAACGCCTTCCTGGCGGCGGCGTAGAGGGCTTCTACCTCCGACGTAGAACGCACGTCTCCGGGAATGAACACGGCCTTGCCACCGGCTTTCTGAATTTCACCCACTACCTGCTGGCCGGCCTCCGCGTTCACGTCGTTCACCACTACCGCGCACCCTTCCTGGGCAAAAAGTTTCGCGGCTTCTGCGCCGAGTCCGGCACCGGAGCCAGTGATGACTGCGACTTTGGTTTCGAGTCGACCCATACTCTCACGCTCTCTCGAAGTTCCGCTGTAGGTCCAGGTCTGTCACCCGCTTGTCGTAGACCGCCTGTTCCTGGAGTGCCGTGTTCACGTAATGGTCCACCACGATGTCTCCGAACGCGGCGCGAGCGGCCTTGGACCGGTCCAGCAGTCCAATGGCCTCGTACAGGGTCTTGGGTACTTCGGGCACGGTGGGATCGGCGTAGGCGTTGCCGGTGTAGAGGTCTTCCATCTCGAGCTTGTTTTCCAGACCGTAGAGTCCTGCAGCAATCGTCGCCGCGAAAGCGAGATAGGGATTGGCGTCGGCACCGGGGCAGCGGTTTTCGACCCGGATACCTTTGGCCGAATGTCCCAAGATCCGCATCCCGCAGGTGCGATTGTCTACTCCGGCTACCAGTCGAGTCGGTGCGAAGGACCCCGCCTGGTAACGGCGGTAGCTGTTGACGTAAGGCGCATAGAAGACACTCAGCTCACGGCCCAATGCCAGCTGCCCGGCGACCCACTGGCGGAGACGGGCGGACATGTGGGCTGGTCCCTTCGGATCCCAGCCCAATGGTTTCCCGGTCTTCCGATCCCAGAGCGAGCTGTGCAGGTGGAATGAATTGCCGGCGTTGTTGGTGTGCCACTTGGCCATGAAAGTCACCGAGATTCCCTGCAGCGCGGCGAACTCCTTTACTCCGTGCTTGAAGATGCAATGCCGGTCCGCCATCTCGACCGGCTCCTGGTGGGCCAGGTTGAGCTCCTCCTGCCCGGGGCCCCATTCTCCCTTCGAGTTCTCCACGTCGAAGCCCAAAGTGTCGAAGTAACCGCGAAGTGGCTGCAGCAGTTTCTCTTCCTTGGTCGTCTGGAGTATGTGGTAGTCCTGGATGTACTTCCCGATCGTATCCAGATCGTGATAGCGCTTGGCTGCCGCCTGCTCATAGCTGTCGTTGAACACATAGAACTCGAGCTCCGACGCCACTCGCAGGGTGAGTCCCATTGCGTCGGCGCGAGCGACCTGGGCCTGGAGGATCTGCCGCGGAGCCACGGCGAGAGGCTGGTGGCCGCGGCCTTCGATATCTCCTAATACCAGCGCCGTGCGCTCCAGCCACGGCACCAGCACCAATGTCTTGGGGTCGGGCCGGACCATGAAGTCGCCATAGCCCAGCTCCCAGGAAAATGAGTCGTACCCGGAGAGAGGTTCGTTTTCCAGGTCGCAACCCAATAGATAATCGCAGCCTTCCCACCCGTGGCGGGCCTGATCCAGGAAGGTTCGAGCCGTGTAGCGCTTTCCGGCCAGCCTTCCCTGCTGGTCGGGGAATGCCGTGAGTACGGTATCGACCGTTCCGGACTTGGCCATCTGCTCGAGTTTGGCGATCGAGATTGTCTTCACGTGGGCTCCAAAGTCAGTTCCGAGTTCGATCAGTTCCGAGTTCCGAGTCTCGGCTCTTGGAGCAACGCGGAACTTGGAACTCGGAACTAGTTCGTCTCGAAATAGATGTTTTTCAGTTCCGTGTAGTGCTCCAGCGCGTGCATCCCCAATTCCCGGCCCAGGCCCGACTGCTTGAAGCCGCCGAAGGGGGCTTGCAGGTGCACGCTGGAGGAAGAATTCACCGAGATTACGCCGGTCTGAACCGCCTTGGCCACCCGCAACCCACGCTTCAGGTCGTTGGTCCAGAGCGAGCCGGAGAGCCCGTAGATCGTGTCATTGGCGATGGCAATCGCCTCGGCTTCGGTCTCGAACGGGATGACCACGACCATCGGCCCGAAAATCTCCTCGTCAACGATTCGCATCCCGGGCTTCGCGTCGGCGAAGATCGCCGGGCGGAGGAAGAACCCTTCGCCCGGTGGGCGCTCGCCACCACAGACATAGCGAGCTCCTTCCTGACGCCCCAACGCCACGTAGCTCTCAGTCCGCTCCCGCTGGCTCGCGGAGACGAGCGGTCCCATCTCGGTCTGCTCGTCCAGTGGATCGCCGACCCGCATCGCCTTTGCGACCGACGCCATCGCTTCGACCAGCGCGGGATATGCCTTCTTCTCGACGATCACCCTGGCCCGAGCGCAGCAGTCCTGCCCGGCATTGGCGAATACCGAAGCGCAGGCGTGTTTCGCCGCCTGCTCCAGATCCACATCCGCAAAGATGATGTTTGGGGACTTTCCGCCCAGCTCGAGCGAGACCCGTTTGATGGTCTCGGCAGCCGTCGCCATGATGCGTCGTCCGGTCTCGGTTTCCCCGGTAAACGCTATTTTGGCGATGTCAGGATGACCGGCCATCTGCTGGCCGATGCGGGCCCCGGGCCCCGGAACGACATTCAGCACTCCAGGCGGGAGGCCGGCTTCGAGTCCCAGTTCTCCGAGGCGGATTGCGCTGAGCGGGGTCAGACTCGCGGGCTTGAGCACCACGGTGTTTCCGGTGGCGAGCGCGGGACCCAGCTTCCAGGTTGCGATCACCATCGGGAAGTTCCACGGAACGATCAGCCCGACCACGCCGAGTGGCTGACGCAGCGTGAGATCCAGTCCCGTCTTGGCAACCTGGATCGTTTCGCCGAAAAACTTGTCCGCCGCACCGGCGTAGTACCGCAAGGTGTCGGCGACGTGGTTCGCCTCCCACCGCGCGTCGCCGATCGGCTTGCCGACATTCCGGGCCTCCAGCACCGCTAATTCCTCGGCGTGGGCCCGCACCAGATCTGAAAAACGGAAGAGCACGTCGGCCCGGCTGACCGCGGTCCGGCCCGACCATTCCGGAAAAGCCTTCTTCGCCGAGGCAACCGCCTGGTCCAGCTCATCGGGGCCCGCCGATGCCACTTCGGCCATCGGTTTGCCCTTGGCGGGCTCGATGACCGTGATCGTGCCGGCGCCCCGGGGGCGCCGGTCTCCGATCACCAGTGCTTGAGCGGTCACCGCTATTGCGCCGGGGCCAGTGCGGCTTCTATCCGACGCAAGGCCTCCTCGTCAATCTTGCTCGGCCCGGCAAACCGCCGCTTCGCCGAGAGCTGCCAATAGAGCCCGAGAAACACGCTGAGCCCCAGCATGGTCCACAGCACCAGCTCATTGGGTGGCAAGCTGAAGATGACGGTGATAATCAGGACCCAAACGATCGCTATCACGTTGAGGGCTGGCCCCCATTTGCCGAGGAACCACGGGGCCGTCTCGGCTGTGGCGAACTCTCCCTGGCCTCGGCGCCTGTTACGCCAGTTGAGGTAGATGGGGAACATGTACGCCAGGTATAGCGTGATGGTGCTGATGGAGGTCACGACGAAGAACGCCGCCGCATAGACGCAGATCAGCACGGCCAGCACGCTGGTGATCACGATGGACCAGACGGGGGTCCTGTATTTGGGGCTAACCCGCTTGATATGCCCTGATCCCGGCATCCCGTCGTCTCGCGCGAAGGCGTACCACATCCGTCCCATCGAGGTGATGGAGGCCAGCCCGCACAGCCACATGGCAACCCCGATGATGATGGCGACGACGTTGGCGAAGAAGGTCGACAGGTTGTTGTACACGATGTAGAGCACGGGGTAGGCATCCGCGGCGGTTTCCGCAACCTTACCCTCGGGAATCGACCAGGTGAGCACAAGCAGCATGATGTAGCCCACCACCGCAGAGACGGCCACCGACAGGAAAACGCCCCAAGCCGAGTTGAGCCGCGCCATGACGGTCTCTTCCGCAACATGCGCGGAGGCATCGTAGCCGGTGTACGTCCACTGGGCTTGCAGGGTGGCGAGCAGGAAGCAGAGGACGAAAGGAGCGGCCTTGTAAAGATCGCTCAGGCCCGGAATGAGCGCGAAGAGCGGAGAGGGATACTTGAAGTTGCCGAACACCAGCGCGGGTACCGCCGTCCCACTCCCCAAATCGGCCGACGAAGCGTCCAGCGGATTCACCGAGGTAGAGCTGGAGAACATGAACTCGAGACTGTTGTGATGCTGCCCCATGAACACCAGCAGCACGAAGATCACCGCGACGCCGATGATGTGCCACCACACGCTGAAATCATTGAGCTTCGCGGTGAGTCGGATCCCGAGGACATTGATGAGCACCTGGGGAATCATGATCAACACCATCACAAACAGCTGGAAATACCAATTCGTCGGCGAACCGAAGACCGGGATTGCCACATCGGCTGGGACGTTAAGGATCCGAGTGAAGGCGCCGATGATGTAGATCGACGCCGCCACGTTAATGCCGGCCGTAATGGTGATCTGTCCGATCATGTTGAACCAGGCGGTAATCCATGCCCAGCCCCTGCCGCCCAGCCGGTAGGCCCAGAAGTAGAGTCCGCCCGCCGTAGGATACGCTGACGCCAGCTCCGCCATTGATGCGGCGACGCAGAGGGTGAAGAGACTCACCACCGGCCAGCCGATCGTATTGATGACGGGGCCCGCGAACTTGAGACCGTAGCCAAAGAGCAGAATGGCGCCCGTCAGAATCGAAATGATGGAGAAGGAGATCGCGAAGTTGGAGAATCCTCCCATTTCCCGGAACAGTTGCTGGGCATAGCCGAGCCTGTGGAGGTCGCGGACATCCTGCCGGATCTGCTCCTCCCGGTCCATTGGTTGCTGGGCCATCGCGCACCTCAGGTAAAGGTCGGCCCCAGGGAGTACTGGGAAAGAGCGGCGCCATCCTCGGGCCGATACGGAAGTGGAATAGCTGGGGCGAGGAGAATATCCCGCCCGATTTGGGGGAGGGCAAGAGCGGGAGATGGGAGACCGGAGACGGGAGACCGGAGACGGGGAACGGGGAACGGGGAACGGGACTGACAGTGAGGTTACCTCATGCTCCCCGCAGGGTAATCGGTGGGAGCTTTGACTCGATCGCAGAGCGATTGGGTTCCTCCCAAGGCGGCAACATAAGGCTCTCGCCGAGGCGGCGAGGTTCTTCATCGACGGTGAAGCCTGGACCCACCGTGGCTACCTCGAACAAGACTCCGCCCGGCTCCCGGAAATAAATCGATGTGAAGTAGCACCGATCGCGCACCTCGGTTACCTGCAAGCCTCGTCGAATGATTTCCTCGCGCAGCTGGAGCTGCTGGTCCGGATCGGCAATGGCGAGTGCCACGTGGTGGACGGTGCCGAGGCCATTCGCGGCTGCAGGAGCCTCGGGAGCGGTGACGATATCGATTGACCTGCCGGCTCCCGCCCCGTTTATCCCCATTCGAATACGTCCTGCCTCCTCGTTCACCTGCTCGAAGCCGAGCAGGTCGGTCATCAATTCGACGGTTTTCGCGGGATTGCGAATCAGAAGCGTCACGCTGTGGAGGCCGCGAATGGCCCGGTCGGGCTTGATGCCGCCTTGAGTCCAGGGTGTCCGTTCATCCCGATCGGCGGTGATCAGCTCAATCTTGAGGCCTGAAGGATCGCGAAAGGCGAGGGCCTCCTCGTCGAATCGAGACCCGGCACCTTCCTGAACAACGCCCTCTTCTCGCAGACGCGCCTCCCAAAAGGCAAGCGAATCGCGCGGCACCGAGAACGAGGTAGCGACGATCTGCCCCGCACCGTGCACTCCAACCGGCACTCCCCATCCTTTATAAGGGAAGGTGGTCCAGAGGGTACTGGGCCGGCCGGTCTCGTCTCCGTAGTAGAAGTGGTAGACGTTGTGGTTATCGAAGTTGACGGTGCGCTTGACCAGCCTCAGGCCCAAGGCGCCGCCGGCGAAGTCGACATCCGCCTGCGCTTCGGCGACGGTGGCGGTGACGTGGTGGAGGCCGAGGATCGGTGGACGCATACTTCTAGAGTACGCCCACAGGGGATTTGGAGGAAGGTCGTGTCCCACCCTATCCTTTGTCCGCCCTTACGGAGAAGACTGCCCTGAGCCCCAACCTCGCCCGTCTGCAGGCGGCCCTGGCTGACCGCTATCGCGTGGAGCGGGAGCTTGGTCGTGGCGGTATGGCCACTGTCTTCTACGCCTGGGACCTGAAACACGACAGGCCGGTTGCCCTCAAGCTGTTGCATCCGGAGTTGGCCCATCTTCTCGGTCCCCAGCGTTTCCTCCGTGAGATCCGGCTCTCGGCGCGCCTGCAGCACCCGCACATCCTCTCGGTGCTCGATTCGGGCGAGGTGGGCGGGACCGCAGATCAGGGGGGAGCACTCCTCTGGTACACCATGCCCTTCGTCGCGGGCGAGACCCTTCGCGACCGCTTACGGCGAGATGGGCAACTTCCGTTGGATGAGGCTCTGCGGATTACCAGCCAGGCGGCGGATGCCTTGCACTACGCTCACCAGCACGGAGTGATCCACCGCGACATCAAGCCGGAGAACATCCTGCTCAGTGGCAATCATGCGCAGGTGGCCGACTTCGGGGTGGCGACCGCTATGCCCGACGGAACCGCGGAGCCAGGTAATCGTTTGACCGAGACCGGGCTCGCCGTAGGAACGCCGCAGTACATGAGCCCGGAACAGAGCGCCGGGGAGCGAACCCTCGACGCGCGCAGCGACATCTATTCATTGGGCACAGTGTTTTACGAGATGCTGGCCGGCGAGCCGCCCTATACCGGTCCTACGCCCCAGGCGATTCTGGCCAAACGATTGACCGAGCCCTTACCTCACATTCGCACGGTACGAGACGTACCTCAGTGGGTGGAGGACGTGGTCACTCGAGCCCTGGCTCGCGCCCCGGCCGACAGGTTTGCGACGGCGGCGGAGTTCGGGGAGGCGTTGGAAAGACGGGCGGACCGGGCGGACCGAAAAGGGCACCGCATTGCGCCTCGTCGTACGATCATTCTGACCGGCATGATCGCCCTGACCGCCCTGTTCGTCGCCATTTACCTGAACCGGCGCGGCACCACCCCACCACCGGCGACGACTGCCTCCGCCGCCGTCCTCCCGTTCACCGACCTGAGCCAGGAGAGGGACCAGGAGTACTTCAGCGACGGATTGACCGACGAATTGATCACCGCACTGAGCCGAATTAATGGCCTCAAGGTGGCCGCGCGGACTTCGTCCTTTCAATTCAAGGATACGAAAGCCGATGTGCGGGAAGTGGGCCGCAAGCTCGGAGTCGCAACTGTGGTCGAGGGCAGCGTCCGGAAGAGCGGGAACCGGCTCAGAGTCAGCGCGCAATTGGTCAGTGCGAAGGACGGCTACGAGCTCTGGTCGGAGAGCTACGACCGGGAGCTGGCCGATGTCTTCGCTGTCCAGGAAGAGATCGCGCGATCCATCGTAGCGGCGCTTCGCGTGAGACTGGGGCATCATGCCGACTCGGCCCTTGCAGAACGACCCACCGCGGACCTCGATGCCTATGACCTCTACCTGAAGGGTCGCTTCGCCTGGAATCAGCGCACCGGTGGGACGTTGCTGCTGGCATCACAGTACTTCCACCAGGCCGTGGGGAGGGATTCAACCTTTGCGCGGGCCTATGCCGGGCTGGCTGATGCAACGCTGCTCCTGCCGCAATACTCGGGAGCATCGCCGAAGGACGTATGGCCTCGAGCCAAAGCGGCGGCATTGAAGGCTCTCGCACTGGACAGCACGCTTGCTGAGGCTCATACGTCGCTGGCCTATGGGACGATGCTGTACCAGTGGGATTGGACCGAGGCCGAGGCAGAGTTCAAACGTGCGATAGCCGCGAACCCGAACTATCCCACAGCGCACCATTGGTACGGGGACTTTCTGGCCGGCCGGGGCCGGCTGGACGAGGCGCTTAAGGAGATGCGGCGTGGCCTGGAGCTGGATCCGCTCTCACGCATCATCCGCACCGAGGTGGCCTGGATCTATTACCTGAAGCGCCGGGACGATGAGGCCATGACCCAGACCGACTCGGTGGTCCAACTGGATCCAAATTTCGGCCACGTTTATTTCGTTCGGTCGCTGGTCTATCTCCACCAACGGGACTACCAGAAGGCTCTCGCCGCCATCGAACGGGGCACGGAGCTCAACGGGTTCTACGCGACAAATGAGGTTGGCAGAGTCTGGGTCCACGCCGGGCAGGGCGATACAGCCGCGGCCAGGAGGGATCTCGCTGGACTGGAGGAACGGGCGAAGCGCGAGTTCCTCCCACCGTGGACACTAGCGGTCGGCTATGCCGCCCTCGGCGACAAGACTCAGGCCATCGCCTGGCTGAACAAGGGGGTTGATCAGCGGGACGTGATGATGCCGGAAAATTTCTTCGATCCGATCATCGACCCACTCAGAAGCGATCCCAGATTTGCAGAGGTGGAAAGGCGGATGGGGCTCAAGCCCTAGCTCCGCCCTTCCACCCTGAATCCCTCACGGAGCAATCCGCAGGTCGAATGCACCGTTGGTGATTACCATCGGACCGGTAGCACTCCCGCCTATCGCAGGAAGATTGGCCGAGAAGGTACCAGCCACTCTTGTGGCGGTAAGGGAAGTGATCGTCACCGAGCTCGTCGCTCCCGCCCCACCCCAGCAGCAGTTGTTCGCCTGGCCGTCGAAGTGCAGCACCACCCCGGTTTGATCATAGGTATTCCCAGCGCTCACCGGCGTCGAGGTAACCAGATTGATCGAGAGCGTGGAATTGGTGACCGTGTTGTCCGTGGTGCTTCCACCCAGCGAGAAGGAACCCGTCGAGAGGTCCCCCACCCCAACAACCGTAGCCCCGGTCCAGGCCGCACCGTTCAGCGTGGCGGTGAAGGTATTGCCCGTATTGTCGCCGGTCGGGAGCGTGAAGGAGGCCGGCAGCGCCACGTCGAAGGTTCCGTTGGTCACCGTCTTGACTCCCGGTGCCCCCGAGCCGAGCGATGGAGGAGCCACGAACGTGAACGTGCCGGCGATTCGGGTCGAGGTCAGGGTCGTGACATTCACGCTGCCGCGATCTCCGGTGAAATCAATGGCATATATGTTCAGGGTCGCGCCATTCTTGATGAGGACCGATCCTCCGCCTCCCGGAGTGGTTCCCTGGTTCACTCCCAGGGGATAGGTGCCGGTCCCACTGATGAATCCCAGATACAGCGAAACTGCGATGTAGTCTTGTCCGGTGATCTGGGTACCGGTGATCGTGAGGAACCCCGGGGTTTGCTGGGAGCCGGTGACCAGAACTCCATTCTGGGATGCCGCCCAGGCCTGCCCGTCGATGCTGGCACTCATCGGCCCACTCCCTCCGCCTCCTCCCCCGCCATTCGGGCCGGTGCCACTGCTGCCACAGGCGGCGAGGAGGACAAGTAGACCAACCACACTGCTCTTGAGGTAAAGCGAACAAGCGGCCAAGCTTGCGGGACGACGGGTAGAAGACTGACGCATGGGAGACCCTCCGACGGGGAACGGTTGCCCCCCATTGCGTGGAAGTTCCGGAAAAACCGTCACCCTCACCGTCTGGTGGCCCGGCAGCGGGCGGCCCGGCGCCCGATATATTTGAGCCGAGTGAGCTCCGACACCCCACACGACCTCGAAGCCGCGCTGGCCGAGCGGTATACCCTGCGCCACATGTTGGGCCGGGGCGGCATGGCCACGGTCTACCTGGCCGACGACCGCAAGCACCAGCGCGAAGTCGCGGTGAAGGTGCTGCGGCGCGACCTGGCAGCCACCCTCGGCGCCGAGCGGTTCCTCAAGGAAATCCAGATCGTCGCCCGACTGACCCATCCCCACATTCTGGCACTTCATGACAGCGGGGAGGCGGCAGGCTTCCTCTACTACGTCATGCCGTACATCGATGGCGGATCGCTGCGTCGCCAGCTCGAAGAGCGCAGGTACCTCCCGCGCGGGGAGGCATTGGAAATCGCCTTACCGGTGGCGGACGCTCTTTCATACGCGCACCGCAAGGGGATTTTTCACCGCGACATCAAGCCGGAAAACATCCTCTTTTCTCAGGGCCACCCGATCGTCGCCGACTTCGGCATTGCCAAGGCGCTCTCCACCGCCGGCGCCGCCAATCTCACTCGGACCGGATTCCCCCTCGGCACGCCCGGCTATATGAGCCCCGAGCAGGCGGCGGGGATGACCGATCTGGATGAAAGGAGTGACGTCTACAGCCTGGCAGTCGTGATCTACGAAATGCTGACCGGCGAGATCCCGGGCCGGTGGCCAACGGAAGACGCGGTGCGGGCCGGCCGCTTCCTCGAGGCCCCGCTCTCCCATCGCGGACATCTTGATCAGGCTGGTGTTGCAACCGAAGGTGCGCTGGTGCGAGGGTTGGCTATTCGCCACGACCAGCGGACTCCGACTCCGGCCGAACTCATGGCCGAATTGCAAGGCGGGCAGCAGGCGGTGCGCCGGAAGTATCGTGAGGACGAAGTGAAGGAAATCGTGAGGCGGGCTTCGGAGCTCGAGGCTTCAAACCCCACAGAGTCCGGGGCGATGACCATCGGTGGAATTGAGTCCTTGGGGCGAGAGGTTGGGATCGAGCCGGCGGTGGTGCGCTCGGCGGCCAAGTCGCTGGAGAGGCGCGCCAGCCTGGCACCGACTACGCCGCGCTTCGTCAGGGGCCTGATCGGCGCCCCCACGAGCCTGATGGTCGAGCGGATTGTCGAAGGAGAGCTGCCCCCCGATGAATTCCCCACGCTGGTCGAGGAGATTCGCAGAGAACTGCAGCATGTAGGACAAGTGAGCCAGCTCGGTTGGTCCTTCTCCTGGACCATGACCCGGAGCGCGAGCATGCGGCGCGACGTGGAGGTAGGCGTGACGGTGCGCGGAGGACAGACTCGCATCGTTGTTCGGGAGAGTCTTGGGCCGCTCATCGGTGCCGTCTTTGGTGGGATCGGCGGTGGCCTGGGAGGCGGCGCCATGGGCCCTATTCTGGGGATTACCCAAGGAGCGCTGGGGCTTCCACCCATTACGATCGCAGTGATCCTTCCGCTCTGGTTCGGCACGATCTTCGGAATAGCCCGGACGACGTACAAGGCTCAAGTCAAGAAGCGGGAGAAATCATTCACTGATCTCGCCGACCACCTTGCCGAGATGACCGAGCAATTGATTCCCCACCGCCCTGCGCTCTGGAATCCCGCACGGGGAAGTAATAAAGGAGCGTAATCGGCCGAGGTGAACGCTGGACTAGCAGCCTTTTTCCGGTCGGGTCACACCGGGAAGCAACAAGGCTTTGAAGCGCGGGTCGCCGGCGATGGGATCGAATGGTGGATCGCAGCGCAGGTGAAGTTGGAAGTGGATGTGTTGCGGAGGATCAAACTGAGTAAGCCAGGCCAGGGCATGGTTCGCATCTCCCAGACCGGCATAAGCCTCCGCGAGATAGACCACGGTGTGAAGTGGCGTCGGCGTATACGCAGTGACGAGGGACTCCGCCTGCCGTAGCGCCTCCCGCGCCTGCTCCCGCCTCCCCGCACGAGCCTCCGCCAGGGCGCGCCCAGCCAGAGCATTGACTACTTCGACGTCGCTGCTGAGGCGTCGTTGGGCGTCGAAGGCCGCGATCGCCCGAGTGTAATCGCCGCGCTCGATCGCCACAGCCCCGCTAGTGCTCCGCCCCAGGATGTAGTTGGGATCCACCACCACCGCGCTATCAGCCCAAGCCGCGGCGCTATCGTATTGGCGACGCCAATAATTAAGTAACCCCAGAAATGAGAGTCCCTCGGCGTACGCCGGATTCAGGATGACCGAGCGACGCCAGGCGCTCTCGGCTCCCTCGAAGTCCCCGGTCTCTGCCAGCGTGAGGGCGAGGACATGCCAGGCGGTAACGGAGGTCGAATCGAGTTCCAGGGCCCGCCGGACGGATCGGAGGGTCGGCCTCCGATCGGTAGGATCGATGAAGGCGCTTACCTGACTCTGCGCGAGCCAGGCGTCGGAGCTCTGAGGGTTGACAGCGAGCGCCCTGTCCACCGCAGCCACAGCGATTTGAGGTAGACTGTCCCGCGAAATCCCCGGCAACGGAAAGGCCCGCCCGTACGCACGAACATAGGTCAACGCGAGCCCGGTCCAAGCGTCGGCGTAAGTGGAATCGCGTTGCACCGCGGCGCTAAATCCCCTGGCCGCCTCGAGCGTCGCTGCTGGCGTCCGCCTGTTGTAACTGCGAAGGGCCTGTTGATAGAGCGCGATGAGCGCCGGGTCACGGGTCGGCCCGATAGGGCTGCGCTCACGTAGCCAGATCGCGGTGGATGCGAGCGCCGCCAGGATCCCAACTACTCCCAGTACCCGCCAGCGTGAAGCCGGCCGTGGCATTTCCCGGGGTGTTTCGGCTGAGGTCGGACTTCGCAGCGCTGCCCCGAAGGCGGCCGCACTCGAGAACCGGTCCGCCGGCACCTTGGCGAGGGCCCGGCCTACCGCCACATCGACTGCTTCCGGTACGGTGTCGCGCACTGTGCGGAGTCGAGTTGGGCGCTCGGTTATCAGTTTGGCAATCACGGCCTGCGCCGAGGCTCCGGAGAAGGGCGGTTCACCCGCCAGCATCTCATAGAGCACCGCACCCAGGCTGTAGATGTCGCTCCGGGCATCCAGCTGCCGGTCGGCTGTAGCCTGCTCGGGACTCATGTACTGGGGCGTACCCACGCTCAACCCGGTTTCGGTGAGCCGTTCGCCGCCGGCCTCCCGTACAGCCAGTGCGATCCCGAAGTCGGTGAGCATCGCCTCACCTTCGTGGATCATGATGTTTTCGGGTTTGACGTCGCGATGAATCACGCCGCGAGAGTGGGCGTACTCCAGCGCAGAGGCAATGTCGCCGACTATGGCAAGGGCATCAGCGAGCGATAGCTGCCGATCCCGGTTCAGCCTCTGGCGCAAGGACTCGCCCCGCACATAGGGGAGCGCATACCACAGGTGCCCCTCGGCCTCTCCGGAGTCGATGAGGGTGAGAATGTGAGGATGGTCCAGCTTGGCGGTGAGACGGATCTCGGCGAGAAATCTTTCGCGTCCCAGAATAGCCGCCAGCTCGGGGCGCAGGACCTTGAGGGCCACGTCGCGCCCGTGCCTTACATCATGGGCGAGGTAGACCGTGGCCATGCCACCCTGACCAAGCTCGCGGACAAGCTGGTACCGATCCAGCAAGGCTGTCGCCAATCTTGGGGCGATGGGACTCATGTGCTGGTTGTGGAGGTGATGAAACTTGACCCGATCAGGGAGGCGGCGTAAGAGGCGGAGGAGGAAGCAACCATGACCAGGACGTAACCGGGAGGCGGGTAACCGCGTATAATCTAGCCATGCGCAAATACCTCCTGTTTCTGCCGGTTTTCCTTGCTCCTCTCTCAATCGGTCTGGCCCAGGACACCGCGGCCACGCACGCCGACACCATCCGAGGATCAATCACGCCGGAGCGGGCTTGGTGGGATGTCGCCTACTATGACCTCCGGGTGAAGATCAACCCGGTAGACAGCACGATTCGCGGCGTGAATTACATCACCTATCGGATCCTCCAGTCCGACAGCGTGATGCAGATCGACCTCCAAGTCCCGCTGCAGATCGACAGCTTCGTCCAGCAGGGGCAGCGCCTGCAATACCGGCGAGATGGCAACGCCTTCTTCGTCTTTCTCGTGGCGGGACAGGAGAAGGGCACGCAACAAACTCTGAGCGCGTTCTACTCGGGTCACCCGCACCCGGCCAAGCACGCGCCCTGGGACGGCGGCGTCGTCTGGGCGACGGACAGCCTGGGGCATACCTGGATCGCCACCGCCTGCCAGGGCACCGGCGCCAGCATCTGGTGGCCCACCAAGGACACCCAGGCCGACGAGCCGGATAGCCAGCGAGTAGTAATCACCGTACCCGACTCGCTGAAGGACGTCTCCAACGGACGCCTGCGTGCGGTCACCTCAAACGGGGACGGCACTACCACCTACGACTGGTTCGTCTCCCAGCCGATCAACAACTACGACGTCACGGTGAATGCCGGGGACTACACCCACATCAAGGACGCCTATTACGGTGAGGGCGGACGGCTGACTCTCAACTACTGGCCCCTCAGCTACCACTACTGGACCGCCCAGCGCCAGTTCACCCAGGTCAAATCGATGCTGGGCTGCTTCGAGGGATGGTTCGGACCCTACCCATGGTATGACGACGGCTACCAGCTGGTCGAGACTCCGCACCTCGGCATGGAGCACCAGAGCGCCGTCGCCTATGGCAATCATTACATGAACGGTTACCTCGGCCGAGACCTCTCGGGCACCGGCCAGGGAAACGACTGGGATTTCATCATCGTCCACGAGAGCGCCCACGAGTGGTGGGGGAACAGCCTTACCACCGCCGACCTGGCGGACATGTGGGTTCACGAAGGCTTCGCCAACTACGCCGAGGGCTTGTACGTGGAGTGCCTGCGGGGGAAGGAGGCGGGCGCGGAGTACAACATCGGCAACCGGAAAGGGATCAGGAACGACCGGCCGATCACGCCGGCCTACGGGCTCAACCGCGAAGGCTCGGGCGACATGTATCCCAAGGGAGGGAACATGCTTCACACGATCCGCCAGGTCATCAACGATGACGCCAAGTGGCGGGAGATCCTGCGCGGCCTCGCCCAGAATTTCCGCCACCAGATCGTGACCGCGAGACAGGTTGAGGACTATATCGATCAGAAATCGGGGATCAACTTCGACAAGGTGTTCCAGGAGTACCTGACCACGACAATGGTTCCCACCCTGGAGTACAAGATCGAAGGCTCAACGCTCTCCTATCATTGGGTGAATGTGGTGCCGGGGTTTGACATGCCGGTCAGGGTAAGAATTGGTGCATCGGCAGTCACTGAAACAGCGGGAACTGGGAACAGGGAAAAGGGAACGGGGAAAAAGGGTGAAGGCGGAAAGGAGAAGGCACAGGCAAATCCAGTGATGGATTCCGATTGGTCGGTTATCACACCAACCGAGGATTGGAAGACGGTCCAATTGTCTCTTCAGAATCCGGCCGACTTCCGGGTTGACCCGAACTTCTATGTCGAGGTGACTCAGGTCGGAGTTGGGGCGCAGTAGACACTCGGCGGCCAAGTGGCGAGGATTTGAGGAGACGGGAGAAGGGAGAAGGGAGAACGTGACGGAGAGCGACCTGGAACAGCTGTTTCGCCGCGCGCAGGAAGCGGACCCTGACGCAGCAGAGCAGCTGTTTGCCCTTCTCTATGACGAGCTACACCGTCTCGCTGAACATCACCTCCACCGGGGGAACTCGGCGCTGACGATCGGGACTACCACTCTGGTTCACGAGGCCTACCTGAACATGGTGGGCCGGACCGACGTGTCCTTTCCGGACCGGCAGCGGTTCTTCGCTTACGCGTCGCGGGCGATGCGCGGCCTGGTCATCGACTTTGCCCGCCGGCGCTGTGCCAAGAAGCGGGGAAGGATGCTGGAGATCACGCTCGAGGAAGGCGGCGTAGGAACACCCGAAGTGAAGGAGGCGACTCAGGACCTGCCGGCACTCAACGAAGGACTGAATCGCCTTGCCGCACTGGACCCTATGCTCGCGGAGTTGGTTGATCTGCATTTCTTCGGCGGGTTCTCCTTTGCCGAGATTGCGACACTGCGCGGAATCTCGGAGCGAACTGTTGAGCGCGAATGGCGCAAGGCTCGCACTCTGTTGCATCGGCTCGTGCGCGAGACTGGGGAACAACCACAGCAGTAGCCGCGGCACAGAGAAACTCACCTACCGGGGCTGCGACTCCAGGAAGCGCTCCAGCTCTTCCCCCAACTCGGCAACAGACTGGTACCGTTCGGTGGGCTCTTTGCGTAGTGCCCTGGCAAGGGCGTTGTCGAGTTCTCCCAACCCGAGTCTCGCCGGCTCAGTCGAGAGAATGGCAACCATGCACTCCATTGGCGAGATAGACTCCTCGCTCGTCGGGTGTTTCCCTGACAGCAAAACGTAGAGCAGGACACCCAACGCATAGACGTCCGTCGCTACCGTAAGGTCTTTTCCCCGTATCTGCTCTGGTGCCGCGTACTGCGGAGTGAGAACCGGCTTGCCCGCGACAGTGAGGGAACGCTTGCTGACCCCTCCGGTGTCCAGGAGCTTGGCGATGCCGAAGTCGAGCAGTTTTGCCGTGCCGTCGTGAGTGACGAGGATGTTTGATGGTTTGAGATCGCGATGAAGCACGTGGTTGGTGTGCGCGTGCCCAACCGCGGCCAGCACTTGGCGAAACAGGACGATGCGTTGAACCGGCGAGAGTTGGCCTTCCCCGGCGAAAACATCGATCGGCCTACCCTCCACGAACTCCAGCACCAGATACGGCTGACCCGCAGCGCTCACTCCTGCCTCGATCAGGCGTGCGATCCCCGGATGCGACAGGCGGGCGAGGACTGACCCCTCGCGCCGAAATCGCTCCTCGCCATTAGCGCTGACGAGTGAAGAGGAGAGGAGCTTGACGGCTGCCAAGCTGTCACCCTGCCCGGCGATTCGCCGGGCGAGCCAAACTGTCCCCATTCCGCCACGACCCAGAGGCCGCTCCAGACGATAGGCTCCGATTTCCAGGCCCTCGAGACTTGGGTGCGGGGTCTCGCCGAGAAAGCCGCTTCGATCGGCCAAATCTTCCTCTGCGAGGAACGCGCTGACCTCCGCGGCGATGGCCGGAGATTGACGGGACAAAGTGTCAATCCAGTGACTGCGCTCGCTCGGAGGGAGATCAAGCACGCGATCAATCAGCGGACCGAGAATCTGCCAGTTGCTACGAGTGATGGTCGTCATAGACGCGCTCTGATCTTTGATCGAATTTCCCCCGCCCAAAGCGACAAGCGAACCTGTCGGTCAATCAAGAACGATTGCGATGTAGAGGTATCACATCAGGCACCAGCAGTGCTCTGGAACCGAGCAGCGGAGGACATCATGACACGCAATCAACTGGTCGGCGAAACGATTGTCATCGCGACGATCTTGCTTGCCGCCTGCACCGTTCAGACAACGGAGCCGGGTTCGGGATCAGGGAACTCCAAGTCAATCACTCCGGGCCTCACGGAGACCGTCCGTGTCCTGGCTGCGAGCCGGCACATCGGACCACTGCCGTCGCCTCCGCCAGTCCGACCGGCCCTCGTCACCTTGGGGCAGGCGCTCGCCTTTGACAAGGTGCTGTCCGGGAACCGGGACATTTCCTGTATGACCTGCCATCTACCAGCCTTTGGTACAGGAGATGACCGAAGCCTCTCGATCGGCCAGGGAGCCACAGGATTGGGACCTCACCGGGTCCACCCTCAAGGTCTCTTTATCCCGCGGAACGCACCCTCGCTCTTCAACCTCGGGGCGATGAAGTCGCTGTTCCTGGACGGGCGCGTCTTTGAGGATTCGCTGGGCCGGTACCACACACCGGCCGGAGCCAGGCTTAGTCCGAGGATGACGTCGGTATTCGAGTTTGGGGCGCTATCGGCGCAGCCGATGTTCCCGGTTCTGTCCCGGGAGGAAATGCGCGCCTTCAGCGGTAACGAGCTGGCGGCGATTCCCGACGATGACATGCGACGCGTTTGGGCCGCGATCATGGTCCGGCTCGGCGCGATTCCCGAATATCGCAAGATGTTCGAGGCGGCCTACCCGGGAACTCCCTTTGCAAAAATGACCTTCGCCCACGCGAGCAACGCGATCGCGGGATTCCTGACCGATCGGCTTCACTTCAACCAGTCGCCGTGGGACCGCTTTCTTGCGGGAGATAACGAGGCGCTCAGCAACGATCAGCTGATTGGAGCCCGGGATTTCCTCAGCCTGCGATGCTCCATCTGTCACAACGGCCCCGCCTTCAGCGACAACCAATTCCACAATGTGGCCCTCGCCCAGTTCGGACCCGGGAAAGGCAACGGGCCCCTCAAGAACGACGACTTTGGTCGCCTGAACGTGCAGCGGGACAATCCCGCCATGCGTTATGCATTCCGCACCTCGCCCCTTCGGAACATTGTGCTGACAGCGCCTTACGGGCACGACGGAGCCTTCTTCAACTTGCGCGACTTCATCGCGCACTACAGCGAAAGCGATGTGAAGCTGAGAACCTTCGATCCGACGACCCTCGAGCCATTACTCCAGGGAACCCTGGTGAACAACGCCTCGGCCATCCTGGCGACTCGGGACACGATCCTGAACGGGGTGGTGATTCCGGATTCGATCATCGACCACCTGACCACCTTCATGAGTGCCCTGACCGATGATCCGAAACACTATCCCAGCGTGACTCCGGCGCGGGTGCCGAGTGGGTTGCCGGTGGATCGGCCGTAAGGGGGATGTAGAAAGGGGAGAAAGGAGAAAACCCCTCATCCCGAGCGGAGCGAGGGATCTGGCCTGGGCAGCCCTGAAGCCTGTTGAGCCTCGGGTGACAGTCCGGTTTCAGGTTTGGCGCGATGAGAACGCCGCGCTTCTTCGTTTACATCCTGGCGAGCCACTCGCGCACACTCTATACGGGGTGACGCGTGACCTACTCCGCCGAGTTCATCAGCATCGCGGAGGGCTGATTCCCGGCTTCACGCGACGGTATCGCGTAACCCGCCTGGTCTACTTCGAGGAGACCTCGGAAGCTCGTTCTGCCTTCGCACGTGAGCGACAGATTAAGGGATGGTCGCGACTTAAGAAGGTCCAGCTGGTTGAATTGGTCAATTCAGGATGGGTAGATCTGGCTGAGCCGTGGCTTTCCGGATAGGGCTAGGGATTGAGGCCGTTGCAGGAATCCGAGCCCTGGTGGCTAGATCCCTCGTCACTTCGTTCCTCGGGATGAGGTGCTTCCCTAAACCATTGGTTGACAGGCCTCTATTGCTAAAAACGAACGTTCGTGCTATTCTATTCCATGACCAAAGGCGCTCAAACCCGCGAAAACATCCTCGACCACGCCGTCCGCCTTGCCAGTGAGACCGGGCTGGAGGGCCTGACGATCGGGACCCTGGCCGATGACCTCAAGCTCTCCAAGAGTGGGCTCTTCGCCCACTTCCGTTCTAAGGAAGCGCTCCAGATCCAGGTGCTCGAGCATGCGGCGGAGGTCTTCGTCGAGTCGGTCGTCCGCCCTGCCCTCAAGGCTCCTCGCGGAGAGCCGCGCCTTCGGGTCCTCTTCGAGCGCTGGCTGGAGTGGGGTCGAGCCACCGAGCTGCCCGGTGGATGCATCTTCGCCGCAGCCGCCAGCGAAATGGATGATCGCCCGGGACCGGTGCGAGATCGCCTGGTCGAGCTGCAGCGGGAGTGGTTCGGGGTCATCGCCATTTCCTTTCTCAAGGGAGTGGTGGAAGGCCACTTTCGGGAAGACGCCGACCCCGATCAGTTCGCGCAGGATCTCTACGGCATCATGCTTGGCTTTCATCACGCGCACCGCCTACTGCAGGATCCTGCGGCCGAGCGCCGTGCGCGAAGGTCTTTTGACCGCCTCCTCGCAGACGCTGCTCCCCGTCCTCACCCCGTCACCCCAAGTAAGTCGTGAGCACCATGCGAATCTCTCGACTGGCCTTCAAGGCCCTGCAGTCGGTCTCACCCGACAAGGCCGCGGCACTCGCCGAGCGCCTCTTCTTCTCGGTCAACCAGACCCATCTTCCTCCCGACTGTACCGCCGTACTCGAGGAGGGTACTCCCTTCAGTGTCCGGGTTGAGGGGAGAGAGATTGTGGCCTGGACGTGGGGGGCCGGACCGGTGGTCTACCTGGTCCACGGGTGGGGATCTCGGGGAGGACGACTCGCGGCGTTCGTCGCACCCTTGCTGGAGGCGGGATATCAGGTCGTCACTCACGATGCTCCGGGCCACGGCGCGTCGGGGTTCGGCATGACCTCGATGCCCGAGTTTGCCCGCGCTTTAAGGGCGGTGGACGACGCTGTCGGGCCGGCTTACGGTATCGTGGCCCACTCGATGGGAGCCTCAGCTTCGGCGCTCGCCATGTCGCAGGGACTCAAGGTCTCTCGCGCCGTCTTCCTGGCGCCGGCGGCGAATCCAGCAGCCTATGTTGGCCCCTTTGCTGAGATGTTGGGCCTCAAGCAGGAAGTGGTGCGGCGTCTCCGGGAACGGAGCCAGCGCCGCGTCGCTTTCAACTGGGACGATCTCGACGTCCCCGCTATGGCTCGAGACCTCGAAGTGCCTCTGCTGGTCTTTCACGACGATCAGGATCGCGTAGTCTCCCCAGCCGACGGGATGGCGATTACGGCCGCGTGGCCCAATGCGAGTTTCATCTCGACGACGGGATTGGGCCACCGCGGAGTCACCAAGGACCCCGCGGTAATTCGGCAAGCGGTTCAATTCCTGACGGGCGAGGAATATCCTGAGGCTCGGGCCCGCACCGACTGGGGCGCCGAGGCACTGGAGCGCGGGCTCTTCAACCGCGAAGCGAGAAGAGTCTAAGGCGTCGGCTTCCCCGCCACGGCGGGTTCCACCTGAGCTCGGCCGATGGTATTCGCATCGGTGCCGAACCAGATGCTGCGACTCTTCGGATCGAACACCATGTGGCGGACCACCAGTCCGCCACTTTTCGCGATCGGTACCGGTGTTCCGAATTTCTC
>Ga0207706_10000938_pt1 | contig 29806 bp, 25 predicted proteins | sample KBSC53metaG_FD_184318 | JGI IMG/M metagenome (GOLD analysis project Ga0207706, IMG submission 184318) | Corn rhizosphere microbial communities from Kellogg Biological Station, Michigan, USA - KBS C5-3 metaG (SPAdes) (version 2) | ecosystem: Host-associated > Plants > Roots > Rhizosphere > Soil ... | reverse complement strand
CAGGCGCCGGCCCACATCGAGGACCAGATCTTTTTCTTCCAGGCCGTTGGGCCCGATGGTGCCAGTATCGTGTCCGCCGTGGCCGGGGTCGATCACGATTTTGCCGATCTTCAATCCCAGGGCGCGGATCAGCGAGCGGTCGCCGTTGGCCGTGGGCGAGGCTTCGCGGACATCGGGAAAAATCACCGGCGGTTTGCTCTTGCTGCGGCTGGAGCCTTTGACCGCCCTGGGCCGGGTCAGCGTCGTCGCGGCCCGGGTTTGAGGCTTGATCTCCGGCGGATCGAGTTTGGCGACCGCAGCCGGGCTGGGGTCGTCGTCATCGTCCGCGTCCACCACTATTCTTTTGGTACCGGCGTCGCTGGCCACACTGGCCGGAGAGGCGGGCTTTTTGGTGCTGTCCTTCCCTTGTGGCTTGCCTTCTGCCACCGCGGGTGCCGCCATTTTCACGGGCTTTTCGTCCGTTGCTTTCCCGTCCGGGCCGGCCGGATCATGGCCGTCCGCTGCGCCAACGTTCGCCTGACCGTTCCTGGCCTGCGTGTCGGGGTGAATGTCCTTGCTGTGAACATCGATGATCAGGCGCGGCGGATCGGTGAGCAAGAAGGTCGTGTAGTCGGAGCGCTCCTCGACCTCCAGAACGATGCGGGCGGTTCCCGGCTGGAACTGCGCCACCCTGATCTTTTTCAGTAGCCCATCATCCACGTCGAAGGTCTTGCCCAGCAGCGTCGAAGTCAGGTTGGTGTCGAGCAGATCAAAAAAGATCCGCTCGGGATTATCGATGCGCTGGGCATCGAACTTTATGTCTCTTTCCAGGCCAATGGCGACCCGGGTGTAGCCCGGCTTGGACCAGTGACGAACGCTGGTGACATGCGCCACCTTGCGGTCCGCGTCTTCTGCGTCAGGCTTGGGCGCTGCATTTTCAGCCGCCGCGGGTTTGAGACTCTGGCCGGAGTTTGGCTTCCCGGAGCGCGTCTTGGGGGCGCTGGAGTCGTCGTCCGAATCGTCCGCGTCCTTTGACCGCAACCCTGCTTGCTGCACCGGTTCTGCCAGCGCCTTCCGGGCCTCGCTGGCCAGATGGTGGTGGGGATAACGGTGGAGAAATTCCTCGAAAACCTGTTTGGCCTGGGCCTGGTCTTTCAGATCATCCTGATAAATCTGGCCCATGCTGAAGAGCGCATCGACGCGGTCGCGGCTTCCAGGGTATTCGCGGCGCAGAAACTTGTACTGGCCGATGGCCGAGCGCAGGGCCTTGTCATCGTTAAAGCGCCGGCCCATCAACGTCAGCAGTTCGGCCACGGCGACTACGCTCGGGTCTGCCTTGGAGCAAGTCGGAGAACCGTAGTACACGCGCCGGTAGGCTGCGATCACGCGCTCGTATTCGCGGCGGCTCTGCTGGGCGGAGGGAAGATTGTTCAGGGCCTCGCGCATGCGCTCTGCGGTGGAGTATTGGGTGCGCGCCCAGGCCTCGGACTTGCCCCGTGCCTGCAACGGCAGCACCGGGAGCAACAGCAGAAGCAGGGCCGCACCCAGACGCCTTGCGCGTTGGCTTCGATCGGAGTTCTTCAATTTTCCAGCCTGTTGTCGCCTAAGCCCGTAGCCGCGTCACTCGTGAGAGCGGTATTCCATTGCTTACCCTGCTACAGATGCCGGTTTCTCAGTCGGTGTTGCTGAAGTTTAGGACGCCCCGGTCATCCCGTGTGACCCGCACAGGCTCGCGCACCGGGCTGCCCAGAATGCGGTAGCTGGCATCGCTCCCGCCGTAATAGATCTGGGTGATACGCTTCACGTAGTTACGGGTCTCGCGGAAGTGCGGTATGCCCGCGCTTCGCGCGACTGCGCCGGCGCCGGCGTTGTAGGCCGCCAGGCTCAGCTTGACGTCGCCACCATAGCTTTCCATCAACCGCTTAAGATGGCGGACGCCCGCATCCACGTTCTGCTGGGGATCGAATGGGTTGACCACGTTCAGGCTCCGCGCGGTCTGTGGCATCAGTTGCATCAGCCCCATTGCCCCGGTGCGGGAGACCGCGTTGGGGTTGAAGTTCGATTCCACCTTGATGACCGCGCGCACCAGACTGGGATCCACATTGTGCCGGGCCGCAGCCTGATCGATGGCGGCATCGATCTGCTGCTGCGTAAAGGGCTTGCCCCGCATGTAACTGGAAACATCCTGCGAGTTGCTGACTTCAGCAGCAGCCGAGCGTGCCGCCCGGACATTGGCGGATGGAACTGGCTTCCAGCGGTGGGCCGTGGGACTCCAGTACATCAACCCGCTGCTTTGGACCGCAGGTGTGGTTAACCGTTTTGGGGCTACGGGACCTTCGTCATTGACGTACACTTTGCGTCCCGAACCGTCAACGCTGGTGGTGATGCGTGCGGCACCGGCCTGCGCCCGCAGATATGGCGTAGAGGTAGTGAAAGAAAGGAAGGTCGCGAGTACGGGGCTTGCCATCAGGGCGATTTGCAGGCGTTTTCGCATAGCCGGGTTTGGTGCTTGCGCGCGGACAAGCAAATACCCGCGCCTACCTACCCGGAACCTGACGGAGAAACATCTACCAGAGTGAAACAATTATAGGCTGGCGGTGGAGCGGTAGCAATTGCTCAAAAGACCAATAGAACCACCGAAGTAATCCAGCAATTTGCTGAAAATATAGATGTTTACGCCGCTCACTGGTTACCTTACCAGTGTAGGCGCGAGCGTCCCGCTCGTGCTGCAGCGTTCCGCGCTCGTGTTGCAGCGTCCCGCGCGCTGCTGCACGAGCGGGACGCTCGCGCCTACATCGGCCGCTGTAGTAGGCTGCCTGCTCATGAACGACATTGCCCTGCCGCAACGCGAAGTTCCGGACTCCTTGATGCTCTACGGCTTCTGGTATCGCGCCCTGCCCGGCAAGCAGGTGGGCGGGCGCCGCCTGCAAAAAACCATGCTGCTCGAAACCCCGCTGGCCATCGGCCGCGATGCCCAGGGCCGGGCTTTCGCGCTGCACGATGCCTGCCCGCACCGCGGCATGCCTCTTTCGCACGGGCTCTTCGACGGCCAGCAAGTGGAGTGCAGCTATCACGGCTGGAAGTTCGATGGCCACACCGGACAGTGCACGCTGATTCCTTCCCTCACCGCGGACCAGAAGCTGAAGATCGACCGCATCTACGCCGGCAGCTATCCTTGCGAAGAGCATGACGACTTCATCTGGGTGTTCGTTCCCCAGCCGCCGCCAGCCGGCGCGGGATTCACCAAAGCCACGGATGCACCGATGCCCGCGCCTCGGGTCCCCACCTTCAGCGAGAAGTACAAACTCGCCTACCTGACCGCCGATCTGCCTTGCAGCGTCGATCATGGAATCATCGGGCTGATGGATCCCGCGCATGGGCCCTTCGTCCATCAGGCCTGGTGGTGGCGCAGTCGTGACAGCATTCACGAGAAGCAAAAGAATTTCGAGCCCATCCCCAACGGCTTCCGCATGAGCGCGCACACCCCCAGTTCGAACAGCGCGCCCTACAAACTGCTGCGGTTGTATGCCGACGCGGAGTCAATCACCACGACCATTGATTTTGTTCTGCCCAACTTGCGGCTGGAGACCATCCGTGCCGGCAAATACTGGTTCTCGTCACTGACCACGGTTACGCCCATCACCCGCAGCCATTGCCGCATTGACGTGGTGGCGGCCTGGAACATTTTCCGCTGGCTGCCGCTGGGACCCCAACTGCTCAAGTTTGTGTTTGCGAAGTTCGTGGAACAGGACCGGCAGACCATGGAGCAACAATCAGAAGGGCTCAAGTACAACCCGCACCTGATGCTGATCGATGACGCCGACCGCCCCGCCAAATGGTATTTCGGATTAAAAGCCGCGCACCTGGAGGCAAAAAGAACCGGCGGAGAGATGAAGCATCCCCTGCCCGGCCCAGTCACGCTGAAGTGGAGAAGTTGACCTTGGTAGCGCCGGCGTCCCGCCGGCTGTCTCGAGGGCGTCTCGCCCTCGCCGCGCTCAGTCCGCGACCAGCCAGTCCAGAGCTTCCTCGCGGGTCTTGAACGTCGGCAATTCCCGCTGCGAAAACGACTTCATATGTTCGTACAGGATTTTAGGCAAGCTATCGGTTCCGACCCAGGCGGAACGCTTGATATGCGGCCGATCGAACACCAGCGCGGGCTTGACTCGCTCCACCGCCTTCTTGTCAACCTTCGAGCCCGTGAAGTCCGCCAGCAGCAACACCGATCCGCGAGGCTCAGCGGTAACATGGGCGGGAACCAGGTCGGCAAATTTTTCCAGTTCCTCGGCGGAGCAATTTGTGCAATCCACCAGCAGGATCTTTTTGCCCTGGTGGCTGATGAAACGTATGCGGTTTTTCACAGCCCCTCCCGGAGTAACCGTCTGAGAACCGTGAACTTAGATCTGACAACTGGTTCTACTTTCCCAACAAGCCCTCGACCACGCCATACACCTCGCCCAGCGCAGCATCCAGCGCTCCGGGGTCCTTGCCGCCCGCTTCGGCGAGATCGGGCCTGCCACCGCCCTTGCCGCCGACTTTCTGCGCCACCGGTCCAATGACTTTGCCCGCCTGAATCTTGCCGGTAAGGTCTTTGGTGACGCCTACAATAAGACTGACGCTGCCATTCGTGGCCGAGCCCAGGACGACCACGCCCGAGCCCAACTTGTCGCGCAGTTGATCGACCAGCGTGCGCATCTGCCCGCGCTCGAGATTATCCACCCGATGGGCAAGCACCTTCACGCCGCCCACATCCCTGATCCGATCGGTGACGGATGCCACGGAGGACGATGCCGATTTCATCCGGACCTGATCGAGTTCGCGCCCCAGCCGCTTGATCTCCGCGTCTTTCTTTTCGAGCTCGGCTTTCAGCGCTTCGGCCGGCGACAGGAAAGTTTCTTCGGATGCCCCATCCTTTCGCGTTCTTTGCGAAAGGGTGGGTCGCGCAAAGCTGGCGACCACATTCTCCAGTTGATGATCTTTCTGGAAATGACGCAGTGACCCTTCTCCAGTAACGGCCTCAATGCGGCGCACGCCGGATGAGACACTGCCTTCTTTCAGAACTTTGATGAGGCCGATTTCGCCGGTCTGCGCGGTGTGAGTGCCGCCGCACAGTTCGGTGGAGAAGTCTCCGATCTTTATGACGCGGACCTTGTCGCCGTACTTCTCACCGAACAGCGCCATGGCCTTGTATTCGTTGATGGCAACATCGATGGGGACATTTTCGATGACTTCGATCTTCTCATTGCTCAGCACTTCCTTGTTGATCAGGTCTTCGATGTCCTGCAGTTCTTCGTCCGCCACGGCGGTGAAGTGCGAAAAGTCGAAGCGCAGATGATTGGGCGCCACCAGCGATCCCGCCTGCTTCACATGCTTGCCCAGAACCTCGCGCAGCCCGGCTTGCAACAAATGCGTCGCAGTGTGGTTCCGCATGGTGGCCAGGCGGACTTCGGCGTCAACCACGGCGTCAACTTTCTGTCCCACACGCAGGGTGCCCCACCCTTCCGCGTTTTTTGCGGAGGGTGGGGATTTGACGATGACCTGGTGCGCCCGCACCCCCTGGATCGGGTAGTAGCAGCCTTTCACCTCGGCCAGGATGGTGTTGTGGTCGTCGCTGTAGAGCCATCCCCGATCGCCAACCTGTCCGCCGGACTCGGCGTAAAACGGTGTGTGATCAAGAATAACTTCGCCTTCCTCGCCAGCCTTGAGTTCCTGCGCGCCCTGGCCGTTGTGGATGATGGCGAGAACCTCGCAGCCGTTGGAACGGGTTTGGCGGTAGCCTTCGAAGTCTGATTTCGGCAGCTTCTGGTAGGCGGGGTTGGCCGTCTGCTTGGCGGCACCTTTCCAGGAGGCGCGGGCACGAGTCTTCTGCTCTTCCATCGCAGATTCAAAGCCATGTCTGTCTAGACTGGCACCATGATCTCTTATCACATCCTCGATAAAGTCCAACGGTAGTCCGTAGGTGTCGTAGAGCTTAAAGGCGATTGCTCCAGGTACAACAATAGGCGCTGCTGAAACCACTAATCCAGGCAGTTTGTTGAGGGGCTCCTGCTGTTTGAGATGTAACTGGTTGATCTCCTTTTCTAGCATTTCCAAACCTGTGTCCACAGTATGCAAAAACCGGACTTCTTCCGCTAAGACAGCTTTACTCACACGCTCAGAAGTGTCATCGAGTTCTAAATAAGCATCGCGCATCAGGTTGCGCACTGCGAAGACCATGTCATATAGAAAAGGCTTGGTCTTCCCGAGTAATCTTCCGTGAGTAATCGCTCGCCTGATAATCTTGCGAAGAACATACCCGCGGCCTTCGTTTGATGGCAGGACTCCATCAGAAATTAGGAATGTTGCAGCACGGGAGTGGTCGGCGATAATTCGTAACGAAGCCTCGGGATTGTCAGAGGCAACGGCATCGTCCGAAGAGTCGTATCCAACAAGTTTTTTCGCCTCCTTAATCAGAGGCGTAAACAAATCGGTATCGTAATTCGAGATCACGCCCTGCAGCACCGCCGCCACCCGCTCCAGTCCCATCCCTGTATCAATCGATGGCTTGGGCAGCGGATTCAACTTGCCGCTGGCATCGCGGTCGAATTGCATGAAGACGAGGTTCCACAGCTCAACATACCGACCGCAGTCGCAGCCGAATTTGCAATCGGTGTGGCCCTGGTCGGACGCCGCGATGCCCATGTCGTAGTGGATCTCGCTGCACGGGCCGCAGGGGCCGGTATCGCCCATCTGCCAGAAGTTGTCTTTCAAGCCGAACTCGAAAATGCGGTCTTTCGGCACGCACTGGCCCAGCCACAAATCGTAAGCTTCGGCATCGCGCTGCATGCCGCCTTCGCCGTTGAAAATGGTCACGTACAGTTTGTTCTTGTCTATGCCGAACCATTGCGGCGAGGTGATCAGTTCCCAGGCGTAGGCGATGGCATCTTTCTTGAAATAGTCGCCAAAGGAGAAATTTCCCAGCATCTCGAAAAACGTGTGGTGGCGGTTGGTGAAGCCTACGTTTTCGAGGTCGTTGTGCTTGCCCCCGGCGCGCACGCATTTCTGTGACGTCGTGGCCCGGGTGTAATCGCGCTTTTCCAGGCCGAGGAAGACGTCCTTGAACTGGTTCATGCCGGCGTTGGTAAAGAGCAGCGTCGGGTCATTTTGCGGAACGAGGGACGACGAGTGTACTTCGCGGTGTCCCTTCTGGACGAAAAAGTCCAGGAATTTGCGGCGGATTTCGGAGCCGGTCAGCATGAGATGATCTGGAATCGGGTCGCTGGTTTCCTACTCGATTCTAGCATCGGCGAAAGGGCGTCGTACGATCGCGCACCGTGTACAATCGTTAGCTTCCAGAATGATCGTCACCTCCGCACGCAAACTCATCATCGCCATTGACGGCCCGGCCGGCGCCGGCAAGAGCACCATCGCCTCGCGCCTGGCCCGCAAGCTGGGCTACGTGAACCTGGAGAGCGGCGCCATGTACCGCGCCCTGGCCCTGAAGGCGATCGAGTGGGATGTGTCATTCGACGAGGAGTCCGCGCTGGTCAAGCTGGCGCACGACACGCGCATCCTCCTCGAACCCAGTTTGGGCGGCAACCGGGTGCTCCTCGACGGCCGCGACGTCAGCCAGCGGGTGCGCGAACCCGACGTCACCGAGGCCGCTTCGCGAGTGTCGGTCCATCCCGGAGTGCGAGAGTGGATGGTTGCCCGGCAGAAGGAAATGGGCGCCGGCGGCGGCGTGGTCATGGAAGGCCGCGACATCGGCACCAAAGTCTTTCCCGAGGCTGACGTAAAAATCTTTCTCGATGCCGACCCTGGCGTGCGCGAACAGAGGCGATTGCAGCAGCAGAACGTGAGCGGGGCGGCGGCACATGCCATCGTGGCGGAACTGCGCGAGCGCGATCGCCGCGATCGTACCCGGGCCATGTCCCCGCTGGTGCCCGCCAGCGACGCCCTGCTGCTGGATTCCACACAGTTGTCGGAAGATGAAGTGTTGCAGCGCGTGGAAGAATTGGTCGAAAGCAAACTCAAGCAGTGAGACCACGTGGGGACAGCCGCCCCTGGCTGTCCAGTCGAGCAAAGCTCGACAGGGTTTTGCCTGATACTAGAAAGTAACTGAGAAAATAGCGGAGCTTTGCTTCGCCGGACAGCCGAGGGCGGCTGTCCCCACGTGGTTCGATTAGAACCCCGGCACGACGCCGCCAACTTTCACTTTGATGCGATAGATGCTGGTGCTGCCGGTGATGTACAGAGTCTTACCGTCTTTCTCCCCCCAGGCCACATTGCTCACCACCTCTGGAACCTTGATGGTGCCGAGGTGCTTGCCTTCCGGAGAGATGATCCAGACGCCGCCCGGGCCGGAACTCCAGATGTTGCCTTTCTTGTCCACCCGCAAACCGTCGGGCGGACCCATCACTGTCTCGGAGGAGGCGTCGAGAAAGACGCTGCCATCAGTGACCGATCCGTCGGGCTGCACGCGATAGCGCATCCATAGTTTCTTGCCGGAGTCCGCGACGTACAGGAATTTTTCGTCGGGAGAAAAGGCCAGGCCGTTGGGCCGGGGCAGGTCCTTGATGATCAGTTGCAGCTTGTCCCGGTCAGGCGGGGCGCCCGGCTTCTGCTGGCGCGCGCCCGGGATGCGGTAAACGCCGTTGACTTGCAACTCTTTCAGGGGCTCATCGTCGCTCTGCGTGGGCAGGCCGTACGGCGGATCGGTAAAGTACAGCGAGCCATCGGATTTATACGCGACATCGTTCGGACTATTCAGCTTCTTGCCCTGATAGGAATCGGCGAGCACCGTGATTTGTGCCTTGGGATCGAGAGTTTCCAGGCGCCAGACGTTTCGGCGCGCGTGCCCCGCCACCGTGACCCGGCCGTCGGCGTCGAGCGTCATTCCGTTCGAGCCCGGCTCCGATCCTTTGTAGGGCTCCGCTCCTTCATATCCGCTGGGATGTATGAAGACGCTGGCGCTCTGCCCGGGCACCCACTGGTCGATGTTGTTCGATGGAATTTCTGCGAACAGAAGAGTGCCTTTGCGAGTCCAGACCGGTCCTTCCGTCCACTTGTTGAAACCGGTCGCCACCTTCTCCAGGGTGGCGTTGGCAGGCACGAGCTTATCGAGAGCGGGATCGAGCTTCTGGATCGCTTGCGAGAAGGCGGCGGTAACAGCGGCTGCGAGCATGAGAACCGTGAGAGCAAAGCGAAGATGGATCGGCATATGCGGGGGATTTTACCCCAAAATATGCACCCTGCTCGAAACTGTCATCGCCGCCGGGTGCGGGTGCCCTATACATTCGCGTTTTTTGTGACGGGCTACCCTAGTCCAAGGGTCGCCCTTTGTGCCTGCCTCCCGCCAAAGATACACGGCAGAGCCGAAATCTGTGCTTCCGGACCTGCTCTGTATCCTGTCGAAGCAACAACTTGACGTGGTCGGGGCAGTGGGCCACTCAAGTGCAACAGCCAGAGGGAGAGAGCATCCTTGCTCCTCTTTCAGGTTCCTGAACTAAGTCAGTCCATCTGAAGTTCCTCCTCTCTTAGCGGACCACAACCTTAAGGAGGTTGAATATGTTTGCACGCAATGTTTCCTTTCATCTGAAATCCAATATGCTGGCCGATTACACCCGCACATTCGACAAGGACATTCTTCCCCTACTGCGCAAGCAGAATGGCTTCCGGGACGAAATTACGTTCTCCAGCCCCGGCGGAATCGATGTGACGGCGATCAGCCTGTGGGAAAACAAGGCCAGCTCAGACACGTACAACAACAACACTTATCCTGAAGTGTTGAAGACGATGTCCAGATTCATCGAGGGCACGCCCAAGGTCCAGACCAGCGAAGTGGTCAACTCGACCTTCCACAAGATCGCCGCTGGAGTATCAGCGTAAGGGTTGCAGTTTTCGAGGAGGCGGAGCTGAAGCTCCGCCTTCCCGGTCTTACCCGGTCCTGACCGGGCCTTCCGCGTCAGCCCAGCATTATTCTCACCAACATCCTAGGCAACTTTACGTGGCCCTGCTTTGTCCCGGCCGGAGGCCGCTTCGTTGGTCGTCGCTTCATTGGTCGTCACTTCAGTGCCGTTCGAATCATGGGTGAAAGAGAGATTCGGGCTGCCGTCGCGTTCCAGCGCTTTCCGCTTTCTCCACCTGCCGATAAGAGGGGCAGTCGTGCCTAAAACGATTACCACCACGACAAACCCAACCAGGAGCGCTAGAGATCCGGTGCGATGAGTCGCCGCGGGTGCGGGAACGGCGGCATCGGGTGCAGCGCTATCGGGCGCGGCTACAGTCTCGGCCGCCGGACTGACAGCGGTCGCAGGTGTTGCGGCTTCGGAAGCGGGTGCCGCGGCCGGCTCCGGAGTCGGTGTTACCGGCTCCGCGGCTTCAGTAGCGGCTGCGGCTTTTGCTGCTGCGAGTTTACGAGCATGGGCTGACAGTCGCGCTGGGTGAGTATCGTTCGCAACCGGCGCTGCGACTTCCGCCTCCGACGCAGGTGTGGAGGGAGACGGCTCGGCCGTCGCGGCGGCTTCGACGGCAGGAGTGGCAGGCGGCGCTGGAGGCGGGGCGACCGCGACTGTAACAGCGGGCACAGCTGGTTCCACCGCAGGCGTGCCGGCTACCGCAGCCGAAGGAGCGACTGTCGCAACCGGTGCAGCAGCTTCCACGGATGGCACGCTGGCGGTCACGGCGGGTGCAACTGGAGCTGGGGCGGGTGCGCTGGCAGTCGTGGCTGGTGCGGGATCAGGCGCGATGACCGTCTCCGCAGGCGGAATGACCGTCGCAGCGGCAGCAGCGGCGGCCGCGGCACAATGTTCGGAGATCATGCTCAGTTCAGTAACCGCAAAGCTGTTGTCAGCAGCGCCCGGACCCGCGGCCGCGCCTGCTTTGTGCCCGATGAGTTTCACGTCATGGCCGAGATGGGCTTTGAGATCAACACTGCTGGTGGTGATCTTGAAAGTCTGACGAGTGCCGTCTTCGACGACCGTGTAGTTGCCCTCCGATCCGCCGAGACAACCTTTTACGTTGGCCGGAGCCGTGTTGCTGCCGGCGTCGGGAGTCTGCGCCAACCCGAGTGTCACCAGCAGGGCCGATACCACCATCACTAGGAATACCCTATTCATGGAATCCTCCTGAGATTCTCGCCTTGCGGCGGGCCAGGTTTCACTTGGGATTTGATTTTGCTGTAGGTCCTCGCGCAGAACTTTCGCGCGTTGTGCACCGGTGAACTCCGGCCTGGGAACCTGGAGCATCCAGAGTGGAACAGCACCACGCTACTCTGTTATGGATTTGACTGTCTGGTCACAACCGCTCACATTTGGTGGAAGAGGGCTGATCAGGGGAGATTGCAAATCGTGCCAAGGCTGCCCCACCCTTGCGTCCTTTGCAAGGGTGGGAGGAGGAGCTTGCCACTGGCCGTGATGTTCAGGCTCGCTGGGATTGTGGTCACACCGGGTGGGATCAATGGGATGGATGGCCACACCCACCCTTGCAAAGACACAAGGGTGGGCAGCCTCAAGTCAAAGCCTTCGTGCTGTGGGTGAGGCCGCCCAATGTGTCCTCCCCGCACATCCCAACAGGGCGCGCCGGCATCGAAGAGACTGGACCAGAACCAGACCCTTCACGAGAACCAGGATGCGATCCTTGTACCAGCGGGCGGCCAGCACTACGAATGTTTTCTTCGTCTGCATCCTTATCCTGGCGGTAACGACGGGTTGCAGTCTTTCGTCGGCGGGAGGTCCGAGACCGCCAGCGCCCCCACCCCCTTCCGCTTCGGTCCCGCAGTTTGGCCATGTGGTCATGGTTCTCGAGGAGAATCACAGCTATTCCGAAGTGGTTGGAAATTCGGCGATGCCGTATCTCAACAGCCTTGCTGCACAGTACGGCCTGGCTACTCAGTACTTCGCGAATACGCATCCTTCCATCGGAAACTACTTCATGCTCACCACCGGGCAAGTGGTCACCAACGATGATTCGTTTACAGGCACGGTGGGCGTGGACAATATCGTTCGCCAACTGATCGCTGCGGGCAAGACCTGGAAGTCATACGCCGAGAGCATCCCCTCAACCGGCTACACCGGGGGTAATGTGTATCCCTACGCGAAGCGCCATAACCCCTTTGCGTACTTTACCGACGTGGTAAACAGCAGCACCCAGTCGAACAATCTCGTTTCGTTATCGCAATATCGTTCCGACTTGTCCAATGAGCAGTTGCCCAACTTTTCCTTCCTGGTGCCGAATCTTCTGGATGACGCGCACGATGGACCGCTCCAACTCGCCGACGCCTGGCTGCAGAACAACATCACGCCATTGATCTCGAGCCCGGCATTTCAGAAGGACGGTTTGCTGATCATTGTCTTCGATGAGGCGGAAATCACTGATTCGACCGACGGTGGGGGCCACGTCGCGGCTTTCATTATCAGTCCGAAGGCGAAGCAGGGCTATCGATCGTCGGCTCTTTACCAGCACCAGAGCACGCTGCGCCTGGTTCTCCAGGGGCTGGGGATTCAGACCTACCCGGCGGCCGCGGGCGCAGCTCGCGAAATGGGCGAGTTTTTCTAGTCCGGATCTCCATTCTCAGCTGCCTCTTCCCTTCCACAACCATCCTCAACCGATTGACTTGGCTTCCCGCTGCTCCTAACATCGCTCCACGACGTAGTGTCTCCCTGTGATCGGTCAAACCATCTCGCACTATCGCATCCTGGAGAAGCTGGGCGGCGGGGGTATGGGGGTGGTGTACAAGGCCGAAGACCTCATGCTCGGCCGCTTCGTGGCTTTGAAGTTTCTGCCCGACGAAGTGGCCCACGATCCCCAGGCGCTGGAGCGCTTTCGCCGCGAAGCCCGGGCCGCGTCTGCCCTGAACCATCCCAACATCTGCACCATCCATGAGATTGCCAGCCATGAGGGGCAATGGTTCATCGTCATGGAGTTTCTGGATGGCGAAACCTTGAAGCACCGCATCGGCGGGCGGCAGCTGGAACTGGAAGCGCTGCTCTCGATCGGCACCGAGATTGCGGACGCGCTGGACGCGGCGCATGCCCAAAACATCGTTCACCGCGACGTGAAGCCGGCAAATATTTTTGTCACCAAGCGCGGACCGGCCAAGATTCTCGACTTCGGCCTGGCGAAAATGAGCAGCGGGCCGCGCCCTGCGAATGCGGCGGACTCCGACAGTCCCACCGTGCTTAAGGATTTGACTGTGGTCGGCAGTATGATGGGCACCGTGGCCTACATGTCTCCGGAACAGGTGTCCGGCAAGCCACTGGACGGCCGCACCGACATATTCTCTTTCGGCGTGGTGCTGTATGAGATGGCCACCGGGCGCCAGCCTTTTGAGCGCGAGACCACGGGATCAACCTTCGGGGCAATTTTGTACGAGGCACCGGTCCCGCCTGTGCGCCTGAACAGCCACCTGCCTGCGCGCCTTGAAGGCATCATTAATCAGGCTCTGGAAAAGAACCGCAAGCTGCGCTACCAGTCCGCCGCCGAGTTGCGCAACGATTTGCAGAAACTGAAGCGGGACACGGATTCCGGCCGCGTTGCCGGCGCCGCCTCGGCGGTGGTCACCTCAGGTGTCATCCATCCAACCATCCCTTCGCTGGTAAGCGATGAAACCATTGGCGACGTAGGAATGGGGCCAATGGCAACCGCCATCCACGCAGGGACGGACGCTCCTTCAGTTTCGCTCAGGACAGGCCTCGTCGGTCCAGGCCGAGCCAGGCTGGGCTGGACTTTGGCGGTTGCTTTACTCATCGCGGCCACGACCGGAGTTCTGTACCACCGCTATCGTCGCCCGAAAGCCCTCACGGAACGCGACACCATCGTTCTAGCCGACTTCGCCAACGCCACCCGCGATCCCGTCTTCGATGACACCCTCAAGCAGACCCTCAGCGTCGCGCTGCGCCAGTCCCCTTTCCTGAATGTAGTTTCGGGAGGCAAGGTGGGCGCAACCCTTAAATTGATGACTCGACCCGAGGACACTCCACTCACTCCAGAAGTCGCCCGCGAAGTCTGCCAGCGCGCCGGAAGCCAGGCTTATATCGCGGGAGATATCGCTCCCCTGGGAAATCAATACGTGATTGGCCTGAACGCTGTAAATTGCCATAGCGGAGACACATTGGCGCAAGAACAAGCCACCGCCCCCAGCAAAGAGAGAGTGCTAGACACGCTGGGCAATGCCGCCGCCAGGTTGCGCGGCGAGTTGGGCGAATCGCTGGCCACAGTCAAGAAATTCGACGTACCGCTGAGCCAGGCCACCACCTCGTCGCTGGAAGCCTTGAAGGCGTTCAGTCTCGGGGTCCGAGCGGGCATGCAGAAGAGCACGACCCAATCCATCGCTTACTACCAGCGCGCCGTTGAACTGGATCCCAATTTCGCCGCGGCCTATCGCGGCCTGGCCAACAACTATGCCAGTCTGGCTGAACTCGGACGGGCGAGCGAATACCAGGGCAAGGCCTTTGAGAATCGCGCCCATTCGAGCGAACGCGAAAAGCTCGCGATTGCCGCCGACTACTACCGTTTCGTGACCGGGGAACTCGACAAGTCTGCGCAGACTTATCAGGAGTGGATTGAAAATTATCCTCGCGACGACGCCGCCTACAGCGCCCTCGGCATCACTTATGCCTCGCTGGGTCAGTACGATAAAGCGGAAGAGGCGCATCGCCAGAACCTGCGCCTTGCCCCCGAAGTAGGCGCTCCCTATATGAACCTGGGAAATTGTTTGCTGGCACTGCAGCGCTTTGACGAGGCCCGCCAGATCGCGAAGACCGCTCTCGCCCGGAACTTCGACGACTACATTCTGCGGAACGAACTCTACGCGGTCGCCTTTATTGGTGGAGATGCGCAGGGGATGGCCGAACAGGCCGCATGGTTTCAAAACCAGCCGGACTCAGAGCATTTCGGCCTGGCGCTGGAGTCTGACACGCAGGCGTATTCCGGCCATCTGAGCAAAGCGCGGGACCTCACCCGGCAGGCCATTGCATCGGCGGTGCGCACCGACAGCAAAGAGAATGCCGCCATCTGGCAGGACAATCAGGCGCTGCGCGAAGCTGCCTTCGGCAACCCGGCCGAGGCTCGCAGGAACGCTGAAGCCGCACTCAAGCTGGAGCCGGACAGCCAAAGCGTGCAGCTCGAGGCCGCCCTCGGGTTCGCCATGGCCGGAGAAAATGCGCGGGCAGAATCCCTGGCTCGCGATCTCGACCATCACTTTCCGCTCGATACCCAGGTGCAATCGCTCTGGCTGCCGGCGATACGGGCGCAACTGGAGCTCAACCGGAAGAATCCGGCTGCCGCCATCAACCGCCTCGAGGCCTCCTCCCGCATCGACCTGGGTCAAATCCAGTTCATCAACAATATTTCCTGCATGTATCCGGTGTACATCCGCGGCCAGGTGTATCTGGCGGCAGGCAAGGGAAACGAGGCAGCCGCCGAATTTCAAAAGATTCTCGACCACAGCGGGATTGTCTGGAACTGCTGGACCGCCGCGCTGGCCCGCGTGGGGCTTGCCCGCGCCTATGCACTGGCTGGAGAGACTGCCAAGGCCAGAGCCGCATATCAGGACTTCTTCATTCTCTGGAAAGACGCGGACGCTGACCTTCCGGTACTAAAGCAGGCCATAACCGCGTTTGCACAGCTGCCAACTCCCTGACGCTGTCATCCCATGCAAGTTCACATGCCTGGTGCACTATAGTGTCTAACCAGCACTCCGGCTTGTGCACCGGCTGCTCTGGAAAGGGACAACTTCTAAATGCTGGTCGAAGACTCATCCGAAGGCTCGAGGCCCAGCAACGCTCGGGTTGATACTTCCCCGGCCCGGCGCCCGGCGCGGACGACTCTCGAGGGGCGGCGGGTCACGCTGGCGCCGCTTGATCCTCGCACCCACGGTGACTCGCTCTATGAAGGGACACGCGGGGAGAGCGGCGAACGGCTCTGGCAATATCTGTTCGAGGGACCATTTCCCGATCGCGCGGCTTTCGACAGCCACCTGCAGCGGATAGCAGCTTCTGAAGATCCGTTATTCTTCGCGATCGTAGATTCAGCCTCCGGAAACGCCCTGGGATACGCTGCCTACATGCGCATTGAGCCCGTCCATCGCGTGATCGAAGTAGGCAGCATTCTCTTTACTCCGCGACTGCAACAGACCGCACTCGCTACCGAGGCCATGTATCTCATGGCGCGCCATGTCTTCGAGGACCTGGGATACCGCCGCTACGAATGGAAGTGCAATGCCCTCAATGCGCCTTCGCGGCGGGCCGCATTGCGCTTCGGTTTCAGGTTTGAAGGAATTTTCCGCCAGCACATGATCGTCAAAGGGCGAAATCGGGATACCGCGTGGTTCTCCATGCTGGATTCCGAATGGCCAGAGCGCAAGGCCAATTTCGAGCGCTGGCTCGATCCGGCCAACTTTGCCGAAGATGGCCGGCAGAAAGTGGCTCTGTCCCGGCTCAACCAGGCCCTGAGCGGGGGTGAGGCCCGGCAATCGTATTGATTGTGTATGGGCTCAGTTCCAGTTTTACGACGGCTGCCACCTGCCATTCCGGTTTTCCGACGAACAGCGGATTTTAATCGGCAACTGACTCATTGCGTGGGACAATCTGACTGAGGCAGCAGGGCGACACCGGCAAGGGGGCTGGGCGATGGGTTCAGTTGGAGCAAGCGCTTCTATGGGTCGAGTGCTCCTGGTCTGCGACGATTCCATTGCCATTCAGCACCTTTCTGAGGGCATGCAGCAACTGGCAATTGCGACCGAAGTTTGCGTTGAGGTCAGCACGGCCCTGCGCTCGTTGAACCGCAAAAAATTCGAGGCGGTCGTTATTGACCTCGGGTTGACTGAGGCAGATCAAGTGCTCGGTCAGGTGCGTCTATCCCCGTCCAATCGCACGGCTGTGACCTTTGCCATTACGGACGCGGGTAAACCGGCGAAGCCTGAGATCCAACCGAATTTCACGATTGAAAGACCCCTCTCTGCCGATTCCGTGGGGCGAATCCTGAAAGCAGCGTTCGGATTGATCGTGCGCGAGCGGCGCCGTTCCTTTCGTTGTCCCACGGAAATTTCGGCAACCCTCGTGACCAAAGCCGAAGAAGTCAATTGCCGCCTGGTTAATATCAGCGAGGGCGGCCTGGCCATCACGGGATCGCCCGACCTGAAGCCTGGGACACAGGTTCGCGTGCTCTTCCGGCTGCCCGGCCAGTCGCATCATTTCCAGATTGAGGCCGAAATCTGCTGGCGCGACGAAATCGGACGCGCCGGGCTACGTTCGTTGCTGATTCCATCCGATCAGCGCCCCGTCCTGCAGCGCTGGCTTGCCGCCAGACTGGAAGAGGACTTGCCGGAATCGGTGGCCCAGCAGTTCCGCAAGTAACCTCTTCGCGGCCGGACCTCGCACCTGCGCGGGCTTGTGAAAGCCAGCCTGTTTCAGGGTTTTCACCCGGCTTTGTCCGGTCCGTGTGGCAAAAGGCAGCCCGTCGTACGACGTCGCGACCATGATGCGTTCCGCCATTACCGTGGACCTCTGACCTTCAGTACAGGTAACGGATCGCGCAGTTACGTGTCCCCCTGCGGTCACCTGCCGGGTAGTTCGTAACTTGTGGCTTCGATCCAGCCCAACTAATCTCATTACTATGTGGCCACACTCTCTGCTGTTCTCCTCCGATGAGGAGGCCTCACGCGCCCTGAGTCTCGCTTTCACGGATCTTGAATTCGAAGTCGAAACTTGCCCGGAAATCTTCAGCGCGGTGGAAAAGATCACCCGCCGCAGTTTCGATGTAGTGGTCTCGGACTGGAATGAAGGACTGGAAGCGGTTTTCCTGCTGAAGACAGTGCGTGAACTGAAGGCCAACCATTCAGCCTTTACCATAGCGATCGCCAATACCGAGGCCGCTGTAGCCGCACTGGCAGCGGGCGCCGATCTGGTACTGAGCCGGCCGCTCCTTCCCGATAAAGTTAAGTATGCGTTGCTGACTTGTGATCCATTTCTTGTCCAGATGAGGTCCTGGCTGCCCCGGACGGAGCCATCCTCTGGCCAGGATATGACCGCGAATGGGGCGCAGGCTCAACCGTTTGGGGTTATGGAGGACAAATTTCCGGAGAACTTAGAGCATGAATTCGAAGAGAGCACGGCTGCCAACGGCAGGGCTCCGCATCCCTTGCCGCGTCTTCATGCCTGGCCCTCCCCACCTCCCCCACGGCGTACGGAGTGTGAGTCACCGGTTGTCGCTGCCGAGTCAATCTTTGATGACGATCTGCTGTATCGATCGCGGGCGCAAACCTTATTTAACGCGCCGCAGCCGAGCTTTTCATCCTCGGCAAACCTTCAGCCCAGGGTTCGAAGCCGTGTGCTGCCAGGTTTGGCCATAGCGATCGCCTTTCTTTCCGTGGGCTACGTTTTCAGCGAACCGCTTCGGGGACAGGGCACAAAGACCTCGGTGGCCAGAATATGCGGACGCATGCTGGAACAGACACAGGCCTGGTTGTACCGCCCCAGCACCAGCGACGCTCCGGCGCCCCCGATCCAGATGGCCGAGAACGGCGACGATCAGGAAACCGCGCATCCCGGCCGGGCGGCAGGGCGCATTCACGTCACTCCGGTCAGGGACCCGTTTCAGAACCCGGCCACCAAACCTGCGGCAGCCCCGCAACCCATTCAGGTTGAAGCCCGACCGGCAACTCAGCAGCCGACCTCGACCGCCAACGCCGTCCGCATTCCGGACAGCTTGAGTAACCCGGTGCAGAGCGCGAGTTTGCGCAGCGTGGCCCGGATTGCGCCGTCGCTTCTGGCCGCCCTTGAGCCCGTGTCTCTGTCCGAGGAGATCTCTCGCCGGTTACTGCTGCAGAAGGTTCTGCCCAGCTATCCCGAACAGGCAGTCAAGGCTCGCTTGCAGGGTCCGGTCGTGCTGCAGGCATGGATTGGACGGGATGGCACCATTCAGGACCTGAAGCTGGTGCGCGGGTCTTTCCTCCTTGGCCAGGCCGCGTATCGGGCCGTTAAGCAGTGGCGCTATCAACCCTACCTGGTGAACGGCCGCGCCGTCGAGGCTGAAACCTTCGTCACAGTTGATTTCAGATTGCCCTAGCGGCAGAAAACCCCGCAATCCGCCACAGCTGGTCGCCGATCGTCCTGGATCTAGATCTTGTTCTGATCCGTGTGAATCCGCGCAAATCCGTGGCCGCTTTTCGGGTACCCTCCTGATCAACCCGTTCACAACTTTTTACGTATTTTTACCCCCGATTGACACTGGTCAGTCCCCCCTTGACTATGTTTGATTGCGCACCGGGACACTCAGCCGGAGCAGGCATTCAGGGAATCAACATGAAACGGCGGAACGAAAAAACCCGATTGCTCCTCACGCTGGAGCTCGCGGTCATATTACCCGCCGCTGCCCTGGTGATCCTCAGCGTCTGGCATGTGAGGCACATTCAACGCGACCGTGCCGTGGAAGCCGCCTTCCAGCGCGAATACAGCCAGGTGCTGGCCATCTCGGAGAAGCAGATCAATCACAAAGCATATGAACTGATGGACGACGTTCGCACCGAGTTCCCCACCCCCAGTGAGTTGTGCGCGCCGACGTTGGACAAAATTCTGGCCGCGCATCCCTACACTGCGCACGTATTCATGTATTCCCCAGAGGGCGGAATGGTGTTTCGTTCCCAATCCAGCCGCTTGAACAACGAACAGGGATTTCGCGATGAGGCCGACTGGCTGAACAAGATGTATGAGGGCTGGCTGAAGATCGACTTCCACGATTTCTCCGACAAACTGGCACATATGCAGAAGAAGGGAATGCCCTATATCTTCGAGGGGGAATGGGTGCCGCGTGGTGACAAGAAAGTCTATCAATCGACCGCGCTGTTTGCCGTAAAAGACGAGAAGACCGGATCGCTCGCCATCGCTGGTGCCGCTCTTGACGCCGACTACCTCAAAGACCAGTTCTTCCCGCAGACGTTGGATGATGTCATCAACCACAACGTGGCCGACGCCCAAAGCGACAAGAACCACGCAGTCATGATGCTGCACGGCAAGTATGAATCCTCGGCACTGGCTCAATCCACGGGATGGGATGGCGGCGCTCCCGAAGTAGAACGAAATCTTGAAGGCGCATTCCCGGGATTGACCCTGGCCATCAAGCTGCGGGGAAACACTTTGGCCGCCATCGGCGAGCGCTTCGCGCGCATGAGCCTGCTTACACTGGCCGCTCTCTCCCTCGCCCTGGCCGTCGGCATTGCGCTGACTTATCGCAATGTCACGAAGGAAATGGCGTTGGCGCGGCTGAAATCGGATTTCGTTTCCAACGTTTCACACGAGCTGCGCACGCCGCTTTCGCTGATCCGGCTTTATGCCGAGACCCTGGAGATGGGCCGCCTCACCAGTCCGGAGAAATATCAGGAGTACTACCGCATCATCCGCAAAGAGAGCGAACGCCTGACCGCGCTGATCAACAACATCCTCGATTTCTCGCGCATCGAGGCGGGACGCAAGGAATACGACTTCCGCGAAACCGATATGAGCGAACTGGTGCATAACACGCTCGACTCCTATCGCTACCAGCTGGAGCAGGGCGGGTTCCAGTTTGAAGAGAAGATTGACGAAGTGCCGCCCATGCGCGTGGATCGCGAGGCCATGGCCCGCTCGCTATTGAACTTGGTGAACAATGCGCTTAAGTATTCGCAGGACCGGAAGTATATCGGCGTCAATCTCTATCGCGACAACGGCTCGGTAAAACTGGAAGTGGTGGACCAGGGCATTGGCATTCCGCACCAGGAGCAGCAGAAGATTTTTGAGAAGTTCTATCGCGTGGGCGACCCGCTGGTGCACAACACGAAAGGCAGTGGCCTGGGTCTTTCGCTGGTGCGCCATATCGTGCAAGCGCACGGGGGCGAAGTCTCGGTGGACAGTGCGCCTGGCCAGGGCAGCAAATTCACCATCGTTTTGCCGGTGAAGCCGGCGCAGTACAACAACGGAACAGCATCAGCCTGAAGAATCACGTGGGGACAGCCGCCCTCGGCTGTCCAGTCGAGCGCAGCTCGACCATAGTGGAAGCAAGGATCTACGAGATGACGAGAATCCTGATCGTCGAAGACGAGCCCAACATGGTGGCGGGCTTGCGCGACAACTTCGAATTCGAAGGCTATGACGTCATCACAGCTCCCGATGGCGTGGCCGGCCTGGAGCGCGCCCTGAAAGAAGCTCCCGACCTGGTCATCCTCGACGTCATGATGCCCCGCATGAGCGGCCTCGACGTCTGCAAGCAGCTCAAGGCCAAGCGGCCCTCGGTCCCGATCATCATGCTCACTGCGCGGGGCCAGGAAGTGGACAAGGTAGTCGGCCTGGAGCTGGGCGCGGATGACTATGTCACCAAGCCCTTTTCGATTCGCGAATTACTGGCCCGGGTGAAAGCCGTGCTCCGCCGCGCCAAGGTTGTTCCCAAAGACCAGGAGCGTTATTCCTTTGGCGAAGTCGAAGTGAATATGAAGAGTTGCCAGGTTTCGCGCAGCGGCAAGGCCATGGATTTTTCCTCCAAGGAATTCGAGCTGCTGAAATATTTTCTGTGCCATCCGGGCGAGACCCTGAGCCGCGATCGCCTGCTCGAGGATGTGTGGGGCTACGACCGCTTTCCCACGACCCGCACCGTGGACGCGCACATTGTGCGCTTGCGGCAGAAGGTTGAGCCCAAGCCGGACGAGCCTCGCTTCATCCTCACCGTGCACGGCACGGGTTACAAGTTCGTTGGGTAAAGCCGATATGAGTATGTCTGAGAGCGGCAAAATTCGTTTGACGCCATACCTGAACCGCCCGGTTCTGGCTTCCGGCAAGCCGGCATCGGGCCCGCCTATCCGGGTGGACGATTCCGCTCTGATTCGCCAGGCGCAACAGGGAAACACCGCCGCTTTCGAAGAACTGGTGCGGCAGTACGATCGTGCCGTGCTGCGCCTGGCCATCCACCTCACCGGGTCGCCGGAGGATGGGCAGGACATTTATCAGGAAGCATTTCTGCGCGCCTACATCAATCTGGCGCGTTTCCGCTTCGAGTGTTCCTTCTATACCTGGATCTATCGCATCGTCACCAATCTCTGTCTGGACCATCTGCGCAAGAAGCATTCCCGCGGCCGGGACTTGAATACGACCTCTCCTGCTGATGGCGAGCAGGAAGACCTGCTTGACCGCATGCCCGATCACAGCCCGAACGCAAGTCCGGAGCGCAGCTTTGCCGGACGCGAACTGCAGCAATCCATTGTGCGCGCCCTGGGGCGGCTTTCGCCCCGCGAACGGATGGTGTTCGAACTCAAGCACTACCACGGCATGAGGCTGCGCACCGTGGCCGGTATGCTGAATACCACGGAAGGCACCATCAAGAACACGCTCTTCCGCGCCACTCATAAACTACGCACTCAACTGGCCGAAGTTCGTTAACCAATCGCGGGAATTCCCAGCCCCGCCCCGGTGACTATGATCACGTTGGTGCGTATCCAGCGTCACCGCTTTTCCGTGGTTCCGCCTTTAGCGTAGGGGCGATGGCACTGGCCCGCCAATACTCCACTGTCACTACGGCGCAGCTTCCGGGCTCCCATCACTCTGAACAGTAAAGGAGAAATATTATGTTTGCGCGCATCGTTGAATTCATCCCGAAGCTGGAAAAGAAAGAGGAGTTTGTGAAGGTCATCCGGAACGAAGTGCTTCCTATTCTGAAGAAGCAGCCCGGATTCATGGAGCTTCTGCCCTTCTTCCCGGAGACCAAGAATGAAAAGGTGATTGCGGTCACCCTCTGGACGGAAAAAAGGAACGCGGAGCGCTATGAGCGCGAAGTGTATCCGAAGGTGGAGGAGATTCTGAAGCCCTACCTGACCGGCCCGATTACTTACAAGCTGTACAACGTCGAGACCACCCTGTGTGAGCACTTCGTGCAAGCTTTGGCTGCATGAATTGCCAGGAGCAACGCACCAGGGAACCGGAGCGGCGGGGGAGCCGCTCCGGTTCGTCGTTGGCACGTCCTTGCCCCTGGCGGGAAAACTGAAGGTCAGGGGCGGCGGCTCAAGAAATCACCGACGAGCGTGATCGAGATCACAACCAGAGGGTCCCTCCGAGATGTAACCTAGCCTTCGGTTTGCATCCCGCGAACCCAGAGGAACAAGATGGTCATCCCTCATTCGCCTTCGGCTACCATGAACTCCAAACGATACGACTTCGCCCGGAATCCCATGCTGGTGTACTGGGAGATGACCCAGGCCTGCATGCTGGCCTGCCGCCACTGTCGCGCCGAAGCCATGCCGAGCCCGCATCCGTTGGAACTGACGCCCATAGAAAGTATGGGTTTGCTATGCCAGATCGCCGCCTTCGGCGATCCCCTACCGCATCTGATTCTTACCGGCGGCGACCCCCTCGGTCGCAAAGATCTGCTCCGAGTGATTGATGATGCCCGTGCATTGGGTCTGCAGGTTTCTATCACCCCGAGTGCCACCCCGGCCCTTACTGCCGAGGCATTGAACAGGCTGCAGTCGCACGGTATTCAGAGCCTGGGACTGAGTCTCGACGGCTCCTCTGCCGCCCGGCACGATGCGGTACGCGCCGTTCCGGGATGCTTCGAGCGGACGATAGAGGTGGCACGCGAAGCTGGACGGCTCGGACTGCCCATTCAAATCAATACCCTGGTGGCCAGGGAAACGGCCGACGATCTGCCCGCGATTTATGAACTGCTCAAGACCTTCCCTGTAATGCGCTGGAGCCTGTTCTTCCTGATCTCGGTGGGCCGCGGCAAAGCGCTGCAGGAGGTCTCACCCGCGCGGGGCGAGGAAATCATGAACTGGGTCCTCGACCTCGTGCCGGAGGCGTCCTTTGCCGTCAAGACCACGGAGGCTCCCTCTTACCGGCGCCTCGCCTTGAACCACATGCACGCTTCCGGTAGGACAGCTTCCGAAATCAAAAGCAGTTCGGTTTACAACGGTTTCCAGATTCGCGACGGCCACGGGATCGTCTTCGTTTCCAACCAGGGCGACATTTATCCTTCGGGCTTCTTACCCCTGCGCTGCGGCAATGTGCGAACCGGTTCGTTGGTGGAGGTGTACCGGCAGGCACCGCTCTTTCAGGCGCTGCACTCGCCGGAAATGTTCAGGGGAAGGTGTGGAGAGTGTGAATTCAGCCACATTTGCGGCGGATCCCGCGCCCGGGCCTTCGCGCACACAGGTGATGCGCTGGAAAGCGATCCGCTTTGTCTTTATCGACAGCGAAGCCAGTGAATTGCAGACCTTTGCGAGTTCGTCTTACCTGTGAGCGTTTCCCGATGGTTCGGGATCGAAGGTCTGATCCAGGTAGATCCAGAGAACCCGGGCGAAGAGTGAAATAGACGGCGCGAGCGGAACGAACAACACCACCGCCCAGATCACATCCTTGGTGATCCACCAACCCGTGGCGGCCCAGAGCAGCGCCGCGATCAGCGCGATGATGGCAAGCGCCAGGCCAAAGCTGATGTACATTGCTCCCAGAAAATATCCTTCTTCCCGCTGAAATTTCAGGTCGCAGATTGAACAGCGCGGGCACATCTTCGGGAAACCCCGGAAGATCGAGTAAGGGAAAATTCCTCCCTTGCGGCAACGGGGACAGCGCTGGCGAAGAATCGCTGCCAGGGTCGAGGATTGTTTCGGTCTTGTCATCCGCAGATCGGTGCTGGATGGTGAGAATAGCGTATCTGCGGTAACGATGCGGCGCTTACGTCCTGGCCAGGGCGATTGATCGCGGAGCCGGGATCACGCTCATCTACTCTTGCGGTGGCGCATCCTCCGCAACTACCAATTTCGCCTTCGGGGCCTCGGCATGAGCGACCCGCGCCCGGCGGGCAATCTCTCCCAGCGATGGATTCAACGGCGGTAACGCTTTGGGCTGCACCACGGGAGCAGGGCGGTGACGCACGCCGGTAGCAATTGTCTGTTCGGTTGACACTTGCGACTCTGCGACCGGCTCCTGCGGACGCGCGTCGCGCTTCAGTTCTTGCGCGAATCCGGTAGCCATCAATAGCACGCCGGCAATAAGCAATTTCAGCAGTAGCTTCATAAGCGCATACTCTTTAAGTGAGTGGTTCTCTCTTGCTTCCTGGGCTTATTAGAAGCACTTTTAGGCCCAAGAGGTTTCCGTGTATCTATCTGAAAACACAGCTGATACATTGAGCGTGCCTGACCACAAATGGGCCGTGGAAGAGGTTTTCCACTCTATGACGGAACTGATTTTCCCAGGGGCCGAAACATGTGGGGCGGGCGCCCTCGCCCGCCGCCTTTGACTTTGCCTTGGCACAAGGCAGGAATGTGCGCCGCCTTTGACTTTGCCTCTGCGCAAGCCATACAACGCCTTACACTAAAACCGCATGCCTTCTTCGCCGAGCCCATCACCGCGCCCCATCATGGTTGAACCCGAACTGGTGCACATTCCCCAAGGCTGGTTCGCGATGGGATCGGAGACCGGGCAGGACAACGAGCGTCCCGTTCATCGCGTGTGGGTGGACGAATTCCTGATGGCGTCTTGTGCCGTAACCAATGCCGCGTACGCTCACTTCCTGCGCGCCACGGGAAATCCTGCAGCGCCGTTTTGTCAGGACCCTGCATTCAACCATCCCGAACAGCCGGTGGTCGCGGTTTCCTGGTTTGAGGCGGTGAAATACTGCGAGTGGCTCTCCCATCGCAGCGGTCTGAGATATCGTTTGCCGACCGAAGCGGAGTGGGAACGGGCCGCGCGTGGAGGCGTCGAAAACCAGCTCTATCCCTGGGGAGACACTCCTCCGCAATCCTTGCCGGATTACGAAGCGCGTTGGAAGACAGGCCCTGAGCCTGTAGGCCGGTACGCGCCCAATGCTTTTGGGCTCTATGACATCTGCGAGAACGTGCACGAATGGTGCAGTGACTGGTATCAGGCCGGCTACTACGCGATTTCACCCGAGCACAATCCCACGGGTCCTGAGCGGGGCGATCGGAGGGCGTCGCGGGGCGGTTCCTGGAGGCATCACGTCAAGGCCAGCCGCTGCGCGGCCCGCTCCAGCATCCCGCCGGAATTTCACTATGCGGATTACGGATTCCGCGTGGCCTGCAGTTTGTAGCGCCGGCCCTTCGACTGCGCTTAGGGCAGGCTTAGCCGGGCTGTCGCGAGGGCCTGCAGTTTGTAGCGCCGGCGTCCCGCCGGCTGTCGCGAGGGCGTCTCGCCCTCGCAGGATCCAAGTCCGTGCAAAATCAATTCCGGTTTCTACCCGTCCCCGCCAGCCAGCGGAAGAACATGTTGACCAGGGCGAGCACGATCGCTCCCACAAAAGCGGCGCCGAAAGTATCCACATGGAAGCCGGGAACCACCGCCGAAGCCAGCTCGATCATGGCCGCATTGATCACCAGCCAGAACAGCCCCAGGGTGAGCAGTACCAGGGGAAAAGTGACGATCTTCAGGAAGACTCCCAGTGTGGCATTGACGAAGCCGATCACCAGCGCCGCAATCAACGCGGCCAGCGGTCCGCTGACATGGAAACCCGGCACCACCCTGGCCACAATCCAGACGGCCAGCGCGCTCAAGGCCCAGTTCAGGAGATGTTTCATGGCACTCTCCGAAAACAACGGTGACTATAGACCGCCTTCCGATGGCGCGCAACTCTCAGTCAGCCTCGGGCGCTGAAGCGCCCAGGTGCCGTAGGCCCTTGGTCGTTGGCCAGATGCGACCGCCGCGTGCGAATCAGCATGATGGATATTTTGACCGCAGCCAACGACCAAAGGCCTACGGCCAACGACCGCTCCGTTGCAGGCTAGAGGTGTTCCTTGCGGCGACGAAGCAGGAACGCGCCCAGGGCGCCGCCCAATCCCGAGAAGATTACAAAGAAGATCACGGTCGTGATCAGGGCCATGATAAGCAGCAGGACAAGGCCTTGAGGAGATTTGAGAAATTCCACGACCTGGTGGGTTTGGGGATCGGGATTGCGGGCCGCGGCTTGCTCGACTCCCGTGATCAGATCTTCGCGGACGCTATCCCATCCGTGGGTCAGCAGAGTGCGGATGGCAAGCACGATGGCGAGACAGACGCTGCCCAGAACTCCCGTCACCATGCCGAGGCGGGCACCCATTCCAGGTGTGAGGCGGGCGGCCGGGACCCGGCGCCGGTAAAAAACTACCGACAGGCTGCCGCCGATCAGCATCCCCAATCCGAGGCCGGCAAACGGGGTAATCATGAGCACGGCGGCGATCAGACCCGCCAGGGCCGTGGCCGGCCAGGCCTGCGACCAGTCGATCCGGGTGGCCAGCGAGGAGCCGAAATAAGCGGGCAGTGGAGGAATCGACGATTCAGAGACGGATCCTGAAGGAGGTACCGTCTCCGCCACCGCGACCCGAATTTGCGGCGCATTGCACTGCGGGCAGAAGGCGGTGCCTTGTTCCACCGCAGCGCCACAGCGATGACAGGGATGCTCCACTGAGTTTCAAGTTACAGCAGGGCGGCGAGCGGAGGCAAGGAAGCGGGACCGGTGACTTCAGATTGCAGATTTCAGATTGAAGATTTCAGATTGAAGACCGCAATCTAAATTCCGGCAATCTGACATCTACAATCTGAAATCTACAATCTGAAATCTGCAATCTCTCTCAGATGGTGTCCTTGCCGCCCCGCATCTGGATATAGACCAGGCCGAAATCCGAGCCTTTGCCGTCGTCACCGGGCTTGATGGAGGCGATGTGCTGGCTCTGCTCGTTGCCAACTTTCAGTTCCACCGTCTTGCCGTTCTGGTCGCCCTCACACTTCAGCCGCTCGGAATGACCGGCATGATCGCCGGGATTCATGGCCGCGCCAACCCGATTGGTGTTGTTATGGCATTCCAGCACATCACCGTATTTCTTGAGTTGGTCTTTGTAGTAAGCGATGATTTTCTCCGGCGGATCGTCGGACAGGTATTCAATAGCCACCACTTTCAGGCCGAAAAGACCGCTGGAAATATTGACGTGGGCGTTGTTGTCATGGTCTCCCTCGCCATGCTCCTTGCGGCGCGCGCCGGGATAAACCGGGAGCCCAATGTCGCGCACGTCCGCGTCCTTGGAGACGTGCAGCGCGCCCATCGGGGTCTCGATATCCACCTTCTTTTCCTGCCCCTCGCCGTCTTTCTTGACGTTGACACTGCAGCCGGGTAGGGCCAGCAGGATGCCGAAGGCCAGCGCCAGAGCGAAGGCCAGGCGTGAATTATCGTTGAGCGGCTGTGTTGTGCGCATGTTGCGGTGCCTCCTCTGCGATTTGTGCCGGGCGCTCCATGCCGGCGCCACGTTGAGCGATGTTGGGAATGCTGACCGGCAAGTGACCATGAATGGCGATCTCGCCAAAAAGAGCTTTGGCCGCGCTGATTTCCGAGATGCCGGCATTGGAAAAAGTGCAAATATAGTTCTGAATCGCGGGGAAATCCTGGGCCACATACGGATTTCCCATGGCTACGACCGCCGTTTTGGCCGCGGCATGATCCAGAATCGCCTGCACCAGCGCGGCGGTAGCGTCGTTGAGCGAAACCGAGTTGGTCAAAACTTTCACGCCTTGTACCGCCTTGCCCGCGGTCGGTACCACGTAAACCGCCGCGATCACGGACTCCGCCTGGTCCACCGCTTTCAATATTTCGTCCGACATGGCAGTTGCGATACGTGGATCCACGTAAATCACATTGGCATCGGGCACGCGGGCCTTGATTGCCCGCTCCAGGGCGCGTCCGGATTCGGTGCGAACATCTTCAGAGAGCACCACGGCCACCACCCGGTTGTGCACTTCTATCACCTGTTGATACGGAAGCCCGCTCTTCACAGTTCCCGATTGTTTCAGCGGCAGCATTTTGCCGTTGTCACGGACCAGGGTTATGGCGTCGTCGGCAACCTGCTGGCCCAAAGCCAGGTTCTCCGGCTTGCCGATGATTTCGGGCAGGGCGTTCACATCCACCAGGCGGGCTTTGTTCAACCCCAGCGCGGCTTTTGCCTTCAACAGTTTGAGGACTGAAGCATCGAGTCGCGCGGAGGGGATTTCTCCACTGCGAGCAGCTTCCAGGACAGCGTTGTAGGAGGCTTCCAGGTCAGCTGGGATGAGCAGCAGATCGCTGCCGGCCTTGAAGGCGTCCACCGCGGCGCGACCGATGTTGGCGGCATACAGACGGGTGAGCCCGGCCATGTCGAGCGCGTCCGTGACCACGATTCCCTGAAATCCGAGCTCATGCTTGAGCAGATCGCTGACGATCGCAGGAGAAGTTGTGGCCACACGATTGGGATCGGACTCGAGCGCGGGGACAGTGACGTGCGCCACCATGACGGAATCGACGCCCGCCGCGATGGCCTTGCGGAAGGGCGGCAGTTCCACAGAATTCAAGCGCGCCCGGTCTCCCGTGACCTGGGCGACGCTGAGGTGGGAATCGGTCGCGGTATCGCCATGGCCGGGGAAGTGCTTGGCCGTAGTCATCATTCCGCCGGCGCGCGCTCCCCGAATGTACGCTGCCACGAGGTCTCCGACCTGCTCGGGGTCCTCTCCGAACGAACGAGTGTTGATAATGGGGTTCGCCGGATTGGAGTTGACGTCGGCGTCGGGGAAGAAATTCCAGTGCACCCCGACGGCGCGAGACTCTTCGGCTGTGATGCGGCCGAAAGATTTGGCGTACTCCTCCTTCCCAGCCGCCCCGAAGGCCATGGCGTGGGGAAATGGAGTTGAACCACGCAGCCGCATGGTCACGCCCCGCTCAAAGTCGGCGGCGAAGAGCAGCGGCAGTTTGGAATCCTGCTGCAACCGGTTGAGCAGTTCGGCAGCCTCATAAGGCTCACTGCGATAGAGAAATGGAGGCTCCCACGGCACCGTCATGGCGAATGAGCCGACGTGATATTTGCTCATGGTGTCGCGCAATTGCA
>Ga0207706_10000937_pt1 | contig 29809 bp, 24 predicted proteins | sample KBSC53metaG_FD_184318 | JGI IMG/M metagenome (GOLD analysis project Ga0207706, IMG submission 184318) | Corn rhizosphere microbial communities from Kellogg Biological Station, Michigan, USA - KBS C5-3 metaG (SPAdes) (version 2) | ecosystem: Host-associated > Plants > Roots > Rhizosphere > Soil ... | reverse complement strand
CCTCACCCAGGACCGCGCGGGCGACGTGGGGTGGATCGCCGCCAGCGTGGGCGACGTGCGCGTGATCTCGCGCTCGCCCGACGGCGTGGTGCGGCTGGAGACGCGCGACCACACGCCGGCGTTCGCGCGCTGGGAGGCGGGCGAGATCGCGCTGGACGAGATCCCCGACAGCCCGGGCGCCAACCGCCTGCAGCGCGCGGTGGGCCACGGCGGCGAGGCCGACACGGCGTGGATCCCGGTGAAGCCGGGGTGGACCTACCTGCTGCACAGCGACGGCGTGACCAAGGCCATGCGCCTGGACGAGCTGGGCGAGGCGATGACGCTCCCCGGCGCGGCCGCCGCCTGCGAGGCCATCACCCGCAAGGTGGAGGAGCGCGGCCCCGACGACAACTACACCGCCGTCGTGGTCCGCGCGCTCCCCGACGACCCCGGCGCGGTGCCGTCGGACGCCACGCTGCCGAATCCGGGCGCGACGACGCGGCCGCGGGCCTCGGCCGACGAGACGCTGGACCGGCCGCGCCGCGCGGCGGCGGCGGACGACCGGCGCGGACCCTTCAACCCTCCGGAAGACGTGACGACGAGACGTTCGCCGCTGGGGCCGATCGCCGCGGTGCTGGCGCTGCTGGCGCTGGCGCTGGCCGCCTGGGCCGCGTACGCCGGCAGCCAGGCGCGCTCCGCCGCCGAGACCACGCGCGCCGAGGTGGCGGCGCTGCGCCGCGGCGTGGACTCGCTGGCCCTGCGCCTGCCGCCCGACACCGCCGGCCGCCTTCCGGTGACCGCGGGCGATTCGGCGGCGGCCGCGGCGCCGACCCGGCCGCCGGCCGCGCCCGCGCCGGCCCCCGTGACCCGCACCCGCCCATGAGCGACCTGATCTCCACCCCCGAGGCGTCGGACCAGGAGCCGCTGCTCGACACGCTGCTGCGCGAGGCGGTGCCCGAGATCAAGCTGGCGCTGGGCGACCTGATCGACCGCGAGAACCAGCGCGCGATCCCCGACCGCTACCAGAAGATGCTCCCCGAGAGCACGCTGGTGGTCACGCTGCGCCCCGACGCCGCCACGGCGATCCAGCCCGTCGCCAGCGAGCTGGAGCGCGAGCTGACGGACAGCTGCATGCGCCACGGCTCGCTGTACGACCGCGCGTACCGCGTGCGCCTGCGCGCCGCGGCCAGCCCGGGCGCGCCGCTCTTCCGCGTGGCCGCGCGCCGCGGCGACGAGCCCGAGCCCGAGCCGTTCCGCGCGCCGGCGCCCGAGCCCACGCCGCGCCCGGCCATCGAGGCCGCTCCGCTCCCCGCGCCGCCGATCCCCACGGGGCCCAGCGCCGCCGCGGTGGAGGCCGCCGGCAACGAGACGATCGTGGCCGCGCGCCCGCCCGAGCCCGAGCCGGTGAAGCCCGCCGCGCCCTCGCCGCCGTCCATCGATCCCGACGCCACGCGGCTGGACGGGATCGCGCCCGCTGCTTCGGGCCGGTTCGACGCGCACCGCTTCGCGCTGGTGGTGGAGAGCGAGGAGGGCGAGGAGCGCGAGCGCTTCCCGATCCCCGCCGCGATGACCACGGTGGGCCGCCAGACCGACAACCCCGAGCTGCGGGCCGACGTGGCCATCACCCACGCGCCGCACGTCAGCCGCCGCCAGCTGGCGCTGGTGTGGGCGCCGCGGGGGGACAAAGTCGGCTTCACGGTCTACAACCTGGGGCTGAACCCGCTGCACGTGAACGACGCCGAGGTGGCCGGCGCCAACCGCAGCAAGGGCGACCTGCGGCTGGAGGAGCTGATGGAGGACCACACCGGGTGGGTGGCCCCCGGCGTGCCGATGCGCATCGGCGAGCACGGCCCCATCCTGCGCATCGCCGACCTGCGCGCGCCCGAGGACGCGGGTGGCGCGGAGGACGAGCCGGCGGCGGAGGACGAAGCCGGGCCCGAGGTGGAGATGGACCCGGACGCGACGCGCTTCGGGTAGGGCCCTCTCCCCCCGGCCCTCCCCAAAAAACTACCTTGAGGGAGGGGGAGAACGTCGGCTCGGTCGGGTGGTGCGGATGCGCGACTGAGGCCGTGCGCACTCCGCGAAGGCGGACTTGGGGTGGACCAGCGGCGGGTTTCAACCCGCCGTCGGAGGTGCGACGCGAGGCTCGCGTTCCTGCGCGGATGCTCGCGCGGGAGTCCGCGAAGGCGGACTTCGGGCCGTGGTTGCCGCGGTTTCAACCGCCCGGCTCGGATGCCGGTGCCGCGGCGAAGGTCCGGATCCGCCCTCGGTTCGCGTGAGGGATGCGCGCCCGGAGGGCCGGGACTGCGGAGGGCGGCGGTTTGCCCGGAGCAGGCCCGGCGCGGTTGGCCACAGTCGTATCGTGGCCTACCGCGCGCGCAGCCCGGCCCGGAGCGCAGCGGAGGGACACGCCCGCACACGCGGTCGCGGTTCAGGGAGTCGATGTGCTTGGGGCCAGACGGATGAACACGTCGCCCGAAGCCTCACGATATCGAGCAGACACAAGGCGAAATGGCCGGGATCGAAGCGCTGCTGAGGGGCCGGGTGCTGGGAGAGCGCTACCGCGTGGAAGAGGTGATCGGACGCGGCGGGATGGGCGCCGTGTACCGCGCGGCCGACGAGCGGCTGGGGCGCTCGGTGGCGGTGAAGGTGATCACCGCCGTGGCCGGCGACCCCGAGACGCGCGAGCGCATGCGCGGCCGCTTCACCCGCGAGGCGCGCGCCGCCGCCCGCCTGCCGCACCACCCCAACGTGGTGCCCGTCTACGACTACGGCACCGACGCCGAGACGGGGCTGGACTACATCGTGATGGAGCTGCTGCGCGGCGAAGACCTGGCCAGCCGCCTGCAGCGCTCCGGCCCGCCGCCCATGGCGCTGGCGCTGCGCATCCTGCAGCACGCCGCCCGCGGGGTGAACGTGGGCCACCGCATGGGCGTGATCCACCGCGACGTGAAGCCGGGGAACATCTTCCTGGTGGAGGACGGCGACGGCGAGCAGCAGGTGCGCGTGCTCGACTTCGGCATCGCCAAGGTGACCGACGAGGAAGACACGCAGACCGCGCTCACCCGCGACGGCCGCGCCCCCCTTTCGCCCGCCTACGCCAGCCCCGAGCAGCTGCAGGGCACCGACACGCTCACCCCCGCCTCCGACGTCTTCTCGCTGGGCGCGGTGGGCTACCAGATGCTCACCGGCGAAAAGCCGTTCACCGAGGCCGACCGCAACCGGATGGGGATCGGCGTGCAGGTGCCCGTCCCCTCGCTGCGTTCGCGCAACTCCGCCGTCCCCGCCGCGGTGGAGGAAGTGATCACGCGCGCGCTGGCCCACGACCCCGCCGCGCGCTACCCCAACGCCGGCGCCTTCGCCGACGCGGTGGAGGCGGCGCTGCGGCGCGTGGAGGGCACCTCGGCGGCGAACGCGGTCCCCGCCGTGGCCGGGCCGATCGTGCCCACGGACGAAGACGACCGCACCGCGCTGGCCGGCGAGGACGACCGCACCGCGCTCGCGCCCGGCGCCGCCGCGGGTGCCGCCGCGTACCGCGCCGCGCGCCCCCTGCCGCCCCCGCCCATGGACGTGCCGCCGCGCGGCGGCCCCGCCATCCCGCCGCCGCGCCGCCTGCAGGTGGCCGAGCCGCGGCGGGGGGTGAGCCCTGTCGTCTGGGTGCTGCTCCTGCTGGCGCTGGTGGGCGGCGCCGCGGCGGTGTGGTACGCCACGTCGGGGAACGGCGGCGGGGAAGACCGGCCACTCTCCAACCTCCCCGACAGCGCGCAGAAGGACACCACCGGCGACACGCTCACCGCCGCCAGCGCGCCGCGGCTGGACAAGCAGGGGCTGGACCTGATCAACGCCGGCGAATACGCGCAGGCGGCCGACGTCTTCCGCCAGGCGATGGAGCTGGACCAGAGCCGCGCGCAGTACAAGGACCACCTGGCCTTCGCGCTGATCAAGCAGGGGCAGGCCGACGAGGCCATCACCCTGCTCGAGGCGGCCACCCGGCAGGAGCCCAACTACGACCTGTCGTACAGCCACATGGCCGACGCCCGGCTGCTGCAGGGCGACACCATGGGCGCGGTGGTGGCGCTCAACCGCTTCATCGCCATCACCGCCAACCCGCGCGACCGCCAGATCGCGCAGCAGAAGCTCACCGAGCTCACCACGCCGCGCCCCGCGCCGCCGCCCCCGCCGCCCGTGGACACCACGGCCGCGACGGATACGTCCGCGGCGAACGTTCCGGACGCTCCACGCGACACCGTCCGCATCGCCCCGCCGCGCTGACCGTTCAAGGCGCGGCGATGCGGCACGAGGTGGCGGTCAAGGGCGGCGGACGGGCGGAGCTTCCCGCCTACGGGATGGGCGACGCCGAGCACCAGGTGGAGAAGGAGCTCCGCGCCGCCTGGCCCGGGGCGCGGGTGAGGATCGTGGAGGTGGCGCGCACCGCGCCCGGCGAGCGGATCGTGGAGGAGTTCGCGGTCCGCTACCGTGTTTCAGGCGTGGTGGAGGTCGATGCCGAGTCCGCGGCCGAAGCTCGCCGCGCGGCGATGCGGGCGCTGCGCGAGCGGTTCGGCGGCACTCGCTACAGCCGCATCGTGTGGGACGCGGGGTGAGGAAGGGCGGGGTCCGGGCGTGTTTGGCGCCGAGACGCCAAACCGGGCTGCGCGCGGGGCATCGGGCCAGGCGTTCCGCGGCAACCACGGCCCAAAGTCCGCCTTCGCGGCGCCTTCGCGGACTCCCGCGACGGCATTCGCGTGGTGAGCAAGCATTTCCCCGCGAGCAGTTCACCCCCTCCCCCGCGTAGCGCGGGGAGGGGGCGGGGGGAGGGGGCCAGCCGCGGCCGCGACGACGCCGGCCTTTGTCGCACCGGCATCTACCCCGCAGTCCGAGAAGGCGGACTTTCCGCAGTTCCGGCGGCGGGTTTCAACCCGCCGTCGGCGCGGTTCGCGAGGGGGCACCGGGGCCTCGAGGCCGCGCACGGATCAACCTCTGACGCCAGGACGGCTTGCCCGAGCAGCAACTCCCCATCGCGGTGATCGGCGCGGGCGCGGCCGGGGCCACGGCGGCCATCTTCGCCGCGGGCGCGGGCGCGCCCGTGCTGCTGCTGGAGCGCACCCGCGACGGCGGCCGCAAGATCCTCATCAGCGGCGGCGGGCGGTGCAACGTCCTCCCGTCCACCATGGACCCGGCGCAGTACTTCACCGCCAGCTCCCCCAACTCGCTGCGCAAGATCCTCCTCTCGTGGCCGCTGGAGGAGCAGAAGCGCTGGTTCGAGGAGGAAGTGGGGATCCCGCTGGCGCTGGAGCACGAGAGCGGCAAGCTCTTTCCCCGCTCCAACCGGGCGCGCGACGTCCGCGACGGGCTGCTGGAGCTGGCCCGCCGCCACGGCGCCTGCCTCCGCTTCGACGCCTGGGTGGTGGGGCTGGAGCCGGGCGTGGACGGCGGCCCCTGGCGCGTGCTGCTGGACGGCGGCGAGTCGATCGAGGCACGCCGCGTGGTGATCGCCACCGGCGGCCTCTCCGTGCCGCAGACGGGGAGCGACGGCACCGGCCTGCGCATCGTCCGCCAGCTGGGGCATACGCTGCGCGACACCTACGCCGCGCTCACCCCGCTCACCGCCTCGCCCGCCGTGCACGCGGAGCTCGCGGGCGTCTCGCTCACCGCGCACCTCGAGGCGCCGCTGCAGCGCGGCGCACTGGCGGCCGAGGGCGGCTTCCTGTTCACCCACCGCGGCTACAGCGGCCCCTCCGTCCTCAACGTCTCCCACGCCGCCGTCCGCGCCCGCCGCCCCGCCGACCAGCCCGTGTACGTCCGCTGGACCGAGCTGGAGGCGGACAGCTGGGAGCGCGCGCTGGCGGCCGGCGGGAGCGGCACGGTCATCGGCCTCCTGCGGCGGCACCTCCCCACGCGCCTGGCCGACGCGCTGCTGGCCGAGGCGGGGATCGACGAGCGCCGCACGCTGGCCCAGCTCCGCCGCGACGAGCGGGCGCGGCTGGTGGAGCACCTCACCCGCTACCGCCTCCCCTGGACCGGCGACGAAGGCTACAAGAAAGCCGAGGTCACCGGCGGCGGCGTGCCGCTGAACGAGGTGGACCCGCGCACGCTGGAAAGCCGCGTGGTGCCCGGCCTGCACCTGTGCGGCGAGATCCTGGACTGCTTCGGGCCGATCGGCGGCTACAACTTCTGCTGGGCGTGGGCCACGGGCCGCGCGGCGGGCCTCGGCGCCGCGTCGGGGTTGGCCGCTGCTTCGGCTTGACGCGCCAAACTCGGCCAACAGCCCTCTCACGGAGAATCCCGGTACGCGGCACCGGACAACTGGAGCGAGGGCTGCGGATACCTCGCACATCGGAAGCTCCATCACTCGCCCGCAGGTGTTATCTTCCGGGTTGCCGGATCTCACCACCGGCATCCTGGCACCCTCAGCCGCATCCACCCGTGAAGCTCCACCCGCTGGCCGCGCTCGCCGCGGCCGTGGCGCTCGCCGTCCCCGCGCACGCGCAGGACACCGTTCCGCCCGCGCGCCCCGACACCACCCCGCGAGATACCTCCGCCGCCCGTCCGTCCCGGGTCGACACCCTCTTCATCGGCGGCAGCCGGCCGGCGGACGCCAGGCCCCGGACCGCGGTGCCCGGCGTGCCGGCCGACAGCGTGCGTGCCCCGCGGGCGGGCCCGGTGCGCCGGCGCCCGCCCGCGCCACGCGTGGCCGCGCCCGCCCCGCGGCCGCGCGACGCGGCCCGCGTGAGCGCCCGCGCGCGCCCCGGCCCCCGCGTGTGCGCGGGTGGAGACGTGACGCTGGGCACCAACCTCGACACCACCTGGGTGTTCACCGCGTCGGGGCGTCTGGGCCGGCGCGTGCCGGCGTTCCCCGACCCCGACTCGCTGCTGGCGCCCCTGCAGCCGCTGCTGGCCGACGCCGACGCGGCGATGCTGAACGTGGAGGGCGCCATCGGCCAGGGCCCGCCCGCGCGCCGCAAGTGCGCTCCCAACTCCAACACCTGCTTCGCTTTCCGCAGCCAGGTCGAGGCGGCGGCGGCGCTCGGCCGGGCGGCGGGAGGGAAGCCGGTGGTGGGCAACGTGGCCAACAACCACGCGCGCGACGCCGGAGAGGACGGCTGGTACACCACCATGCGCCACCTGCGCGCCGCCGGCGTGAGCGTGATCGGCGCCGACACCCTCGCCACCCCCGTGGCGACGCCCGCCGGCGACACGGTGGCGTGGCTGGGCTTCAGCCCGTGGACGGGGCCGGACCCGCGCAACCTGGCCGCGGTGCGGCGGCACGTGGCGCGGGCCGCGGCGCGCTACCCGTACGTGGTGGTGAGCGTGCACATCGGCGCCGAGGGCCGCGGCGCGCAGCACGTCTACGACCAGACCGAGATCTTCCTGGGCGAGGACCGCGGCAACTCGGTCGCCTTCGCGCACGCGGCCATCGACGCCGGCGCGCGCGTGGTGTTCGGCCACGGCCCGCACGTGATGCGCGCCGCCGAGTGGTACCGCGGCGGGCTGATCTTCTACTCGCTGGGCAACCTCCTCACCTACGGCCCCTTCACCCTGAGCGACCCGATGAACCGCGGCGCCATCGCCTGCGCCGACCTGGCGCCCGGGGGTGGCGTGCTGGGCGCCGAGTTGCGCTCCACCCGGCAGACCCCGCCCGGCATCGCCCGGCCGGACAGCGACGCGGTGGCCGCCGCGCTGGTGGACGCGCTCGGCGCGCAGGACTTTCCCGCCAGCGCCGCGCGGGTGGCGTCCAACGGCGTGATCCCGCTCCCCGGCGAGGGCGAGGTGGCGCGGCGGACGGGCGCCGGACGCCCCGCGGGCGCGCGTCCCACCGCGGGCGAGCGGCGCCGGCCGTAGGCGCACGCCGTCGCGCCGCGGCTCCGTCCGCTCACCGCTCGGGGAGTGACGGACCGGATCGTCCGCTCCGCGAACGCGCCGGCACCGTGCGCACCATTCGGCAGGGTCCGCCGTCCGCGCATCCATTCGCGCCAGCGATCCATCCGCTTCACGCCCCGCCGGGCACCGGGCGCGGACCCCGCCCGGACGCCTCCATCGCGCGTTCGGACGTTCGGCCTGCATCGTCCGGAGATACCCCGCAGAACCTTTGTACACGCCGTACATGGCTGCGGGGTTGCGGAGCGGGTCCCGGACGGGGCGGATTTGGGGCCAATGCTGGTGGGCCCCGCCCGATGCGGCGCGATGCGGAACCTCAAGGGCCGCAACGATGTAGAAGGTTTGTGCGACCCCAGGTCCGCCGTGCAAAGCACTTGCGCAGGGTGCGATGGGACAATGCTCGCGGAAGAAAGATCTGGCATTGTGCTCGCCTCCCCCACATTATTCATCCACACGCGTAAATAGCCACGGATCTGCCGGCGCTCACTTGGCGCCGGACATGGCGCGAGGCGCAATCCGCTTGCACCAGGGCCGCACTTCCACGCCCGGGTGTCCGGATGGTCCGAGCAACGGCCCGGCCGGACCCGGCCGGGAGACGCACACACTACTGTCGGAGCCGCTCCACATGGCCGCACCTACGACCGGAAAGCCGGCGCGCAAGCCCAGGCGCCGCTGGCGGTGGCACGTTCCCCCCGCGCTGGTCCACGGGAACGAGACCCTCGAAGGGACCGAGATGCTCGACGAGTTCTCGGGCGCCATGGGGCTGGCGCTCTGGCAGAGCACCCGCGACGTGACCCTGTGGGCCGGCGTGCGCGACTCCGAGGAGCGGCCCGGGCTTTTCCAGCCCGGGGCCTACGAGATCCGCATCCGCCAGGTGGAGCAGGCGGGCGTGGACGCGACCATCGACGCGCCGCTGCGCGCCCTGGCCCGCATCGCGCTGGATCCAACCGGCATCACCGAAGACGAGGTGCTGGGCGCCTGCCGCCACGTGAGCGCATGGGCCGAGCAGCACGAGAAGCTGGCCACCGCCATCGCCTTCGCGCAGGCGGGCGCGCTGGCCGCGCCCGCCAACGCCGCCGCGGGCTTCCGCGTGGGCCAGCTGGCGCGGCGCAAGGCCGAGTACGCGCGCGCCGAAAGCTGGTTCCGCCGCGTGATCGGCCTGGGGCGCCAGGCCAAGGACTGGGCCAGCTACAGCGAGGCCTTCCTGGGGCTGGGCAACCTGTACACCCAGCGCGGCAACTACCCGGCGGCCAAGCGCTTCCACATCCGCGGGCTGCGCGCCGCCCGGCGCCACGGCCTGCGCGACATCCAGGGCCGCGCGCTGCACGACCTGTTCGTGATCGCGGTGGACACCAACCAGCCGGCCGAGGCGCTGGAGATGGCGCGTGGCGCCTTCAAGGCGTACGGGCCCGGCCACGCCAGGCACCCCGTGCTGGCGCACGACCTGGCGTACTTCTGGATGACGCGCGGCCGCTTCGAGCCGGCGCTGCGCGTGTTCCAGGCGGTGCTGCCGCACATCACGCAGCCCACCGAGCGGCTGCTGACCATGGCCGACATCGGCCGCGCGGCCGGCGGCGCCGGGAACCGCGCCGAGTTCGACCGCGCCTGGGACGAGGTGTGGAACTTCGCCGGCGAGTGGCACACGCGCCCGCACGCCGCGCAGGCGCTGCTCGACCTGGCCCGGGGCGCCGCCAGCCTGAAGGACTGGACGCGCGCCGAGCGCGCCGCCAGCACCGCGCGCGACGTGGCCACCCGCCGCGAGGAGGCCCGCGTAGCGATCGAGGCCGAGGCCGTGGTGGACCAGGTGGCCCGCAAGCGCGCGCTGGAGACCGCCGCCGAGCCCGCCGGCAGCGAGGAAGAGGCCGCCGAGAGCGACACCCTGGCCGCCGACCTGCTGCGCATCCTGGCCGCGCCGCGCCGGTAGCGTCCAGGCAGGGCCGGACATCACACGAGCCGCCGCCCGGGAGCCCTCTCCCGGGCGGCGGCTCGCTTTGCCGCCTTCCGATCCTTTCGCGCCGCAGAAGACACTTAACATGAACAAAGGACTCGCATCGTGGCCGGTACTCCGTTACCTTGCCGTCCGGTGCCCGGCCTCTCCTCACCCCCAGCCCGTCCCCCGCCCATGGCGCGCTCCTCCCGACGCCGGAAGAAGGCCCCTGCGAGGCTTCCCGCCCGCATCCCCGTCCCCGCGATCGTGGGCGACACGCCGGCCGCCGAGGCCACCCTGCTCGGCGAGCTCCGCGAGCTGATCGAGGCGTCCCGGCAGCAGGTGGCGCGCACGGTCAACTCGGCGATGGTGCTCACCTACTGGCGGATCGGAGAGCGGATCGGCCGCGACGTGCTCTCCGACGAGCGGGGCGCCTACGGCCAGCAGGTGATGGGGCGGTTGGCCGACGAGCTCTCTCGCGACTACGGCTCCGGGTTCTCCCGGCGCAGCCTGTTCAACACGGTGCGGGTGGCCCGGGCGTTTCCCGGCGCGGCCATTGTGCAGACACTGTCTGCACAATTGGGGTGGTCGCATTTCGTGATCCTCGCCGCCATGGACGATCCGCTCCGGCGCGAGTTCTACAGCAGCTCTGCGCGGCGGAGCGGTGGAGCGTGCGCACGCTGCAGCAGAAGGTCGATGCGATGCTGTTCGAGCGGACCGCCATCTCCCGCAAGCCCGAAGAGGTCGTGATCCGCGATCTGGAACAGCTGCGCGACGAGGACCAGATGAGTGCCGACCTGGTCTTCCGCGACCACTACGTGCTCGGCTTTCTGGGCCTGACCGAGCCGTTCAACGAGAAGGACATGGAGGAGGCGATCCTGTGCGAGATGGAGCGCTTCCTGGCGGAGCTGGGGAGTGACTTCGCGTTCGTGGCGCGGCAGAAGCGCATGACCGTGGACGGGGTCGACGATCGGCTGGACCTCCTCTTCTTTCACCGCCGGCTGCGCAGGCTGATCGCGGTCGAGCTGAAGCTGGGCCGCTTTCAGGCCGCGGACAAAGGCCAGATGGAGCTGTACCTGGGGTGGCTGGCGAAACACGAGATGTGCCCCGGCGAGGAACCTCCGCTCGGCCTGATCCTCTGCGCGGGCAAGTCGGAGGAGCACGTGGAACTGCTGCAACTGGAGAAGAGCGGGATCCGCGTGGCCGAATTCGTGACCGAGTATCTGCCGCGGCACCTCCTGGAAGCGAAGTTCCATGCCGCCATCAGGGCCGCACGCCAGCGGATCGACACCAGCCGCGTGGCCGAGGAGTCCTGTAACCCATGAGTAATTCGCGCTCGATGAATTGTGCAGACACTGTCTGCACAATTCTGTAACCCGTTTTCCTTCATGCAGTTATGCACGTATTTCGCATCCGTGCGATGGGCCTGAATCGTGGATTTTTCTCGATCGCCCCGCAGCCGCCGCGAGCTCCGGCTGGCGTTGCCGGGTTGACTCGCGATACCGCACCTCCGCACCCCCGCACCCCCGCACCTCCGCACCCCCGCCCCTCGTACTCCGTACGGTGACGCTGGCACGATGCGCGCTATTGCGTGAGTGTGGCTCACTTCTACGTTTCATCGTGGAGGATCGTCCACAGCGCAGCCGGCCCGGTCTTCGTGGGCCGTAAACCCGTGTAGAGGAACGGTTTTCGATGAGTGACCAGAACGGCCGGAACGCCCCGAGCGAGCAGGAGTCGCGAGAGGTCGCCGAGGCCGCGCGCGAGACCGAGTGGACCGCGCCCAGCTTCGTCCGCGAGCTGTTCCTCGGCAACTTCCGCCTGGACCTGATCCACCCCTATCCGCGGCAGAGCCCCGAGGACAGGGCGAAGACCGACGCGTACATCGCCCGGCTGCGCGCCTTCATGGAAGAGGTGGACAGCGACGCCATCGACCGTACCGGCGAGCTCCCCCCCGACGTGGTGCAGGGGCTGCGCGAGCTGGGCGCGTTCGGGCTCAAGATCCCCGAGGAGTACGGCGGGATCGGGCTGAGCCAGGTGGGCTACGGCCGCACGGTGGGGATGGTCACCAGCAAGGACGGCAACCTCACCGCCCTCCTCTCGGCGCACCAGTCCATCGGCGTGCCGCAGCCGCTGAAGATGTTCGGCACCCCCGAGCAGAAGAAGAAGTACCTGCCGCGGCTGGCCAGGGGCGCGATCAGCGCGTTCGCCCTGACCGAGGCCGGCGTGGGCTCCGACCCGGCGGCGCTGTCGACCACGGCCACGCTGACCGAGGACGGCGATGCGTTCATCCTGAACGGCGAGAAGCTGTGGTGCACCAACGGCACCATGGCCGAGCTGCTGGTGGTGATGGCCCGCACGCCCAGCAAGGTGAAGAACGGCAAGGAGATCCCGCAGATCACCGCCTTCATCGTGGAGACGGACTGGCCCGGCGTGGAGATCACCCAGCGCTGCCGCTTCATGGGGCTCAAGGCGCTGCAGAACGCCGTGATCCGGTTCGACAACGTGCGGGTGCCGCGCGAGAACGTGCTGTGGGGCGAGGGGAAGGGGCTCAAGCTGGCGCTGATGACGCTGAACACCGGCCGCCTGACGCTGCCGATGAGCGCGGCGTACGGGGCCAAGGTGGCGCTGGAGATCGCGCGCAAGTGGGCGGCCGAGCGCGTGCAGTGGGGCGCGGCGATCGGCAAGCACGACGCGGTGGCGCAGATGCTGGGCGCGATGGCGGCCGACGCCTTCGCCATCGAGAGCATGGCCGAGCTTTCCAGCGCGCTGGCCGACCAGGCGCGCAACGACATCCGCCTCGAGGCGGCGATCGCCAAGCTGTGGACCACCGAGATCGGCTGGCGGATCATGGACGACCTGCTGCAGATCCGCGGCGGGCGCGGCTACGAGACGGCCGACTCGCTGGCCGCGCGCGGCGAGGTGCCGCTGGCGGTGGAGCGCGCGTTCCGCGACTTCCGCATCAACCGGATCTTCGAGGGGAGCTCCGAGATCATGCGGCTGTTCATCGCCCGCGAGGCGGTGGACACGCACCTGAAGGTGGCGGGCGACCTGATCAAGCCCGGGATCAGCACCGGGCAGAAGCTCGGCGCCATGGCCAGGGCGGGGGCCTGGTACGCCGCGTGGCTCCCCAGGCGCTTCGTGGGCGGCGGCCAGCTTCCCGGCGCGTACGGCGAATTCGGGCGCAACGCCAAGCACGTGCGCTACATCGAGCGCACCAGCCGCAAGCTGGCGCGCACCATGTTCTACGCCATGGGCAAGTACCAGGCGAAGCTGGAGAAGAAGGGCGCGCTGCTGGGCCGCTTCGTGGACATCGGCGCCGAGCTGTACGCCATGAGCTGCGCCTGCGTGCGCGCGCAGGACATGCGCGACGGGCCCAACGGCCGCGAGGCGGCCATGCTGGCCGACCTCTTCTGCCGGCGCTCGCGGCTGCGCGTCAGGCAGCTCTTCGACCTGGTGCACGACAACGCCGACGACCCCACCTACAAGGTCGCGCAGGACGTGCTGAAGGGCCGCTACGCCTTCGTGGAGGAGGGCGCCATCACCGCCATCCCCGAGGGCACGCTGGCCCCGAACGCCGGCTTCACGCCCCCGGTGGAGCGCCGCGTGTCGGGCGCCACGCCGGCCGAGCGGGTGGGCGCGAGCGGCTGAACGGGTACGGAGGTGCGGAGGTGCGGAGGTGCGGAACGGCCCCGGGGCGAGCACTTCGCCGCGGGGCTGCTTTCCGACCGTGATCGGCGGAGGCGCATTTTTATACCCTGGGCCGCACGTTCGGGGAATAGAAATGCGATCGTCATTTCTACGGATCAGGCCCGTCAGCGACGCCTGAGGATGGTGCGGCACAATTCCAGCCCATAAAGCTTGCGCGTAATCAGATGATTCTTTAGCCTCAGACATCCCACCACTCGCCGGCCCACCTCTCCCTCTCTCCGACCCGGCGATCACGAGCAGGAATCCGGGCGGGTTGGATGCGCCGCGGCGTGAAGATGAATCGCACCTGCCGGCCCGGGGGTGCACCGCGCGCCGGCGGCTCCGGCGTAAGTTACCCATCCTGGAGGCCCCCATGCGCAAGATCCGGCTGGACGTGGAGCATCTCGAAGTGGAGTCGTTCGTGACGGCGGGGAGCCTGGGCTCGCCCGGCACCGTGCGGGGGAACGGCGTGCTGATCGGCGACGGGTTCGCGGTGATCACCGATCCGCAGCCGATCCAGACTCCCAACTGCTCGGCCGACACGATGTGCGACACCTGCAAGTACTCGTGTATCGACAGCTGCACGCCGCAGCCCACCTGCGATTCGTGCCACATCACCATGTGCCGCGCCAACTGCGGCTGACGCAACGCGGCCCTGCGGCGCAGGTGCCGTGGGGCCCGTCGACTTCACCATGAGGAGGATGCGATGCGCAAGCTGAGGCTGGACGTGGACGAGCTGGCGGTGGAGAGCTTCGAAACCGCCAGGGGAGCGGAGGGAGCCGGTACCGTGCAGGCTCGCGCCCAGGCACCCGCGACCGACCCCAAGCAGAACACCTCCGAGATCTGGAGTTGCAACGGAACGTGCATCACCTGCACCGACTGCAACACCTGCGTCAGCTGTCCGGGCACCTGCTTCGAGTTCTCGTGCGCCACCTGCGGCGGGGAGAGCTGCGGCCCCACCATGTGCCGGGCGACGTTCCCCGACAACTGCTGCGCGTGACGGTTCCCCCCCGCAGCGCGGAATGAGCGCTGCCCCGGCATCCCCTCGCCGGGGCAGCGCTCGACCTGAAGCGTCTTCCTCGAAATCCGCGAAGGCGGACTGCGTGCCCTCGTAGCCGCGCCGCCGCCACTTCAGTCGCATCTCTCGCGATCTCACCGCACCGGCGCCATCCAGCCCCCCCGCACCTCCGCACCTCCGCACCTCCGCACCTCCGCACCTCCGCACCGGTAGCCCCGGCATGGATCGTGAAGCTACGCACCGCCCAACCAGTTGAGCCGCAACAACCTGCGAAAGAGGTGAAGCGATGGGCGGCAAGCGGCCGGACCAGTACGGCATCGACCCGCGCGAGGGCGGCGCCACCGACTACAAGAACCTTCCCGAGAGCGGCCAGGGGCATTCCAGCCTGGACGACACCGTGGGCGGCGACCGCCAGAAGCTGGGCCAGCAGGGCGGCCCCGGCGCGGGCGGCGGGCCCGGGCAGCACTTCTTCGACCCCAACCACCCCCAGCCCTCGCACGACGCGAACGTGCACGCGGCCGAGGGTCACCGCGGCCACGAGGGCCACGCGCGGCACGGCACGGCGGACGAGATGCGCGCGGAGAGCCCGGACGAGCGGCTGGACGAGGGGATGGAGGATCCGCGCGAACGCGGGGTGGGCGCATGAGCGGCGCGGCAGGCGGCGGCCCGGGCCCGCGCGAGGAGCGCGGCACGCAGGAAGGCTCGCGGCGGCACCCGCCGCACGTGGACGTGAACGCGGCCGGCAAGCCCGTGCAGGGCTCCACGCAGAGCCCCGGCGAGGTGCCCACCCTGCCGGCCAACGCAGGCGGGCACGACCGCGCCGAGGGCGGCGAGCAGCCACACTCGATCGACCACGGCAGCATGTACGACCGCCGGAGGGAGGAGCACAAGGACCACTAGGCCGGCCTGCCCCCGTCCACTCCGTGCACGCCTGTTACGCGGGCGGGGAGCAGACGCCGGACGACGCGGATGCACGCTCTTGGCCTCTTTCACGCGGCCCCGGGACACCCCGGGGCCGCGCGCGTTGGCAGGTCCAACAGGTTCCCACTTCGGCGGGCGGCGAAGTGCCTTGATGTGTCTACGTTTCATGGGCGCGGGACGATCCGCGGTGTATCAAGAGGGGTGATTCGGAGGGAGATCGGCGGGCGGGAAATCTCCCCTCACAAGAGGGTTGACCACTATATGTAGGGGCACTAGCTTGCTTCTCCCCAACACGTGGTACACCGCTGCCGACTTTTCCACAGGCGAAAGCCTTCTACTGCTTGCAGTTTTGCCGGTTTTCCACAACACCGCAGAGAGGACCAGGTCCATGAACCTTCCCACCTCCACACCCTCCGTGGCAGACGCGCTCGCCGCGCCCGCCGACCTGCCGCGCGCCGAGCTCAGCGAGAACGCGCGCATCGTTCTGGCCAAGCGCTATCTCAAGAAGGACGAATCGGGGAAGCCCACCGAGACGCCCGAGGAGATGTTCTGGCGCGTGGCCAGCACCATCGCGCAGGCCGACCGCGCGTACGGCGCCACGGACGAGGAGGTGACCGCGCTCGCGCGCGACTTCTACCTGCTGATGACCCGCCGGGCCTTCGAGCCCAACTCGCCCACGCTGATGAACGCCGGGCGCCCGCTGGGCCAGCTGAGCGCGTGCTTCGTGCTGCCGGTGGAGGACGAACTGTCGAACGGGAGGAGCGGGATCTACGACACGCTCAAGTCGATGGCGCTCGTCCACCAGTCGGGCGGCGGCACCGGGTTCTCGTTCAGCCGCATCCGGCCGGCGGGCGACCACGTGCGCAGCACCACCGGCGTGGCCAGCGGCCCCATCTCGTTCATGTCGCTGTACGACGCATCGACCGAGGTGGTGAAGCAGGGCGGCACCCGCCGCGGCGCCAACATGGGGATCCTGCGCGTGGACCACCCCAACGTGGAAGAGTTCATCGACTGCAAGCAGGACATCACCCGCATCACCAACTTCAACATCAGCGTCGCCATCACCGACGCGTTCATGAAGGCGGTGGAGAAGGGTGAGTCGTACGACCTGGTCAACCCGCGCACCAGAACGGTGGTGGGGCAGAAGGACGCGCGCGCCATCTTCGACAAGATCGTGGAGAACGCGTGGCGCACCGGCGAGCCGGGGGTGTTCTTCATCGACCGCGCGAACTTCTACAACCCCGTGCCGCACCTGGGCGAGTACGAGGCGACCAACCCGTGCGGCGAGCAGCCGCTGCTGCCGTACGACGTGTGCAACCTGGGCTCGGTGAACGTCGGCGCATTCGTGCGGACGGACGTGCCGGCCGACAGCCCCTGGTACGAGCGGGTGGACTGGAAGGAGTACCGGCGCGTGACGCGCCTGGCCACGCACTTCCTGGACAACGTGATCGACGCCAACCAGTACCCGCTCCCCGAGATCACCGACCTGGCGCAGCGCATCCGCCGCATCGGGCTGGGGGTGATGGGCTTCGCGGACCTGCTGGTCCGCCTGGGCGTGCCCTACAACTCCGAGGAGGGGGTGGAGATCGGACGGCGGATCATGGAGTTCCTGGACGAGGAGGGGAAGAAGGAGAGCGAGATCCTGGCCGAGCGCCGCGGGGCCTTCCCCGAGTGGGAGCGGAGCATCTGGGGCCCGGACGAGACGTGCGCCCGCGCCCCCAACGGCGACCGTATCCGCCCGCTGCGCAAGCTGCGCAACTGCAACGTCACGACGGTCGCCCCCACGGGGACGATCTCGATCTTCGCCGGCTGCTCGTCGGGGATCGAGCCGCTGTTCGCCGTCGCCTTCATGCGCAACCAGGCCGGCGCGCTGATGCCCGACGTGAACGAGGACTTCGTCGCCGTGGCCAAGGCGGGCGGCTGGTACAGCGACGAGCTGATGGAGCGGATCGCGCGCGAGGGGCACATCCACTTCGCCGAGGTGCCCGAGGCGGTGCAGCGTGCCTTCGTCACCGCGCACGACACCACGCCCGAGTGGCACGTGCGGATGCAGGCGGGCTTTCAGGAGCACTGCGACAGCGCCATCAGCAAGACCACCAACTTCTCGCACGACGCCACGGTCGAGGACGTGCGCGAGATCTACGAGCTCGCCTTCCGCCTGGGCGCCAAGGGGATCACCGTCTACCGCGACGGGAGCCGCGACGGGCAGGTGCTGTCCACGGGCGCGACCAAGACGCCGGCGCAGCAGCAGGCCGAGGTGGCGGAGCTCAGCGAGGTGCGCGCCAGGGCGGCCGAGGCGTTCGAGCGCACGGCCAAGCTGGAGCGCGAGGTGGTGCGGCTGCGCGAGGAGCTGAAGCAGGCCGAGTTCCGCGAGACGCAGATCCGCCGCCAGAAGCGCCGCCGCCCCGACCTGCTCACCGGCACCACGCGCAAGATGAGCAGCCCGCTGGGCGACGTGTACGTGACCATCAACGAAGACCAGGGGCAGCCTTTCGAGGTGTTCGCCACGCTGGGCAAGGCGGGGAGCATCGCCATGGCCGACGTGGAGGCGATCGGCCGGCTGATCTCGCTGGCGCTGCGCTTCGGCATCCCCGTGGGCGAGGTGTACCAGCAGCTGCGCGGGATCTCGTCGGACCGGGCGATCGGGTTCGGGACCAACAAGGTGCACTCGGTGCCCGACGCCATCGCCCAGGCGCTGGGGCTGCGCGAGCGCGAGAAGGCGGGTCTGCAGGTGGAGGCGTTCCCCGAGGCGGTGATCGCGCCGGCCGAGGGCGAGGCGCCGCCGGTGATGCTCCCCGCCTACGAGCCGCAGCTGCCGCTCAGCGACGACTGGGGCGCCGCCGAGACCTTCATCGGCGTCTGCCCCGACTGCAAGAGCCAGCTCGAGTTCGCCGAGGGCTGCATGAAGTGCCACGCCTGCGGCTACAGCGAGTGCGGGTGACGGCCGCTGTTCCCCCGTGAGTGACGCATGAGCGTTGGTGGGTCTGTTCCTTTGGAGCAGGCCCACCAACTTTGTTGAAGATTCAACACCACAGGATGAGCGTGGCTACCGTCGATAACCCTGAGCAGACTCGCCCAGTTGGCCCGCTGCTTAAGTGGACAGGAGGGAAGCGGCAGATTTTAAAGCATCTGCTCCCATTGCTTCCAGGAGCGTTCCGTAAGTATTATGAGCCGTTCTTCGGGGGGGGCGCACTTTTTTTCGCCCTCCGTCCTCGTATGAGCGTTTTATCCGATAAGAACCCCGACCTCATCAACTGTTATGCCCAAGTTAGAGATTATCCGAAAGATGTGATCCTTGCGTTGCGCGAGTGGCCCAATACCGAGGCTGATTACTACAGTGTTCGAAGGTTGGTGCCTGAGAATCCAGTCGAACAGGCAGCTAGAACCATCTATCTGACGAGGTTGTCATTCAATGGTATCTATCGATTAAATGCGAAAGGAGAGTTTAACGTGCCATACGGACATCGCACGCACTTGAATCCGTGTGAACCTCAGCGGATACGAGTTATCAGCAAGATACTTAAACGTGCAGTTCTGCAGTGTGAGGATTTCGAAGCATCTATCGATGGTATCCGGCGTGGTGACGTGGTCTACTTCGATCCGCCATACGCCGGACCGAAAGATCGCACACGCTTTGTTCGCTACAATGACCGGAATTATACCTGGGATGATCAGGTCCGACTTGCTGGGTTGGCCGGCCGTTTACGTGACCGAGGTGTTGCCGTTCTCGTGAGCAATGCCCCTGACCCTGAAATTACGGCGTTGTATCATGATTTTGCGTGCCTTACTTTTAACCGAAATTCATCGGTAGCGGCTGACGGTGCGCAAAGGGGCCCAACCGCCGAGTGCATCTTCTACAACCCTGTCCCGTGATGCTGAAGAACGTAGCCCCATCCGAGTCCCTGGGGTCGCTGTTTCGGTCCCGCCGCACGCTGCTCTACTTGAGGACAGTCGCCCAGCGCGAGCTGCCGGGTCTCCTCGACTCTGGGTGGACAGTCGCGCGAGAAAACAAATCGTCTGTTCGTGTGTCGAAGCCAAAAGAGGGGCAGGAACTCCTTCGAGATCGCGTGTGGTCGCTGTTCTTTCGATTGGGTTTACGCAGCCTATCTACAGAAGTTGAGCCACAAATAGAGAATGCGGCCGGAGCATTCCGGTACACGATCGTTGCAGTTGATGATGACGTTGCAATCGCAGTACTTTTAAAGGCTGCGCCCGAACCCGCGCGTTGGCGCAATCTGGAGTCAGAAGTGACTGCATTCGCTTCTACACGTGCGGATTTTGAGGAAGCAGTCCGTCTTCAATACCCCCAATTGCACGCTCGTCAAGTGGTGCTCGCGTTGTTCACAGCGAATTTGCACATTACTCCGAATCAGCGGAGTAAACTGTGCGAGATAGGCGTAGTTCACTTCGAGGAACGTGATCTGGCTTATTATGAGAAGTTGACCTCCCATCTCGGAGCAGCTTCCAAGTATCAATTATTTGCAGACATGCTTCCAGGAAAGAAAATACCTGGGTTAACCCTCAGAATTCCAGCGATCCGATCCCGGATCGGTGACTACTACTGTTATACATTCTCTATATCTCCCGCATATCTGCTGAAAATTTCGTATATCTCCCATCGTTCAAAGGGTAGTTCGGATGTAGGCACATATCAGCGTATGCTGACGAAACCGCGTTTGAACAAGATCCGGGAGTATATATCTGAGGATGGGATATTCCCAACGAATATGTGGAATGCGGCTGATCCGGCGGCCCGTATTGCCGCTGTGATTTCGCGCGCAATTCAGGAACTTGGGGCGGATCCGGAGTCACCGTTCTTCGGTCGTATCCAGACGACAGACGGTGAAAAGACCGAGACGCGTTGTATATCGCTTCCCAGCATGTTCAATGCTCTTGAGAAAGGCGGGTTCTACATTTCGAAAGAGCGCAATGGAGCAGTTGTTGAGTTTGGGCCTTTAGGATCAGCTGACAGCGAAACTGCTCTACTGCGGACCGTTCACAATTTGAAAGAATGGTTCGAAAGTATTCGGGCGCAAGTTCCTGATTGGTGGCAGTTGGGTTCGGCCCCAGGCGGCGGCTTGGCGATGAATGACGGTGTAACCGCACTTCTGAACGTGCTGCGCAGCGTTTATCAACATCTTGAATCTGAAGGACGTGTGCTCTCAAGTATCCCCGATGAGCAACTCGCGGATATTGTACGTCCTTACAGCGATGCGACCGGAGAGTACTTGGCAGCGTTGTCAGAGTCTGAGCGCAAGGCGTTTAGAGACTGGCGTGGGAACTCCGGGCTTGCGAGGCGCACGAGGCGGATGCAGGAGGCGATTCGAAACGCAATCCCCCATTTCGATCCGCCTGGTCTGCAGGAGTTTTTAGATGAAGAACTCGAGCAGACGAATACGCGGGCGAAAGCGATTATTGACCGCCTTGAGCGTGCGCTGCAATCTGTAGTGATCGGAGAGTTGCGCAAGCAGTTTGGAGAGGATGATTCTGGCTGGTGGACGAAGGGCGTCAAGAAGGAGATTCGTCTTAAGGTGACGCGTGCGTTTGAGGACGATGATCAGCAGCGTGGTTCGAAGGAAAAATATTTCGACTTGATCGACTACCGGGCTATTGCGACCGCGCATTGGCCTATATTTAGTCGCTTGCTCGGGCATGGCCGGGGGAGCAAGGATACACAAACGAAGTGGCTAGTGTTCTTGAACGATAAACGCCGGATCGTTGCCCACGCTTCATCGGGCAAGACGGTTTCAGTTGAGGATCTGGCTCAACTCGAGGAGTACGAGCGCTGGTTTTCCGAACGGCAGAGCGCAATGGGAAGCGGCCCAGTTACGGATACCATGGATGATGACGAGACTGATTCAGAATAGAATAGTAAGCCAGCGCTAGTTGACGTTTGCAACTAGCGCAGGCCGACCTCAGGAACAGAGACGTCTCACAACTTCTCGTGCTCCTTTCCGATACACCGTAAGGCACACCAACTCGCCGGCGGGGTCGAGCACCTTCCACCAGCGGCTCTTCTTCTCCTTCTCGACGGTGTAGCCGGGGTGCGGCTCCGCGGCGGGAACCTGGGCGGTGGGCTGCTGCTGAGTGGCCATGGCGTCTCCGATCCTCTTGACCCGCGCCGCCGGGCAGGGCTACCGTTGGCGCGGACGGCTCTTGGGATGTTCTGGAATCGGCTGGCTGATTCTTCTCAGCGGGAGAGTGGCCAGCCTTTCCATTTGCCCTACTCCCGGTGACTCGCCCGTCTCAGTTGCGGCATGCTGATATTTCGTCCAACGCAGCCATCCGACCTCGACGCCTGCATCTCGGTCCGCGGCCGTACGCAGGAGAACCCGGTCTCACGCGAGCAGCTGGCGGCGGTGGGGATCACGCTGGTGTCGGCTGCGGCCGCGCTGGAGAGCAGGCGTGTGAAGGGTGGGCGGGCGTGGATGTCAGCCAGGTCGTCGGGTTTTGCAGCGGGGATGCGGAGACGGGGGAGGTGCTGGTGCTGGCGGTGCTGCCGGAGCACGAGGGGCAGGGTGTTGGCCGGCGGCTGCTGGGGAGGTGGTGGGCGAGCACCGGGGCGCTGGGGCATCGCAGGGTGTGGCTGGCCGCGTCGCCCGATCCGGCGATCCGGGCGCACGGGTTCTACCGAGCGCGAGGGATGGAGGCCGAGCGGCGAGGTGTGGACGCGATCGGCGACGAGATCCTGGTGCGGGACATCTGACGGGGAGGGGTGGATGGACGGGAGGATCCTTCCGGGCGCGGTCGCCTGGTACGTGACGGGGCGGTTCTACGCGGCCGAGCACGACACCGCGTTCGACGCGGGGTACTTCGTGCACCTGCAGGGGATCGAGGGGCCGCTGTTCAGCGGGAAGCCGGGGGAGGGGACGGCGTACCTCACCTTCCTGGCCGATCCGTTCAAGGCGAAGAAGGTCTACAACGGCGACATCACTCTCGGCCTGGACGACGTCGGAGAGTTCGGCGTGTACCTGAACCGGACGCCGGGCGCCTCGTTCGATCAGCCCAGGTCGTTCGGTGACGGCGAAGAGATCGCGCGGTTCCGGCGCGTCAGCGTGGTGATGGGCGCCACCATCGGCGGCGGCGCGGCGAACCAGGCGCTCTTCTCGGCCACCGTTTTCTCGGCGCAGCTGATCCACAGCCGCGAGTTCGAGCTGGGCGGGCGCCGCTACGACCTGCGCCGGCTGATCCCCAACGGCGTCACCCAGTGGGGCACCGCCGCGACCACATCCACCGGCAACCCGGCGGGGATCCCGTTCGTGGGCAGCGCCATCGCCATCGGCGGCGAGCCAGGCGCGGCGTAGGGCGTCGACCCGCGACGATGTGCTGCGCGGGCCCGCCACGAAACGGAGCGTGGACGTCCGGGTGGAGCTGGTGAGCGCTACGGCTGGCTTGGCCCGCGCCGCAGCAGCGGAAACGGGTTCTGGGGGGTGCCGGCCCAGTAGCGCCTGGGGTCGGTCGTGGTGGAGACCTCGAAGTGCAGGTGGTAGTTGCCCGCCCCCGCGTTTCCGGTGTTTCCCACGTATCCAAGCACGTCACCCTGTTTCAGCGGGCGCCCCTCGGCCATCCCCGGCGCGTAGCGGTCCAGGTGCGCGTAGTAGTAGATAGTGCGCCGGTCGGGCGCGAGCTCGTACAGGGTGATGCCGCCGCGGTCGCTCTGGAACAGCTTGAGCACCACGCCGTCGGCGGTGGCCAGCACGGGCGTGCCGCGCGGCGCGGCGATGTCGATGGCGTCGTGCACGCGCCCCTGGCCGCGCGCCTGGGTGTAGGTGTCCACCAGTTGCGCGGCGCTCACCCCCTGCACCGGCACCAGCAGCTGCCCCGGCGCCAGGACAGGCAGCGGCGCCGCCGGCACGGCGGGGGTAGCACTCTCGACGCCGGCAGGCGGTGGCGCACTGGCGAGTGGCGTGGATGCGGACGGCCCCACCCGCGGCCCCACGGTGGCCGGGCGGGCCGCGGACGGGGCGGACGCGACGGCGGCGGGCCGATCCGCCGCGGCCCGCCAGGGGCCCACTCGGATCACCAGCCCGCCCGCGGGAAGCCATTGCGGCACGGCCCAGATCAGCACCGTCACCAGCAGCAGCATGCATCCGGCGCCCCAGAGGAAGGGCGCGACCGAACGGCGTGAAAGCATGGCGGGGCGGAGAACGAGGACCGGCGGGCGTGCGGGGGATTGATCAAAAGCTAACGGCGCGGCCGGGGTGGGGGCAGGTTCCCGGCCCGACCGCCCCGCACGCGGACGTCGTCCGGAGCCCCGCTGCGTCCGCCGGAGCCGCGTCCAGGACCACGCTGGCGCCACGTCCGCGCCGGACGGCAGCCCGAGCCGCGGCGGATCGCATCGAGATCCTCCGCATCTTCCCATCGAGCCCCAGAACCCGTCGTCCGCGCGAATGCCCCGGCCGTTGAAGTCCGCGAAGGCGGACTGCGCGCCGTCGTAGCCGCCACTTCAGTGGCATCCTCCCCACGCATATCCGACGGCCGCCGCTCACAGCATCCGGCGGCCGTTCCTCTCCTCATCCATCCGCCCTCACGTGTTTCTTGACCGCGCGGCCCCGAGCGATGCACTGTGAGAGCAGGCGTTTCCGCGGCACGCAGGCCCATCCCACCCACTCGCCAGAGACACCGCCATGCAGCAGATCAAGGGCACCATCCTGAAGTCGCGGCTGGGCTTCGTGGAGCAGCACTGGGGCCGCGACGGCGTGGAGCGCGTGGTGGCCTCGCTCCCCGACGAGGACCAGAAGGCGCTCCGGACGCTGCTGAGCGTGAAGTGGTACCCGTTCGAGCTGGGGAAGCGGCTGGACGCGGCGATCGTGCAGGTGCTGGGCGGCGGGCGCAGCGACGTGTTCGAGCGGATGGGCGCCGCCAGCGCCGACGCCAACCTGGGCACGGTGCACAAGCAGTTCCTGGCCCCCGGCAAGCCGCACGTCTTTCTCGGCAAGGCCCCGATCATCTACGGGCTCTACTACGAGACCGGGAGCCGCACCTACCAGCAGACGGGCGAGAGCTCGGGCGTGATGACCACCTACGACGCCGAGACCTTCAGCGTGCCCGACTGCCTGACCGTCGTCGGCTGGTACAAACGGGCGCTGGAGCTGTGCGGCGCCCAGGGCGTCTCCATCGTGGAGGACGAGTGCCGCGCCCGCGGCGGCGAGGTGTGCCGCTACCGCATCGAGTGGAAGTCTGCGGCTGGCGCCTGAGTCGCAGCCCGGCCGCGCCGAGCGCTGCCACGCGCGCCCAGGACAGGCGCGGAGCCGCGGAACCGTTTAGATTCAACCTCGACCGCCGCGCATCTCAACAGGTGTGCGGCGGTATGAACTGGCGGACGTTCTCGGCTACGCGATTCGCATCCATCCAGTGGCCGGAAGGCAGGGATTTCGATGCAGCCCAGGTTCCGGGAAGACAAGGCGACGCAGGCCGCGGCCCTCCTGCTCGGGTGGGCCGGCGGGTCCATGAACTACATGAAGCTGATCAAGCTCCTGTACCTGGCCGACCGGGCCGCGCTGGTCCGCTGGGGCCGCCCGATCACCTTCGCCCGCGCCGTGTCGATGAAGCACGGGCCGGTGCTGAGCGAGGTGCTGGAGCTGATCAACGAAGGAAGCCCGCCCGGTACCGAGCCGCTGTGGAACCGCACCGTCTCTATTCCCTCGGATTACCGGGTGCGGCTGACGGCCGACTGTCCGCCCGACGACCTGTCGGATGCGGAGGAGGACGTGCTCGCCGGCGTGTTCCGCGAGTACGGGAGCCTCGATCCGTGGGCTCTGGTGGACATGCTGCACAACATGCTCCCGGAGTGGATCCCCACCCACGGCGCGATCCCGATTCAATACCGCGACATCCTCCTCAACGAGGGCTGGACGGCGGCGGAGGTCGCCGAGGTCGAGAGCGAGATCGAGAACGTAGCTTTGATGGATCGCGCGCACCCGGCATGAAGGTCTATGCCGGCCTCGAAACGGGGAGCCGGCGCGCGCCGGCTCCCCGTCTGCGTATCTACCGCTTTCTGCCCGCCGTGGGAAGCGGCGCGGTGCAGCTGGGCTCGGCGGGGAAGCGCTCGCGGCACCAGCGCAGCACCTCGGCGGCGTCATCCGCGCGGCCCTGCTCGGCGATCTGCTCGGCGACGGCGTGGAGGGACTGCGGCCACAGCGTGTAGCTGCCGGGGTGCTGGTCCATCGCCGCGGTGGACGAGCGGAACACGGCGCGGGCGGAGTCGATGCCGCCGGTGGCGTGCGCCTGCAGCACCAGGGCAGGGATGGAGCGCGGGTAGCGCCACGCCGTATCGTTCACCGCCGCGGCGATGCGGCGGAAGGGGAAGTCCTGCGCGTTGCTGTTGGCCAGCTGCACGATGATCGTCCGCGTCCCTGGCTGCACGTAGATGCGCTGCCCCAGCGAGCCGTCTGCGTAGAAGTCGCCGGTCGGCGGGAGCATGGGGTGCCACCAGTACAGCGTGTGCTGCATCCCCCACCAGGTGACCACCTCGGGCGCCGCGCGCGACGCATCGAACCCCACCGACGCGGCCACCCATTCCGCCGGCACCACCTGCCGCCCCTCCCACCGTCCCCCCTGCAGGTACAGCCGCCCCAGCTTGGCGAAATCGCGCGCCGTGGCGTTCCACCCCGTGGACGTCTTCTCCTGCCCGCCGCGGTGGTCCAGCAGCCAGTGGGCGTCGAACTCCGCCCCGATCGGCTGCCACAGCTCCTCTTCCATGTACTCGGCCACGGTGCGGTGCGTGGCGGCGGCCAGCACCCAGCCCAGCACCTCGGCGTCGGTGTCCTTGTACCGCCACCGGGCCCCCGCGGGCTCCTCGCGCCGCACGCCGCGCAGCAGCCCGCGCAGGTCGGGCGTGTAGAAGATCCGCGCGTCGGTGCTGAACGCCTGCTGCACGAAGTTGCCGCGCGCGTCGCTCCACGCGGTGCCGCTGCGCATCCCCAGCAGCTGGCGGATGGTGACCGAGCCGTATGCCCGCCCGCGCAGGCCGACCACGTACGCGCCCACCGAATCATCCAGCGAGCGGATCTCGCCGCGCGCCAGGGCGATCCCCACCAGCGCGGAGAGGGCGGACTTGGCCATGGAGAACGAGTTGGATACGCGCGCCGAATCGTGCCCCAGCGCGTACCGCTCGTAGACGATGGTGTCGTTGCGGATCACCAGGAAGGCGTGCGCGCGGATGTTCGCCAGGTACCGCGACAGCGGGATCAGCCGCGCCGAGCCGGGGTCGCGCACGCTGACCGTGTCGAGGTCCGTCCGCTGGTTCTCTGCCCTGGCGAAGCGGAACGGCGTGGGCGAGGCGTGCATCACGCGAGTGGGAAACATCCGCATATCGCGCGCGTCCGGCTGGCCGTACCACACCGTGCGCAGCAGCGTGCATCCGCCGGCCGCCGCGGCCAGCGCCACCGCCGCGGCGAGCCGGACGACGCGCCGCGTCGCGGGGCGAGGGGTCGGGAGGACGGGATGAGGATTCGGCATGGCTCACCAGGGGGATCGGGATCGACGGGGACGATGGCGGCCTGTCGCATCCGCCGGCCGCCGCGTGCACGAAAACACACGGGCGTTACCGGGGGATGCCGCTCCCGTTATCGACCCGTCGAAAGCAGCGTTTTCGATCCACGATGCATCCAATCCCCTGACGAGCACCGACCGATCCACGAACGGACCCCGATCCCTGGCCGCGATGCCCGCGCGCGAGTCCGCGAAGGCGGACTTCGGGCCGTCGTTGCCGCGGATTCATCCGCCCCCTCCCCTTCCCGCCATCCCTCCGATGCTGCGAATCACCACCCTGGGCATGCTCCGGCTGGAGCGCGACGGAACGCCCGTCGCCGTGCCGCAGCCCAAGCGCGTGGCGCTGCTGGCGTACCTGGCGCTGGCGCACCCCCGCGGCCTTCACCGGCGCGACACGCTGCTGGCGATGTTCTGGCCCGGGCTGCCGGCCGGCCGCGCCCGCAACGCGCTGCGGCAGGCGCTGCACCAGCTCCGCTCCGCGTGCGGTGACGGCGTGCTGGTGACGCGGGGGATGCACGAGGTGGGGGTCGACTCCGCCCACGCGTGGTGTGACGTGCACGAGCTGGAGGCCGCTGCCGCGCGGGGCGATGCCGGGTCCGTGGCCGACGCGTACGGCGGGGACCTGCTGCCGGGCCTGTTCGCGGAGGATGCCGGGGAGTGGGAAGACTGGCTCGCGCGCGAGCGAACGCGCCTGCGCGCCCTCGCCGCCGGCGCGGGCCGCACCCTGGCGCACGCCGCCCGCGACGGGGGAGATGCGTCTGCCGTGGCGCGATGGGCGCGCTGGACCTGCGGCCTGGACCCGCTGGACGAGCCGGCGGTGCGCTGGGCGATGGAGCTGCTGGCCGGGTGCGGCCTGCGCGCCGCCGCGCTGGAGCTGTACGGCCGCTTCGCCGGGCAGATGCGCCGCGAGTTCGGCGCGGAGCCCGATCCCCGGACCGCCGCCCTCGCCGAAGCCGCGCGAACGGCGGCCGCATCGGCCGTAGATCCACCGGCCGCGCCGACACCGCTCCCACGCGCCGACATCCGCGTGTCTCCCCCTCCCCCCGCCCGCGTTGAGGGCGGATGCCGGGGGGAGACGGCCACCTCCTCCGCCGCGCCGATGCCGCTCGCCGCCGCTCGCCGCTGGCCCGTCCGCGGCTCGCGGTGGATCGCGGCGGCGGGGGGGCTGCTGGCGGCGGCGCTCGGCGCGGCGGCGGCGGGCGCGTCGGGGGGAGAGCCACCGCCGCGGCGTGAGCGCGTGGCCGTCCTCGCCTTCCAGCCGGCCGGCGGCTCCGCGGCCGACGCCGCGCTGGCGCGCGAGACGGCGGAGCGAATCCGCGCCGCGCTGGCCGCGTCGGGGCTCGACGTCGCGTCCACGGACGTCGGCGGAAGTCGCCCGGCGGCGGGGACGGTGGTGAGCGGCGCGCTCTACCGCCGCGGCGCCACGGCCGAAGCGCGCGCCACGGTGTCGGACGCGGTCACCGGGAGCGAGGTGGCGTCGATCTCCGCGCTGCTGCCGGCCGGCGACACCGCCGCCGCGGCCGCGCTGGCCGACCGGGTGCTGGCCACCGTCGCCACCCGCGCCGACCCGGTGTTCGGGTGGGTGGGGCCCACCAGCCGCCCCGCGGGGTCGCCGGGCTACCGGCCGTTCGTGGAAGGCCTGCGCGCGCTCCGCGACGAGCGCGCGGACGACGCGGCGTCGCACTTCCGCGCCGCCGCGCGCGCGGACACCGGCTTCGCGCTGGCGCGGCTGATGGCGGCGGGGATCGACGCCGAGGAGGGGCGGCTCGCGGCGGCGGACTCGGCCGCCCGGCGCCTGGCGCCCCGCCGCGCGGCGATGGCGCCCGCGGACCGGCTGATCCTGGCGTGGCTGGAACGGTCGGTGGCGCGCGACCGGGCCGGCGCGTTCGCGGCGATGGAGGAGCTCACGAGCGCCGCGCCCGAGCTGGAGATGGGGCACTTCCAGGCCGCGCTCGAGGCCGTGCGCTGCAACCGCCCGGGCGACGCGCTGCGCCACCTGGACGCCATCGACCCCGAGCGTGGCTTCAGCGCGGCCTGGCCGTCGTACTGGGCCACTCGCGCCGAGGCGCTGCACATGCTCGGCCGCCACGGCGACGAGCTGGCGCACCTGCGCCGCGGGATGCAGCGGCACCCGGAGCTGGCGGTGCTGCGCGACTACGAGCTGCGCGCGCTCGCCGCACTGGGCCGCACGGACGAGGTGATGCGCCGGCTGGACGAATACGCCGTGATCCCCGCGCGCGGCGGGTGGGACCCCGCCACGGCCATGCTGCACGCGGGGATGGAGCTGCGCGCGCACAGCCACCCCGCCGACGCTCGCCAGGCGTTCCGCCGCGCCGTGGCCGCCGCCCGCGCGCGCGCCACCGCCGAGCCGGGCGACGCCAGCGCCCGCGCGAGGCTGGCCGAGGCGCTGTACATCGCCAACGACCCCGGGGCCGGCCCGATGTTCGCCCGCATCTCCGCCGAGCGCGCCGGGTGCCTCGGCTGCCGCGCCGCGCTGGGCGTGCTCGCCGCGCGCGCGGGTGACCGGGCGGCCGCCGCGCACGCGGACGCGGAGCTCGCCGCCCGTCCGCCTGGCGCAGGCGTGCTGCTCTGGCGCGCCCGCATCGCCGCCGCGCGGGGCGACCGTGCCGCCGCGGCCGCGCTCGTCCGCGAGGCGGTGGCCCGCGGCTACCCGTACGGCGGGCTGACCCATGCCGGGCCGGAGCTGGGCTCGCTCTTCCCCTGACTGTACTACGGCTCCGGCTGAACCGCTTTCACACAGAGGCACAGAGAAGCACAGGGCCACAGAGAACCGCGGCTCCTGTGTGGCGCTGTGTTCTCTGTGTCTCTGTGTGATTCCAGCAGCCCCTGTTGCAGCAACGATCCAGGCGGATCTGGCATAAGGATCGACACCGCCCTCCCGAGCGTTT